>ERZ779694.145-NODE-145-length-17172-cov-1.9754_pt1 | contig 17172 bp, 10 predicted proteins | sample MGYA00511352_ERZ779694 | MGnify/ENA primary metagenome ERZ779694 (study PRJEB29588, sample SAMEA2158521) | human gut metagenome | biome: human gut; feature: human-associated habitat; material: faeces | place: Denmark | collected 2008/2010 ... | reverse complement strand
AGTCCGGAGGAGGGGGAACAAAAGACTTTTTGGTCACCCTCATGGGGGATTAAATAGGCTGTCGTTTCAGTTTGCGAGACCTTCAGATGTTACTTGCAGTTGTCAGAGTTGCTCTGGACGCGATATCTTTAGGCGATTTTCGCTGCTCCCAGCGCGCACGCTACAGCCTTCACCGTCAAGTTTTGTCCGTCCGTCGAAGAGTAAGCGTAGCCAGCAGTTGCAGTCTTGACAGTTCGTAAGCGTCTCTGCAGAAAATGGAACCAGTGAGCATATCCCTAAAGTTGTAAAAATACCTGTAACTTATTGAACTATAAGTTATTATGCGGTGTTAAGCCGGCATTCAATGATGCTCACTCCCATAAAAAAACAGGGGGATGAGCATCTTTCTGTTTGGGTTATAGGTTGCGTAACTGATTGTAGGATAGTGGATTGGACGGGTATTTGCACTACTGTCGATATGCTCATTGGTACGAAAAACAACTCAGGATAAACGAGATTATGAGGAACAAGAGCGTGAAAGATCCTTAAACGAAGATTGGTGGAAAACGAATGATTCGTGGAAAGCGAATGATTGCTGGAAAACGAATGTAGGAGTCCTGAAGGAAAGAAGTTTCGGCGGATGAATGGAGCGAAATAAAAGTAGTCAAAAAGGCAAATGGGGGAGCGAATCAAAAGTAGTCGGAAAGGCAAATATGGGAGCGAACCAAAAGTAGTGAAAGACAAATGTGGGAGAAAAACAAAAGTCGTCAGTAAAAACAAACGAGGCCGACCCAAAGGGTCAGCCTCATTCGAGTTATGTTCTTCGCGCCAAGTAACCGATAAAGATAACCGAATCCTTGGCCGAAAAGTGATTACAACTGTGGACCAGCCTTAACGAGAGCCTTGCCTGCGCGGTTGCCTTCGTATTTGCCGAAGTTCTTGATGAACCTTGCAGCGAGGTCTTTAGCCTTAACTTCCCAGTCAGCAGCATTTGCGTATGTGTCGCGAGGGTCGAGGATGTGAGTATCAACACCCTTGAGCTCTGTAGGAACTACGAAGTTGAAGTAAGGGATAGTCTTGGTAGGAGCGCTGTCGATGCTGTGATCGAGGATAGCGTCGATAATACCACGGGTATCACGGATAGAGATACGTTTTCCAGTACCGTTCCAGCCAGTGTTTACGAGGTAAGCCCTTGCACCGCTCTTCTTCATGTGGCGAACGAGCTCCTCAGCATACTTTGTAGGATGGAGTTCGAGGAATGCCTGTCCGAAGCAAGCGGAGAATGTAGGAGTAGGCTCGGTGATACCGCGCTCTGTACCTGCGAGCTTAGCTGTGAAACCTGAAAGGAAGTAGTACTTTGTCTGCTCAGGATCGAGGATAGATACTGGAGGAAGTACTCCGAATGCATCAGCTGAAAGGAAGATAACCTGTTTTGCAGCTGGAGCATGTGATACAGGACGTACGATGTTGTGGATGTGATAGATAGGGTAAGATACACGAGTGTTCTCGGTAACGCTCTTGTCAGCGAAATCGATCTTGCCGTTCTCGTCCACTGTCACGTTCTCGAGGAGAGCGTCACGGGTGATGGCACCGTAGATATCCGGTTCTGACTCCTTGTCGAGGTTGATGACCTTAGCGTAGCAACCACCTTCGAGGTTGAAAATACCGTTGTTGTCCCAGCCGTGCTCGTCGTCACCGATGAGGAGACGTTTAGGGTCTGTAGAAAGGGTAGTCTTGCCAGTTCCTGAAAGACCGAAGAAGATAGCGGTGTTCTCACCGTTCTTGTCGGTATTTGCAGAGCAGTGCATAGAAGCGATGCCCTTGAGAGGCAGGAAGTAGTTCATCATAGAGAACATACCCTTCTTCATCTCACCACCATACCAAGTATTGAGAATAACCTGCTCGTGTGATGTTACATTGAAGAGTACAGCAGTCTCTGAACGGAGACCGAGCTCCTCATAGTTCTCAACCTTTGCCTTGGCTGCGCAATATACTACGAAGTCTGGCTCCTGATCGAACTCTTTCTGGTTCTTAGGACGGATGAACATGTTTGTAACGAAGTGAGCCTGCCATGCAACTTCCATAATGAAACGAACCTTCATTCTGGTGTTCTCGTTTGCACCGCAGAAACCGTCAACTACGAAAAGTCTCTTGCCGGAAAGCTGTTTTACAGCGAGCTTCTTGCAGGCTTTCCAAGTCTTCTCTGAAGCAGGATGGTTGTCGTTAGGATACTCTGGAGTGTTCCACCATACGGTGTCCTTAGAGGTCTTGTCCATAACGATGTACTTGTCCTTAGGAGAACGTCCGGTGTAGATACCGGTCATAACGTTGATGGCACCGAGTTCGGTCTCCTGACCTTTCTCATAACCGGTAAGCTCCGGTCTTGTCTCTTCGTTGAAGAGAACTTCGTAAGATGGGTTGTAAAGGACTTCTTTTACACCTTTAATTCCATACTTGCTTAAATCCAATGTTGGCATAATGTAAATAATATGTTTAAAATATTATAACTGATTTCTTTTTTCAAATCGCCTGCAAAATTAAGACAATTTTATGATTACTGCCACATTTGCAGACTTAATTTTTCGTATTTTTGTAAAAATTCCAACCCCAAACGTATGCAAAAAATTTGCCATATGAAGAAGAGGATAAGGAATATAAATTGTTTTACCACGACTTTCCTAAGTAATAATATATTATGGAGCCGATAGACATACTTGAACAATACTGGGGATATTCCTCGTTCCGTCCGATGCAGGAGAATATAGTGCGCACGGCATTGTCCGGAAAAGACGTGCTTGCCATCCTTCCTACAGGCGGCGGAAAATCAGTCTGTTTCCAAGTTCCGGCTCTTATGAAAGACGGCATTGCACTGGTCATTACACCGCTAATCGCACTTATGAAAGACCAGGTCCAGAACCTGAACGCCAGAGGCATCAAGGCCGTAGCCATCTATGCCGGAATGACCCGCTGGGACGTGGACCTCGCCCTTAACAATGCCGCATACGGTGACGTGCGCTTTCTGTACATATCCCCTGAACGCATTGGCACGCGACTCTTCCAGTCCTACATCCCGGTCATGAAATTCAGTTTCATAGTCATTGACGAGGCGCATTGCATATCCCAGTGGGGCTACGACTTCAGACCAGACTACCTGAAAATCGGGGAGTTGCGCGATCAGGTGGACGCGCCGGTGATAGCATTGACAGCGACAGCGACGCCGGAAGTGGCCGACGACATCATGGAAAAACTCAAATTCCGTGAAAAGACATTGATCCGAAGCGGCTTTGAACGCCCTAACCTTTCATATATAGTGCGCAAATGCGAGGATAAGATGGGTCAGATGCTGAATATCTGCAACGGCGTGAAGGGCACCGGAATCGTTTACGTCAGAAGCCGGAGCAAGACTGAAGAACTCGCAGCCGCGCTTTCAGCACACGGAATCTCAGCCTCATTCTACCACGCCGGACTGGGCCACGAACTGAGGATGCTCCGTCAGGAAGAGTGGAAAAGCGGAAAAACCAGAGTCATGGTCTGTACCAATGCATTCGGAATGGGGATTGACAAGCCGGATGTGCGCTTCGTCATTCACGCAGATATGCCCGATTCTCCGGAAGCGTATTTCCAGGAAGCCGGAAGAGCAGGTCGTGACGGCAAGGACTCATATGCCGTGCTGCTGTGGAACTCCTCTGACGTGAAACGCCTAAGGCAGATAGAGACTGTCTCGTTTCCGTCATTGGAATACGTGGAGGACATATTCCACAAGGTGTTCGCGAACAGCAATTTCGCTTACGGACAGGGACTTGGATGCCAGGTGAGGTTCGATCTCATAGAGTTCTGCAAACGGTTTTCGCTGAACCGTTCCTCTGCCTACTACGCGATCAAATATCTGGAAAGAGAAGGGCATTGGACTTATACTGAGGACATTGAGGCCCCGACAAGAGTCCGCATAGCCGTAAACAGGGACGACCTGTACGATGTGGAATTCAGCGACAGGACAATGCTGGACGTCCTGGAAGTGCTTATGCGCCGCTATGACGGAATATTTTCATTCTCGGTCCCTATCGAAGAAGACTATGTCGCCCAACGATGCGGAATTTCGGTCCCGAACCTGAGGCAGACATTGTACAATCTCTCCCTCGAGCACGTGATAAAATACATTCCGGGGCAGCGTGCCGATGTGCTGACCCTTCACAGTGAGCACCTTACGCCTGGCAACGTGAAGCTTTCCCCGTCCCGCTACCAGATGTTGAAAGAAACTTGGCACAAACGCATGGAAACCATGGTGGAATACGTGAGCGAGGAGAACACCTGCCGTTCCCGCTTTCTGCTTGCATATTTCGGTCAGACAGATTCCTCCAACTGCGGCCGTTGCGACATCTGCCGCGAAGGAAAAGCCTTCGAGGACGCTGCCAAGCCATCCGGCGGTACCAATGAAAAAGTCGATGAAAAGAATTCGACTGCCGAGGCGCTGACTGCTTTTGTCAATGAAACGATGCATGGCACCTACACGCTCCGTGACATCAATGCCAGGTTTGCTGATCCGTCAGCATCCTATTCGCCTGATTATCTGACCATTCTGCGCGAACTCATAGATTCCGGCAAGGTGCCTCCCTACAAGAGCTGACAGGCGCAGAAGGATTCCGTAAGGAAGAAATGCAGTCCGTCACAGGTCCTGAAATAGTCCTGCATCGGCCCTGACAGGTCCCTATCCCTCGATGACAAGCCCGTCGAAAGCCGGCTTTATGTCAATGTCGGGAGCAATCTCCAGCAACTGACCGCAGAACTCCGGATATGTAGGAAAAGTATGAGACAGATGAGTCAGCCAAGTGTGCTCCGCTCCGATTTTCCTTGCAAGGTCAATGGCTTGATACAGAGAGAAATGCGAATGATGAGGCTTGTAGCCTACCGTATTGAGCGTAACATGCTTCAGCCCCTTCAGCTTGCAGAATTCGCTCTCCGGCAGCAGACTCATATCCGTTATATATGCAATGTCACCGAATCGGAACCCCAGGACCGGCATCTTGTCGTGCATGCCGCGTATCGGAATGATCTCAACCCCCTTTCCAGTAGGAGAAGAAAGCCCTCCGTGAAAGTCAATGTCATCTGCGGCACAGGCAGGCGTGGCATTCCTGTTGTCAGTCGGGATGTGGTTCCCGTCCGCATCCACGTAGCAGTAGCCGACATCATGCACCCAGACCAGCTCCCTGTCATCATCCCCAGGCTCCACGAAAAACGGCCTCTCATCTATCAGATGAACATGCCATTCAGGAGCACCCGGATATTTCTTCTCAGCGAAAACATAGTCGTAACTCTCTCGGAGTGAGTCCAATACCGGCTCTTCGCAATATATCTCGGCAGCCCTGCGGTCGATGTAGTTCAATGACCTGACATCATCCAGTCCACCCGTATGGTCCCTGTGGCTGTGCGTGAGCAGTATCGCATCCAAGTGCGAAACCCCCTGTCTGAGCATCTGCATTCTGAAATCAGGACCCGCATCCACCAGGATAGTCAGCCCGCCATACTCCACCAGAGCCGCTGACCTGAACCTTTTGTCGTGCTGGTCAATGCTTTGGCATACAGCGCATTTGCACCCTATGATAGGCACACCCTGCGACGTTCCGGTACCGAGAAAAGTCAGCCGCGCCTTCATAAAGTCACCTCCACAAGTTTTCCAGCGAGCGATTCGTCCCAATTCCGTTCCACCCTTATATAGTTGCCGGTGTAACCGCTCATCTTCCCGTCAGTGCAGCTCTCCTCGAAAAGCACCTTCTCCTTCACACCTTTCTGAGAGTCAATGAATTCCTCGTTCAGACTGCGGCACAGCCCTTCAAGCATCTCCACACGTTTGGTCTTGACGCAGTCCTGCACCTGGTCCTTCCGCATTGCCGAGCGGGTCCCGGCCCTTCTCGAGTAAGGGAAAATATGTATGAACGCAGGTCTGATCCTGTTTTTGAGAAAGTCGTACGTCTCCTGGAACAGTTCGTCAGTCTCACCGGGCAGACCGGCTATGACGTCTATTCCGAAGAACACCGAAGGCTTCAAACTGCCGTCAGGATATGTCTCGCCCGGCTTAGGATTCATCTTGCTGCGGATGTAGTCTATCTTCTCCGCGAAAAATTCTGTGGTATATTTCCTGCCTACATCCTTCAGAACCGTATCGCTGCCACTCTGGAGCGGAATATGGAAATGCGGTTGGAACTTGGTCCCTGACGCGATCCAGTCGATGATGTCCTCAGTCAGCAGATTCGGCTCAATCGATGAAATCCTGTATCTCTCAATACCTTCCACATCGTTCAGCCTCTTCAGCAGCTCCAGGAAACTCTCCCCGCTTTTCCTGCCGAAATCACCGGTATTGACCCCGGTCAGCACAATCTCCTTTACACCTGCGGCCGCGATCTTTTCAGCTTCGCTTATAGCCGTGTCAATGCTTATGCTCCTGCTCCTGCCACGTGCAAACGGAACAGTGCAGTAGGCGCAGAAATTGTCGCATCCGTCCTGCACCTTCAGGAAAGAACGCGTGCGCTCCTCGCCGCTCGAGTAAGCCGCGAAAGTGGCGCTGTCGGAAGGCATTGTCCTGTACTCATTTTCAGCCAGTCCGGCAGAGGCTTTTCCGTCAATGAGATCCAACGTCCTCTTTACCAGCGAACTCTTCTCATCAGCGCCGAACACCAGGCTGACGCCTTCGAGGGCTTCCACTTCCTGACGTTTGAGCTGGGCATAGCATCCTGTCACGACAATAGTCGCCTCAGGTGCGGTCCTGTGGATCTTGCGGATGATGTTTCTGGATTTCCGGTCGGCATGCTCCGTCACTGAACACGTATTTATAATATATAGGTCAGCCTTGCTGTTCCATGGAACGGATTCGTAGCCGGCCCTGATGAAGCTTCTTTCGTATGTGGAGGTCTCGGCATAGTTCAGTTTGCAGCCGAGAGTGATATATGATGCTTTTTTCGTCATAGCAGTATGTCAATGTCCTAAAAGGGATGCCTCAGTGTCCTAAAATGAGGAATACGCATGGCCTCTTGCCTATGACCTCGTTCTTGCCGGCAGCGAATTTCTTCCACTCCGCAATAGTCTTGGTCCGGATAAATGCGTCAGGCATAGTGATATTCGCCGCAATACACAACTCGGTACTGTTCTGGCAGATGTTCAGTATGTCGGCAAACAGAGACTCGTTCCTGTAGGGCGTCTCTATGAAAATCTGCGTCTGATGCTCTGAGGCAGAACGCCTCTCAAGCGATTTCAGCGCCTGTCTCCTCTCGTCAGTCTTGGCCGGAATGTAGCCTGAAAATGCGAATGTCTGCCCGTTCAGTCCTGAGGCCATCAGCGCCAGCATCAGGGAGGACGGCCCCGAGCACGGCACCACCTCTATACCTTCTTTATGGCAGAGACTTACAAGCTGGGCACCGGGATCAGCAACTGCAGGAAGACCGGCTTCTGTAATCAGGCCGACGTCCTTCCCGTTTTCAAACAAGGTCAGCAGAGCCCTTACCTCGTCTGGCTTGGTGTGCTCGTTAAGTTCGTGAAAATCAAGTTCCTGTATATGTCCTTTCAGCCCTGCAGCCGACAGATACCTTCTTGCTGTCCTGGTCGCCTCCACCACGTAAGTGTCCAGTTTCGGCAGCATTGACAATACTCCTTCCGGTATGACTTCCTTCGGGTCGTTCTCCCCGAGCGGTGACGGTATCAGGAACAGTCTTCCCCTGTCATTTTTTCTTTCCATTTGTTCTCTTTTTCTTAGGCTCCTGAGCCTCTATTTTTATTCTGACTTTTCTTTCGTTCTGTATCTCCCGCTGTCTGGCAGCCTCCAGTTCCTGCTTTCTCTTCTTGCTGCGGAACAGGTTGCGCAGGAATTCGCCTATGGAATCGTACTCTTTCTGGTAGGTCAGGCCGACTCCGTTCCTCTGCGAATTGTCCAGATAGTTAGTGTACTGGTCTGCCGAGTGCGAGAACAGGTTCAGCCTGAGCGCGCCCGGTTTGTCGAGTTTCACGTCAATGTCCAGGTCTCCCACGACCTCACTTCCGGAGGTGTTGGAACTGTACTGCCGGTTGCCGATGGTACCGTTCACGATTACCCTGTTGTTGAACAGTGCCGTGGACAGTGCCACGTCGAAGATGTCGCTTCCGCTTGCATTCTGCTGATAGTCAAGCCCGAAATCGACCGGAATGTTCAGTTTCTGCAATATGTTGTTCAGCTGTGCGGACATGATTTCCGAGACATTGGAATAGAGCATTGTTGAAGACGTGTTCGTGATGCCCGACTGCTCGTCTGGCAGGAAGCTGTTGCTGATGAGCAGTGCAAGCAGCTGTTTCTGGACCTTGTCCTGCGTGTTGAGGGCACTCTCCACCTTGTTCATTGTAGTCGGGTCGAGGTCCGGGATGTTTATTGAGAAGCCCAGTCTCGGGTTGCGGATCTTGTCGGTTATGGAAATGCCGCACTCGACTGTCCGCCTTGCCGTGGACGTGGTATCAGCGATAAGCGTGCCAACAGAAGCCTTTGTCTTGTATAATGCATTGATATTCAGGTCGCTGTCCATAACGTCGCCGTTGAATCTGACGGAGCTGCCGTTCTGTATGGTGAAGTCCCTCTTGGCGATGCCCAATGCGACGAAATGATATGTTCCGCTCGTGATGATGTAGTTTCCGTTTATGCTGAACGCCCCCGCTGAAGGCCTGATGTCCAGGTCAATGACTCCGTTTCCGTTGCCGCTCAGGACGTTGCCCGCGTCCTTGTCTATTTCAATGCTGGCAGTAACGTCCGGTGTGGCATTGATATGAAGCCTGATGCCGAGGCTGTTGGCCTGTTTCTCCTTTTCGCGCAGCCTTTCCATCATCGCCTCGTAAGGGTCAATGAAGATTTCCCTGTACGGTTCCTTGAAAGTCAGCAGGTTGGACTTGCCGCTTGAGGACGATGAGTTTGTCGGGATATGGAATTCGCCACGTCCGGCAGTTCTTGCATCGGCTGACAGCAGGATCGAGTTGAGCGGTCCGGTGACAGACAGGTTTCCGGTAGCGGAAAGGCCTCCGTAGAAGAACGGGTTGTCCTTCTCGGCCAGGTTCAGGACTTCCATCTCGTTGAAATGTATATTGGTGTCGAAAGTCATGTCGCGGAAATGGTTCCAGCTGATGCCGCCGCTCACCGTACCTGTCTTGCCGAATCTGTCATTAACCTTTACGTTCTGGAATTTCACGCCGTTGCTGTCCAGTGATACCGGGCCGTCAGTGATGTAACCGACATTGGTAAAATCCACTTTAAGCAATGTGTTTTCCAGCCTGAGGTCTTTGCTGCTGATATCCAGTGCATTGTACGGGCCGCTGAAGGCGATGTCTCCGGATATCTTGCCGTCGATTTCGCTGAACAGGGAACTCAGGAACGGCATGGCATATCCTGCATTGAGGCCGTCGAGCGAAATGTTTCCCTCCACCTGCCTGCTTGACGGGTAGAAATTGCCGAAGGCGTCGAATGTCTTCTTTCCGTCCAGCAGGTTGCGGCATACGTAGTTGAAACCCTGCCTGCCCTCGTCCCAGACTCCGGCCACCTTCACTTTTCCTGCTCTCTGGCCGCCGAACATTGTCGAATCACAGGTGAGATTCAGCAGGATGCCGGCTTTCCGGATGCTGGACGATGTCACCATGGCGCGCCCGGTCAGCAGTCCATGAATGTCCATTTCCCCGTTGCCGGTGAAGTAGTTGGTCAATGAGATGTCGAACTTGTCCAGACTCACCCGGAGCGTGTCCGGTTCTGCCGACGACCAGCCTCCGTCTATATTGATCGCCTGGTTGTCCCCGACAATCCTGAGCGAATCTACCTTTATATGATTGTCGTGCAGGTCAATGTCGGATGACGCAATGTTCCACAGCTTGGATTTGAGGTAAATGTATGACGGTCTGAACATTGTCTTCAATGATAATGAATCGTCCTCGTCCCTGTACAGCATTCCGTCGAGGAAAAGCTCGCCGCGGCTGGCGAGTTCCTCTTCATTGTCATAACTGATGCCCATGCGGAGAGAATCATTGTCGGCAATGAGTTTTACGCTGGACTTGCGCATCAGTGCCGGTCTGGCCATAATCTCGTCGGCGAGAAGGTCTCCGCTCAGTTTTCCGTCAGCGTTGTTTATCCGTAACTTGATGTTCTTCAGGTATTTGTCCCTTAACGCTATTCGTCTGGAGTTCAGCGAGGCGGACATTTTTCCGTCTCTGTCAATGCCGAGTTTCAGGGCTGTGCTGTCGGCCACATACACTCCAGGTGCGAAAAATGAAAGCACATCCCGTGTGTCGTGGAGCCTGAGCGATACATCGTATGAGTTGCCGGCCCAGGTCTCTTCGTCTTTCCGGTACAATGACGGGAGCTCTCGTCTTGTGGTCGCTGTCTGCAGATCCCGGATGAAACTGTTGAAGAAGCGGCTTCCCACGAAGGAGCCGTCCGCGAATTTGGATTTCAGGCTTACACGGTTCACGTCGTCGCTGGCGTGTGAGGAAATCTCGATGTTTCCCACATTGTGAGCCCCGTGCTCGTCCTCAAGCACCATATTGTCAATGCGGATGTTTCCCAGGATGTCTTCTCCGCTGACTCTCGTGAAGTTTGCCTGAGTGCGCAGGCTCATGCGTGATGTCTTTCGCTTGTCTATGTTGAGGGCATGCAGGTCTGCATATCCGAGGTTTGCATAGAACTGATACAGAGCGTTTTGCGTTTTGGATGACAGCGAGAATATACCCTGGAACAGGAAGTTAAGGTTCGGGTCGCTGCATACTATACGTCCGTCGAAAGCGCTTTGGCTGAATGTGCCGGCTGCAGCGATGTTGGTGTATTTGTAGCCGAGCACGTCCAGGCCGTCAACTTTAAGCGAATCTATGGTTACTCCGAGCGTGTCCGCGGATATGACGGCGGAAAGTCCGGTTCTCATGTCGCATTTTCCTACCGGAATGCCCTCGCCTAAGATTCTGCTGATGTCCAGGTCTTCTGTGGATATTGCCCCTCCGAGCGTCAGGGGACGGAACTTGTCGATGACATTTCGGATGTCTGCATCTGCATTGACCTTGCCGAAGCCGGAATTGAGTGTTCCTCTGACTTTCAGGCGGTTGAGCGGTCCTCTGACTTTTCCGTGGAAGGAGACTCTTTCGCCTTTGCATATTTTGCGTATGTCCAGTTTCACTCCCGGCGCCCATCCTTTTATGAATGCTTCCAGTCCGCGGGATGTGAAACTCAGTTTCTTCACGGCTGCTTCAGTGAGCATTGTCCTTGTGTCAGGGATGCCGATGAGTGAGCCGCTGAGTTCTCCGGAAATGCCTCTGCCCTTGTGCCCGTCCCAGTCCACGAAGCCGTCTGCGTCGCAGGTTTCGAATTGTATATCGCTGAGTTTCAAATCATTGACATAACCTGTCACTTTTCCTTTTATCTTGGCGCTCATACGGAACTGGTCGAGTGCAGGTGCGAAATATTTGAGCGTGCGCAGGCTGACTGTACTGCTGCTGATGTCGCCATCCTTACCTGGCTGATGAAGTCTGACCAGGCGTCTGTGTTCTTGTAGAGCAGTTTTATGGACGGGATGTCGATGTTGGACCATCTGTCGATGAGTCGGAGGTTGTCCACTATGGTCTTTCCTCTGCCCACCCGTGCGTCTCCGGCAAGCAGGAAGCACTGGTACCCGCTTTTTTCGGTGAATGACATGCGGTCGCAGGTGCCGTACATGATGCCGCCTTTCATCCTCAGTCCGCGTCCTTTCAGGTTGATGTCGTGGACGTCGAGGTCAAACCAGTTCATCGAGTCGTCCGGAAAATCGGATGCGTCTTTGCGGAAGTTCCTCATTCTGAATGACATGTTCTCCAGTTCCACGTTGCCGATGCTGAAGATTTCCTTCTCGGAAGGCTCTTTGTCCTTTCCTTCGCCGAGTTTGAAGATTCTCTTTATGTTGGTGGTCCCTGAGGTGTCCGCCTCGGGTGCGCAGCCCCTGTTTTTAGGTTCTACAGTCAGGAAAAACAGTCCGTCAGTGACTTTTGCGGAGGCAATGCTGATGCTGCCGCCTTTCAGTATGCTCCTGATGCTGAAGTTGGCGGTGACGTATCTTGCCCTGAACAATGTGTCCACCACGTCGAGTGAGTCCCTGAACGGGTCGGCATCCAGGACCACGAGGTCGCGGAGCACTATCGCCTTGAACGGGTCGATGTGGACTTTGCCTACGCTGATCTTGCCATTGATGTGATTTTCAATGCTCTGCAGGGCTTTCTCCGCGAGTCTGGTCTGTACGGCAGGAGTCTGTACGGCAATCAGGGCAGCGAAAAATATCGTTGCCGCAATGACCGTCATATAGTAAAATATCTTGGCCGTAGTCCGCATAACTTACAAATTTAACAATCTTTTCTTAAATTTGCAGGTTGAATTGAAAGACGATTGAAATACGATGGAACGATCAGATATAATTCTCGGAATTGAGTCATCCTGTGATGATACATCCGCTGCAGTTATCAAGGACGGATATCTTCTGTCCAATGTCATTGCAAGTCAGCAGGTTCACAAAGATTATGGCGGAGTGGTGCCTGAACTTGCCTCCAGAGCTCACGAACAGAACATTGTCCCTGTAGTAAGCCAGGCATTGGCAAAGGCCGGCGTGAAGCCGGAGGAACTTACTGCGATAGCGTTCACCAGAGGCCCGGGCCTTCTCGGCTCGTTGTTGGTGGGCACTTCTTTCGCGAAGGCGTTGAGCGTGTCGCTGGATATTCCGATGATTATGGTTAACCACCTTCAGGGGCATATCCTTGCCGATTTCGTGAAGCAATACGACAAAGAAAACCATCATCCTGAGTTCCCGTATCTGTGCCTTCTGGTGTCTGGAGGCAATTCCCAGATCGTGAAAGTGAACAGTCCGCTCGACTATGAAATTCTCGGCCAGACCATCGACGATGCGGTGGGCGAGGCTTTCGACAAATGTTCCAAGATGATGGGACTCGGCTATCCGGGAGGCCCTGTAATTGACAAATTGGCCAAACTCGGCGATCCCGACAGGTTCAAGTTCGCCAAGCCTCATATCCCTGGTCTGGACTACAGTTTCAGCGGAATCAAGACGTCGTTGCTCTATTTCGTGAGGGACGAGATGGCCAAGGATCCCGATTTTATGGAGAAGAACAAGGAGGACATCTGCGCAAGTTTCCAGAAGGCCCTCATTGACATACTCATGGACAAACTCGTGAAAGCTGCGAAATTGACCGGAATAAAGGAGGTTACCATCGGCGGCGGCGTGTCTGCGAACAGCGGCCTGCGCGACAGGATAGTTTCCGAAGGCCAGAAGCGTGGCTGGAATACGTATCTTCCTGAGTTCAAGTTCACTACGGACAATGCCGCTATGATTGCGATAGCCGGCTACTACCATTATCTTGCCGGTGAGCGCACTCCGCTCGACGTGGCTCCGGTTTCCAGAATGGCAGATTTCTGATTTACGAATAATACTACGATAACAAGATGATAGAATTTGAAGTGTCCTGCAGAATGGGACGTGAACCGAGATTGGATGATATCAGGATGGCTGCGGCAGAGGCGTTGCGCCTGAAGCCTAATGCTGTGATCAATGTCATTGACCCGACAAAGTCTTACCAGCCTACTATGGTCAATGCTGATGCTCATTGTCATATAGTCCACAGGTCGATAGACGCAAGAGGCGATGTGAAAGTACGTTACAGGGTGGAGGCCTACCGTAAGGATGAGCCTTATGAGGAATATCACCTTCCTGAATACAAGGATGTGCACGACGCTGAGCCTGTGATTGTGGTGGGCTCTGGTCCTGCCGGAATGTTTGCTGCATTGAAACTCCTTACATTGGGACTGAAACCGGTGGTTCTGGAGCGCGGAAAGGATGTAAGCGGCAGAAAACCTGACATCGCGAAACTTTCCCGCAAGGGTATCGTGGATCCTGATTCCAATTACTGTTATGGTGAAGGTGGCGCCGGCACGTTCTCGGACGGCAAACTGTTTACCCGCTCGTCCAAGCGCGGGGACAACAGGGAGGTGCTCCATCAATTTGTGAATTTCGGGGCGGATCCGTCTATTCTCATTGACGCTCATCCTCATATCGGTACGGACAAACTTCCTCGTCTGGTGGCAAATATCAGGGAATGTGTGCTGGAACATGGTGGAGAATATCATTTCCAGACCCGCGTGTCAGATATCTGTCGAGGCGAAGACGGTGTGATTACAGTGACGGCTGTGGATGACAGTGCAGAGGCGGCAGGCAGCAAGAAGACGTTCAATGCAAAGGCAGTAATCCTCGCTACAGGCCATTCTGCAAGAGATATTTACGAACTGTTCGACAAGAAGGGCTGGGAGCTGCAGGCCAAGGGATTTGCAATGGGAGTGCGTGTGGAACATCCTCAGGATTTGATAAACAAGATCAGATACCGCGGACAGTGGGAGCCCGGTATGCCGGCTGCCGAGTATTCTTTCGTGGAGCAGGTGGATGACAGGGGAGTGTTCTCGTTCTGTATGTGTCCGGGCGGAATCCTGGTTCCGTCATCTACGGAGGACGGCTATACTGTGCTCAACGGCATGTCCAATTCTGCCCGCAATTCCAAGTGGGCCAATGCAGGTGTAGTCGTTTCTGTGGAGCCTGATGATGTGCCTGAAGAATATAAGAAGTACGGTACTTTCGCATTGCTGAATTTCCAGCACGACGTGGAGAAGAAGATGTATGATTACGCTGCTGCCCACGCTGTTCCGGATGAGAACGGGGAAGTGAACCGCTTTGCGGCGCCTGCCCAGAGGATGGTGGACTTCTGTGAGGAACAGATGTCGGAGGACCTCCCTGAGACTTCTTATCGTCCGGGAGTGGTTTCTGCACCATTGTACGAGCTTCTTCCTGAGTGCGTGGCATCCCGTCTCCAGAAGGTTTTCCCGCTGATCAACAATAAGATGCGCGGATATTATACGGAGGATGCGCTCCTTTTGGGTGTGGAATCCAGGACTTCTTCTCCTGTCAGAATCGTCAGGGATGCCGATTCGTATCAATGTCCTCAGGTGCCTGGCCTTTTCCCTTGCGGCGAGGGTGCAGGATATTCTGGAGGAATCGTTTCTTCCGCCATTGACGGTATCAACTGCGCAATGGCTGCGGCAAAACTTCTTGCATAACAACATTTTGGGCGACCTGTCTGTCCGTGGCTGATTTTCAATGGCATTGACAAAATGTCAGTCTTGTACGATGGCAGACAATTTGCTGAAACAATAGCGGGCAGTTTGTTGATAACCCAGCACAAACTGCCCGTGTAACATGTTGTGGGTGATTATAATAGCGACTCTGTGCGGGTTGTTTTCGAAGAAATATAAAAGGTTGAAAAGATATGAAAAAGCAAAAAGACGAAGAAATAAAGAAGAAAGAAAAGCAGGTGGAAAATGAATGTCAATGCGAAGGCACTGACAAAAAATCCGATTGTCATTGTGACAAACCGGAGGAAGAGGAGTCCTGCGGAAAGCATTCTGAATGCAAGGAATTGACAGAAAAGCTGGAGGCTGCCCAGAAGGCTGAGAAAGAGGCATTGGACAAGCTCGCCAAGGAGAAGGACGACTATGTCCGTCTGATGGCTGAGTTCGAGACCTTCCGCAGACGTTCGGCTGAGGAGAAACTTGCATTGGTTTCATCGGCTGCATCCGATACCATCAAAGGTCTGCTTCCTGTTCTGGATGACTGCGAAAGGGCAATGGAGCTGCTCCAGAAGTCCAGCGACGAGGCGGCCAAAGAGGGAACCGGACTCATATATGACAAGTTGATGAAATATCTGAAAAGCAAGGGACTGGAGCGTATAGAGGCCAAGGGACAGAAGTTCGATACTGATTTCCATGAGGCTGTGGCTCAGGTTCCGGTAGAGGAAGAGGACAAGAAGGGCCTGATTTACGATGTGATCGAGACGGGTTACACGCTGAACGGCAAGATTCTGCGTTACGCAAAAGTTGTAGTTGGAATATAGTCGGTCCGCTCTTTCGTGAGAGAGGGCGTTTTGCTTGTGCTCTAATATAGGAGATGTAAGGAATATGGCAGAAAAAAGAGATTATTATGAAGTGCTCGGCGTTCCGAAGAATGCCAGCGCGGATGATATAAAGTCGGCCTTCAAGAAGATGGCATTGAAATGGCATCCGGACAGATGGGTCGGCGGTACCGATGCGGAGAAGAAGACCGCAGAGGAGAATTTCAAGGAGGCGTCCGAGGCTTATGAGGTCTTGAGCGACCCTGACAAGAGGGCAAAATACGACCAGTTCGGATTCAATGCACCGTCCGGCGGCTTCAGTTCCGGCGGTTTCGGCGGGTTTGATATCAATGATATTCTCAAGGACCTGTTCGGTGCCGGGTTCGATTTCGGCGGAGGCAACTCAGGCGGCTTCGGAGGGTTCAGCGGCTTCGGCGGTTTCGGCGGTGGCCAGAGGACCCAGCGTGTGCCGCGTGGACGTGATATCCGTACCAGAGTGAGACTTACCTTGGAGGAAATCGCGAAAGGTGCTGTGAAGGAGGTATCTATCGACCGATATGAACAATGTCCTGACTGTGGCGGTAAAGGTGCCGCAAATGCTTCTGACATACAGACTTGTCCTGTCTGTCATGGTACAGGCCAGGAACAGCGGAGGGTAAGAAGCATCTTCGGTGAGACTGTTACCTATACTACATGTTCAAGATGTGGCGGAGAAGGCAAGATTGTCAGCAATCCTTGCCGTTCCTGCGGCGGAACCGGTCTTGTGCGTAAGAGAGTGACTATCAAGGTGAATATTCCTGCCGGTGTGGAAGATGGTATGCAGCTCACGCTTCAGGGACAGGGACATTCTGCCAAATCCGGCGGCGTGAACGGAGACCTGCTCGTGGTCATTGAAGAGATTCCGCACGATTCTCTCAAACGTGACGGCAAGAATCTGTTCTACACCAAGATAATATCAGTGACTGACGCCATTCTCGGTGGTGAGACCACCGTCCCTTGTCTTGACGGCAATTACAAGATCAAGATTGAGCCTGGTACCCAGTCCGGCACGATTGTCAGACTCAGAGGTATGGGCCTGCCTGCTGTCAAGGGATATGGCTCCGGAGTGGGTGACCTGTACGTGAAGTATCTCGTATGGCTGCCTAAGAAACTCAAGAGTGACGAGAAGGCCGCACTTGAATCAATGCGCGGGAGTGACTCCTTCGTGCCTAATCTCAGCAGGGAAGACAGAAATCTTTTCGATAAAATGAA
>ERZ779694.111-NODE-111-length-20173-cov-1.56909_pt1 | contig 20173 bp, 28 predicted proteins | sample MGYA00511352_ERZ779694 | MGnify/ENA primary metagenome ERZ779694 (study PRJEB29588, sample SAMEA2158521) | human gut metagenome | biome: human gut; feature: human-associated habitat; material: faeces | place: Denmark | collected 2008/2010 ... | reverse complement strand
GCAATTCCGCCCGCCTCAACGGCCTTTACGATAACCGGGAGTGCCGTGTAAAGGTTGCCGCCCATAAAAGACCGGATAAAGTAGTCCAGCTGATTATATTCCGAATTCCCGGAATAGGGCGTCCGGGTCGACTGTACCGCGGTCGGGTTACGCTGCTGCTTAACTGGCGTAGTTGGCATGTCTCCTCACCTCTCTAGCTATACTGATTGTTCTGAACGAATACGGCTGAAAAAGTGCTGTTCCATGCCGCTGTAGCGCTGGTATAAGCTTCGAGGTTGTGCGTAACCTTCGTTACCTTCCAAATTCCCGACGCTTTGGGCACCTCGCTGCGCACGTCTATCAGGCCGCCGATGTCGATGTTGTTATCAAAGATAGACGACCATTCTAAGCCGTCCTGCGTGAAAGACGGGTAGCCGCGGCCGCCAGTTTCGGCAGAGATGACAACGGCGTTGCCCGTCTTGTTCGCCCCGCTTGGAATAGTCGTAACTGTGCCGTTTTCAATGAATACCTCGCAGTCAATCATTCTGGCCAGCTTGTATATCTTCTGAATCGGGCTGCCGTTTATCGTGGTATTCGATATCTGGCCAGATACGCCCTGATTTTGATAAACGTACTCTGCTTCTGTGGCGAACTGCTGGAACAGTGATGTAACGTCCGCCCGGCCCTTTATTCCTGTCGGTTTAGAAGGCAGCAGGGCGGCATAAATCCCGCTGGCCGCGCTGACGCGAAACTTAACATCAGGTGTGCCTGTGTAGTCCGCCCATGCAAGTGTAAACTCGCCCTCAAAGCATTTAACCATATTCCCGCCATTGGGGCCGACTTCGACAAGAATTAAATTCTTCTGTGACTGCTGTGGCATAAAGCCTAAAGTAGTGGCACTGGCCATAATGTCCGGCGGCAGCCCTGCTATCCATAAATCAAGCGTCGTTTTGTCGTCGCCGCCCGGTTTAACAATCGTCGCCCCGGTGGCCAGTCCCTCAATGGTGATAGTATTGTTCCCGCCTGCAAACGTCCCCTGCCGAAGTGTGATAGTCGTCCTGATTGATTTTTGCGTAAAGCTGCCCATTTATGCAATCTCACTTTCTGGAATGTAAACCAGCTTGTAGCGTGTACCTATCTTTTCCAGCTCAATCTGACTGCCGTGGCCGTTTGCGTCGACAAACATCAGATTGCCGTTAAAATTTACTTTTGGCTGCTGTATAATCCACTGGCTACTCATGCATATAGCGCCACGGCAGACTATATCAGTACCAACATCAATATCGGCAAACAGCCACCCATAACGCCAGTACAGCCTTATCTGACATATCTGACCGCCAAGAGTAACGCTGAATTTCTGGTCGGGTATAGCAGAAAGCGGAATAACCTTGTATCTGCTGTTGTCGGGATTAGCATTAAGCGCCATATCTCCACCGCCTTACCATGATTTTACAATAGCCCCAATGTCATAAAGCGTACTTGTCAGCTCGTCGTTACCGTCTTCGGTGTTCTTGCTGCCCGTGTTCTGCGTCGACGTGTCACTAGGATTTTCGGCGTCGCTGGTAGTAATCGCACCGCCCCCGGAGCTTACCACAACATCAGAGTAGCTGCTTTCAACCTCGCGGACTTCAATTAAAGCAAGGTCTACGATAAGCTGGCTTGTAGCGCCGTTTTCTTCAAATTTATACTCATAACTCAACAAGTTCAGGTTTTTGTATTCGCGCAGCGGCGTGACGATTGAAAACGTCTCTGTGCTGGTCCGCAACGCTTCCAGCGTGTCAAGCACCTTCTGCAAGTCGGCAGGGCTTTTGCTGGACTTGGCCAGCGTAACCGTACCCTCAAACGGCATAATTGTTTTATTATAGGCGACAAAGTAGCCTTTTTCTACCGGGTCGTAGGTAACATTGCTGTCGCCTTTAAGCCGCCAGCCAAGAAAGGTCGAAAAGTCAGTTAAGGTAGTACCGCGGGTATCCGCAAGCAGCCAGTTTGACCATTCGTTTTTTAGAAAGTCAAGTATCTTAACTGTCATTAGTCGTTCCCCCTTGTCCCGGTGGCAGTACCCCAGTACAGGCCGCTGTTTTTATTAATGCCTTTACCAATGTCGGCGGCTATGCCGTCTGCGTTGGTTGCTTGGGTGTGAATATCAATCTTGCCGATTTCAAGCGTCTTACTGCCGCCAGCTCCGGCACCTGCCAGCTGCGGCGTGATAGGTGTAAAGAACTGCTCATATCGGCCGCCAAGAAAGTCTTTAACGCCGTCCAGAGAGGGCAAGTTATCAATAATCTTTTTCAGAGTGTTCCAGGCGTTTTCAAGCGGCGTAATAAAGTAGTCGTTGATAAAACCGCCTATGGCTTTAAACACATTCATCGCTCCCACGCCCAGCATGGCTATAAAACGCAGTAACTCTAAAACTCTTATACCTAAATCTTTAAGGATATATTTCAGAATTTCCCAAGCTATTTGAGCAGCAGCCTTCAAGAAGTCCCATGCGCCTTGAATAGCCGCCATTACTTCCTCGCCCGTGCCTAGCGTCTTCCATAGGTCCTCAAACCGGCTCTTGCCGCCCTTGGCGTAGACGTATAAATCCTCTAGTATCAGGATAAGCCCGACAATGGCGGCTATAATCCACGTTATAGGATTAGTCATAATCGCTACAAACAAGCTCCACAGAGACGGCAGGACTAAGGCGCCAATGACCAGTGCTATACCGGCCAGCGCGATTTCAAAAGCAAGACTGTGTTTCTGGATAAAGGCAAAGGCAGAAGTCATTGCTTTGGCCGCTTCTGTCAGAACTGGCGCAAACAGCCGCATTACAGACAGGAAAGACATGTTCATAGTTCTGGTAAGTCTGTCCATAGCGTCATTATAGTTGGCGGCAATAACGGTGTCTTCTTTTTGAAATACGCCAAGTTCTCGCTCGTACCTAATGAGGTCCTGCATTCCCTTTTTGCCCATTTGTAACAGGCCTATAGTGCCCTCATCCAGCTGCAAGCGTTTTAATATACCGGCAGAGGTTTGCCTGTCCATGCCCTCGACAGCTCCGGCGACGTCGGTCAATACGTCGAACACGTCACGGGCTTTCCCGGTGGCGTCAAGGGTAGCAACGCCCATGCTTTCAAAAAAAGGCAGCAGACGGCTCTTTCCGGTCACGGCAATTCTTTGTAACTCACTGCCTAATCGTTCGGCCGTGCCATAGAACGCCTCAACGCTGCCGCCAGCAAGTTTAGACGCCGTGGCCCATGATTGCAGCTTCGGCACGTCTGCGCCTATGCGGTCAGCTATCTTGCCAAGTTCATCCGCAACGGCCGTCAGGTTTTTAACCTGCGACATTACAAAACCAACGGAAGCAAAGGCTCCCAGTTTTGCAATCGCGCCTAACTTTATCCGGTCGGCAAAGCTGCTAACTTTGCTTTCAGCCTGCTTTAGTCCTTTATCTAGGTCAGTATTGTCCATTTTTACAGCTATAAGAAGCGAATCAATTATAGTAGCCATAACATACCGCCTTTACTTCAATTCTTGGACTTGGCTTTTTTCTCCATGTCCTTATACATCAGGTTTTCGTTAATGTTGTTGATATAGATTATCTCGCACATGTCCAGCAGGTCCTCATAGCTGTAGTAGGTTTCAAGCTCTTTGAGGGTCGCAAAGCGCTGTGATATCACAAGCGCGGTCATGTTAGATACGTTTACGTATTTTTTGAGAAAACTATATCGGCCAGCTTGCCCGTCGTATTCGTCGGGGACTGGCCGGCGGCTAGAAAAAAATCAAAATTTAATTTAAACACTTCAACGCGCAGCTTCCACAATACCCGGAAGTCTTCAATAAATCCGTCTACCAGTTCGGGTGTGCAGGGTGTTTTGACGCCGCTTGTCGGCACATAGGAGCAGCAGGCGAGCAAATCGTCAAGCACTTTTTCCGCGTCGTCTACGTCAAGCTTTCCAAGTGATGTAATTATACTGCCAAAGTCTAAGTCTTCTAGTTTTAATTCGGTGATAGGTTTCCCGTCGGGGACTTTGATAGAAGTAGCAAAGCCGCCGTGAAGCAAGAGGGATAATGCCCGCATAAGCCAGCGCTCTTGCTTCTTGGCGGAAAATTGCGTAATCTCAAATTGAAGGTCGCGCCCTTGTCTTTCATCTCTCACCATAACAGTAATTGTTTTTCTCATTTTTCTTCTCCCTTATAGCTCCATTAGATACATTTTTCAAAGTCGAACGCGAAAGTCACAGGGTCTAATACCTGTTTTAAGTCCGGCAGTCTCTTTGCCGTGGTCAGATAGCCGTTGACATAAGTGTATGTCTTGGGCATAGACTTGATGTTGATAATCAAACTGACCTCGAAGGGTGTCATTTGATTTTCAGACGCTGCAATCAGCGCTTGAAAATACGGCAGTGACGGGCTAGACGGTTCAATAGTGATATGCACCGTCTTTTTAGACGGAGTGTAACCAGCGCTCAACTTGCCATCGACGCCCATTCTGGTAACGGCCAGAGTTTCCTCGTCTTGGTTGATTGCTTGGTCGGTGGCGAATCCCTCAACAGCAAAGCCGACGGGGAAAAGGTCATTAATAATCATAACCGCCGTAGCGTTAGCAGATGTGATGTTGCTGCTCATAGTCTAGTTTCCCCCTTTATACTACCGCTGTAAGCGGGAATTCAATTTTATTGACGCTGCCGCCGTAGGTGTACCATACAGAAATGTTTGGCGTTCCTCTGGTTGCCCTTACTTCCGGCGCCGGGTCAGTTACCCTAATGACAAAGCCGTTAGTATACAGCTCGGTACTGATATCCTCGCCAGCTTCTTGATACAGCTGTGCTTTTTGCGCTTCGGACAGTTTAACACCGGGGTCGATAACGCCATTTGTGAGCGCCCTGTTAATCGGGTCTGTCAGCCATGCTTTAATCATGGTATAGCCACGGTCTACATACGGCAGGCGTTGAGTTTGCTGCATACCGTTCAGGCAGGCAGTCTGCATAACGTTTTGCAGCCAAATCATATTGATGTAAACATCAACGAAGCCATAGCTGCCGCCACTCATAGCGCCATTGTAGAAGATGTTGAACTGCTCACTTCTGGACGCATAACGACCGTAGAAGTTGACTTTGTTGTCCAGCAGGCTTGCCTGTGTCTGGTCATCGGTGCAGGTCGGAGCAAGTCCGCTCTGTGTCTTGAACGCCCAAGAGATAGCACCCTGTTCACGGTTCCAGTCGATAGAAGCCGCGCAGCCCATGATAAACACAGATACCTCGCCGTTATCATATGTATTAATAGTGCCCTCATAGTCGTTGAATACCAGCTGTCCGGGCAACGAATCACCGCCAGCAATTTGCCCAGCGTCCATGCTATATGCACAGTAAAGGAACTTGTTCAAATTGCTGTTGCTCCACGCTGCCAGTTCTAAGGCTTCTGCTGTGCTTGCTTGGTATACAGTGGTGAAGCTTACCCAGTTTTCAGACTGTTTAATCGCAGCATTCATAGTTTGGGTAGGTGTCATTGCCGCAGTACCTTGACTTACCACAGCACCAGCAGCGGCAGTAAGGCCTAAAGCAGTGGCTACGTCTGTTCCCAAAGCTTCTACGTTGCTTCCATCGGTCGCATAGGTCACGCTGGAATCATTGCCCGTAGTACCGGAGACAATGCGATAATTTTTCTGGTTGGTGTTGAAAGTAACCGTTGTGCCGGTTACCTTTGCCTGAATCAAACCTGCGATATCGCTTTGAGTTTTAGCACTGGAAAAGTTCAGCCCGGTAACAGTTATCGGCGTACCGTCTACAGAGATAGTAAAACCGCCCTCTGTGATTTTTTGCAGGTCGGTTACTCCCAGTGCTTGGCTGCCTATTAAGGCGCCTGCGATAGCTTTATCCGCACGGCGGAAGAAATAAAGCGTGTTAGGTTTCTTGCTGCTGTTCGTGAAGCCTAAGAAGTAAATAACCGCAAGACGATACTCGTCGCTGTCATAGCCGAAGTATTCGCCTACTGCCTGCTGGCCAGTAAAGCCCATAAGCAGCGGATATGGCATGATAGCGTTTTTAGTAAGCAGAACGCCAGCAAGTTCTAACTCTGTGGAACCAGAAGAAATAACGCGCGGCGTGATGTTTACAAGTCTACTTGCAGGAATAGCCATTTATTAGATACCCCCTTTAATTAGTTTGTTGGCGGGTGATGTACGTCAACATTTTCCAGCCTTGTCACACTTGCCCGCTCGAAGTATTCGACTTCGATAGAATATGTTGACCACATAGACAGGTGCAGTTTGACTTGGAAGCGGTTGATAAACTGATTAGTGTCGTCTACGTAAGGCAGATACACCATGTTTTCAGCGTACAGCAGGCCAATGTCATAGTTATTATGAAAAAAATCGGCCGCATAGGCGCTACGGCTCAAGGTTTCTAGTCCTTCGGCCCTGCTCCGTGAACGGTCGATATCGGTGTCGCAAAAATCAACAGTTACAACGTATTCCCGTAAAGTGGCCGTGATAACATTACCTTCCGGGGTAACTTGGCTTTCACCTGTGTTTGTCCCTATACGGCGCGTCTGGCTCAAGTAAAACAATGTGTGCTCCCGTTCATCGCCGGGTAGCGCCATGTTGTTCTGGTTACCCTCAAACACGCGCTGCGGGTCAAGCGTCGGCCGCATGTACTTTAACAGAAACTCGGTAACTGCGACGTTTATTTTTTTTTCTACATCAGATACAGGCATTTAGTTTCCCTCGCCTTCGTCGGGTTCTTCCGGGTCAGGCTCTGGCTCCGGCGCTGGCCGTGTTTGTAGTACCGGCGGCGTCACAAGTTGGGTGATTTCAAAATTCGCCCACCCTGCATGAGCTGACCAGTCTTCAAGCACTTTGGAGATGTGCCAGTAGGTCCCATCTTCGCGCTGGATGATATCACCTGTCCTACATAGCGGCACCCGCGATATACCATCTACAGGCAACGGCTGACTACTGTCAACAAACATCTGCTCTGTATGCGGCATATCGGGCACGTTTTCGCTATGGTCAAGGGAGTTTTCAGCGTTCGGCTGAATCTGCGCTGCAATCGTGATTGGCTCTTTATAGTACGGCGTCACTCTCCCATACGCCACAGCCTGCCCGTCAGACTGATAAAGAGTAACTGTCTCGTCCGGGTGTACCGACGTTATTGAACCTCTCACTATAGCATGTAAATTCATCCCTAACATCTGCTAGTCTCCCCTTTATTTTTCGTTGGCAATCTGCCAGCTAACAGCATTAATCATTGTCGAAGTATCAATAAGTGCCCGTTCCGGGTTACTTACCCCTAAAGACTTCCCGTTCTTCATCTTCCGCCGTTTAGCCGCTATCGTAGCAGGCTTGTTAAGCCGTGGCTCTCCCGGCGGCCAGTTGCGAATAGTCATTTGCAAATCGGTACGCGCTGACGGTCCAAGTGCCCGCAAGGCTCGAACATATATGTCTTGTTCGATGATGTGCCCCTTGAAAATTCTTTCAAGGAAGCCCAGCCAGTCCTTACTTTTTTCCTCGACGGTCTTTTGCATAAAAGGCCGTTCAGGAACGCCGCCAAGGCCTACATTTTGAATGTAAGCGATGTACGCTACACTTTTCCCGTCCGGGTACGTTGACCCCTCTGGAAAGCCTATTTCCAGCTGCGGGTTTTGCTTTGCCAGCTGGCCGACAACTCTTTTAAAGTTGCCCAGCAGTTCCCCGCTACCGCCGCCAGCTTTTAACTCAACATGAAAGCCCATTGTACCAACGGCCCCCGCTGATATATTTTTGCATAAGCTGCCAAAGAAGGAAGCCGCATTGCGTCTGCGTGTACCAGTTGGGTTTAGCCAGCACGGCATACGAAACGGACACTTTACCTTCCGTCGCACTTGCCACGTTGCCTACTGCCAGCGGGCCGCGCATTTGCAACTCGGATAAATGACAGGTCATCAGTTCAAGGAGCTTTGCCCGCTCGTCGTAGTCTTGGACTGCCGAGGCGGGACCATTGTTGATTAAATAAGTGGCGGTATCGAAATTGTTTTCGATTTGCGCGTCCGGCAAAGTGATAAACGGATACTTTGTTTTAAAGTCTTCGAGGTTGAACTCAACAATGTTGTCTTCTCTAGACATAGTAGTATCCCCCTTATTCTACCGGGGTAACTGAACCTTCTCTGCCTTCTGGCCCTGCCATTTTGGCGGCAGGCTCAAAGCCATTTCTAAGCGCTTTGCGCTCGTCTGTTTCTGCTTCGACGCTATACTTGTCGTCTTTAGTAGCGCAGAACAGTAAATGTTCTTTGACTAGCCAAAATTCCGGATAGTTTTTGCAGAACCATTCCCAAGCTGCACGGGGGACGTTAGGAGTTACGCCATAAGCGCCGACAGGGTTAATGCCCTTTTCCTTGCCCCGTAAGTAGGCATTGTTCCCGTTAAGGATAATGCGTTCAATAATGCCTTTAGAAGTCGGGATAGCAAGTTCCAAGTCCTGCGGATAGTTAAGGCATAAGGTCACGGTATCAGTGGTATCAATAACAGCGCGGTTAGCGCTATTGATAGCCTGCGCTTTGACCTTCTTTGCTTCCGCTGCTTTGGCTGCTTCTTCTGCCTGCTTTTCGGCTTCTTTGAGCGCCGCTTCATACGGTGTAGGCTCTGCTGCTTCTTCCGTGGCTTTCACAGCTTCGGCGGCGACCTCCGCCGCTTCTGCTGCTAAGGTTTCTTGTGTTTTGGTAGCTACCTCTGCTGCTTTAGCAGCTTCGGTTTGTTTCTTCGTCAGTCTCGCCATTTTTCTTATCTCCCTTTACCCTAGATTATACACCAGTCATTGTAGCAACGGCAAACGGTCTGTATAAAATGCAGCCGTAGGACGTGCCAACGAATTTCTGTTTAAAGCTGGAAGTTTCGGGCACTAAGCGCATTGCACGCATTTTTTCAGAGAATCCGAATTCGCCAGTAGGCTCGCCGTTAATGCTGCGGCAGATAAGTAATACTGTGCTGCTAGACTTGTTTTCCAGTTCCGGCAGTTGAGCGAATTTAATATTCGGGGTATAGCGTTTAATCATGTCCATAACGGATACATTGAAGTCGGTTGCTTTACCCAGCTCAACAGCAGCGGAAGGAGAAGTTACAAGAATCAAATCGCTGTCGTTGCGGATATGGCCTAAAGAATTTTTAGCCAAGTACTGGAACAACAACAGATAGTCTGCGTAAATTTCTTTAGTAGTTTTGAGCTTCCAAGTGTTGCCGCCTGCACCAATTCCCGGCAGGATAGCAGCCGGAAGGTTAGGCTCGTTCAGCAGGCCGTAGATTTCCATGTCTTCGACGCCCAGCAAATTGTATTTGTTTTGAGCAATGTCGATAGTGGTAGCTGCGGCGCGTTGTTTACGTGCTGCTAATTGCAAACGTGCTTTAGCTGCATAGTCTAGTTCACGGTCGCCATAGCGGATGTTGGTTTGAAATACGTATTGTTGACGGACCGGATAGGTCGGATTGACGTCAGCCATTCCGGCGTTGCCGTAGTCGGTGTAAGCTTCTACAGCTCCGGTGATTTCGTCGACTTCAAAACGTGCATAAGATGTAGTCCAGTCGCCTTTTTTAACCTCTGCGAAAATCTCGCGGGAGTTGCAAGGTCCGGTCAGAATCTCAATAACACGCGGGTCAAGATAAGAAGTAAATTCTACAGGTACACCGCTGTTCGGTTCGGTTACCATTGCGGCATCGTATGCCAAACGCTCAATATCGGCGTCGTTAGCCATAATGCCACGAATTTTATAGTGGTCGTCAAAAACGAAACCTTTTTCGCGCATAAGTGCTACTTGTTGGTCAATGTTCATTGGCATTTTACTGTTCCCCTTTCTTTTTTGTACTTACAGGCCATTAGACCCCAGCCCCACGCCAGTTTGAGATGATGATTACGTCGTTAGCAGAACCGGCTTGAATTACTTCAAAGTCAGTTTCTACGGCATCTTCAAAGGTTTTTTCTGCATCGGCGGTTTTGATAGTACCGTTTTCCCGTACGGCAAAAACTTTCTGGCCGACAGTTGCATCGGTAAGGGTAACGGCAAAGAAGTCGCCTTTTACCTCTACAGATACAGGATAGCCAACCGGAACAACGTTAGATGCTTCTACGTCAATTCCAAGCGGGTTGGTAATTTCGCGCACTGCAAAGCCCAGAGGACGGTCATTGCCGGTAGGTTTAACGCAGCCCGCTTTGGTCTCGTCAGCCCATACGAAACCGCCGATGTTGCAGGCAGCGCTAGCAACATAGCCTTTGGCGGTAGATACGATAGGGTTAATAGCTGCATATGCGCCCGGAATACCAATTCCGGGGTAAGTTTTTACAGTTTTTTGAAACGCCATTTTTTTACGCTCCTTTCTTATCGAACGCTGATTTTATTTAAGCCTTGCAGGTAGTCTGGTACGGAGACTGCGGAATCCATAGCAACGCGGCCAGCGCCCCATTTTTCCGTTTGTTTGCTTCTGCGCAGTGCGTCAACCATGCCTTTATAGGCGGTAGGCGAATACTCGGAAACATTGAAGCCTTCTGCTTTGAGTGCAGCAGCATAGATATCATCTGCGCTATCATAAGCCAGCGGGTCTACTTTGCGGCCTAAGAATGCTTGACAGGTTTCAGCGGCATCATTGCGTTCGCGGAAACTTGCTTCAATTTTTTTACGTTCTGCCGCCAAAATGCTAGGCAGTGCGTCTTCGGCCAAGTATTTTTCTTCGCCCTCGCGTTCGTGGTCGCGGTCGATACGTTTCTCGCCGTATTTAACGCCCATTTCAAACGCTGCCCTGAAAGCAGGGTCTTTCATTTTTTCAGAAAGTTCGTCGTCTTCACCCAAGGCTTTTTTCATGCCTTCGCTTTCATGTTCTTGATCCAGCTTTTCGCGTTCGCCGTGTTTCTTTTCAAGTTCTTCACCATATTTGACGCCTTCTGCAAAGGTCATTTTGCCTTCATCGTCTTTGGCGGCTGGTTTGGTTACAGCTTCGGCGGCTTCGTCCTCTGCTTTGGTGCCTTTCAAGCTAAGCAGGAAAGCGCGGATTTTGTCTTTAGCGGCAGCTTCCAAGCCGGGGAAAAGCTTGTCGGTGATTTCGTCAACGGTTGCGTTTTCGTCGATGTCTACACCAACATCGCGGGGAGAATATCCGCCCTCAACTTGCGCTTCCACTACTTGGATTGCTTTGAGCAGGTTACCTAGTTCGGTTTCGCTCTTTTCAATGCCTAAGTCAGCGTCAGCTGCAAGAACAGAGTGCAAAGCTTTTGCGCGGCGTTGTTTAAAGCGCTGCACTGGCTCGGTAATTCTAAATTTTGCCATTTCTTGTAACTCTCCTTTCGGGGTATTGTTTATAGCTAGCCCAGCGGGCATACTATCGGCAACAGCCACGTCAGAACCAGCTCGGCCACGTGGCACAAGGGCAACGTGATTACCCTTTATATCTCTCATTATAAAGTCATATGCGACGCCGTCAACCTCGCCCGGTGTGAAGTCAGGCGTGCATATTGGTCAGCGCGGCATAATACTGGTTGATCTCCTTATCGAGGCCCGCCTTGGCGATCTCCTCACGCCAGATGGCGTCGGCGTCCTGCACTGATATAGTATTGCGCAGATACGGAGCGTCAAACGTGGTATCGGTCCCGGTAGCTCCTACTCGGTGCTCTTTCTGCGGCTCGTCTGCGCTGTCGAAGTGATGTTCAAGCAACAGCGGCAGGCCGTTGAAAGTCTCGGCCGCTTTGGCCAGCTCGTCCGGGTCACGGTATCCGTAGTATATCCCCGTGGGGTTAAGTCCCAATTCGGCGGCTCCGGGTATCTCCCGGCCATAATAAGGATTGATACAGGCTTTGGATATCGGGCAGGCTGATACGTGCAGATATCCGTTATCGTCTATCCTTCGGGCTGACGGGGCAGCGTCGAAGGTCAAATTGTTATCTTTTTCCACTTTATCACCTCTTAACTTGCATGAATAATTTTGAGGTATTTATACGGCTTTTCACGGCATTTTATCTGCAAATTATGCACACAGCTTAAACGGTGTAAATCCTATCCCCGGGGGTGGGTCCACCCCAAATCTACATTTGCTGTTTGCTACAGTACGTGTAAATTCAATACTTTTCTCCCTTATTATAGCAGAAAAGTGTCTATTCAAAGTCCTGTAGTACGTATTTACTAGGTTTCGAGCAGTTCGCTGATGTTTGGTCTGTAAGTGCAGCGGCAGTAGGGAAGCTCGCCCGGTTTCACGTTTTTGCCTACCTCATAGTCAAACAATCCCTCGTCCAAGTCGAATTCTTTACCGTCCATTTCCTCATGTGATTTACGGCTCGTTTTCTCGCCCGGAATATGTACCCATGTACCAGTTTTTATACCCAGCTCCCGGGATTGGGCAAGTTCTAGCTCCTGCGTGGCCTTGTTCGTCTGGTCCATTGCAATCAGCTGCGCCTTACGCTCTGTAACACCTTCAATGTCTAGCAGTGTTTGATAAAGGCTTGCCATATCCCGGCCACGCTTGGCGCTTTCGTATACGCTTTTAATGATTTTATCAAAAAAAGACGGGGCAATGGTCCTAATAAGGTTTACGTTCCGTTCAGCGGCTTCCTCAAGTATACGCTCATAAGCAGGTGTTACCGTGAATTTAATCGCCACGCCTACCCTTTTTAGTTCCGCCATTAAAGCCGCCCTGTTGGTTTTATAAAGCGTATGGCCGCCCGCTCTGCCCGCTCCCGGTTGAAGTCCATAATGTACTGGTGGAATTTCCGCCGCAGTACCGCCAGAAGCTCGTCAAGGTTTACCTCTTGCCCCTCAATGGTGATATCATACGCCAGCTGGTCGCCCTTGAGAAACTTTTTGTAATTCTTTAGGACATAGGGGATAGCTGTTTTCATCATGGGGCGGATAATGCGGCGTATCTCGCGGGCATAGCTTTGCTGTATGCCTGCATTAAAGACGTGTGGCGGCAGGAAGGTCTGCCCTCGTCTGGTCCTTCTGCGTCTGGCCATTTACTCACCCCTGACTGCTCTTCTCTGGCGGCGTGACGTTTTTTAACAGCTCTATCATCTCGCTATAGTCTGCGCTTGGTTCTTCTGTATCTTCTACATCAAAGTTAGCCATAAAATGGTTGTAAGGGCTATTATCACGCGTTTTAAGCTCCTCGCGTACTTCCTCTGGTGCCAATGCTCCCATAGCTATATAGAGGTTATCAGTTTCGGCTTGAGTGCGTCGAAGTGTAGCCATTACTTCCTCGCTCTTTTCAGAGAGTGGGTTAAATTCGACGCCGATACTTTCATCAATTTCGCCGTATTCAATGAGTTGCAGTATCTTTACCAACCGTTCAAGCGGCTTTCTAATCTGCCTTTCCTGCTGGCTGCTGATGTGCTTGTAATGGTTTTCAAGGTCGCTTTCTCCAGTAGCGTTCATACCCTGCGGCGCAATGCCCCACAATTTAGTTGCTGGTTCCTGAAACATTGCCGCCACAAACTCCATCGCCTGTGATACGATTTCACGCACACCCGATAAAGCTGTAATCTTTACATCTACTTCTTCTTCTTCTTTGTCGATAAGGAGCACACCGTCATTGTTCCTGTTTTTGGCAAAGTGATTTAAACGGCGGTCTATCGACGCCCAATCAGCACCGGATAGAATTTGTGCGTTGAGGTTGGTTTTGAATATGGTCAAACTGAATTTAGTAAGCAAACGTGATTCTGCTTCCCGGCACTCGGTAAAGTGAGAAACTACGTCTAACACGGTTTGCGCAAGTGGAATACCGAAAAAGTTATAAGCAGGTTTTAACAGCGTAGGCAGCTCGTTTTGCGAAAAGTATAATACCCTGCTGCGGTGAATAGGTACGCCCATGACAAACCATGTCTGCGGATTGTAGTAATTCTGGCTCATTGGGTTAGTAGAATCATATTCCCCCGGCGAGATATTGAAGGCTTCCAGCAGGCGCAGGCCTTTGATTTTCTTGCCAAGAAGGCCATCGGCGGTAAGCGGTATCGCGTTCACTAAGTCTTCGGGGCGCTCTCCTTCGTAGTTCATTCCCACAAGACAACCGCCCATATAGCCGTTATTGCATATGGCCTTGTAGAACATATCTTTAACGTTCAGGCGGTTTAATTCCGACTCAAGAAATTTAATCTTCTCCCGGCTTTCTTCTTTTTCCGTGGTAAGCTTCCAGCCTTTTTCAGTCATTTCAGACGCAATCATTTCTACGCCTGTCCGAATAAGCGGGTTTTGCGTCAGCGCCGTTAAGTAGCCATAGCCAAGAAACTGCGGATAAACGTTATCACCCAACACCCGCATGGTGTGAAGTATCAAGCTGTGGCAAGCGCTTATAGCTTCATCGTTGGCGGCTTGTGCCTTTGCGTCCGGCGCACCCATTGTTTCCGGGATACCGAACATGGTCTGTACGTCTTCCAGTCGCGGTTCAATAAAGATGTTATTGTTATTGCCGCTATTAATGACGTTCAGCGCCTTTCTGTGCGTCTCATTTACAGACGTGGGACTAATTACTCTGCTTCGGTTTAAAAGCTCCGTACTGCGGATATTAAGCGGTTTAAACTGCTTCTTTTTCACTTTGTTTACCCCCTGTTTATGAAATTCGCAAAGCGCCCTTGTTTTGGCATAAATAGTTTACAGCGTCTATAGTATGGTCATTGCCGTCAGGATACGTTGCTATAAAGTTCCCGTTTTTGTCTTTTTTCAGCTCATAGTTAGCAAACTCACGGGCAGCATTCGGGCAGCGGTTAGGGTCTATGACTATCCGCAGCAGCTCCTTGCTTAAATAGTCATATCCGGCCTCACGGCTTCCGGGTCCCTTTTTGGCCGGCCTCACATTTATACCATAACTTCTAAGCGTGTGAACGCTTCGGGGCTCTACATCTGATATTATAAGCTCATTTCCTGGGTTTTCTTCTCTTATGTGGTCTGCAAGCGTCCACAGTGGACATTGTACTTGATAGTATTCGTTGTATATGTATAACGTTCGCCGCGCAACGTCTAGGTTGCCCGTCATGTACGCCAGCGGGTCATTAGCAAAACCAAAGTCAAGGCCGCGTTTGATATTGCCAAAGCTCTTAATTTCTTCGTCCGTTATCTCACGCAGGACCAAGTTATTAAATACCTCGCCGCCAGACCCGGTAACGTCGCCTAAAAACACATGCCGCCACCTGCGGGGTGAAAACTTACGCAGCGTTTCTGCTTCCGTTACTATCATCGGCCCTACCCATTCGGCCGGGCCATACAGGTAGTTACTCTTGTGTACTATCTTTTCAGGGGTCTTTTTCTGCGTCTCGACGTTTACCCAGCTGCTTAACGACTGCGGCGGGTTGTAGGTATAGAACACCCAGAATTTATCTCCGCCACGCATGAACGATAAACGGGCATTGTCTACTTCTTCCATGCCGTCATATTCTGCCAGTTCTTCAAACCATAGCACGGAATAGTAGCCATTGGATGTCTTAATCGACTTCAAGGTGTTGCTGTCGCTAAGTCCGAAAAAGTTAATCTTCTGGCTGGTGGGCTTATAGATGATTTCAAGCGGCGATAGTCGGGCAAAGAAAAATTCAGTAAGTCCCAGCTTTTCTATAGCCCACAGCATTTGCTCATAGACAGTTTTTCGGAGCGTGTTATCTCTTTTCCGGATAACAGCTACATGCGCCGCAGGGTTATTTATGAGCAGCAGTATGGCCACTATGGCGGTAAACGACGACTTGAAACTGCCACGGCCGCCGCATAGCCAGTAATATGTATATGTGTGCTGCATTACTGCGTGGTACAGGCCATAAAACGCAGGACCTATACAGTCAGTCAGCTTTATCTGTTTAAGCCTTGTCTCCGGTGTCTGGTTCTGGTTCTGATAATTCATCTTCTCCCGTCACTCCCATTTGCTCTGCCAGTTCCGCAGCTCTGCGCTCCATTTCTTCCTCGCTCATGGTCGGCTGGATAGGTACGCTCTCTGCCGCCGGAAGCGCCCCCGGAATATCAACGACTATCTGCGGCGTGATATTGACGTTCACAGCCTTTTCATTAAACAGCTTATGATATCTGGCCATTCCTTCCGTGCCTGCTCTGTGCAAGCTAAGGCGCTGCACGGTCTTACCTATTAAAACGTATTTTTTATCTGGTCCTTGACCTCTGGCGGCATAGTTTAGTGTCTCGATAGTCTCGACAAGCTCGCCGCGCATTTGTCTGGTAAGATTTAACAAGGTCTCGTTTGCATCGGCGATTTCTTCCGTTTCGATTTTTTCGCGAAGCTCATTAAGATACGTCTGTACCCACGGGCGCCGCAGTATCATATACGCCCGTTTAGCCGCGTAGGTATCGCCGTAGCCTGCCGCCAGCGCGCTTTTTTTCGCATTGAAGGTCTTCATGTACTCACGGCAGAATTTCTTTTCTTGGTCGGACGCTACGCGCACGTACCCCGGTCTGATTTTGGTTACCGTCGCTATATCCTCTTTAGGTGAGCCGCCTTTTTTGGTATCCTCTTGGGAGACACGTACGCGCCCCCTATGCTGCTTTTCTATCTTTTCTTGCTGCTCCTCATATTTTTCCCAGAAGTTGTTTTCTTCTTCCGGAGTCGAAGCGTCAAGGTTTACTTTTTCCAGCTCGGCCGCTATTGCTTCCGGCGTTATCTGCTGCGTTTCTTTTTTCTTTCTCAACATCTTCACCCCACTTTATTGTTTCACGTGAAACATCTGTCTATTTAGTCTATTATAACACAAGAGTAGATATTAAGAATATTCTAACTATACATGTTATAATGTTGTTATATAACTTTTAAAAGGCGGTGTTTGTAATGAGTTGGCTTTTGTATGTGTGCCTTGACCTGATTTTTACCGTATTATGCTATTTAACTAACTGGTTTGTCGTCATTTTTGCTGACGAAAAAGGGCAGCTGCCTAAAGTGTTCAAGCTATGGCAAACTTATGATAATCCCCTTGATATCCGCTGGCAGGTGCTCGAAGTCGTCCCGAAGTTCCTGCGTTATGACTTCGACAGTCATTATATTTATCATTACGAAATGAAAGGCGACGGCTATATGCGTCCCGGCTTCGTACAGCTCTGGTATAACGACTTCACCACAAAAGAACGTGTGCAGCGCTATTTCTGCCGCCTGCTGTGGCTTATGCGCAACAATGCCTACGGTTTTGGCTACTATGTCACCGGCCGGGCGGTAGACTTTTCAAAGGTTAAAGTGTTGCGAAAAATCAAGGAACTAAACAACGAACAATGGTTTAGCTATGTTCCCGGCTTTCTCGCCCCGTGGTCCTTCTACTACTGCAAGCAATACTGCCCTTGGTTCCGGGTCCGCCTGTATCTCGGCTGGAAAATGAAGTTTCTCGACGATTACACGCAGGTAAACCGCTGCCAGATAGCTTTTTCGTTCAATCCGTTCAAGGGCCTCGAAGAAGATAGCACCGGGGGGGATAAAAATGAACTGTAAAACATATGAGCCGGGAGAATTGCGCGACCTGCTCGGTCTATCCGATAGCCAGACTATAGCGGACCAATTAGCCGCCATATCAGACTTTTCAGCTTGCATAGGGTATAACACCTGCGCCGACGTTATAAAAGGCGTCAGAAAGGCGGATTTCCCGCCCTGTAGGGCTTATCTGCTGAATGTTGGGTCAAGGTGCAGCGTCGTAGTTACTAATCGTCCTGCCGGAAGTATGGTATACAAGCTCTACACCTGCAAGGACTTTGCCGAAGCAAGCGAATTCGCGCACTCATTAGTTGATACCCTGTATATGCCTATACCCCGCCTGATGAATCGCGTTAATGAGCAGCTTACATTTATTCCCCATTCTAACCGCCTGAACGTATCAAATAACAGCTATAACGTTCTGGTGACTATCACCAACCGTCGAGATTGCACACTAACCATAACGGACAACAATGTTGATGATATCCCCGAAATGCTGCTGGAATATGATATCACCATTGAGCCGAAACGCCTGACCAAGTGCCGCAGCGTTATAGCCTTTTACCGGGAGTTATACGGCTATAGCCGCACGGAACTAAATGACTTGACCGGTATCAGTCCCACGACACTTGATCGCTACGAACGCGGGGAAAGGTCACTTTTAAAAACCAACGTCTATTATATTATGCTGCTGGCCCGCGTTTTTAACGTAACCGTTGACCACTTACTAGAAAAAGAAATCCAGCTTAATCCGCAGGCTCTAAAAGAACTGGAAGAAGAATACTAAAAAAAGAAGGTTTCCACAAATGAAACAACTAAAAAATTCCGATTGTGTTTATATCGTTCTCGGCGGCAACGCCATGCCGCAGGAAAGGGCGGCGCAGTTTTGGACTAACGGCGGCCGACGTATTGGCCGCTACAGTAACAAAATGCAGGCCTACCGCCAATATTGCTCCCTGCGCATACAAGAAGAATGCAGCAAGGCAGGTTTCTTCAAAGAGAAAACGCCGCTTCGGGCTGATTTATATTGCTTCCTGTCCGTGCCTGCGTCCAGAACAAAAAAGTTTCGGGAGCTGGTCGACCAGCGCGCAGCTTACCCCATAGTTAAACCTGACAACGATAACCTGTACAAGGCTATCACAGATAGCGCAGAAGGCGTAGCGTTCGTTAACGATAGCCAAATCATCACTACTACTATTCATAAGCGCTATACAAACGATAATCCGTTTTCTGTTCTCGTTCTTTCAGTCGTCGAAAATGACGAAGATAGTATCATATGGGACGTGTACAACAAGTTCAAGCGACATAAAAACGTGCTCGACTGACGGGCAATGTTTCACGTGAAACAAAAGCACTGTGAGAAATCCTCACAGTGCTTTTTCTATCAGCTTCTTACTTTATACCGGGAAACGTAGCCATTCAGGTTCTCTGGCGGTACTCCCACTTTGGCGGCAACATCTTTATAAGTCATGCCTGCCCGAATAAGATTAAATATTTCGTCATGCAATTCCCGCCAAGGGTATATAGTACGCATTTTAAATGGCTTATACTCTGGATTTTTTTCAAGCTCCCTGAACTCGTTGTAATTTCTTTCATTGTCCTGCTCAACAACCGGGCACGTCTGTATTGTTGGCGGGGGGGCTGCCGACGCTGCCTGCTTTGGCTTTATGCAGTCCGCCGGGATGTTATGCGCCCCAAAAATGCACTCTGACAGGCCCAAAAACGGGCAGAAAACTACTCCTTCATGTCTATGTAATCTAAAACAGTCCAAACAATTCCGCAATTTATAACGTTCCTTTCAATGATAGATAGTCGCTATCGTATTCGAGTATGCGCCCGCGATAGCTGGTTTTTATCGGTGCTTCGGCTATAGCTCTGGCGATACGTTCGCTGTAGCCGGGGTTAAGGTCATATGTCCCGGCAGTATATGTATAAGCCGCAATCCATGAGCCACAAGTGTTGAAACTAAATTTAGGTTTTTTATAGCACTGTGGCATATCCGGAAGCATGGCTTCTACATCCCTATAATTCCAATCAATCGGGCAGTTACTGCATGAATCCGTGGCAGCACAGGCAAAGCAGTAACTTTCAGCCATCGGTACTATGCCGCCATTAATCGTCCATTGGCCAGTCCTTTTTATACTTCCGTCCGTGCGTGTCGGCGATCCAGTTCCACAGTCGCCTGTGTAGATACCTGTAAAATACGCCGTAGCTCTTGCCGTCACGAATGCCGTTTAATTCAGCATATATCATTTTGCGCCTGTCCATAGCCTACGCTCCCATTTATCATAGTCGTCCCAGTAGTTACCGATGATTAGTACATCTTCGATTTCTTTGCGCGGGAGCGGCAGACGCACTTTTGCCGCCGCTTTGAAAACGCCTTCAAATAAATCTAGCTCAATGCGAAACAAGCATGTTTCCCCTTCGATATTTTGGGTTATATAGTCTCCGACAAACAGCGGAATGCGCGCAGAATTTAAGTTCTTTGCATAGACGCCTGTATATCTTTGGACTGTCAGCGGGTCTACTTCAATGGCGTACTCGCCAAAGTATATACCCATTGCCCCGGCAGGACTTCCGAAGGGTGTCGCCCCTCGCCTTTTCCAGTCTTCGTAGTTTACAATATACAGTTTTTTGCCAAACTGTACCAGCTGGCCATAGATAAGATTTTTCTCGTCCGTTATATCTTTTGGCATGGCGCGATAAAACAAGTCTGTCCGCTCCATGTATTTTAAATACTCAATGTCTTTTTCGCTTATCTCCATAGTTTACCCTTCTTCCGTATTTTTTTATGGCATCCGTCAAAAACCGCTCTACTTCGGCGGCGGCAGG
>ERZ779694.86-NODE-86-length-22789-cov-3.43939_pt1 | contig 22789 bp, 15 predicted proteins | sample MGYA00511352_ERZ779694 | MGnify/ENA primary metagenome ERZ779694 (study PRJEB29588, sample SAMEA2158521) | human gut metagenome | biome: human gut; feature: human-associated habitat; material: faeces | place: Denmark | collected 2008/2010 ... | reverse complement strand
AACGGATACATCAAGCCAAGAAAAACTTTTTGGAGAAATTCAAAACAGCTTCTTAATGCCTCGCGCCTATACCGGCTTACGAAACGAAGCAACCATCCATACGATATCACCCGACTGAAACACAAATGCTGGAGAAGGATTCTTCACCACTTCCTTGCCCCGTTCTACACCTAAAATGATAGCACGGTCGGATTTCACTTCGCCCACACTCTTGCCCAACAAGGAAGAATGTTCGTCGACACATACGTTAGTAATGCGTGTCCCTTTGCGTGAAGATGTTCCGCCACCGGCACAGGCTTCTTTCTGCTCCAGTGCCCGAGCAAATTGCGAAAGGTCTTCATCGGTACCTACTACAGTAATTTTGTCATACGGATAAAGCATCTCGTCACCTTGCGGAATATCGATGACTGCATCGCCACGACCAATAGTAATGATATTTACCCTATAACGGGTGCGGAAAGCAAGTGTTTTCAACGTCTTACCCACACAAACAGAATTGGGCTGCACGGTGAAATCGACTGCATGGAGGTCGGACAATGAAGTAGTGTCTCCCACCCCGTCAAACAAAGAAGAGCTTTTCTTTTCTTCGTCCGGTCCTTGAAAATTGGCTTCGAACTGCTCTTCAATCTCCAACGAACGCTTGCGGATACGTTTCGAAAAATATAGTCCAGCCACCACCAGTAAAGCAATAACCAGTCCCAATCCAGACGCCACATTGAACAAACGGACCACAACACTCATTACAATGGTAATGCAAAGAATAATCTTAATCAACACCAGCGATGACAAAGCACCGCGATTTACCAGATTGTCTGCCCACAGACGGCGGAACTCGGGCGAATGGTTTTTCTTGACCACCATCGCCCACAGAAGCGGTGAAAGCACTGCCAACAAAATCAAAGCACCCAGCAAATCGCCCTGAAGTCCTGGCAGATGACCTTGGATGAAAGGATGTATTTTAGAAAAGAATATGACTATAACGCCTATGCAGAGAACCAGATACACCGACACTCCTACTATCATTCCCCGCAACAGACGGTGCCAGTCGTTCTGGTGCTTCTCGGATATGGAACCGGAAACATAGCGCGACAAAGCCTGCTTGCCCCATACCGGCAAATGACGGTCGACAAACCGGTATGCAGGCTCGGAAAAACGTATCATATAAGGTGTACAAAACGTAGTGATGACAGATACTGCCACAATAATGGGATACAAATGTGTATCTGTCACATTCAGGCTCACACCTAACGAGGCAATAATAAAGGCGAACTCGCCAACCTGTGTTAACGAGAACCCTGATTTCATCGCCAGCTTCAATGGCTGTCCTGAAAGCAAAACTCCGAAAGTACCAAAAAAGCTCTGCCCTGCCAGAACCAAAAGAGTCAGCAACAAGATAGGCACAATATAATCGCGGATAACCGCCGGGTCTATCATCATACCTACAGATACAAAGAATACAGCTGCAAACAAATCCTTAACCGGTTGCACTACCCGGCTGATACGTTCGCTTTCAGAGGTTTCGGCCAACAAAGAGCCCATGACGAAAGCTCCCAATGCCGAAGAGAACCCTGCTCTTACTGCAATCATAACCATCAGCAAGCACAGCCCCAAGGAAACCACCAACAGAATCTCATCACTGACAAAACGTTTGATCCTATTTATTAAGGTAGGAAGCAGGTAAATCCCCAATACCGACCAAAACACCAGAAAAGAGACCAGCTTCATCAGGCTACCCAGCAACGCCGTGCCCTCGAACTGACTACTTGCAGCCAACGTAGAAAGTACCACCAGCATGACAACTCCTACAAGGTCTTCTACCACCAAAATGCCCAACACGATTCCTGTAAATTTCTGCTGGAGCAGGTTCATGTCATTGAAAGCCTTAAAAACAATCGCCGTAGACGACATAGAAAGCATTCCGCCCAAAAAAAGACTGGTAATATGAGAAAATCCCATCATATTTCCCGCCACATATCCCAAGAACATCATACCGCACACAATAGTAACGGTAGCCACCATAGCACTCAAGCCTACATTCAAAAGCTTGCGGAAAGAAAACTCCAATCCCATGGCGAACAACAAAAAAATAACACCGATGTCTGCCCAAATCTTGATGTCAGACGTATCAGACACCGTAGGCAAAAAACTCACAGAAGGACCGGTAATAAACCCAGCCACAATATAACCCAAGATAACCGGCTGTTTCAGCCACTTGAACAGAATCATGACGCATCCCGCCACAACCAGAATAATACCTAAATCGGTAATTAATGGAGCTAATTCGGACATATTCGTTAAAATTTTATCGGGGCAAAATTAATCAAAATCAACCGACAAAAGATGTCCGGCATCTCCTCCTTAATGTTTTTTATATCTGTCACCTGTATTTTCTCCCAGTCACAACCCAAAACATTGCCTCACGAAAACTATGATATTCCGTAACAGACCGAGAAACAGTTTTGAATTTCTCCAAAAAGTTTTTCTTGACCTGGTGTGTCCGTTTCTGAAGACAACACCCCGATTTCACATTTTGCCAAGTGCTGATTACAAAAATGGAGTCATCAACTTAAAAATAGTGAAATATTTCCGTAATTAAGTTGAAAAGATGCAGATTTTTCACACTTTTCTATGCACAAAGATTCTCACAAACAAAAGAACTTTTTATCTTTGCATCGGTCAGAAAAAAGAATTACCGTATAACTTAACTAAAATAATAGAATTATGGAATTTGTAACTAACGAAAAGCTTACCATTGTTGGTGCTGCCGGCATGATCGGTTCTAACATGGCTCAGACTGCCATTATGATGGGTTTGACTCCTAACATCTGCTTGTACGACCCGTATGCTCCGGGATTGGAAGGTGTGGCTGAAGAATTGTACCACTGCGGTTTCGAAGGCGTAAACGTAACCTTCACTTCAGACATCAAAGAAGCGCTGACAGGTGCCAAATATATCGTGAACTCAGGAGGTGCTGCCCGTAAAGCAGGCATGACCCGTGAAGACTTGCTGAAAGGCAACGCCGCTATCGCTGAAGAATTCGGTAAGAACGTAAAAGAATACTGCCCGGATGTAAAACACATCGTGGTTATCTTTAACCCGGCTGACATCACCGGTCTGATTACGTTGTTGTACTCAGGCTTGAAACCTTCACAGGTTACTACCTTGGCTGCCCTCGACTCTACCCGTCTGCGCAGTGAACTGGCTAAATACTTCAACGTACCTATGGACGCTGTTGAAAACTGCCGCACATACGGTGGTCACGGCGAACAGATGGCTGTATTCGCTTCTACTGCTAAAGTTAACGGCAAACCGTTGACCGACATCATCGGCACTGACGCTCTGAGCAAAGAACAATGGGCAGAAATCCAACAGAAAGTAACCAAAGGCGGTGCTAACATCATCGCATTGCGCGGACGTTCTTCATTCCAAAGCCCGGCATACGTTTCTATTGAAATGATTGGTGCTGCTATGGGTGGCAAGGCATTCCGCTGGCCGGCTGGTACATATATCTCAAACGATAAGTACGACCACATCATGATGGCATGGGAAACTTCAATCACTGCTGACGGTTGCCACTGCGCTGCTCTGAACGGAACTGCAGAAGAACAAGCTGCTTTGGACAAGAGCTACGCTCACCTCTGCGAATTGCGTGATGAAGTAATCGCTATGGGCGTTCTTCCTGCTATCTCTGAATGGAACAAGCTGAATCCGAACATCAAATAATAAGTTGCAAGGCAACAAATCGGCTCAGATTTTGAGTTAACAAATAAATACTATCTCCATAAAACTCCTGCAAACAAATGTTTGTGGGAGTTTTTTTATCCCGGCATAAGCTTTTTCAATACAAAAAAGGAAAAAGAAAAGAAAAAGAAGTGACAGATTATTTTGTTATCTTCCCAATAATACCTATCTTTGCAAACAATCATCACTTAAGGGCTTGACTGGATTTGACAGCAAGAGATGTGGTATGTAAGCATGCAGTGCGTCAGTGATTTGCACTATAATCTCAGTTACTGAACAATTATCTGGCAACGAAAACTATGCTCTCGCTGCTTAATCGAAGTACAGTAGATTAACTTTATTTCCGTCACAGTGATGGAAACGAGACATCGCTCAAAAGCTCTTGTTCCGAGGCGTTTGGTCAAGCGGTGCAGCAAAATCGGGAATAGTTCTGGTCTAGCCTTGCGACCAGAATGAAATTTTAAAGGCTAAGGCGCAAGTGGGTGGCTCTGGTCTTGCTTACGCACGAAAACCGAAGGCAGAGATAAGCATGTAGAAAGCATATGGCTTCCTTGTTTGGACGAGGGTTCGACTCCCTCCAGGTCCACTATAATAAATTGTAAGTCACTTATTTATAGTGATTTACAATTTTAACAAAATCTTTTACTCCCCTTCTGACTACCCCTAACTTTTATGCTCATTTAACGGATTTGCCTTAACAATTGTAAACCTTCGCTTGTTTTCTCTCCGCCCACAATCACCCGAAAGCCTTATCTATGAAGAAAAAAAGAAGTCGCAGGGCATTACCTTGAAGTAGTGCGCACGGCTTCATATACAATAATGAAAAATATGCCGGGTTGAACTTGAATTTCAGAAGATGGTCAGGAATCAATTCGAGGGCTGGGAAATCAGGAGTAGCCATAGCAGCTTCGTCTCTATGGTTGAAACTGTATGAAACAGTGAAGAGCTGAGTCAGAGCGAGGAGTTCTGATGACGGCTTTTCTTTTTTATTCCTTCCAAAGAGGTTCCAGTTCCCATCCTTTGGTAAATCCCATTGCAGTAAGGTCTATAGAAGGATATTGTTGAAATAAATTAACCAATTTCTCTTTCAAATTATTGGCGGGACTGATTACATTTAAAAAATATCTAATAAGGCATAAGTTGTAATACACTTTCTGTTGATTAGGTTGTTCATTCAGCCAGTTTCGCAACATCTTTTTCATGCTAAGAGTCGTAATAGCATTTGTCTTATTCCATACCCTTGAATGATGGCAGCAGGCATTTCTCGTCAGAGTTATCAAGGTAAGCCATGATTGCAGGACAGGTACATTCAGATAAAATTCTTTGGCTATCTTCTTTTGAGTTTTGAAGTCCCGTAAATTTTCATAAATGCGTGTCACTACCCCTAAAGGCAGAATCTCGATTAGTTCCCATGCCGAAGGATAGTCATTGTCATATTTAGCCTTGAAATGCTTGATAAAATCTTCGTTTGACCTCTCATACTCTTTGTTTATCAGTCCCATCATGTAGTTATACTTCTCCCTTTTAGCAAAAGTCTCCTGATTTGTTATCCAAAACGGATCATGATTGGTCTCACATACTGTGTTTACAATAGCCTGACGTACTGCTATCTCTATTTTCTCTATTTCATTGAACAATAAGAGACGTAATTTCCGGTCGAAACGATAAAGTTGCATGACTTTCTCAAAACTTGAACCGGGCTTGAATTTATGTTCATTTTTAGGATGTTCAAGGAATGGATAAAAATAAGCACTCAACCGATAATAGCCGATATGTCTGATATAATCCTCCGCCTTGACAGGATTATAAATTTCCAAACCTCTTTGCTGTAATAATTGTACTAATTCTGATGGAGTATGATATTGTTTCTGAAAAGCTTCCATAGGTATATATAAAAAACGACCCACCGATTTAAGCATCGTTGAGAGGCTTGGTGGGTTCTAGCGTTGCAAAGATAAACATAGTATTTGACTTTTCCAAACCTTTATCAAAGAAATTCTAATTTTCCTGCTTTTATAATCCTGATTCATTGTTTTTCCATGCCTTCTCCTATCCCCTCAAAGCCTTATATATGAGAAAAATAAGAATAAGAAAAGAGAAAACGAGAGAAGAATAACAATAGTATTAACAACAAAAATCAAAAGAGAAATGGGAAAAATAGTAGAAGGAATCAAAATCGCAGCCTATGTGGCTGAGGTTGTCGTAGCAGGTTCAGTTGTGATTGAGCTTGTATCGAAATGGAATGAACGGCGGAAACTGAAATCCGCTGTACGTGTAAAAGCCGCAGCGGAGGAAGTTGCGGAAACGGATTGAACGTCATGGGTTATGAGAAGAACCAGGACGTGGTTATAACGCTCCTTGAAGTGGCCGTATCGGTACTCAAGGGCATAAAGAAGCTGAGAAGTTTATTTGTAAAGTCAAAGAAATAAACCTCTTGGCTTTTTTGTTTTTTTGAGAATCAGATTATTAACCAGTAAAACATTTACAGTATGAAAAGAACAACAACTGAAACGGCTTTGAACCGTAGCGGATTCATAGAAGACGCAGTAACCGTACAGGAAGAAAACGGGGAAGGTATAAAGAACCATCCCAATTTCATTGAAGCGAACACATCCGGAATCACGCTAAGAGAACTGACGGAGAAAAACATCATTCCGACCTTCAGCGACAACAGCCTGACGATTTCACACCAGAATTTCATCGGTGCAGTAGCCAAAGCGGCAGAGGAAGTATTCGGAGAGCTTACACCTGTTGAATGCAGGGTTTCACATCCCATTATCGGGCGTATCCCATCGGCACAATATAAAAAGACCAGTGAACTGACGGAGGAAGAAAAGACGGTATTCTATCAAAGGCTTGCGTGGGTATGTCATGTAAGCCATCTTGTAAGAACCATTAACGGGCAACCCACCCATTTATGTATCGGCGGTGTCCGTGCTTATAATGAGGACAAGCTCTACAGCAAGCGAAGCCCCATGAAATTCAAGATTTTCGTGGGCTGGCAAGTAAGGGTATGCAGCAACTTAATGTTGACCACAGACGGTTTCACAGGAACAATCGAGTGTATGACAGAGGCTGACATTATGCAAAAGTCCATAGAATTGTTCGGGGCTTTCAATCCGCATAAGGAAGAAACCTTGGAACTTTTAGGCAATCTGAAAGAAACTTCACTTACCGAAGAACAGTTCTGCAAGATAGTAGGGCGGCTGAGATTATACCAGTTCCTGCCCGCATCCGAACAAAGAAGATTACCCTCCCTGCAAATCGGTGACCAGGCTGTGAATGCGATGGTAAAAGGTTATGTTTCCAATCCCGATTTCGGAAAGAAAGAAGGGGAAGAGTTCACTTGCTGGAACCTACTCCAGCTTGCAACCGAAGCCGTAAAATCAGCCTACATCAACTGTTGGTTGGAAAGGAACCAGAACTGTACGGATTTCGCCGTAGGAATCCAAAACGCACTCCGTGGCAACGATACCGAAGGCTACGGATGGTTTCTGAATTAGCCTATGTATATCGAGAGGTACACATTATCAATATCAACTGGATTAAGATTTTGTGCACCTCTCTTTTTGTTTCACCAATTAAAAAATAAAAGAAATGACAAACGTGAATATCGAACTTTTCAAGAGAATGTCGCCTGAGAGGACGATTGAGTTCATCAAGAATCTTACCCAGACTGAATTATTTGGCCTATACCCGGTGGGACAACATGATGAGATGCCTGGAGGACGGACGCCTGCTTTTGGACAACAACCTGGCGGAAAATGCCATCCGGCCAATTACTTTGGGGCGCAAGAACTATCTCTTCTGCGGTAATCACGAGGCTGCCGTTAACATGTCTGTAATCTGTTCCCTGCTGGCCACCTGCAAGGCACACGATGTGAACCCAAGGGATTACCTGAAGGATATCATTGCCCAAATGCCGTATCATAAGAAGTCCGCTGATGAGGAACTGCTTAACCTTCTTCCGCACAAATGGAAACTGCAACATCCGGAGAGCCTGTTGACCAAACAAACTGTAGAATCCACTAACTAACCACAACGTCAACATACAGGTTCAACAAAACTATAGCGACTGTCACTATGAATCCAATAGTAACAGTCGCTATCATTATATAGATATTTAATGACTGTAGTTTATCGAATGCTTACAATTATACAAATGATGATGTTTTAAAGTTTATTGAAAATAAGAAATCTTTTTTCTTAAAAACTTTATGTAAACTTCATCTTAGTGAATACAGAATTCATTATTGCACTGAAAATAGAATAAATAGTGGAATGATAAAGAATGAAGAAGATGCGTTTATCTTTACTCTCGCTTCAAATGATAGTGAAGTATTGTTTGCTTATGAGAATACAGAGGATAACAGGGCTACATATCTTTTTATATGCGAAAAAGATAAAATTGATAATCCTATTAAACTGATTAGCGATTACTTTTCATCTGGATTAATAAATAAAAGAGAAACTATTTCGCATAATTTTAATCCTTCAGATTATAACATAAAGAATATGCTAAAAATCTCTCATTCTGATGGAAATTGGGAAAACCGTATCTTAGCCATAAGAAATGAAATATTAAGAAAAGCGAAATAAAAAATCTTGAAGCATCATCGTGACAACTACCTGTTGCCGTCTGATTTCTCAACTACATGAACAACTTATACATATTGGAGTTGTACAAGTGTTGCCAAGGCGAATACGTAATCTTTGAAAACAGAATCCAGATATAAGGAGAACTTATAGCTGAATCCTGTTTTCGTTTATATAAAATATTTGACAATGTTTGTAAAATTTTTCTTTCCCATATTTTCTTTTATTCGTCAGTACCTCGTTCAGCAGCTGCCTTAGGATATGTTTCCTTGAAAGGAATATCCCCATACGCTACAATATTGGAATTATCCATGTCACGTTTCTTAATGCCGAATGCCACCACATATAGATACATGCTGGTAAGGACGTTAATGGCCGTGTCACATTCTTGCTCTGTCGCTGTGGGAGCTTTGTGGGCATTGTCGTTACGCCAGTCCTTTACCTTTCCAAGATAGTCACTGAACTTCCTGTCGGCCTCGCTTTCCGAATACTTCAAACGTTTCAGGCAAGGCGTTTGGAAAATGCAATCGGCCAAAGTCGCTTTCATGTTTTCTTGTCCGGGTCTTGTGCTGACGATTTCAGCGTGATTCTTCAAGTAGAAAACCTTTTTCAAGAACACCTCAAAGCGGCTGACAAGTGTGTTGAAATGCTGCTTTTTGTCCACCAAAGGCACTGCCGTCGGACTGCAATACAGCCGGTTGAACGCATTTTGTATCACGTCATTGGCACCATCCATATCCTCCGTGGTCCGGGCTGCAATGAGGGCTACCAAGTCATCCGCGATTTGTTCCTTACTTTTGGGCATCATCCTGTAAACGGCAAACTCACGTTCGATGGTCGGAAGAATCTTTTCCTTGAATCGCGTGGGGTTGAAGATGAGCGTGTCGCCCTCTGTCCTATAATTCTGATACATCAAATCCGCCATCTGGGTCATGATGCTGTTGTAGAGCTCCTTGTTTTGGAACAGGCGGTCGAAAGCGCCTATGCTTTCGTCGTAGCACTTCTGGGCTGCCTTTTCGAAGATTTCAGGGAAGATACTCTCAGCAAACTGTTTTGGGTCATTATTCTGAGCCTGTTTCGTCAGCTTCTTTTTCGTGGCAGTGGCAGTCAGCTTATCGTAGATGGCTTCTACGATTACCCGGTCGGCGGGTGAGAAGTTGCCTTTGAACATCATATTCACCTTGTCGATGATGTTGGACAGCAAATCCCTGTTCTCTTCAGGCTTCCCGGCGCCTTTCACGTTCTCGCCTTTAAGGCCGCCTTTGCCTTTTTCAAGGACAATCCGTTGGGTTTTGCCCTCCTCGATACGGGAGTTGATGAGCTGAATCTGCTTGTTCAAGTCCACCTTTTCATGGGGAGTCTTCGGCAACAGGCGATACAATAGGTCGCAGAAGATATAGGTCTTGTACAAGGAGCGGTCGTAGGTACGTTCCACCTGTGCCATATAGGCGTAGAAGCGGACAAAGTTCTTGATGAGCGAACGTACTTTGAAGCGTGTCTCCTCGTCCAGCTGTTCGAATCGCGCGACGATGGGCTTGAACGCATTGCTCAGTTTAGCCAGTCTGCTCTTGTCTCCCTTCGTCTCGGATGCCAGTTTATAGATGGCTTCCTCCTCAGCCGGGTTCCAGAGGTGATACTGTGCCATGTCGTTGCGGAAATTGTACACCCCGTTCACGTCGACCGGACGGATCAGCTCCGTGGCGGTGTAGAAGGGTTCGAAGGCTTTCTGGATGGATACAGGGTCGTTCACAAAGTCCAATACATAGGTGTCTTCTTTGTCTTTATGCGCACGGTTCAGCCGGCTCAAGGTCTGCACGGCCTTCACGTTCTTCAGCTTCTTGTCCACAAACATGGTATGCAGCAAAGGCTCGTCAAAGCCGGTCTGGTATTTGTCCGCCACCACCAGCATATTGTACATGTCGCTGGCGAAGTAGAGGGGCAAACGTTCCTCGCTGATGCGCAGGTCTCCGTCGCTATTCAATTTCGTTTCGGTATATTCGGTGTCACCGTACTTGACCTTGCCGGAGAACGCCACCATGGGATGCACATCTGTATATCCCTTCTCCTCGCAGTACTTCTTGATTTGCAGGAAGTAGCGGAGGGCATGGGCACGGCTGGAGGTGACCACCATCGCTTTGGCCTGGCCTTTTATGGCAGGAAGGGTGATGGCGCGGAACTTCTCCACCATGATTTCCGTCTTCTGGTTAATGACATGCTGGTGGTTGTCATGAAAAGCTTTCACGGCTCTCGTGGCAGGTGTTTCTTCGTAAGTGGGGTCTTGCTCGATTCGCTTTTCTATCTCGTAGGTCACGCTATACGGGGTATATTGCAACAAAACGTCCTTGATGAACCCCTCTTCGATGGCCTGAAGCATGGAATAGACATGGAAGGGTCGGTATTTGTCGTCTTCCGGTGTCTTTCCTTTTTCCGTCAGTATGCCGAAAGTCTGGAGCGTCTTCGGCTTGGGGGTCGCCGTAAAGGCATAGAACGAAAGATTGTTGTGCTTTCCTTGTGCCAGCAAATCCTCCATCATGCCGTCGCGTTCTTTCTCCAGTTCTTCCTCTGTCTTCTCTTCTAATTCAGCCATTTCGCGCAAGGCTTCGTCGGTATCTGCCAATGCGGCCTTCACCTTTTCCGCACTCTTGCCGCTCTGGCTGCTGTGTGCTTCGTCCACGATGATGGCATAGCGTTTGCCGCTTCGGGAAGTCACTTCCTGATAAATGACGGGGAAACGGTGCAGTGTACAGATGATAATCCGGGCAGCTCCCTCGTTGATGACATCGCGCAACTTCGTGGACGGGTCTTTGTCGGTGATGGTCTCAATCAGGCCTTCGATGTGCTCGAAGCCTAAGATGGTGGTCTGCAACTGGGAATTGAGCACACGCCGGTCGGTAATGACAAACACAGCGTTAAAGATAAACTGCTGGGCGGCATCGTGCAGGGAAGCCAACCGATAGGTGAGCCAGGCAATGGAGTTGGACTTGCCGGATCCGGCGGAGTGCTGAATCAGGTAGTTCTGCCCGCTGCCTTTCGTTTCGGTGTCTGCCAATAGCTTCTCTACCACATCCAACTGATGATAACGGGGGAAGATAATCTTCACGGAGGTTTCCTTCTTCTCCTTTATCTTTCCGTGCTTGTCGCGCACCAGCTTGATTTTCTCCTCTTCCTGACGGGAGATGTAACGCTGCAAGATGCTCAGCAGCATGTCGCGGCAAAGTACACGTTTCCATAGGTAGGAAGTGGCGTAGTCGTCCGGGTCTTCACATTCCGGATTACCGGCACCGCCCACATTGCCTGCACCACCGCTACCTTGGTTGAAGGGCATGAAGTAGGTTTTGTCCTTTTTCAACTCCGTAGCCATGATGGCTTCGTAGAGGTCGACGCCAAAGTAGGCAAGGATACGGGTGTTGAAGTGGAAAAGCAGCTCTGCAGGGTCACGGTCGTTCTTCCATTGCTCGCGCGAGTCCTCAATATTTTGACCTTTAAGCTGGTTCTTCAGCTCTAAAGCCACCACAGGGATGCCGTTCAAGGAGAGCACCATGTCGATGGTGTTTCTGTTCTGGGTGGAATAAGCGAACTGGCGGGTCACTTGAAGGATGTTCTGCCGGTATTTCAGCATCAGTTCCTCGTTGAGTTCCGAAGCCGGACGGAAATAGTACATCTTCAACTTGATGCCTAAGTCATCAATGCCGTTGCGCAGCACGTAGATCAGCCCGTAGCGCACGACGTTTTCCTGAAAGACCTGATACAGGCGGCTTTCTGCCTTGTTGCCATACTTGCGCACATAGCGATCCCACTGTTTATGCTGGGTGGTGTCCAGAAAAGAGATGAGGGTAGTCATGTCGATGGCTCGTTCCTTGTCGTAGGTCTTCTGGTTCCCCTTCGTGTAGCCACCTTTCTCCAAAAGCCATTGTTCGATGTCGGCTTCAAAATTTCTTTCCTGCAAGTCTTGCTCGTTCATATCTCTGTGGGTTTTTAGTCAATGTTTGTTTTTCCTGTCACAGCTTCGAAGATAACGCTCTTCTTGTAGTCTTTCAATGTCTCTATCTTCTGTCGCTTTAATTCGATAAGGAAGTCTATCTCGTGGCACTTGGTGTCGAGATAGGAGGCGATGGATTGTTGTTCAGCGAGAGGAGGTTCTGGAATACATAATTGACGCAGTGTGTATTGGCTGATATTAGGTTGACCACCCCCTACTGCTCTAAATATCAAATATCGTTGAGCTGACTTAATCGCGTAAAATGCGTATGTAAAATCTATTTTGGAATCACTCAATACACAACAGGCCTGATTGACACATGCATCTATATGGGATATAGAGATATTGCCTACAGACGCTCCGTACATTGCTACTATGATAAATGGAGCCTTGTATACAGACAGAACAGAATACTTGTCTAATGTCTCATTTGATATTTTCTTGCAGGCATTGGTAATTATGCTTCCATTTATATCACCAGACTGTAACCAATTGATAGAACCAACAAATGCATCATCGTCAGAAGAATTTGGTGTGGTGCCACTTCCAATTATGCCAAATAAACGATTGACTTTGTTAACCCTCCATCCTTTGGGAATATCTCCAATCCAATCAATCCCAGACGGCACAAGTTCTGCCTCCGGATTTAATCCTTTGGTGACAGCTTCGGTTATGACGGACTGTTTATAGTCAGTAAGCTGTGCTATCATTTGTTCTTGCAATTCTATCAACGAATCTATCTCGGCGCACTTGGTGTCTAAGTAATCTGCGATACGCTGCTGCTCGGCAACAGGTGGTATTACAACAGGGAATGTGTAGAATTGTTCAGGGTACAATCGCAGGCGACTATCTATGACACCACGAGACATCGTTTTGAATGCTGATGGATAGCCATCAGTACGCAGGAGATAGTGAAAATACTTCTTACAACAATCCTTGCGGAACTTGAACACACAATATGCGGGACTTACTATACCGTCATAATCAGATACTGCATAACTGCCATTCCAAGCAAGCATGATATTCATTACAAAGTCACCTTTATGAACTTCTTTGTAATCATCATATGATTCAGCAATATGTGAATCTGCTAAATCGGTTTCGCTCTTTGGGCGAATACCGAAATATTGAGAAACGCTAAGCAAAGTCTTTCCTTGACAGTCTCTTTCATTTCTTTCAGAGAACAGAGATTTAATCCTTTCAGTTTTCCAATCCTTTGGAATCCTTCCAATCCACTTAATGCCGCTATCTTTATATTCTCTTGCCATAGCCGATTCAGATTAGTGCAACAGACTCTTCATTATTTCACTCTCCTTTTGCTCCAAATCTTTTAGCGTCTGGAATATCTCACGGCTGGGTTTGAGCGGAGTATAGCGATAGAACTCACGAGTAAAGGGAATCTCGTAGCCGATGCGGGTCTTCTCCTCGTCCACATGATAGTCCGGGGCGTAGGGAGCCACATTCCTTGCCAAGTACAAATCCTGGTTTTCCTTCCACGGAATAATCTCGGTGTCTGCAAGGTCCGAGTCCCAAACATAGGTGCGTTTACTCAGATTGAACGGGTCTTCATACACCTCTTCCACCGTCTCGTCTTTGATGCCCAAGTATTGGCGGATCTTCTTCACCTGAGCCTTCGTCACCTTCAGTCCGGCCTTATACTTAATCTTCTGGAAGAAGTCACGGTCTGTCATGCGTTGTCCGGGATAATAGACGCGGTAGCCGTCAATAAACAATTTCATAACCGTACGGTCAGACTCCGACAACTTCACGCTTTCATCCGGCATCTCTGGATTCTCGTATACCAAGCGCAAGGGACGGTCGATAAACACCTTGCGATACTTTAAATCGTCATTGTCTTTCACTCGGCTTTCCACTTGAATCTCAATGCCGTCAGCCGTAGTGGCTTTATAGACAAAGTTGTTAAAGCCGTGATAGGCCTGCATCACGAGGTCGCGGCAGAAGTCCGTCAGCTCCACGCGCTTGTTGCCCAAAGGTTTACGTCGCTTCTCATAGCACTGGCTGGCATCAATCAGCTGCACCTTGCCCTGGCGTTCCGCACGCTTGTTCTTGGTGACTATCCAAATATAGGTGGCGATACCCGTGTTATAAAACAGGTCGGTCGGCAACTGGACAATGGCCTCCAGCCAGTCGTGGTCAAGCAGATAGCCACGGATGTTGCTTTCCCCGCTTCCCGCGTCCCCCTTGAAGAGCGACGAACCATTCTGGATGATAGCCATGCGGCCTTCATCCTTCAACTTCGCCACCCCGTTCAGCAAGAACAGCATCTGTCCGTCGCCTATGGAAGGCAGTCCCGGTTCAAAGCGGCCGGCACCGCCCAATCGGAATTCTTCTTCTACCTTTTGGCGTGAAGTTTTCCATTCGATGCCAAACGGGGGATTGGAAATGATGTAGTCAAATTTGTAACCCGCAAATTGGTCATTCCCAAGCGTATCGCCCTGGCGCATGTTGTCGGCATTGCCCCCACGGATCAGCGTATCCGCCTTGGCAATGGCAAAAGTCTGGTTGTTCAACTCCTGGCCATAGCTTGTGATTTCCGCCTCGGGGTCAATCTGCTTGAAGCGGTCGTGCAGACACGAAAGCATCTGGCTTGTTCCCATTGCCATGTCATAGTCAGTGACAATGATGCCTTCTTCTTCCAATCGCGCTTCATCGTCGCCAATCAGCAGCTCTGCCATAAGCTGGATGATGTCACGGGCTGTAAAGTGCGCTCCGGCCTGTTCGTCGTAACTCTCAGAGAACTTGCGGACCAGTTCCTCGAAGATATAACCCATGTCGACGCTCGAAATCTTGTCGGCACCGAGATAGGCTTTGGTGGTGCAGAACTCCTTGATGACCAGGTAAAGCAGTCCGCTATCGGCCATCTTGTCAATCTCCTTCTGAAACTCCATGCGGTGGATGATGTCGATGACATTCTCCGAGAAGTGGTTCAGATACGACTCAAAGTTGTCCTTGATGTTGTCCGCGTCGGCCAACAGGGTTTCAAAAGTGAAACGGCTCAGGTTGTAGAACTTCTGTCCGGCGGCACGTTCCAGGAAGCCACGCTTCATCTCGATTTTCTTCTCGTCCAGTTCCCTGTTGGTCTCCAAGACCTTTTCACGGGTGGGTGCTAGTGTGTCTTCAAAACGCTTGATGACGCACATGGGAAGAATTACGTTGCCGTATTCGTGGGGCTTATAAACCCCTACCAATTTATCTGCAATCGCCCAAATCAGGTTGGCTTTCTCTTGCACGTTGACCGTGGTCTGCTGTTGTCTATCGTCTATACTCATATCAGTATCGTATTATCTTATTTGTATATTTTCTTATATCGAGCGAAAAACGGGTATTTCGCCTTTGTTCTTCTATCTGTATTGTGGATGACTTCTGTCAATACCATTTTCCCGGATTCCCACGAGGAAATTTTAACATAGCACTCTTCACAATGCCAGATGTCATCTTCATCTTTTACCGGCACAAATTCACGATTCAGATACTTAGTTGCGCCATCTTCCTCGCTCTTTTTAGACTCTTCGCGCTGAAGTTCATAACATAGCAGTAAGTTCACTTCTTTATCATCATGCTTTGGTATATACTCTGAAAACCAAATGATAGTTTCACATAGCTGAAGGGTAAGCCCAAAGATAATGAATCTTGACTGAGCTGTTCTGAAAATACCTTCTATTTTCTGCAAATCGTCTTCTTCCAATTCGACAGTGTGAGAATGGATGTTTCCAAACTCCAGAATAGATCGAATTATGCTTTCTACATATTCCGGAACAATCCTTTCGCCTTTTTCCCCATATCGTACCCCAGACTTTTCCGCATCTTTACCTGCAAGATACAGTGAACACTGATTCAGGTTCACTCTTCCGTCTGTCATACATTGGTCAGGAACAAGCCCAACCTTATTGCAGGCCCTAAACAGATATTCCAATAGCTGTCTTAGCTGGTTGTAGTGATAGGCAGGCTTAAAGTTTGGTTCTTTAGCAGGATAGTGGAGTGGCAATAGAATATCCATCAATATGGGTTCTACATAGGAACGTACCCCCATTTTATCCATCCCCTCAAATACGTCTTTATAAATTGTCTTTACCTGCTGGCTGTCACTGTTTTCAATGGCTTTCAGCATATCATCGACCAATTTGACATCATCATTGCCTTTTATATAGTAATCTCCGAACAAGTCCTTAAAGTTTTTGTCAGAGATTAAGTCTGGCTGGCCTGTTGAGATGAAATAAGGAATCGCTCTTCTAATAGAAAGCTCGTCAAGTCTTTGCTTTGCCTTTCCGAGACCGGTTAATGAAGCTGTTTCATTGTCATTTTCATCGAACATCTTGGCATCCAGTAATACTGCATCCCAATGATCGATGTTTCGCTCCAGTGCTTCCATTCCGGCTTTTCTTGTACGGTATGGTTCTAAGTAAAGACCATATAGTTCCTCACATTCTCGCTGAAAAGTGGTCATCTTATCCCACTCATCATCTATCCAAAGTATATTATACTTGTTATTCGCCATATTGCTTAGAGATAGGTAAAAGTATTCTTACAACAGTTCTTTCTCCATCCATGAAGATATCATAATCCCCATGATAGTGTTCTACGATAGATTTGACCACATACCCTCCTCGCCCGGTACCTCCAGTAATGCCGGCTTTTTCGCCTAACAGTCCATATCGGCTCTTGTCCATTCCTTTGGGTAATGGCGTACCATTATTTGAGAAATCTATCTGAAACATGTCTCTCTCGGCATTGACAGTTAAGTAAACGCCTATAAAGTAATCGTCACGCTTCAGATTGGTGAAGCCGTGTGTACGTGCATTTTCAATGATGTTGCGAACCATTCTTTCAAAATCCAATGGTGCAATGTCGACGATCAGTGGAACTATGTCAGCGTCTTTCTCTTTCAAGTATGAAAGCCAATCTATTCTGTGTGAGTGAATTATACTCCAAGATTTATGAACAGGTAAACCATATTCCTGAAGAGCATTGTCATCACAGTCATATTCGAGGGTATAGCCGGATACTTCTTCGTCATTATTGATTTCCAAATCGTAGAGGAACTTGTCAACATTGAAAGCTACCGGCTTTCCGAACTTCTCTTCTTCACTGAATATGTCTATGAGTTCAGAAAGTTTTTTCAAAGCAATATGGTATTTGTCTAACAGGGAAGTCATTTTCTCTGTAAAGTCCTCCATGGCTTCTTTCTGTGAAACATAGTGTCTCATAATCCTTTCAACAGAACCAAGTTCACGCACATAGGGACGCATATCGTGCTTACGAGTCCGGATGATGTTGATATACTCAGCTTTCATGCTGTCAATCACTTCCTGAAGCCCCAACTCTTTAGCTTGGCTTAATTTTGCCTCCTTCTTCCGGACCTGAAACAGTTTCTTCTGTTCCTCTATGGTAGGAGGGAAGTACAAATTCATGTGCAGAATAGAACTTCTGGTAAAGTTTGGAATAAAAGCACCTGCCGGAATAAGGTGAGCGTCAGATAACTCACAACAAAGGTAGCCGGTATCTATACCAGGATCAGACAACCTAAATGCTGCAATATTTCTACTTACAAATATCGGCTTCTCCTTTGAGGCATCACAAAATGTAGGCTTTAATGCCCTTACCATTGACAACAAGAGAACAGGCTCGCTACATTTAACAGTATTCTTCAAATCATCTCCAACCGGGAAATCAGACGGAGACTTGAGATAGTCATAAGGAGAGTCTGAAAGGTCTGAAATCTTCACTACATTCCCCTTACTGTCATCAAAATGACGCTCTAAAACAGGGTTCTCCACAATAGTCTCTAATTTCTTTTGCACATATTCTTCCGGATGTTGACGCTCGGCAGATTCTCTATATGCATTAACATTCCATGACCACTGATTGCTTTCGATTTCAGATACTGAAACCTTTAAAGATTTAGAAGGATCGTCTAATGCTGACAATACTGCTTCGACATCCAGCACTCGTCTTTTGCCTATTTCTGTAAACAAAGAACCGGCATTTACCATTCGGATAGGCATGTCAACAGTGTGGGCTTTCCTCAGGACAACCAACGCCATTGATATGCTTGTATACGACATAATGCCAGCTGGCAATATGATGATGGTATCAACAAAGCCTTTGGATGTAAGCTCATGACGCAAATCCTTCTCACTATAAGATACAAGTACAGACAAGGGTACATAGGTGAATAATTCACCATTTTCGGAGGTGGATGACTCAAAGCGGCGCAATACTACCGTATCAGAAAGCTCTGCACGGTTAGAGATAGAGTCAGGCATATTCATTCTTACTCTGAGAGGAGGAGTAGAAACAATTGCATCATATTTTTTTGACGGCCAGTTTGATACATCTCCAAGTGTCATTGAAATGAAGTCATTCCGGTCAGACAGTGCAGCTCTGAATACTCCCAACTCCCAAATATCCTGGCTGATTTCGATAGCATCAAAATGAGTGTAATGAGCTATTTCGGTTGCGTAGGAAAGACATCCTGCGAACGGATTGAAAATAGTGTTACACGAAGGACTAATAAGGGCAGCGACCAATCGGGTCATTTCCTTTGGCTGCGAAAACTCCCCAAAGTGTTTACCGAAGGCTGTTGAGTGTTGCTGAATGGCGAAATTGTATGCCTCCAGATAATCTTCTGAAACCAAATCCATTCCAATCAGTTTCTCTGCGAAAGCGAATAATTCAGCAGGAGCATTGAACTTGCGAAAATCTTTTGCATAAAGCGAAATGATTTCTGCTAGCTTGTCATCGTTTGGCAGTTTTGAACATATCCCCATGTTGTAGATGCCTTTTTCTTCCCATGAAGCTCTTATAGAACCAGAAAACGTATCTGCATAGGATAAGTCCATATAGAACAATATGGATGAATCATTACTATCGATATTTGATGCCTGACAAAGGTTCTTTGTTTTGGCCAAATACAATAATGCCCCCAACATTTTCAGCGACACATTTGTGTTGGGCTGAAATGAGCGTGTTGCAGACATGTATCTCCAAACCATTTCCTTGACACCATTCACTTTGTTCTCGACCATTTGATTCTTCATTCTCTGACAGATTTACAAGGTTACACAATCAATTTTCGCTGCAAAGGTCGGTGCTGTCTGTGCAGCCTTTTTGCACAGAAGAATATTTCCTTAAATTTTCTGCGATTTTCTTCTGAAAATCATCCCTTAACCACTTGGGTTGAAGTACTTCAACTTGGGGGAAGAAGGAAAATATCTGAGATACAAGTTCATTGTTTGGACGTACCTCTATCTGGATGGTATATTCTTCCTCATTGAGAACCGTCTGGCTGTGATGAATAGGTTTTGATACCACATACGGGAACCTGTCCGGATCAAACTTCAGCACGATTTTTTCTTTTTGAATTGAATCGTCCGGTATAGTCACGCCAACGACATCATTAAAATACATTGAAAAATCAATCGTCGTGTTAGGGATAAATGCAACATTTGATTTGGATAATTTGACGATGCGGTCAAGTGCTCTATTTGAAATCCTGTTGCCGTATGGTGACTGTTCTAAGCCGAAAAGAAACCATCTGTTGTTGTATTGCTTAAGGTGATAAGGATGAACCACCACGTTAATCTCTTTCCCTGAATAAGTTTTATAATGAAGATTCAAGGGTTGGTGATTGATGGCGGAATCAATCAGCTCAGATAAGAACTCAAGGCCTCTTAATTGGTCATTTTGCTCAAAAGAAACAATGTTTTCCCTATTTGCTTTGATGCCAAATCGAAATTCCAAGTTAGAAATAACTTCTTCCAACCATCTGTTCGAACCGCCACGGAATCTGCCCAACATTTCGATTGTAGAGCTGAGTTTCGTTACTTCGTCAACCGTCAACTCATTGTTGAAAATGGAATAATTAGGGTCGGAATAACGATAATAGCATTTTTTGCCATCAAAAGGAACGGCTTCAATTGGAGCATCGTAAGATACCCGGTCTCTCATATATTTTATGTCATCCCGTATCTGACGAACACCCACCTCGGTACCATACATATCGTAAAGGGCATCGTTAACAGCGTCAACGAGGTCTTCTATCGTATATTTTCGATGTAGATTGCTGAAGCATCGGTCAAGTATCTGATAACGCAATTGGGCGTTCTTGTTTGTCGGCATAAGCTATCGGTTTTTCATTCAATAATAGGCTAGGTTCGTACCAGGTCGTTAATCTCACATTTCAGACAGCGGGCAATCTCAATCAGATTCTCTAAGCTGGGCTGAGAGGTGTTTGTCACCCATTTGGACACGGTGGCAGGGTCTTGGCCTAACATCTCTGCAAGGTCCTTGTTGTCATCATGCGTTCGGCAAGCATCACCTTAATCCTGTTTAGAGGCTTATTATCCATAACTACGCATTATTAAATTAAAATACTACCTGCAAAAATAATGTTTTATCCGCAATATAAACGATTAACATGCAAATAAAACGCACATATCATTAAAAAAAGATGACTTTGTCAATTTTCTTGTGAGTTTTGCTATCTTTGCAAGAGGCTTACTCCAGAACAGGTTAACGGAATGCTCGATACTGCCGAAGAAGTATTAAACTATGCCAATAAACAAGGGCATGTTGGTACAGAAATTCCAATATGTGCTATAATGACATTGGGAATATAAACATATTCATATTGGCTATCAATGTGCAACAGCAAAAGGCTTTTTCGTTGTTGATCCAGCAGGGAACATTCGTACTTGCAACCACTCACCTCACATTGTTGGCCATATTTTTGAAAAGCCAATAATTAAGGATGTTAGCTATTGGAACATGTTTGCAAAAAGCGATTATAGTCCAGCAATGTGTTCTGGGTGTAAGATGATAAAGGTATGTGATTGTGGCTGTCGTGAAGTTGCTAATATCCTTCATGGTAGCCCAAAAGAAAAAGATTCAAGTATCATTGAATAGTTATAAGCATACAAGCTGGAATACCAATTTAGCCCAATTAATTTAAAGTTCAGAAGAAAGTTAGAACGTTTTGCCATTTGTATTGTATATATGTGATTCTTCTAAACTAAAAATGGTCGAAACGCTCAATGACGAGTTGAAGAATTCGCCCAATTGAAGGCACTCTAAGCATCCTTCCTTCAACTTCATTGCCAACTCGCTCTCTGCCATAACCATAGCGACATACTACTTCTTTGAAAAGAAGCCCGCCATTGACATGTGTTTCGTCAAAAAGGGGTAGCTTACTATGTTTTGGATTATATAGAACATTGTGTTATGATTCTGTCACGGATTCAAATCCACCTTTTCAAACTCCAAGTATCTTCCCCTGAAGCTCTCATAAACCTGTGCATAATACTCCGGCAGGTATTGTATCATTGCATTCACAAAATCCTCCAAAGAAACAGCACTCAGCTTATAGGCGTATTCTGGTTTCAGGTACTTCGTGACTGATTTGATTTCCTCTTCGGTTGACGGATGTTCCTTAGGCGAAAGCACCACAGAATACGAATCCTTAAGCTCTTCTTTTATCCTGTACCGCTCTGTAAGCAAAAGGTTTCTGTAAATCTGCGTAAGTTTTACTTTACCTTTCATCAGCAGCTCCTCAAAGTCTGCGCTGAACAGACCGGTATCAACGAGCATCTGTTTCTGCTCCTCACAACGGCTGGCCTCGTTCACTCCGAGCACATCCGTATATTTCGTCTCGATGGCGATGATATGCTTGCCGCCCCTGTTATCCACAAACTTGATATATGCATCCATAGCAGACTTGTCATTCGTATAGTTCTCTATGGGTGTCGGTATAAACTCCAAACCGATTTCCGTCACTTCAAATATAGGGAAGTTCCTGAAGACCGACCTCACGGCAAGCGTAACCATTGCCGGATCCTGCTTCAACAGCAACATCAGGGGATGGAAGAGGTTGAATGCCATCGGCTGGCTCGAAAGCAGGTTGTTGAACAGCCTGAATCCGTCTATCGTCTCATTTTCCATTTTGTTGGCCACTCTTTCCTTGGCATACTCGAAAGTCTCCTTCATTAGGAAGTTCTTTCCGGACACCTCACCACCACTAATCATGTTCCCGTATTTACGCTTGGAGGCTCTGGTAGGCCCGACTCCTTCCTCTTCACCTATCTCCATCCTATACATAGATTGTAACAACCTTGCTCTCCTGGTGAATGTGTTGTCACTTTCACACTGGTTCCCGTATATTTCGTTTTTATTTTCCATCAGTATTTCTGCAGTTTATTTACAAAATCCTCTACTTGTTTTACAATTTAACCTGCATCAGCAAAGATAAGATATTATTTGCTGACGCAGGTTAATTTATATCCTCAGGCCTTACTGACAGATATTATTATGAAATCAGAGCTTTATGTGCTTTATTGAGGGCTCTCTGATTCTTTCTGTCTACAGCCATGAATAATATCAGTTGCTCCTTATAACTCAATGTAATTCAAGTTTCGCAAGTTAATAGATAACCTTCTTCTTGGGATATAAAAGAGGCAC
>ERZ779694.84-NODE-84-length-22856-cov-2.34095_pt1 | contig 22856 bp, 16 predicted proteins | sample MGYA00511352_ERZ779694 | MGnify/ENA primary metagenome ERZ779694 (study PRJEB29588, sample SAMEA2158521) | human gut metagenome | biome: human gut; feature: human-associated habitat; material: faeces | place: Denmark | collected 2008/2010 ... | reverse complement strand
TTTCTACAAAATCAAAGTGTCAAAGACAGGAATTTAATGGATTTCTGCCATTCCGCAAAATTTTTTACTAATTTTGTTTTCCGGAAGTCGTTAGTGCAAAACCCGTTGGGCACTTTTTCGACGATTGCTTGGTAATCCTGCCAGGCAATCCTGCTTGTGCAACTCGAAAAATTTAAACGTATGGATACTCCATTCCAGTTTGCTGACTATGTGACCGGTAAGTATTTCATCGGGCGTCGTTCTGATTGCATTACATTGTCAAATCTCTTGACTCAGGGCGAAAGCGTAGCCATCTGGAGTCCTCTGAAATCAGGCAAGATGTCCGCGGTCCAGCAGACTCTGCTCAATATGAGGACTTCCGGCAAGCAGTTTCTGATGTGCAGCTTGGACCTCACGAATATCCACGATGCCGAGCTGTTCATAAGACGGTTTGCAGGTGCCGTGATTTCATCCGTTTCCACAGTCCCGCAGGACTATCAGGACAATGCTTCCAAGTATCTGGCCGGTACATCTCTGGAGTTTGACGCGCAGTCGTTTTCTGTTACGGGAAGAGTCTTTTCTGACAATGCCCCGGTCGGAGCGGCCGAGATTTCCGCCGTGGCTGAGCTGCCTTTCCGCATTGCCGAAGAAAAGAATGTGCAGTTCATCATTGTCCTCAATGAGTTCGAAAACATTGACTCGGACGAGGGCGAGAAATTCTTCAGTGTGTTGGACGCGTCGATTTCTGCCCGCATCCAGGCCAGGACTCCTCGCTGCTCCTTCATTTTCCTGGGCTCCAGGGTCAATGCGATGGAGAGTATCTTCATGCGCCGGAAGTTTTTCTGGAAGAGCGTGGAAAAGTATTCATTGTCAATGATTTCCGACGCTGAAATAGCGGATCACGTGCTGAAAGGTTTTTCTGTGGGCGGCAAGGTCATCGAGCGCGACCTGATACAGGTGGTCTGCGGGCTGTTCCGCAACAACATTTGGTATATCAACAGCTTTTTCTTCATCTGCGATGCATTGTCCAAGGGCTATATAAGTGAAATCACTTTCAATGATGCGCTTTCCTGTATGGTTTCTGTCAATCTGCCGAGGTTCAAGGCCATTATGGACGACCTTACAGGATTCCAGGAGCGTTTCCTGAAGGCGGTGCTCGACGGCAATGTCAAGTTCAGTACGACGGAAGTCATTGAAAACTACAGACTTAATTCTTCGGCCAATGTCAAGAGACTCAAGGAAGCTCTTATGAAGAAAGAGGTGCTTTCGTTCAATGACAAGGACGAGCCGTCCGTGCAGGACCCTCTTTTCGAGTATTGGCTCAGAAAATATTACTTTAATTCTTAAACTGTTATGAAACAGAAACTTGTGGTGCTTACAGGCGCCGGTGTGAGCGCCGAGAGCGGAATCAGCACGTTCCGTGACAATGGCGGTCTGTGGGACAATTACGACCCGCAGCAAGTCGCGTCCATCGAGGGCTGGTACAAGAATCCTGGCCTGATGCTCGACTTCTATAATATAAGGAGGCATGAACTCGAAGGGGTAAGACCCAATGACGCACACCGTGCCATCGCTTCGCTTCAGGATAATTTCAATGTCAATGTGATTACGCAGAATGTGGATAATCTTCATGAGAGGGCGGGCAGTTCCAATGTCCTCCATCTTCACGGGGAATTGACGAAAGTAAGGCCGGAGAACTGTTGCAATGAGGAAGACGGATTTTCGGAGAAGACTGTCTTCGATATCGGTTACTCGGAGGTGCATCTTGGCGACAAGGCCCCGAACGGCCACCAGCTGCGTCCTCACATCGTCTGGTTCGGCGAGCCGGTGCCGAAAATTGAAAGAGCCATCGACATAGTGTCCGACGCTGACATCCTTCTGATTGTCGGCACGTCGCTGAGTGTCTATCCGGCAGCGGGCCTGTACCGCTACGCATCGCTCGACACGCCGATTTATCTGATCGACCCGGGGCAGGTCAATGTCCGTGACAGCAGGATCCAGCATATCATGGCCAAAGCCACTGACGGAATGAAAATTTTTCAGGAAAAAATCGGTCAATGATTGTCGGAAATCCGGATAATTGTTGTAACTTTGCACCCGCTAATTCAGGATGGATACACGTAACTCATTCGGTTTTAGGAATTTATTAAAAAAAGGAGGTGATTCAGATATGATTATTGTACCGCTTAAGGAAGGTGAGAACATCGAGAGAGCTCTCAAGAGATTCAAGAGGAAATTCGAAAAAACAGGTGCTATCCGCGAGCTTCGTGCCAGAAAGAACTTCGTGAAACCATCTGTCAGGAAGAGAGAGCAGCTTCAGAAGGCTATCTACGTACAGCATCTGCAGCTTGAGGACGAGCAGTAAACCTGCCTTGTACAGTTAATATATCTGAAAATGATATACGCCGGTTGGAAATCGTTTTCCAGCCGGCTTTTTTCATTTCCCGCCTATCGGCGGATAATATCATTTTCCTTTTCTCTCAGCTTTCACTATATTTGTAAGTTTAGTGAAATAGAATGAAAGTACTTCTGGCAATAAATGGAAATGGATAGAGGTAAAGAAAATAAGTCATTGAAAAGCAAGTGGTTCCGCTGGCTTAAAATTACAGTGGCCATAGTGGTCGGAATATGGGCGGCGCTGCTCGTGGTATTGCAGCTTCTGCTGAATTCCTCGTTCTTGACAAAAATGGCGGAGAAATATATTCCGGAATATGTGGACGCTGATGTGCACATCGGGAAAATCAGCGCGTCCATGCTGAAAAGTTTCCCGAACCTTCAGCTCGATGTGGAGGATGTGGTGGTCACATACCCTCACGACAGGTATGCACGTTACGACTCAGTCGGCATTGATGGAATCCTTCGCCATGCGGGCAGGGCGGAATCTGCTGACACATGGGCGGCTATCCGCAAGACAACATTGTCAGTCAATTACTTGAAGGCGTTGTTAGGAAGAATCCATATCCGCGAGGTCAGCATGGACAAACCGCATTTCTTCGCGCATTACTATGGTGGTGAAGATGCGAACTGGAATGTCCTGAAAGTGCAGGCGGTAGTGGACGAGGAAGCGGACAGCGACACTACAGCCACTTCATTGCCCCCGATAGTAGTGAACAAGATCAATATGACAGGACGGCCGAAGATGGTCTATACCGACTGTGCCGACACTATTTATGCGGCGGTTTTCCTCAAGCAGCTCAAGTTCGACGGCAAACTGACCAATGTCTCGACATCAGCCAACCGGCTGGGCCTCAAGGTGGACAGCCTCTTCGTGTCCGGAAGATTGCCGGCAGATACATTGGCTGTGGCAATGGATCATTTTCATATTCATGAGAAGGACAAGGTCATGAGCGTGGACGCTACCGCCAAGACATTCCTCGGAATGAGCGAATATGGCCGTGTGATGCTTCCGCTGTCAGTCAAAGGTGACATCAGCTTCCCTAAATCGGATGAGGCGGCCAAGGTCTCATGGCGTGACTTCGAGGTTTCCCTGGCTACGGTGAATGTCAAGGGAATGGGTGATGTGGTATACTACGGGGACAGCACCTATGTAAGAGCTGAGGCATCCATCAATGACTGCCGCGTTTCGGAACTGATAGACTATTTAGGAAAGAATTTCTTCCCTGAAGCCGAGCAGCTCAAGACGGATGCGAAAGTCACGTTTACGGCGCTCTGCGACGGATATTGGAACCCTGCCAGGAACACGTTGCCTGAGCTGATAGCTGAACTGGTGCTTCCAAAAGCCGCTGTGGATTACCCTGGAATCCCTTCCGGAACAGTAGCGGCGGACATCAATGCCGCCACGGACAATGTCGGGAAACTGGATGTCAACATTGACAATGTCTGTCTGAACTTCGGCGGTGTCGATCTCGATGTGTCCGGAACGGTGTCCGACCTTGCGGGGGATGACCCTCTCATGGACATTGAGGGAATCGCTTATGCGTCGCTCGATGAGATGATGGCGTTCGTGCCTGATTCGTTGGGCTACAGCGTCTCCGGAGATTTGGACGGAGTGCTTACAGGTAAGATCAGGATGTCGCAGCTGAACATGTACAATTTCTACAAGGCACGGCTTGACGGCTATGTCAGAAGCAGGAATATTATGGTGAAATCTCAGGCGGACACCCTGGACGCATGGATAGGCGGTCCTGAAATCGCCATCTCCACCATAAAGAACAAGGTGGACAGCAGTATCCCGAAAGGCACTGAGGTTCTGGCTCTTACGGCCAAGGTGGACTCGCTGTCCGCAACATGCGGCAAGGATATTAAGGTGAATGTCACCGGTGTCAATGCCGAAGCCCAGAATGCAGCACGGATAAATTCAGGCGAACTGGAAGGGGATAAGCACCCGCTAGTGGGAACGGTCTCCATGAAGAAACTTCTGTTCAACGGTACGGATTCCCTATTTGCAGGCATCCTTGGCTCGACTAATACTTTCAATTTCTCACATAAAGTCAGAGGGGACAAGCTGGAGCCGAGATTGTCGGTGTCAAGTTCCAATTCGAGGATATTCGCCCGTGAAGGCGTGAACAGATACGGTTTCAAGGATGCCAAATTCTCTGCTTCGGCGGTGATGACTGCGTATGAAAGCAACCAGCGCAGACATCATTTCCTGGATTCGTTGCAGAGGGTTTATCCGGGAACGCCTCGCGATTCGCTGTTTGTCAAGATGATAAGGGCGAGGATGGCAGGACGTCCGGTGCCGGATTTCATCAAGGAGGCGGATTTCCGGAAGAAGGATATTGACATAACTCTCAATGAGACGATGGCCAAGTATCTGAAGGAGTGGAATCTGGCCGGAAGTCTCAATATCAGCAAAGGTATGGTGATCACTCCATATTTTCCGTTGAAGAACGTCATCGAGGATGTGAGGGGAACGGTTACCAATGATGCTGTCCATCTGGACAACTTCACATTCAGGCCTGGAGCGTCTGATATCTCGGCAAACGGCGTCCTGAGCGGTCTGCGCAGGGCATTGCTCGGCCGGGGTCCGCTGAAACTGGACCTGAAACTGACGTCGCAGAAGATTGATGCCAATGAACTGCTTACCGCATACACGGCCGGCACCAAGTTCACTCCGGAGTCCATTGCCAATGTCTCTTCGGAGGATGATGCCACATATCTGGCCAAGGTTTCACAGGCCCACGAAACGGTTCAGGACAGTGCCTATGCTCTCGTGGTGGTTCCGGCGAACCTGATAGCTAACATCTCGCTCCAGGCCAATGAGGTGAACTACTCGGATCTGAATGTGACCTGGCTTGCTGCGGACATGACGATGAAAGAGCGTTGTATCCAGCTGACCAATACATTGGCCACCTCCAATATGGGAGATATCTTCTTCGAAGGTTTCTATTCCACCAAGAGCAAGCAGGACATCAAGGCCGGTTTCGACCTGAATCTTTCCGACATCACGGCGGACAAGGTGGTCCAGCTGTTCCCGGCGGTGGATTCGATAATGCCGATGCTTACTTCGTTCAAGGGAATGCTCGACTGTGAAATGGCGGCTACCACGGACTTGGATACCAATATGAATTTCGTTACCAAGTCAATGAACGGAATCATGAAAATCAGCGGCAGGGATGTGGTCCTGGAAGAGAGTCCTGAGTTCAGGAAGCTCGCGAAACTGCTGATGTTCAAGAACAAGAAGATGGGCAAGGTGTCCGACATGTCAGTAAGCGGTCTTATCAGCGACAACAAGCTGGAGGTGTTCCCGTTTGTTCTGAAGATTGACCGTTATACATTGGCAATGAGTGGACTGCAGAACTTCGACCAGTCGTTCAAGTATCACGTTTCAGTGCTCAAGTCGCCGATTCCGTTCCGCTTCGGAATAAACATCTTCGGAAACTTCGACAACTGGAAGTACCGTATAGGCAAGGCCCAGTACAAGAATACCAAGGTGCCTGTTTTCACGGCGCAGATAGACACGCTGCAGATGAACCTTGTCCGCTCTATCCACAATATCTTTACGAAGGGTGTTGATCTGGCTGTCAAGCAGAATGTTCAGATGCGCAGTTCCATCGACTCGCAGAAAGTCGCCATGGGCTTCAATCCTGATGCCAAGCTGGATTCACTGGACGGCGGCCACAGGAAGATGCTGGATTCGCTCCAGACGGCTTATGACACCCCTGTGGACTCTGCATTGAATGCGCGTATGGATTCACTTAGCCTGATTCCTGTAGTGCAGGAGGTGGAAGAGGAGTCCCAGAAGCAGCAGTTCGTCCAGGACAATGCGACCCGCGAGGACAGGAAGGCGGCCCGCCGCAAAAAACGTGAACAGAAACGTCAGGCTAAAAATAGTGAGGCGGCAGTCTTGCCGGCAGAGGACAATGAAAATGGACAGTAGCGACTACATAGAGGTAAAGGTCAGCATTGACCCTTTTTCTGAAGAGAATGCGGAGATTCTGGAAGCGATGCTTTCGGACCTGCCTTATGACTCTTTCGTGATAGGCGAAAGTGATGTGAAATGTTATATCCAGAAGCCGCAGTTCGACAGGTTCGCATTGAAGGCTGTGCTTTCCGGTCTGCCGTTCAAAACCTCGTTTGAGGCTGCTCCAGTGCCGTTCCATAACTGGAATGCACAGTGGGAGAATGCTTTTCAGCCGATTGTCGTGGATGGCAAGGTAACCATAAAGCAGGCCGATGACAGGACTTCTCCGAGGACGAGGTACAATATCCGTCTCCGCCCTGAGATGGCGTTCGGCACCGGCCACCACGAAACTACTTATATGATGATGGAGACGATGCTGGAAGATGCCGGTGAAATCCGCGACAATGTCGTTATGGATATGGGTTGCGGCACTGCTCTGCTCGCGATTCTGGCTGCCAAGATGGGGGCGTCGAGAGTTTTCGGCATTGACATAGATGCTGTCGCTGCGCGCTCGGCTTATGACAATGCGAGGCTGAACCGCGTCGGACGCAAGGTGGAGACCTATTGCGGAGATGCTTCGCTTCTTCAGGCCGGAAAGTACAATGTTCTCCTTGCCAATATCCACCGCAATATTATCCTGATGGACTTGCGCACTTATGTAAAATCATTGAAACAGAACGGATTGCTGCTGCTCAGCGGTTTCTATGAAGACGACGTTGATGACATATTGAAAGAAACCGGTAAATACGGGCTGCGGCTCGAGGGGCATAAAACACGTGACGGATGGTCCTGCCTCAAGTTGAGGAAAGAGTCACCCGTCACAGTGTCTTCTATATTGTCGTAATTATCTTACTCTCAGTATTTTGGCTACCAGGAGACTTTGCCGGCAGAGGTGAAGTTCTCTGTGGTCATGCCCTTGCCGGACGGCTTGCCTGCGATGGATGAAAGGCCCGGCCAGTCGCTGATGTTGCAGCTGTTCTTGACTCCTTCCGGTGCCAGAGGGAAGAAATCGAATTCTCCGCCGATCATCCTCTCAATATCTGCAACCGGATAGATGTAGTCTGCAAGTGGCGGCAGGGAGGTCAGCTTCTCGCCGGAGAACCTCTGCGGGAACCAGAATCCTATAGCCATGACTTCATCTGCGCTGCATTCCCAGATAGGCTTTCCTGTCGAGCCGCTCTTCGTCCTCATGACGAGTTTGTATCTGGCGGTCGGCATAAGGCAATCCTTTGATTTTGAGCTGGTTTCACCACAGTTGCAGGCATCTTTCAGTACCCATGTGTCATCACCGTAATAGCATCCGACGACCACGTAAAGCGTGTCGCTGCATCTCCACTCGTTAGGCAGGATGTATTCCACCATTGACCAATGGGAGTCTGTTTCGGTCTCATTCAGATACCGTTCGGGTGCAATGTTGGTAGGATAGAAGGTCTGAGTGTTGAGGTCAAACAGTTTGCTGGAGTTTCCGCAGCCTCTTTCAGCCGAGCGCATCATGTGTCCTTTGCCGACTGTATTCTTTGAAGGCAGTGGTGACCAGTAATAATGCTTGTCGCTTGGCTTTCCGCTTGTTGCGCTCCACGGCCAGCTGTTCCAGTCGCTTGCGTATATGATCGACTGCTCGCTTTCGCTGAAGGACGGGTCAGGTCTCCACGGGTCAGGTCTTGGACGGGTGTAGCCTCCTTCCCAATAGATTTCATGACAAGGATAGGCTACCCACATAGGGTTGTGGCGACGGATGTCGTAGCAGGCTTCATAATTGCGGACGTCCTTTTGGGACCTGTAGGTTTTCCCTCTGTGGTCCACATATTTGTAGTCGGCATTGGCCTTGAGCGTGGCAGGTCTTTCGATATAATCCTTGACTGGCTCCGCTCCGTGTCCGAAATCGAATGTCTCAGAGGCGGTATCGGTGGTCGTCACGAGTCTGAGGTCGTCAGTGCGGCCCTGTGCTCCGTCTGCAAGAGCGGTGATCTTTATGTTCAGCCTGGTGGTTTCAGTGGCGCTTATTTCGAAGACGGATGTGGCAAGAAACCATGACTGGCCATATTTCTGTACAGTATAGTTCAGATTGTAGCTCTTCTTGCCATGCTCATCGGAAACAGTGATGGTGAAGGTCTTGTTCGGCACTACGTCCTTCTTGAATGCGCACATTCCGACCGAGAGTTTGTAAGTGCGTTTGTCTGACGGCAGTCCGATGCCGTTGATTTCTATCCGGGCGCCGTTTCTGCTGTAATATACTCCATTGACTCCAGAAGCTCCGGGATATCCGGTGGACGAGAAACTGCTTCGCACGGAGGTGTAGGAGCCGTCATAGGTGACAGTGGCAATGCCAGTGCCTTCCATGTTGCGGCAGTCGCTCCATGTGTCGAAGAAATTGTTGTTCACATCAGATTTAACCTTGTCGAGATTGTCGTAGTAAATGACGGTCTCAGATGGCTCCGGTTCCGGTTCCGGTTCCGGTTCTGGCTCTGGCTCGGGTTCAGGATTCGGTTCAGGTTCCGGCTCCGGTTCGGGTTCAGGTTTTGGAGCAGGCTGCTCCTGATCTGGCTTTTCCGGGACGCTCTCCGGCTTACATGCATTGAAACCGAAAACAAGCGTAACAATCAGTAGGATGGGTAATATGTATTTTCTCATAATATATAATATGTAGTTTCTAAACTGATGACCGTCTCTTTTGCCGACCAGTTCGACATCCCGCAATTTAGTAAAAAATATTCAGTAATCCTTAAGCGTCTCCGCGGATGCGTTTTAACGCGTTTTTAGCCAGTGTCCCCACAGATGCAGCGCAACCTCCAAGTTGCTGTGTATCAGCTGTTTAACTGAAATCAGAGTTGTGGTTTTTACAACTCTGAAAATGCCAAAAGCGCTGATAACCAGTGGAATACGTGCTGCGCGTCCTGGCGGGAGTTGTCAGACGGCATTGTGCCTCATAAAACTGTAAATGTTCAAAAGCATTATCTTTTATCCATATTTGAGCAGATATAAAAACTTTTCTATATTTGCCTCGTCAAAACAACCACAGACTTCAATGGGAAAGACGGATGACAGCGGATTTGTGAACGGACTCAGAACAGGTGATGCCGAGGCGTGGCGTCATCTCTTTGTCCGTTATTATGCTGTGTATCTGCGATTTGTCACCAAGATTGTTGGAGATGCGAACTCGGCGAAAGACATAGTCCAGGAGGTCTTTATGAAACTGTGGAAGAATCGCGACCGGCTTGATTCTGTCGCCTCGGTGGAAAAATTGCTCTATGTGATAGCTCGGAACAGCGCATTCACTTTTCTCCGTGACAGGAAGTCATTTGCGCAGGTGGAAGAATCCAAAATCGAGGACAAAACTATGCTTTCAGTGGAGGAGGAACTGCTCCGGAAAGAACGCAGGAAAATGCTTGATGATGCTGTGAAAACATTGCCGAAGCAGCGTAAGACCGTGATTGATATGAAAATGGAAGGGGAAACAAACCGCTCAATATCTGAAGAACTCAAATTGTCCGAAAAGACAGTTGAGAGACATATCACTCTGGCACTCAGCGAACTGAAAACCAAGTTCCGGTCGTAGATTGAATTTTTTCATTTTCTGATTGGGGGATTCTCCCTCTTTTCGAGTTCATTGTATAGTATGAGCCCGAATTCAGATAAAAACATAAGTAAATTCCAGGACTTGCTTCTGGAGAATGAGGATAGTCCCCAGTTTGATGTGGTTCTTGGCGAACTGCTCAGGCAGGCGGAGTCAGAAGTTTCAGGGAAGGACGTCTCGATGGGCGAGGCGGCTTTTGATAGTTTTGCGAAAAATGTCGGTCTGACAATCCGCAAGAGATGGCATTCGGCGCTGCGCATTGTCTCGAACATTGCAGCGGTTTTATTTATCCCGCTGCTGTTCACCTGCCTTTGGCTCTCATTTGGCGCAGGTGGTGAGACGGAGACCGTATGGAATGAGATTTCCACGGCATATGCGGAAAATGCTTCAGTGGAACTATCCGACGGGACATCTGTGAAAATCGGTCCGTGCAGTCGTCTGATATATCCGGACAAGTTCTCGTCTTCTGAAAGAAAAGTATTTATCAGCGGAGATGTTCTCTTTGATGTCGCAAAGGATCCTGAGAAGAAATTCGTCGCAGTTTCCGACAATATGGATGTAATCGTCCACGGAACCCGCTTTCACGTGTCCTCTTTTATGGATTCCAAAAATGAGGAGGTCGCGCTTCTCAACGGTTCTGTAGAGCTTTGTATGCGCGCCGACGGGACATCCGTAAAGCTCGTTCCCGGCGATATCATACGCTATGACAAGGAAAAAGGGAATGTGAAAAGATTACATTTCGATGTCAATAGTTATGAACGGGTTCTGGACGTCGATGGACTTCAGTTTGTCGATGCCGCACTCTCAGAGATAGTCGGTACGCTTTCACGCCGCTTCAAGGTGGATATCAGCGTGGAGGACAGCATCGCGGGGGAAAAATACTATGCGTCGTTCATTAACGGGGAAAATCTCGATGAGATACTGAATGCGCTCAATGTAGAGCGGCATTTCAGAATTAATCACATTAATAACAAAATTAAACTAACAGTAAGATGAACCTGAAATCTTTTAACAGGGTACTCGTCGCCTTGCTGACCGCAGTTTTTCTGTCGTGTGCACTGGGGTACGCCCAGGACATAACGCTGAATATGCGTGATGTCAAAGTGTCGAGGGTAATCGCCGAAATCCAGTCCCGATATGGATATTCGGTGGTGGTCAAATCGTCAGGAATAGATATGGAGCGGAAGGTCTCTGTGTCGCTGGCGGATGTTGACGTTGAAACAGCTGTACGGAAAGTATTTGAGGGACAGCCTGTGTCTGTAAGCGTCAGCGGACGCACAGTGCTTGTTTCCGAGAGCCGTGTGGCGGAGAAAGACAATGTCGGCAGGTCTGACGAACGCTTCAACTTGAAAGGCAGCGTAAAATCCGATGACGGAGAAGCGTTGGTCGGAGCCGGGATTGTGGTCAAGGGACGCCATGGAGCCGGAGCGGTCTCCGACATTGACGGAAAATTCAGTCTTGACGTCGCTTTGAATGAAATTCTCGTCGTTTCGTTTATAGGCTTTACAGACGTAGAAATTCCTGTCAGGAATACGGCTCCGCTTGAAATCGTTCTTTCCCCCGGATACGGAGTTCCTCACGGAAACCGTGGTCATAGGCTATGGTACTCAGAAGAAAGTGAACCTTACCGGCGCAGTGGCAGTTGTTGACGGAGACAATCTGCGCAACCGCAATGCTGCTTCCGTAGGTGAGATGCTTCAGGGTGCTATGCCTAATGTCATGGTCAAGACTTCAGGACGTGCGGGTGATGGGGCGACAGTGAACATCCGAGGTGTGACCTCAATAGCCTCATCAACCGGACCTCTCATTCTCATTGACGGCGTAGAGGGGGACTTGCGTGATGTGAATCCGAACGATATCGAGTCTATTAGCGTTCTGAAAGATGCTTCGGCATCTGCAGTCTATGGTGCGCGTGCCGGTTTCGGAGTCGTACTCGTGAATACCAAGAACCCGACGGATGAAAAGATAAAGGTATCCTACAACGGAAAGTTCACTTTCGGAACATCCACGGTGTCAACAGATTTCGAGACCAGAGGCTACTACAGCGCATATATCAATGATATGTTCTACCGTACCTATCAGGGTACACCTTACACGACTTACACTGCAGAGGACTACCACGAACTGTGGATACGCCGTAACGACAAAGTGGAAGATCCGTCGAGACCTTGGGTAGTCGAGAAGGATGGTGTATATAAATACTACGCCAATTTCGACTGGTACAATTATATGTTCAACAATACCCGTCCGACTCACGACCACAACCTGAGCGTAAGCGGAAGTACGGGTAGAGTAAATTTCCTCTTTTCCGGCAATTTCTATGACCAGACTGGAGCCAAGGCGATAAAGCCGGATCATTATACCCACTATACTTTCCGCACGAAAATCGGGGTTAAGGTCACAGATTGGCTCGAACTTACCAACAACACCAACTGGTCAAGCCGTAAGCAGTCGTTCCCAGGTAGTTCCAGCGCTTTCAACCAATATTTCTCCAGCGCATGGAATCATGCCCTTGCGAGTATTGTCCCGATAAATCCGGATGGTACATTTGTTTACTACTCTTCAACAAGCCCTACATACAGGGTGACAAACGGAGTTCACGCAATCGCCGAATACGGCAAGCACGATATGGCGGACAAGAATACAGAACTCAGGACTACCTTTGAAGCCGTTATCAAACCGGTGAAACAGTTTGAGATAAGGGCAAATTATTCCTACACAGACTTGATGTTTTATGCGTTCAACCGTTTCGTGGATGTCCCTTATTCCCGCATACCGGGCAAGATTCTCTATATGTCGGCTTCTGACGAGGCTGCTAAAGACAGAATCCAGGAGAGTTACAACACTACCCGCAGGAATGTCTTCAATGCTTATGCGACTTACGGAGATGTTTTCGGAGAGAAGCACGACTTCAAGGCCATGGCTGGTGTCAATTACGAGTACAAATACTACAAGACGAATTATATGCGTCGCTACGATCTCTTGAGTGAAGAAATTTCGGATTTCAACATCGCTGTAGGTGACAATATTTACACCAGTGGAGGTCAGAATGACTATGCTGTTCTCGGTTTCTTCTATCGTCTCAACTATGCCTACGCAGACCGTTATCTGGTCGAGACTAGCGGACGTTACGACGGAAGTTCGCGTTTTGCCAAGGGACGTCGTTTCGGATTCTTCCCGTCATTCTCTCTCGGTTGGAGAATCAGTGAGGAGCCGTTCTTCAAAAATGCGAAGCATGTGGTCAATAACTTGAAACTCAGGTATTCCTATGGCTCCCTCGGAAACCAGAGTGCAGTGGGATATTATGATTACATACAGACAATCAGCACCTCTGGCCAGCTCAATTACCGTTTCGGTGAGGGACAGAAAGTTTATTACGCCAATGAGTCTTCACCGAATGCGTCAGACATCTCATGGGAGAAGATATACACAAATAATATCGGACTCGATCTCTCGATGTTCAGAGGTAGGCTCAACTTCAGCGGAGATGCATATATCCGCGATACGAAGGATATGATAATGCAGAGTCAGGCACTTCCTTCCACTTACGGCGCTGCTGCTCCGAAAAACAATTCGGCGGACCTTCGCACTCTCGGTTATGAGTTCACGATTTCGTGGAATGACAGTTTCCGTCTTGCCGGCGATGACTTCAGCTATGGGGTCAGTTTCGGCCTTGGTGACAATGTCTCATATGTCACGAAATACGACAATCCGAACAAGACGCTGGCAAGCCCATACGTAGGGCAGAAACTCGGAGATATCTGGGGCTACCGTATAGGAGGACTCTTTGCGACGAATGCAGATGCAATGGCATACAAAGTGGATCAGAGTGCTGTAAATGATATGATCAACACGGAGATTGTGGATACAGGACTCCACGCCGGCGACCTCAAGTTCCTTGACCTGGACGGAAACGGGAAGATTGAGCCTACGACTTCGGCAGATGATGTAAAAGATATGGTCGTAATCGGAAATTCACTTCCGCGCTATAATTTCAGCGGAACGCTGAGTCTCGGATGGAAAGGCATAGACTTCTCCATGATGTTGCAGGGTATTGGACGTCAGAATATGTATCCTAGTACCGAAGACTATGCTTTCTGGGGACCGTATTCCCGTCCTTACGTTTCATTCATTCCGAAGGATTTTATGAGCAGGGTATGGTCGGAGACCAATCCGAATGCGTATTTCCCGAGGCCGAGGGGTTATGTCGCCCTCATGACCAACAGAGAACTAGGAGCGGTAAACGACCGCTATCTCCAGAATGTCGGCTACTGCCGTCTGAAAAATCTTACCATTGGCTACACTCTTCCTGAGAAGTGGCTTGAGAAGATGCATATGACCAAGTTCCGCATCTTCTTCTCAGGTGAGAACCTCGCTACTTTTACTGCGCTGAAGAGCCGGTACATTGACCCGGAACAGGCGTCATCATCGCTCACATGGAAAAATGGAAGAGGAGCAGGAATGGTCTATCCGTACGCGAGAACATTCACTTTCGGACTTGACATAACACTTTAATTCTGGAGGACAATGTATATGAAAAAATCAATGATAAAAGGAATTGTATCCGTCATTTTTGCATCAGCATTGTTGTGCTCCTGCGATCTTCTGGATCTCACGCCAAAGGCTGCTGTGACTGTGAAGACATATTTCAAGAACGAATCGGAGCTGGAACTTTATGCAAACCGGTTCTATAGCGATATTCTCCCTGGAGGAAACGGAATATACAAGGAAATCGGTGACAATATGATTTGGATTCCGCTTGCGAGTGAGGTTAGTCTCACACGTACCGTTCCTGAAAAGGGCGGAGGCTGGTCTTTCGAAGCTCTCAGGCATATCAACTTCCTGCTTGAGAATATCGGCAATTGCCCTGATGCGGCAGCTGTGCGGAAATATACCGGTGTTGCCAAATTTTTCAGGGCACACTACTATTTCAATATGGTGAAACGTTTCGGAGATGTTCCGTGGCTTGACCACGTTCCGGGAACCGATGATCCGGCTCTCTATAAAGCCCGGGATTCCCGCGACTTCGTTATGGAAAAGGTCATCGAAGACATCGATGAAGCAATCAGACTTTTCAAGAAAGAAAACAGTACGAAAGACCTCTATCACGTGACTTGGTGGACGGCTATGGCACTCAAAAGCCGCATCTGCTTGTTTGAGGGTACTTTCCGCAAATATCATGGCCTTGCGGATTCGGAAAAATGGCTTCGCCTATGTGTGGAATCATCAGACGCACTCATGAATGCCCCGCGTGGCTATTCTCTCTACACATCCGGGACTCAGCCATATCGCGATCTCTTCACCTCTGACAACGCAAAATCCGTTGAGGTTATCCTTGCGAGGGATTATGATCAGTCAGCATCCCTCCCGAATTCCGTTTTGGGAACTTTCAATACTCCTGGTGAGGGCCGTTGCGGCTTTACCAAGAAATTCGTAAACAGCTATCTTATGGCAGACGGAACGAGGTTTACGGACAAGCCAGATTATGACAAGATTGAATTTGTCAATGAAGTTTCAGGACGTGACCAGCGTCTTGCCCAGACCATCAGAACCACCAAGGGATTGAATTTCTCCAACTGCATAACGGGCTATCAGCCACACAAATATATCGTTGAGGCAAACCTTAACTCAAGTGCTGCTTCCTACAATGACCTGCCGCTTTTCCGTATGGCGGAGATTTATCTCAACTATGCCGAAGCAAAGGCCGAACTTGGGGAAATCACGCAGGGAGACTTGGATATTTCGGTAAACAAGATTCGTGCACGGGCAAAGATGCCTGATTTGAATCTTGGCGCGGCAAATGATTCTCCGGATCCATACCTGTCTTCTGCGGAGACCGGCTATGCCAATGTCACTGGTGCGAACAAGGGCGTGATTCTCGAAATCCGCAGGGAAAGGACAATAGAGCTCGTGCTTGAGAGCCAGAACCGCTGGTGGGATTTGATGCGATGGAAGGAGGGTGCCTGCATAGGACAGAAAATGGAAGGCATCTACATTCCTGCCGACAAGATAGGAAAGGCTTATGACGTGAACGGTGACGGCAATGCTGACATCTGCGTCTATAGCGGCGCTCAACCTTCCGTGAAGGAGAACGTCACATGGTTCAACATTGACACAGACTACAAACTCTCAGGGAACGGCTCCGGGAAAATAGTGTTCTTCTCCGATATGGTGAGGAAATGGAACGAAGAGCGTGATTATTTCTATCCGATTCCTAAGGAAGACATAATCCTTACGGGCGGAAAAATCGAACAGAATAAAGGATGGTAAAAATCAATGTTTATGAAAAGGATATATAAAATATTGGTATATGTCGTTACACTGATGCTGACGCTCGCGTCGCTTCTGTCTTGCCGCTATGACCCTTTGGATTCATATTCGAGGGTACCGCCAGACAGAACAGGAGACTCCAGTGAAGACACAGGAGGATTGGGAGGAGCCTTCGCTTCTGGTTTTGGAACTCCGGAATCTCCATATATTATTGCGACAGCGCAGCATTTGGCAAATATGCCACAGGGGCTGTCTCCGGAAGAAATGGTCTATTTCAGACTTTCAGCGGACATAGATATGAAAGACATCCCTTGGATTCCGCTCAACAATGCGGAGCCTTACAGTCTTTTTGTCGATTTCGACGGTGACGGACATGTCATCAAGAATCTCAACTGCAAAGGGCAGAATTATTCGAGCTTTTTCGGAATACTCTGCGGTGAGTGTCGCAATGTTGGGTTTCTTGACGCTGCGATTTCCGGCTCCAATGCTTCCGGAATCATCGCAGGCTATCTCGGTATCCGTTCCCCTAAGAACAGCAACTATGTAGGAAGCGTGAAAAACTGCTTTGTCAGCGGCTCGGTCAGCGGGAATCCTGCCGGAGGAATAGTAGGAATGTCTGGAACTGCATATTCCCCTTATTCATGTCAGATTGACAATTGCTATTCGTCTGCCCGTGTCAGTGCATCTGGTCATGGAGGCGGCATTGTCGGCAATATGCTGGATGGAGGAATTGTGACAAACGTATATGCTACTGGAAGAGTCTCCGCTGACAGAGCCTGCGGAGGTATAGCCGGTAATCTTGAGGGTAGTTCCTATCTGCAGAATGTGGTGGCCTGGAACAGTTCCGTTTCCGGACCTAAAGACAATACCGGTCTTGTGAGCGGGACGAAAAAAGTCTATGACGGAGCCTGCACCTATGCAAATACCATATCGGAACTTGACAACCCTGATGGAAAGACCGACGCTGAGCTTCGTGCTGTCGTAACCGGTTGGGGTGATCCTTGGGCAAAGGACGGCAGTGTTGCAAACGGCTACCCTGCTTTCAATTGGCTTGCTTCGAGGGCAGATGTTGCAGAAGTTTGCGGACATGTCAAGGTGGAGGATCCCGATGCTCCGATAACTCCTGAAGAAATCAGCAAAGGCTCAGGAACGGAAAGCGACCCTTATCTTCTTTCCACTGCCGGACAACTGTTCAACCTCAAGTCTGTCCTGAAGAAAGGAGAGACTGTCTATGTCAAGCTCACGACAGATATAGATTTGAGAAAGCAGAATTGGACGCCGCTCAATTTTGAAGACCCTTACGACCTCGGAATCCATTTTGACGGGGATGGGCATAAAATCCTCAATTTCTCATGCTCCGGCGCCAAAATCTATGCAAGTTTCTTCGGCGTGCTTAACGGAGTCTGCGAAAATGTGGAGTTCGTTGACGCTACAGTGCTCGGCATTGCAGGGAATTGCGGCCTTCTCGGCGGTTGGACAGGGACCAATGCCGGAATCAAGGCTGTCGTTTCCAATGTGAAGGCTAATGTGACGCTGACCAACGAAGCGGCAGGTGAAGCGCAGACAGGCGGACTTGCCGGAGTGGCTGCAAACAGTGAATTCAGGAACTGCGACATTACTGTCAACGTCATATCTGACGTGGTTCACAACACGCAGAGGGCATCCTGCGGAGGAATTGTCGGAAAATCAAATGCAGGAGTCGTGATTTCCGGATGCAAAGTAGGTGGCAGTGTCACCAATAACAAGGGCAAATACACAGGCGGTATTATCGGCTGGGAGTCCGGCGGTGATGTCAGCGTGACAGGATGTGTGGTGACTGCGACTGTGAGGGGTGAACTCGAGCGCGTCGGCGGAATCATCGGCCATTTCCAGGGCGGAGCCTTGTCCGGATGTGAGTTCAGCGGTAATCTGAGTTCTGCGTCCAATCTTGTAGGAGGAATAGCAGGAATCTCCGGTGGAGTCGCGAGCATTAAGTCTTGCATGGTCTCCGGAGAAGTGGAAGGTGTGGAAAACTGTGGTGGCATTATCGGAAAAAATGAGAACAAACTGACTGTTGAAGATTGTCTTTTCTCCGGAAAGCTGAAAGGTATCCAGAGACTCGGCGGCATAGTCGGTGATTTGGGTTCATCTTCCTCTGTGAAGAATTGCTTCGTTTCAGGGGCTGTAGATGGCTGGGGCTGTATAGGTGGCGTCGTCGGAAGAGCATGCAACGGTGGCTGGGCGGCAGCCGGCTCTGATTATGGGAACAACATCGAGTCATGCATTGTCTGGCTCGACAATATAACTGCAACACGTCCTGCCTCAGACACAAATACAAAGGCAGGTTCAGGCGCGGTAGTCGGCTTTACTGCGACCAAGAATGTCCTGAAGGACTGCATGCGCAAGAGTGAAATGAAATTGACGGCAGAGTTCTACAGCAATCTTTATGATCAGGAAAATGCTGGTCCTTCCGCTCCGCTAGTAATCTCTGAACCTTCCACGTCTGCGGATTATATCATATTCCCATACCACGGCAAGGCGGCATCCGGCAGCAATGCCTCCGCTGTCGCCCAAAGCCTCGGCTGGGATGCATCCATCTGGGACTTATCGAAACAAATTCCATCTCTTAAAAAATAATCATAGAAAAAAATGAAAACAAACACAACAAGATATATTCTTTTCGCTCTCGTCATCCTGCTCGCAGGTTGTGGAAGCTGTGCAAAGTCGCAGGACAATTCTGCATTTGTACCAAAGGATAGCAGTCCTTCCACTTCACAGACGGAGCTTCAGGGCAAGTGGACAGAGAGTCCAGTCAGTGAAGGACTGATTTTCAAATCTTTCCGTGGATATGATGAGATTTCCGGTGCGGAACAGATTGTTTCAGTGCTTGATGTCGATCTTAATTCCGACAGATATGAAGTCAAGTTCGACTATCACGACGGGGCGACAACGTCCGCGACTATGTCAAAGCTCGGTGCCGTGGGAGTGGTGAATGCCGCATATGAGCCGGAGTCCTGTTATATAAAGGTGGACGGCATAGTCAAGTTCGCAATTCCGAATCCTTACGTTATGAATACCGGAGTGCCACAGTGGAAATCGGAAGCTGCGGTATATACCGACGGAAAGCAGGACGTGAAGATAGATTTTACCGCAAAGGACTGCAATCGGGACATCGAAAAGACACGCGCTGTTTACAATAAGAGAGAGGAAGCCAACATTCTGTCTTCAGCACCTATGCTCATAGACAATTATGAGACGGTTGGGGCCAATTTCGTTCCGGACGGTTACTCCCAGTCGCAGCTTGAGGCTCTCAAGTATGAGGATCCTATTCGTCACCAGGGAGTGCGCCATCCAAGAACTGCAGTGGCACTTACGAAAGACAAACATTTCCTGATGATTGTCGTTGACGGACGACGTCCTGGAATTGCCGAGGGTATGAATGCGCGCGAACTTACCTTCTTCTTGAAGGAGAATTTCAATCCTCAGTATGCCCTGAATATGGATGGTGGCGGCTCCTCAACTCTCTGTGTGGCAGGTCAGGGCGATCCGGACACGCACGTCGTGAACTATCCTACAGACCGCGGCGGTTTCGACCACACAGGAGAAAGGGTGCTATCCTCCCATATATACGTTATGGATACGAAGAAATAGATAACCACATGGCTGTTCCGGAATCTCCGTTCCGGGACAGCATTATAACCATATGATATTATATGCGACGGTCAAGAGTGCGGGAGAAAGAGTCGGCGGAATCGTCGGACACTATCAGGGAGGCACATTGTCAGGCTGCAAGTTCTACGGCGAAGTCAATGCAGCATCCAGGTTGGCAGGAGGTATCGCAGGAATTACATCATCTGCATCGATCATTGAAAATTGCCTTTCTTCAGGGAAGATAGTTTGCAAGAACAATGTTGGAGGAATTGTTGGAATGAATGAAAATCCATTGACTATCAGATGTTGTGAGTCGTCGTCAACTATTGAGATAAACGTTAACGGTGTAGATGGTGTTGGCGGTGTTCTTGGACTTGCAAGCAACGGTAAGACTGTCATTGTTGAAGATTGCATCTTTTCAGGAAACATGAATGTTCCTACCGGTCAGAGAGTCGGAGGTGTTGTCGGAGATCTTGGAACTGGCTCGTCTGTAAGAAGGTGTTATGTTTCCGGGAACATAACAGGTTGGACAGGTGTCGGCGGAATCGTTGGCAGAGCCTGCGGTCTTGTTTGGAACGCAAACGGTAATGGCTATGACAATACAATCGAGTCCTGCATTGCCTGGTTTGACAATATCACTGCAACCCGCGGTGATGAGAATGGCGGAAGTTCAGGAATAATTGTCGGCTATACAGGAACGAAAAATACCTTGAAAAACTGCTGGAGAAAATCGACGGCAACTCTGACTGCCAAATATTGCAGTGAGCTATATGACCAGGAAGACGCAGACGCGACAACTCCATTGGTGATAAACGCAGTTCCTTCGATGTACACCTACATCTACCCATACCATGGCAAAGCCGCCGAGACCACTGCCACAGCCTCAAGCCTGGCTCAGTCCCTTGGTTGGAGCACTGATGTCTGGTACCTCTCATGTTCAGAACCGAAGTTGAAATAACAGGCACATGCCCTCTATAACGATATGCCGCTGCGGGGTGTAAAGCCCGTAGCGGCTATTGCTATGACAGTTACGCGGTTTCGGAAAGTCTTTGTTGTCATCGACTTTCCATTCCTATTTTGCCGGGGAGAAGGAACTCTTCGATGGATTGGAGGCCGGCAGACTGGAGACTGAGTGGGTGAAGCATCCGGTGTTTCATTTCGATATGTCAACGGCAAAGCATATGAATGAGGAGCAGTTGCTTGAGGAACTGAATGAGAAACTTCATACTTATGAACTGGTTTTTGGCCGTGGAGAAACGGAAAAGAATATAAATCAGCGTCTTGCAGGTATTATAAGGCGTTCCGTTGAGCAGACCGGAGCGAAAGCTGTCATTATCATAGACGAGTATGACGCCCCTCTTCTTGATGTGATGAATGATAGGGAGCGGCTGATTCCTATGCGCCAGATAATGAGGAATTTCTATAGTCCGATAAAAAGTCTCGACCCTTATCTGCGCTTCGTTTTCATAACGGGTATAAACAAATTTGCCCAGCTCAGCATATTCAGTGATCTCAATAACCTTAAGAACATATCCATGCTTCCTGAGTTCTCCGCGGTCTGCGGAATCTCCCAATCGGAACTTGAGCGTGTTTTCCCTGAGCAGATAGATGCACTCGCGAAGGCTGAAGGTGTGAGTGGAGAGAGGGCGCTGGAACTTCTGAAAGAAAACTATGACGGTTATCATTTCTGTGCTGGTTCCGAGGATATATATAATCCGTTCAGCCTGCTTAACGCGTTCTCCGACAGACGTTTCGGAAAATATTGGTTTGAGACGGCCACTCCGACATATCTGATAGAGAGGCTCGAACGCAAGTCGATTGACGAGCGGGAGCTCGACAAGATGGAGTATGTTTCTCTAAATGAGTTCAATGTCTCTCCGGAACTTACGGACAATCCGATACCTCTTCTCTATCAGACTGGCTATCTTACTATCAAGGACTATGACAGGGAACTTGACAGTTATACGCTCGGATATCCGAACAAAGAAGTGCGCTCGGGATTTCTGGACTCGTTGCTGGCTGGTTATAATGGAAACAACCCGTCAGGAGCCTCATTCGTGATTCGTTTCAATGCTGCATTGAGGAAGGGCGATATTGACGAGGCGTTGTCTAGGATGCAATCGTTTCTCGCAGGGATGCCGAACGACCTTGAAAACAAGACAGAGAAGCACTACCAGACGATTATTTATCTCATTTTCTCCCTGTTGGGCTACCATATTCGCACAGAAGAGAAATCAGCGGTCGGACGTGCGGATGCCGTGTGCTGGACACAGGATTCAATATATGTCTTCGAATTCAAGGTCGACAGCACTGCGGAAGCAGCTCTGAAACAGATTGACGACAAAGGTTATATGATTCCGTATCGCTTCGAGGACGGAAAAAGGCTTGTGAAAATCGGGGTGAACATATCCACCGTGACAAGAACCATAGACGGCTGGTCGGTTGATTTCTGTTCCTGACTTAAGGCGGCGACAATATGGTAAGCGTCTCCGCGGATGCGTATTAACGCGTTTTTTGTGGTTCCGTACTTTTGCCCATGAAAATCTCAAGAACAGATTAATATGGAAACAAAAGGTAAGCGTCTCCGCGTTTCTCAGCGCAACCTGCAAGTTGCTGCGTATCAGCTGTTTAGCTGAAATCAGAGTTGTGGTTTTTGCAACTCCGTAAATGTCTAAAGCGCTGATAGCCAGCGGAATACGCGTTGCGTGTCCTGGCTGGAGTAAACCACCGTCCTCATTATGAGTCCACCCGAAGCTCGCGCAAAAAGTGGTCGAGTGAGGCTTCAGCCGTTCTGTGCGAGTGCGAGCGATCAAACGTCAGAGATGTTGATTCTCCATAGGGAGAACTTTCTTCAGTTGGGAACGCCTTGCGAAATCGTAGCAAAAGCTGCGGGCCTGTCTTTTGAGGAGGTTGCTCAGGTGCTTCGCAATTCGCTTACGGCTTCCTCGGTCGTCTCTGTTTAGGAAACTCAGGACTCGACCAAGTGCAGGTTAGGGCCCATACCTATCTGAGGTATTTCTGAACCAATGAGCATATCTC
>ERZ779694.39-NODE-39-length-30290-cov-3.44763_pt1 | contig 30290 bp, 27 predicted proteins | sample MGYA00511352_ERZ779694 | MGnify/ENA primary metagenome ERZ779694 (study PRJEB29588, sample SAMEA2158521) | human gut metagenome | biome: human gut; feature: human-associated habitat; material: faeces | place: Denmark | collected 2008/2010 ... | reverse complement strand
AAGCGGAAATGCCTCAAAAACTCATCCCAAATCATCGCACGATAAATTCAAAACAGCTTCTAATAAAGTACAAACCAATAACTCATCTGTTTATAAACAAATTATTTAAATATGAATTTCAAAAGACAAGCGATTTTATTTCCTGCGGCTTTATTGCTGGGTAGCTGTGCTTCTTATCAGGATTCTGTATACTTGCGCCACGATAAGATACTGGAGATGATAGAGCAGAAACAGCCTCTTTTCGAATACCGCATCAGGCCGAAAGATGAGCTTACCATTACTGTAAGCACCACTACACCCGAGGCTTCTGCTCCTTTTTATCGTAAAATCGGGCAGACCCGTGAGCAGGCAAACATGAATCAAGGAATGAATAATGCGAAATTGTTAGACTATTTGGTTGATAATAAAGGGTGTATCGATTTCCCGGTATTGGGCATGATTCCTGTATCGGGATTAAGCACCCGCGAATGTGAAGCGGTTATCCGGCAGAAACTTCAGGCCTATCTCAATGAGGTGCCTAATGTAACGGTCCGTGTATCCAATTTCAAGGTCAGTGTACTGGGCGAGGTAGGGCGTCCGGGAACATTTACCGTCAGCGACGAGCGGATTACTATCTTTCAGGCATTGGCACAGGCAGGTGATATGACGCTTTTTTCCGACCGCGACGATGTGCAGCTGATACGCGAAGATTCGTTGGGCAGGCGGAATGTGGTTCATTTGGATTTGACCGAATCGGATATAGCCCTTTCTCCTTATTATTATTTGCAGCAAAATGATGTGGTGTATGTAAAGCCCACCAAGGCAAGGGTCCGTTCCAATACTTTGAACAGCAACTCCTCGGTATGGATCAGTATGTTGAGTCTGGCTGCTACCATCGCTTCACTGATTATCATTGCTGTACAATAGCAGGCTGGAGTGTAATACAAATTATACGAATCTGGGGTTAAACGTAGTTCCCCAAAACTTAAAAAATCAAGAACTCAAAGACTATGAAAAAAGAACTTTACGATGAATTTTTTCAGGAAGACGAAAAGCGGGTAGACTATAAAGCAATTCTTTTCGAATACCTTCTTTATTGGCCTGTAATAGTGAGTGTCCTGGTCTTGTTCCTGGGTGGGGCGTATGTTTATCTCCGTTATCGCACGCCGGTATACAGTGTCAGTTCTACCGTCCTTATCAAACAAGGTGACAAGACCAAGCCCAATTCTTCATCAGCTTTGGCATCGATGCAGGATTTGGGTATGCTTTCCATGGCTAATAATTTCGATAATGAGCTGGAAATCCTTCAGGCATATACCTTGATAAAGAAAGTGGTTACCACCCTGACTCTCTACATTGACTATACGGCTGACGGGGGTTTTGGATACAATCCGGTATTGTATAAATCTTCTCCAGTACAGGTATGGATGGCTCCCGAAGAAGCCGAAAAATTGCCCTCAGCCTTACAGATACAGATGGAATGTCAGCCGGGAGGCAAAATAGATGCTACCCTCGACTATCAGGTAAAAAAAGAAAAGTATACACTGAAAAAGTCGTTTGCCAAGCTTCCTGCCGTGTTTATTACGCCGGTAGGTACCCTTAATTTCTCCTTGGCAACCGATACGGCACTGGCAGGTCTTGATGAAACGTTGAAATTATCGGCCGTAGTGGCTCCGCCTTCGGTGGTGGCAGACAGTTATAAGGCACGTCTCAGTGCCGAGCCTACCGGAGAGTTTACTTCGATTGTGCGGCTTACTTACCGTGATGCCAGCGTACACCGTGGTATCGATTTCCTGAATATGCTGGTTGCTCTTTATAATAGCGAAGCCAATGAAGACAAGAACCAGGTAGCTACCCGTACGGCACAATTCATCGACGAGCGTATCCGTATCATCAATGCCGAACTGGGTACTACCGAGAACGAACTTGCTGAATACAAACAGCGTGCAGGGCTTACCGACCTGAGCACCGATGCGCAGCTTGCGCTGAAAGAAAGTTCGGAATACGACAAGCAACGTGCCGAAAATACCAATCAGTTGCGTCTTATCGGTTTTTTGCGTAGCTATATTGACAATCCCAAGAACCGTTACGAGGTAATTCCTGCCAACGTAGGGCTTACCGATGCTGCTTTGGCAAATGTCATTGCCCAGTATAACGAACTGCTGGTAGAGCGTAAACGCCTGCTCCGCAGTTCGAACGAAAACAACCCGATGCTGATAAACCTTGACACTTCGATTGCCGCCACACGCAATACCGTGCTCACTACGGTAGAAAATGTAGAGAAAGGATTGCAGATTACCCGCAATAACCTTGATTTGCAGGCAAGCAAATACCAGAGCCGTATCAGCCAGGCACCTCAACAAGAGCGCGAACTGATAAGCATTACCCGTCAGCAGGAAATCAAGGCAAACCTTTATCTGATGCTGCTTCAGAAGCGGGAGGAAAACGCCATTACGCTGGCTGCTACTGCCAATAACGGACGTATTGTCGAAGAGCCCCGTTTAGGCGGTTTGGTCGCTCCCAATGCGCGTAACATCTATATGGTGGCTTTCGTGCTGGGTTTGTTCTTTCCTCTTGCAGGCATCTACCTGTCACGCTTGTTGCGCTTCAAGATAGAAGGACGTGCCGATGTAGAGCGCATTACCGGTGCCTCTATTGTAGGCGATGTTCCGTTGGTGGCGTTGGCAAAAGAACATCCCATAGTCATTCGTCCCAACGAAAACGGCCTGATGGAAGAGGTATTCCGAAATGTACGCACCAATATCCAGTACATGCTGCAGGAAAGCCAGAAAGTCATTCTTTTTACTTCTACCATCCAGGGCGAAGGCAAGAGTTTCAATGCGGCAAACCTTGCCGTCAGTTTTGCCTTTATGGACAAGCGTACGGTGATTGTGGGTATGGATATCCGGAAGCCTCGTCTGGGACGTATCTTTGGCTTTTCCGGCAAGTTGCCGGGCATCACCCAGTATCTTGCTTCTCCCTCTTCGGTAGATCTGCTTTCGTTGTGCCAGCCTACTTCGGTTTCTCCCAATCTCTTTGTATTGCCGGGTGGGGCGGTTCCGCCCAATCCTACCGAATTGGTGGCACGCAAGTCGCTGGAACAGGCCATTGATATCTTGAAACAACATTTCGATTACATCATTCTCGATACGGCACCGGTGGGATTGGTTACCGATACGCGCCTGATAGCCCGTGTGGCAGATATCAGCGTTTACGTATGTCGTGCCGACTATACACATAAAAGCGATTTCGAGCTGGTAAACGAACTGGAACAGGAACATAAGCTGCCCAACCTTTGTGTCTTGATAAACGGCATCAACATGGACAAGCGCAAGAACGGCTATTATTACGGTTATGGCAAATACGGCCGTTACGGCAAGTATGGCTATGGCAAGAAATACGGCTACGGATATGGGTACGGCTATGGGAAAGGATGATGTTTGAGTTCTTGAGTTTTTAAGTTCTTTAGGCTTTTAAACTCACAAACTCACAAACTTACAAACTTATAAACTCAAAAACTCACAAACTTACAAACTCAAAAACTAAAAAACTAAATACATGAGAAAAGTAGCATTAATCACCGGCATTACCGGACAAGACGGTTCTTACCTTGCCGAGTTTTTGATAGAAAAAGGATACGAAGTGCACGGCATTTTGCGCCGTTCTTCTTCATTCAATACCGGACGGATCGAGCATTTGTATCTCGACGAATGGGTGCGCGACATGAAACGCAACCGGCTGGTCAATCTTCATTGGGGCGACATGACCGATTCCAGTTCACTGATTCGTATCATCAGCGACATCCATCCTACAGAGATATATAACCTGGCAGCACAAAGCCACGTAAAGGTATCGTTCGATGTGCCCGAATATACAGCCGAAGCCGATGCCGTCGGCACGTTACGTCTGTTGGAAGCCGTACGTATCTGCGGACTTGACAAGACGTGCCGCATCTATCAGGCTTCTACTTCCGAGCTTTTCGGCAAGGTACAGGAAGTTCCACAAAAAGAAACCACACCTTTTTATCCCCGTTCGCCCTACGGTGTGGCAAAGCAATACGGTTTCTGGATTACAAAGAACTACCGCGAGAGTTACGGCATGTTTGCCGTAAACGGCATCTTGTTCAACCACGAAAGCGAACGCCGTGGCGAGAATTTCGTGACCCGTAAGATTACGCTTGCCGCCGCACGCATTAAGCAAGGCTTTCAAGAAAAGCTCTATTTGGGTAATCTGGATGCCCGTCGCGACTGGGGTTATGCCAAAGATTATGTAGAATGTATGTGGCTCATCCTGCAGAACAGCACGCCCGAAGACTTTGTGATAGCTACCGGTGAGATGCATACCGTGCGCGAGTTCTGCACGTTGGCATTCCAATACTTAGGCATGGAGTTGGATTGGCAAGGAAGCGGTACAAACGAGAAAGGCATTGATAAGTCGACCGGTCGTGTGCTGGTAGAAGTAGATCCCAAGTATTTTCGCCCGTGTGAAGTGGAACAGCTTTTAGGCGACCCTGCCAAAGCCAAGGAGATGTTGGGCTGGAATCCTACCAAGACTCCGTTCCCCGAACTGGTGCGTATCATGGTCGAACATGACATGCGTTTCGTAAAGAAACTGCATTTGAAAGCGGAGATGGATAAGTCCTAATTGACAATGGACAATTGACAAGGAACAAGGGCACAAAGTTTTGCCGTTTGAAGAATATTCACTACCTTTGTATCAAGAGTGAAGAACTTACGAACTTAAAAACTTACATTCACATGCTGTACCCTATAGGCATACAAAGCTTCGCTGACATCCGCACGAGAGGATTCGTTTACGTTGACAAGACGGCATTGGTTTACCAGATGGCGTTGAGAGGGAAATTCTATTTCCTTAGCCGTCCGCGCCGGTTCGGAAAGTCCCTGCTGGTCTCTACCATGGAGGCATACTTCTTGGGCAAGAAGGAACTTTTCAAAGGATTGGCCATTGAGAAGCTGGAAACCGATTGGGTGCAATATCCTGTGCTTCATATTGATTTTAATACCGGCAAGTACGACAAGGAGGTCGACTTGGATGACTTCCTGAATGATTTGCTTGCCCAGTGGGAGCAAGTTTATGGTTCAAGGCCGACGGAAGTGAATGCCGAATTGCGATTCAAGGGTGTTATCCGGCGTGCTTACGAGCAGACCGGCAAGCAAGTGGTGGTGCTGGTTGATGAATACGACAAGCCGTTGCTTAACTCCATCGACAACAAACCGTTGCACGATGCGTACCGGAATACGCTGAAAGCCTTCTTCTCCGTGCTCAAATCGTTGGATGCCTGCATCCGTTTCGCCTTCATCACGGGCGTGAGCAAGTTCAGCCACGTCAGCATCTTCAGCGATTTGAACAATCCGGATGACATCACCATGGATCCACGCTATGTGGACATCTGTGGCATATCCGAACAGGAACTGCACGATTATTTCGACGAATCCATCCGCGAGCTTGCCGATGCCAACGGTATGACCTTTGAGGAGGCTTGCGAGAAATTACGTCAACAATACGACGGTTACCATTTCTGGCAAGACAGCGTAGGTATCTATAATCCGTTCAGCCTGCTCAATACGTTTGCGAAAAAAGTCTTTAGCGACTACTGGTTTGCTACAGGCACCCCCACGTTTTTGGTCAAACTGCTGCAACAGGACGACTACGAGTTGAGCGAATTAAAGGAGACTTATGTCAGCGCATCAACACTTTCAAGTGTCGACGAGGATTATGATGACCCTATTCCAGTGCTGTTTCAAAGCGGTTACCTCACCATAAAGGGGCGTGACCCATACATGGGCATACGGCTTGGTTTCCCTAATGGGGAAGTGGAACGGGGCTTCTTCGATTTCCTGCTACCTTATTACACGTCCCACCGAAAGTCGAGTGTTGACGGTTATCTTAACAAAATGACAGTTGCCATCAGCCAAGGCCGTCCCGGTGAACTGTTGCAAGTCATCCAGACCATGCTGGCAGGCAGAAGCTACATGGTGGCAGGGGCGGACAAGGAAAAGGATTTCCAAAACACGCTCTACCTGATTTTTATCATGTTGGGCTATAATGTGCAGGTGGAACAAGCTACCAGCCAAGGCCGCATAGACGTGACTATTCAGACGAAAGACTACATTTATATCATCGAGCTGAAATTGGATAAAAGTGCTGAAGAAGCTCTCCAGCAAATCAAAGACAACCACTATGCTCTCCCTTTCCAGACGGACGCAAGGAAACTCTACCTGATAGGCGTAAACTTCTCATCAGAAACACGGACGGTGGAGAAGTGGGTGGTGGAAGAATAGAAGGAGGATTTGCTATGTTAGGAGTGAATGTAAAAAGAGAACTTGTAAAAGGCAAATTTGCCCGTGAGATTCGGGAGCGGATGCGCCGAATCTTGTCTGAAGAACTGAACGAAAACGACAAGAAAGAAATCCGCAAGCACAAGCAAATTATGAAAGACATAACTGTTGTCTGGAGCCATAGCTGACAAGGCACAGACACAGGAAATGGCAGGTTGCCAGTTCTTGACCGTAGAAGCTTTGAACGTATCAGGCTATAATGCCGTGACATTTTACTCCAAGTGTGGCTTTTCGCCAAGCGAATACCCCAATCCTAATAAAGGGACTTTACGCATGTTCCGCACGCTTTATCCGATAAAGGAAGAAGAGTAAACATAACCAATGCGGCAACATGAAAAACGCAGTAGTACTTACTTTGCCGATGAAGTATATCTTCATAGGCAGTTGCAGTATATATTAAATCGCCGATGAAGTATATCTTCGTTTTATACCCAGTGCGGTATGTCTTTTTGTTGATGCCATCATAGAACACAGACCACACAAGAATACAATGGGAAACACAGAAGAATAGGTCAATAAACAATATGCTAATGTGTATAAACCTTTCAAGAAATCGAAAAGCGTATCAAAGCATTTAGAACAATTGATGGAGCATTTTCCTAAAAATGATATTCTTTTAACTCGTTTCTGTTGTTCTGTAGAGAGTAAAAAGAGGGGCAGTAGATTTTTAGTGGGGATAAATTTGCTACCGTTAATCGAAATACAAAATATAAAGTTTTGAATTATCTATCAATAATGGCTTCCATGAAATTAGTTGACATAATAAGACAAGGGGATAATCGTTCTGTCATAATTAAAAAAAATATAATTGGAACTCTTTTGGTGAAAGGATGTAGCATTATAATATCCTTATTACTTGTTCCGTTAACTTTAGGTTATTTATCTTCTGAATTATATGGAATTTGGCTAACATTATCCTCTATCATGTTATGGCTTAATTTCTTTGATATAGGTTTTACATTAGGCTTAAAGAATAAATTAACAGAAGCGATAGCCTTAGATCAATGGGAAAGAGGACGTGCGCTAGTTTCTACAACATACTTTATGATGATTATAATTTTCATACCTTTATGTATTGTGCTAGAAATGCTTGTTCCTATAATTAATTGGGGGAAATTTTTGAATGTTAGTGAAAGCTATAATGCTGATATACAGAAAACTTTGAATGTTCTTATTCTTTGTTTTTGTTTACAAATGATAGTAAATGTCTTATCAGCTATCATCGCAGCTTTTCAACGGGTCGCACTTTCTTCAGTTTTTCCAGTTATAGGTAATTTCCTCTCTTTATTAGCTATCCTATTTTTAACAAAATATAGTTCACCTTCTTTGTTTTCCTTGTCAATAGCCATTTCTATAATGCCTATTATAGTATTGGCTATCGCTTCTATTGTTTTATTTTCATCGCGCTATAAAACACTTTCACCATCATGCAAATATGTCAATATGAAATATATTCATGATTTGTTTGGGCTTGGATTTAAGTTTTTTATCATTCAAATTCAAGTTGTGGTAATGTTTCAAACAACTAATATACTCATATCTAATCTTTCTGGTCCTAATGAGGTTACAGCTTATAATATTGCATACAAGTACTTAGGAATAGCTCTTATGTTATTCAATATCATTCTTTCTCCATTATGGCCAGCATTTACAGATGCATATACACGTAAAGACTATGTATGGATGCGAAGAATTTATTCTAAAATGATAAAATTATATATGCTTTCTGTTATTGGAGTCTTGATAATGGTAATCTTTTCTTCTTTAGTTTATAAATTATGGATCGGAAGCAAAGCTGAAATACCATTTATAATGACTTTATTAGTAGCCTTATACGTATTAGTACATTCATGGGACTCTTTACAAGTCATTATTCTTAATGGGATTGGAGTAATTAAATTGCAAACTTATGTGACAACTATAGGCTTGATATTCCATATTCCGTTATCCTATTTATTAGGAAAATACATAGAGGGATATGGGGTGATTGTATCTATGACTCTCATAACGATGATTTATTTATCTTTTTTCACTTTGCAGGTGAAAAGGATTTTAAATAATACAGCCAATGGGATTTGGATAAAATAATTCTGTATAATAATAAACGTTTGAAAGTAATATGAAAGTTTTAATAGAAAAACGTTTTCCTTCTTTATACCATATTTTGAAGGCAATTTACTGTTTCTATTTACATTATCGTTGTCTCAAATTTATTCATAAAAAGGAAACCACTCAAATAGAATACCCCTTTCTATGTACAAGACCACAGAATGTTTTCTTGGATGAATTTGTACGAATTAATCCAGGGGCAAAATTTATTATAGCTTCTGGAAAATTGATTGTTAAAAAATATTCTGAAATAGCTTATGGCAGTACAATAGTAACAGGTAATCATGTTCCAACTGTAGGAATTCCACAATACGTTTTAGGACATACACATATCAATGACAAAGAACAGGATACAATTATTGAGGAAGATGTTTGGGTTGGTGCCAATGTGACTTTATTATGCGGAGCACATCTTGGTCGTGGCTGTATAGTTGGGGCTTGTTCACTTGTGAATAAGAATATACCACCCTATGCAGTAGTAGGAGGAATACCCGCTCGAATCATTTCTTCAAAGTTTACGTTGGAGCAGATACTTAAACATGAGGAAAAATTGTATCCAGAACAAGAAAGATTATCACGTAGTTATCTAGAAGAATTATTTGCTACTTATTATGTAGGCATGAGATCTATGGGAAAGGATTCTTAACAACAAGTATATTGCTAAAATTGATACAATGATAGACTATGAATAGATATTCTATTAATTTAAAAGATTTAATTATATCTATTGTCAGAAAGTGTTTTATTTTTAACACATTGACTAGACCAATAATACCTTTTAAAGTTAACCTTCTATATTATAAACGAACAAATGGACAACAAAATGTGGGAGACTTACTTTCTTTAGTGATATTCAAATATTTAATGCGCGAGAGTAAAACAAGGATGTGGTCTTTACGCACGAAGCGAATCGCTGTTGTAGGAAGTATAATACAATTCATCAGTGCCAAAACCACAATATTTGGAAGTGGTTTTCTAGATATGAATAGCGTTCAAAAATTTGCAAAAAAAACTCCACAATTATGCATAAAAGCAGTGAGGGGGCCATTAACGGCAAAGTACCTAGCAAGAATGGGATACATTGTCCCTCCTGTTTATGGAGATCCAGCTATTTTAATGCCATTAATCTATCCTAAAAAACAAAAGGGGAATAAGATATATGATTATATTATTATACCACATTATTCAAAATTATCAAAATATCAAGAGAAGTATGATAACGTAATTTCAACACTTACTGATGATTGGAGAACATTTATAGATACTATCTGTGCAGCTAATTTTATAATTAGTGCATCATTACATGGTATCATATTAGCCGAAACTTATGGGATACCTGCAATTTTATTGAATGATACCGAATCTATGGACTTATTTAAATATAAGGATTACTATTATTCTACAGGAAGAAAAAAATTCTTTATAGCAAACAATGTAAATGAAGCTCTGAATTATAAAAACCAAATAGGCGTACCTTGTTTATTACAACAAAGTAATAATTTGAAAAAAAATTTTTCCATTTAGAATTTTGTAAACACCAAACATGCGCATCAATGCAATATAAGTTATACTGTATATGAATTTTATTTGTTTATGAAGATTGCATATATTACAACAGATTCTCCTTATGATAAAAATTCTTGGAGTGGGACAAATTATTATTTGAGAAAGGCTTTAGAAGATCAAAATCATCATATTTACTGCATTTATGGATATAAAAAGTTGTCTTTGTCCATATTGATAAAAAAAATATGGGCAAAAATAACGAATAAACATTTTCAGGCTATAAGGACTATGGCAAGTTCTAAGGGGTGGGCAAGATACATTGAGACCAGACTTCTTCCTAATACGGATGCAATTGTATGTTTAAGTACAATACCTGTTGCGTTTTTAAAAACAGATATACCTATTTACATATATGTTGATGGTATATATGAATACATGCTTCAACAAGGATTTAAGAATATTCTCAATTCTCATAAAATTGCACATCATATAGAACAATTAGCACTGAATAACTGTACTAAGATAATAACATCTTCTGAAAATTCAGCAAAAGCGATATTGCAATACTATGACATCAATCAATCCAAGATAGAGATTGTTCCGTTGGGAGCTAATTTCGATAAATTGCCATCTTCGGAATTTATTCAAAAGAATATAGAGCAAAAAGAAATGGATAAATGTCGAATATTATTTATAGGTGTGGATTGGGAACGCAAAGGTGCAAATATTGTGGTTGATACAGCCCAAATATTACATAACTCTGGATTTCCGATTGAAGTACATTTAGTTGGATTAAAAGAACTGCCGATAAAAATACCTTCATATATCATTAATCATGGTTTTATTAGCAAAATGGGAAACGACGGAATAGAAAAGCTCAACCAATTATATTTATCCTCACATTTCTTATTTGTTCCCTCTATAGCAGAAGCTTATGGGATTGTCTTTGTTGAAGCAAGTGCATATGGTGTACCAGTTATTTCACACGCAGTGGGAGGGATTCCATCTATTGTTAAGAATGAGATAAATGGACACCTGTTTAAATTAGGAACAACTCCTGATGTCTTTGCATGTTACATTAAGCAGTTATTCAATAATAAAGTAGCATATAAAGCATTGGCTCATAAATCACATACGAGATTTTTAGAAAATTTAAGTTGGAGTTCTTCTGGAGAAAAAATGAGGAAAATTATCCGTTTAAGTATGAATCAGACAAAAAAATAATAATATTCACATTTTAATTTTTGTCTACTTAAGTATGTTCTTGTGACAAATTATGTAATTTGAGTTACCTTATAAATAGTTTATGAACAATTCTTTTTTTTGTCATAAATATCTGATTTTTCTATTGTCGTTTTTTTCTCCAATGATTATAGATGTCGGTGGAGAAGTTTCCCCAAGTTTCTTATTCATTTTGCTGACTCTACCTTTTTGGAGCAGATATTTAAATTTTAGAAATGATGTCGTTTTGATGAAGTTTCTTCCATTGTTTTATGTGATACTTTTAGTGCAAATCATTTGGATTCCTTTTTCCCATACAGAGCTGTTAACACAGATAAAAGGTTTAATGATTACTGTATCTGGATTACTTCATTTTTTATTTTACTATTTTGCCTATCGTCGAAGTCAAGAAATTATTAAATGGGCAGCACTAGGTACGTTTTTATCAAGTTTCTTTTTTGTCAATGTGTTAGCAGAAGTTGCCGGTGGTGATTTTGGTATGTGGAAGTTTCAAATATTTCCTCGGCTTGTATCTGCTGGAGTTTTACTATATCTTTGGTATTGTAATAAAGGATGGATGAAAAACATTGCTCCAATTTTACTTATCGCAGTAGGAGGCATTGGTTTATTGACAGGTGCCAGAAGCTCTGGGCTTGTACCATTCTCTGCAGGAATAATTGCTTTTGTCCTGTTAAAGAACAAAAATATACGTATATATAGAATTAAGAATTATTTAATTGTTGGAATGCTATTATTGTATGGAATATATGCGCTAATTTATGTTCCCAATGTAATGAATGGAAAAATATCTGGAGGAAATTCTAAGCAATTACAAGTGACTGAAAACCCTTATAATCCAGTTAATTTGTTAATGATTGGTCGTACCGATGCAATAGTTCCATTTATTGCTTTTATGGACAGACCTATAACCGGATGGGGATATCGAACAAAAGATCCAGGGGGTAAATATCATCTAATAATTACAAAACTGAAAAATGAGAAAAGCTCATCAATGGCTAAATATAAGATTAATGAAAAGAATATTCCAGGTCATAGTGTTTGGGGGTATTATTCTTGTTCTTATGGCATTGTTGTTTTTGTCGCATTAGGATTAATTCTGTTAAAAACTTGGCGATTAGTATATTATTCTTTATTAGTACATGACAAATATTTATTGTATCGACTATTTTGTGTTATATCAGTTACTTGGAATATTTTATTCTCACCCATATCACATTTTAAATGGTTACCAGCTACAATAGCTTTAGTTATTGTGTTATCCATAAAAGCTTTAAACGATTTTATGAACACTAATGAAATACAAGATGAATCAGGAGAGAATATTGGTTGTGACAGCAACCTTAGGTTATCGAGAAAGTCTAAAAAGGACAATAGAATCAGTACGAGCAATTGGAGGAAGCATTGTACGACATATAATCATTGCGCCTCAATCAAAAATAGCCTTAATTAAAGAACGATTTGGCAATATAGAATGTTTGGCTGAACCAGAAGGGAAAAAGGGAATTTATGCAGCTTTAAATTATGCTTTTCAAACGTATGGGCATAATTATAATTATTTGACTTTTATCAATGATGACGATTATTGGTTGCCCAACTACCAATATATTATAACAGAATTGGTAAATAATCCTTCATTGGACATGGTATATGGTCGAACTCAATATGTCAACTCACAAGGAATAAAAATTGGTACTCAAGCTTGTTCTTATCAATTTATGCAATTTATACCATTATTAGAGAGTAATATTGTATTACTCACTCAGCAGGCCACTTTGATAAAAAGTGAATTATATTTCAAAATTGGTGGCTTTGATGAGAGCTATAAGTTGATTGCAGATACAAAATTCTGGGCACAACTTTCATTAATGAATATACATTATAAGTATTTAAATAAAGAGTGTGCAGCATATACTATTCAAGATGGGCAACTATCTTCAGACCGTGTAACCCAAAGAATGGAACATGAAAGATTGTTGCAAGAACTTAATGCTAAATCTTATAAAAGATATGATCTAACCATTTTAAAATTTCGATTGAACAATTTGTTGATTTATATAAATCGCTACTTTAAGAAACTTGTTAATTAAATTACAATTATGGTTATCATCAAATTACTTATAGTATTAATGCCTTGGCGACTAAAAAGATTTTTCTTAGAAAAAATCTTCCATTATAAAATTCATAAGACAGCCCGTATAGGTTTTTCGTTTATTTATCCTAAGCATCTGATAATGGAAGAAGGTGCTACTATTGGACATCTAAATGTAGCTATTCACTTGGAATTAATACATATGGGAAAAAATTGTACAATATCGCAAAAGAACTGGATAACAGGATTTCCTCTTGATAATAAAACCTTTTTTAGTGATTTTCCTAATCGGAAGCCCTATCTAATAATGAAAGAAGATTCTGCTATTACCAAGTCTCATATTGTAGATTGTACTGACATAGTGACAATTGGTGAATTTACATCAATAGGGGGGTATGGAAGTCAAATATTGTCACACTCTACTTCCTTGGAACGGAATAAGCAAAGTTGTGCTCCTATTACGATAGGGCATCATTGCTTTGTTGGTACACGTTCTATTATTTTGCCTGGTTCAATACTTCCTAATCATTCGGTTTTGGGAGCTGGAGCAGTATTAAAAAAACAATTTACAGAAGAATATGCATTATATGGAGGAGTTCCGGCAAAGTTTATAAAGAAGATGGATGAAACTTATGCTTTCTTTTCAAGAACATATAGACCTAAATAAATCATGCGAATCATTCACTACATCCCCAGCATAGACCGTACATCGGGTGGAACTACTTCTTATCTTCAGCTTCTTGCCAAGGAGTTGGGTAAGTTGGTAGAACTGTATGTCGTAACTCATGCATCGGAAAATCCGGTTGAGATTGAAAATTGTCAAGTCTATTATATCGCTACGTTGAGGCACGTAGGAGAAATGAAACGGCAATGGATGTATTGGCTTAATGAATTGGAACCGGATGTAGTACATGTCAATACATGTTGGATGCCTCAGTGTGCTTTGGTACAGAGGTGGGCGCAACGGGTAGGATATAAGATAGTGCTTACTCCGCATGGTATGCTGGAACCGTGGATAATGAAACGGCATTATTGGACAAGGAAAGTACCGGCTCTTCTGTTTTACCAGAAGGCTGCTATAAAGAAAGCTGATTGTTTACATGCTACGGCGGAGAGCGAAAAAGAGAATCTGCTCAAATTGGGTTATAATTCACGCATCACGGTTATTCCCAATGGGATAGATGTTGAATCAATCGTCCTAAAACAGAGCTGGAAAAGGAACAGGCAGATTTTGTTTTTGTCGCGTATCCATGTAAAAAAAGGTATTGAGTTTCTTTTGGAAGCTGTTGCCGCGCTGAAAGAGAAACTGCAAGGCTATACCATTTATATTGCAGGGGAAGGTGATGCGGCGTATATTGACCAGCTGAAAACGAAGGTACAATCATCAGGTATAGGACAACTGGTTAAGTTTTGCGGTGGAGTATATGGAGATGAGAAATGGAAACTGTTCCGGCAAGCGGATGTGTTTGTGCTTCCTACCTATTAGGAAAACTTCGGTATTGTAGTGGCTGAGGCTTTGGCATGTGGGACACCGGTCGTAACAACCAAAGGGACTCCATGGGAAGAGTTGCAGACGTACCGTTGTGGTTGGTGGACGGAGATAGGCACGCAACCTCTTGTTGACGCTTTGAATGAGTTTCTGTCTTTAAACGAGTCCGAACTGGAGGTAATGGGAAAGAACGGGCGCAGGCTGGTAGAAGAAAAATATTCGGCAAAGAAAATGGCTGAGGATATGGTTCGGCTGTATGGGAAAGTTTTGATGAAGGAATAAAAAACGGAACGTAAGTCTTGGAAAACCAATAATTAACGCTATCTTTGCAAAAAGACCAATACTTAACGACCATGTCCAGATTCATCAACCCTTTTACCGATGTGGGTTTCAAGCGTATCTTCGAGGTACTGAAGCACATGGAAACATTACAAAGACTGCCATTCAAGGCACGCAAGGCTGTGTTCCAGAAACTGGAAGACATTGTGGACATCGCTTCCTTGTCGAAAGAGGACCGCATGAAATATGATGAAAGCATCAAAGTGTATCGCGATAATCTTGTAACGAGAGCTGCCGCCATAGAGGAAGGCAAGAAAGAAGCAAATATCGAGACTGCCCGAAATATGAAAGCTGATGGATTACCAATAGACTTGATAGTGAAATATAGCGGGCTTACTGCGGAAGAAATAGAAGCGTTATGATAGGTTGTTGACTGTATAAATGTATGTTTAAGAGATGATGGAAATATTGCAAAAATTGTCTTTGAAGGAATGCAAAACCTTTAAGAAACTGGAGGAAATAACAGATATCGCCTCTCTTCCCAAAGAGGAACAAATAATGCATGAAGAATGCATTAAGGCGTATCGCAACTACTTGGAAACCAAAGGATATGCGATAGAAGAATTGGAGACAGATTGGGAACAAGGGTTTGCACAAGGCTGGAAAGAAGGTTTTGAGAAAGGCTGGAAACAAGCAAAGATCGAGATTGCCCGAAAGATGAAAGCCAAAGGATTGCCTGTTGACTTGATAGCGGAATGTACCGGACTTACTGCGGAAGAAATAGAGGCATTGTGATGAGAGTGTTTGTACAACACTTGACGGATATATAATTAAACAAAAATGGGTATAGAAGTACATAGGGTGTTTGATACCCTGTGTACTCTGTACCATTAAATTTTATAAATAACTCCCACTATAGCAAGGGAGAAGGGCAACGGAGGTTGCTTCCCTGAATTGCTTGATTATCTGTTTGAAATAAGGTGTTTTTTTCTTTCTCATGCAGCCAATAAGTATGCTTTAAAAACGAATATATACTTCATTGGCTGTTTCATATATTTGAAATAGCCCACGGAGATATCTTTATGGGCAAAGTAAGTATATATTCATTTTCGGCTGCAAGGATAGTGGCGATAACAGGCATTTATTTTCGGTAAAATATCCGTGTTTTTTACGGTGAAATATCAATTGATTTAATCATATATGGACTTAACGAAACACACGCCTGGGCATGTGGCTTTATCGGTAAAAGCCAAAAGGGCGGTTTGGAATGTGGTTTGTTTTTGCCTGTTCCGCCCTCCCTACCAAAATATTTCGTCCGTGGCGTATCTTTCTGCTTAAATTGTTTGGTGCTAAGGTGGAATGGGATGCGGAAGTATATGCTTCTGTCCGGCTTTGGGCACCGTGGAATTTGCAGATGGGACACCGGGCGTGCTTGGGACCTGACGTGAATTGCTATAATCAAGACACGGTGTTGCTGGAAGATGATGTGGTGGTGTCGCAATACAGCTATCTGTGTACGGCTTCGCATGATGTGGATATGCTGAATACGGCGGACGACTCGTTGATTACCGCTCCTATATGGATAAGGGAAAAGGCATGGATAGGGTCGAAGGCTTTTATCGGTTTAGGGGTTTGCATAGGAAAAGCAGCCGTAGTAGGTGCAACGGCTTCGGTATATAAGAGTGTGGAGGATTATCTGGTAGTGGGAGGTAATCCGGCGAAAATTTTAAAGAAAAGAGCATTGAAAGGGGCTGGTTATGAAAGAACGGATTCTTGAAGTAGATTTTGTCAAAGGTGTTTTAATATCACTGATGGTATTGTTTCATTTTAAAATGTTTGTGAATACGTATAGTGAGTTAACAAGTTGGGTTTATAGTTTCCATATGTCAGGATTTCTTTTAATATCTGGGTATTTTCAACGAAGTGGTGGAACTTTAAGTCAGTTGTTTACTGTTATAAGAAAAATATTTTTGCCTTATGCGATTTTTGAAGTATTATATTTATTAGGGCTTACATTGTTAGGCTCTATTTTAGGCAGCCAAAATCAAATTGATTTTTCTTTTGTTTCAGTATGTAAATGTTTGTTTTTATCACCAATAGGTACTTATTGGTATTTGCATACATTGTTTATTTGTGTGATTATAAGTTATTTGGTTAGTTGGTTAAGGCTTACGCCTTTTGTGTCATTGGTATTAACTGGAAGTATATTGTTCGTTTTGACATTGTTTGTTGATGGATTGTTGTGGTCGAATGTGATTTATTTTTTAATGGGTAGTTTTTTGCATAGGTTGAATTTAAGTATAACTCAGAGTATAGTTCCTTCAATGTGTTCTTTGATTCCTGTTTTATTAATTTCTTGTTGTGCTGCGACTTTTAGTAGAGCGGATTGGTCTGGATTGGGACTGACTTTCTTTATGCTTAGTTTTCTTATGGGACTTTATAGCTATCTTCCTTTAATATGTAAACATTTAGTGGGGTTTATAGGACGTAATTCGTTTTGTATTGTGCTTTTCTCCCCTATATTTACGGTTTTGACTAAGCAATATGACTTTATGTTTACTTTTGATAGGAGTAATATGTTGTGGGCGATAGTAAGTTTGATACTGGTGCTTTCTTTATGTTTATTGAGTGCATGGCTTTGTGATAAATTGAAAATATCGAAGTTGTTAGTTGGAAATCAATTATATTGTAAATAATATAAGAAGATTATTTTAATGAATACTAATACCATTGCCGCCATTATCCTCACAAAAAACGAGGAGAAGCATATTGAGCGTTGCATCCGTTCGTTGAAAGGTATTTGTGACGAAATCTTTGTGATTGATTCTTTCAGTACGGACCGGACGTGTGAGATGGCTGAAGCGTTAGGGGCTAAGGTATATCGGAACCCGTGGAAGAATTATGCTACCCAGTTCAATTATGGGGTATATCAATGTCCGATACAATCAGAATGGATATGGAGGATTGATGCGGATGAATATTTGGATGGTAACATTGGTGTGGCTGTAAAGAAAGCATTGGCAGAATGTTCTCAAGAAGTAAACGGCATATATGTCAGGAAACGTATTGATTTTATGGGACGTCCGTTGTTGCATGGAGGGTGGTATCCTTCGTATCATTTAAAAGTGTTCCGTAGAGGGCATGGAGATTGCGAGAATCGTTGGATGGACGAGCATATCCGTATTTTTGACGGTATTGCTATTACTGTAGCAGAAGGGAACCAGGTGGATGATAATCTGAATGACTTGACCTGGTGGACGGAAAAGCATAATGGATATGCTACCCGTGAGGTGGCAGATATGTTGCTGATGGAATATGGAATGGATGCTAAGGCGGAAGAGGTGGTTCCTAAATTCTTCGGGACGGAAGAGCAACGCAAGCGTTGGCTGAAGCTGAAATATATCAAAGCTCCTCTGTTTGTACGTCCGTTTATTAATTTCTTTATCCGTTATATCCTGAAAGGCGGGTTCCGTGACGGGAAAGAAGGCTTTATCTGGCACATCTTGCAAGGTTTTTGGTACCGCATGTTGGTAGATGCCAAAATCTATGAACTGAAAAAACGTTTCGATTTCGATAAAGAGCGCATTAAGGCTTATTTGATGGAGAATTATAAATAATGTGCTAATAAATAATGTGCTAATAAATAATGTGCTAATAAACAATGTGCTAATAAACAATGTGCTAATAAACAATGTGCTAATAAACAATGTGCATTATCAACATTATCACATTGGCACATTGACACATTATCACATTAGCACATTGACTCATTAACACATTAACACATTGGCACATTTTTTTCAACTGTTATCTCATGGTGAAAATTTCTATTATCACTTCTTGTTTTAATCGGGAAGCAACTATCGGGCAGACAATCGAAAGCGTATTGTCTCAGGATTATGCGGACATTGAGTACATCATTGTAGACGGTGCCAGCAGGGACAGGTCGCTGGAAATAATCAATTCGTATCAGGATTGTAGGATTGCCAAAGTGATTTCGGAGCCGGATACGGGTATGTATGAAGGCATCAATAAAGGTATCAAGGCTGCTACAGGCGATGTGATAGGGTTGTTACACTCGGACGATTTTCTGTTTGACAACCACGTTATTTCGAAAATAGCCGGAAGGTTTGAAGATACGGGGGCTGACTTGGTGTATGGCGACGGACTTTTTGTAGATGCAGCGGATACAGACCGTGTGATACGAAACTGGATAAGTGGGCGTTATCATGGCTGGAAAGTCAGGATGGGGTGGCTGCCGCTGCATCCTACGGTATATGTACGCAGGTATGTGATGGAACGGCTGGGGCTGTATGATGAGAGTTATAAGATTGCTTCTGACTCGGAACTGTTGGTGAGATACCTGTATAAGACTAAGTTGCACGTGGAGTATCTGAACCGGTATATCCTGAAGATGCGTATGGGGGGACTTTCGACCGATGCGGCACGCAGGATACAGATGTGGAAAGAAGACGTGAGGCTGTATAAAGAGCATGGTTTTTGGGGGGTACCTGAAAAGTTGATGAAGATGGGTTGGAAGATACCCCAGTTTGTAGAAGCGAAACTGAAACGGAGTTTTACCAATGACTGACCTGAGAGAGGCTTTCTGTTTTTTCTTACGCAGGGGATTGGGTGACATGCCGCAAACGAGAGAGCCGGAGCTTGTCCTGACGCGTGAGGAATGGAAACTGTTGTTCCGTATGGCTTCTGTGCAGGCAGTATCGGGAATTTTTATAGACGGGGTGGCATCTGTGTCTTTGCGTCCCGACCGTGACTTGTGGGAGCAATGGATTGCCCACTTGTTTTACCTGGAACAGATAAACGAACGTATTGCCAGCAGGGGAGAAGAATGGGTAGAAAGGCTAGCTGAGGCAGGCATTCGGGCACAGGTGTTCAAAGGTTCTTCGGTGGCAGCATGGTATCCGTATCCGTTGCACCGAAGTTTTGGAGATATCGACCTGGTAGTAGAAGAGGGTTGGCGAAAACTGGAAGAATGGCTGCACGGGCAAGGCGTTCCGTTTCGGAATGAATGGGGCGACCTGGTGGTGCATGAAGGGGGATTGACCACTATAGAGTTTCATCCGCATTGGGAATATCTTTATAATCCGGTGATGAATGTCCGTCTTCAGGACTGGCTGAAAGAAGGGAGCAGTAACGAGCTTTATCTGGTTTGCCTGATTGTGCACCTGCGCCGGCATTTCCTGACGTATGGTATTGGTTTGAAGCAGGTGTGCGATGTGACGATGATGTTGCGTCGTGCGCATTTGAATCAGTCTAAGCTGGCATATATGTTGGAGCGGTTACGTTTGAAGAGGTTCTGCAGGGTTTTGTTCGGATTTATAGATACTTATTTGGGAGGGGCGGAGAGTTATCCTTTTGTTCCTCTGTTCAGCGATAAAGATTTTGCCTTGATGCGTGAGGTGATATTCCATGAAGGATATTTACTGAAACAGGCTCAAGAGGAAAAGGGAGCGAAAGAGCATTTTCCTTTTGTCCGGATAGGCAGGCATGCCTGGTTCTGGATGAGACGGAGCCTGCGGTTGGGCGGCATGATGCCCGATGAGGCTTGTTGGTTCTTGCTGCATCAGGTGATGCGAAGGGTAGGCTTTTAGTTGGCGAGTTGACAAGGTTTCTGAGCCTTGCTCCCTTGTTGTCTTGTTAACTTGATCCCTAAGAATAAGAATTATCAACCATTTAATATTTAAGTAAAATGAAAAAACTTGTAATGGGATTCGGGATGTTGCTGTTGGCTATCAGCAGTAGCATCCATGCACAGACTGTGGTAAGCGATACGCTGGTCAGTGAAGAGGTGGTACAGCCTCAACCTACTGATGATGAATATCGCATAGTGACTAACCGGTTTTGGGATAACTGGTTCATCTTGGGAGACTTTGGAGGTCATGCCTATGCGGGCGACTATGGAAGTGTAGGTGACTTTAACGGATTGCTTTCTCCGGATTTCAATGTCGGTATCGGTAAATGGTTTACACCTGGAATCGGTGCGAAAATACAGTTCGGACTGTCCAATTCGAAAGGGTATAGCAAAGAGGAAACGTATTTTACCTATGGCGATCCGATGACAGCATCGGATGGTTCGCTTTACTGGAAATCGAAAAACAAGTGGTGGGACTTGAACATCAATGCGATGTTTAACTTGTCCCGTCTTATCAAAGGATACGAGGGTAAGGAGTCGGACCGGCTGATGAACCAGTTTATCGCTTCGGTAGGTATCGGTGCCTTGCATCACCGTGACATTGATGCGCAACGCAATGAATGGAGCGGTCATTTCGAATTGCAGTACAGCCGTTTCTTCAACAAGAAGAAAAACATTTCGCTGGATGTAAAGGCGCATGCTATTCTGTTTCAGACCAACTTCGACGGCATAACCCTGAAGACAAATGGAGAAAATAGCAAGTGGTGGGATTCGAATATCGGTCTGAGTGTCGGCGTGACTTATTATTTCAAGAAACGCCATTGGGACAGATGTATACCGTGCCAAAGTCCGGTATATATCAACAATACATATATGCCGGCACCGGTGGTACAGGAATGCCCCGAATACAAGACACTGGAATTTTATGTATTCTTCCCGAACAACTATTCGGGACGCGACGATGCGCCTATCGTAGCAGATGCTCCGGTAAATGCTATCGATTATCTGGCATCGGGTATCTTTACACAGAAAGGATTCAAGAATGCAGAAGCTGTAGACCGGCTGTTGGCATCAGGTGGTTCGCTGGTTTCTTTGGCTACGGTGGATATAGCTACCGAAAAGGCAAACCGGTGTAAACCGGCAGAAGGGGTAGCCCGTGGATACGAAATGTCTTCCGAGCCGATTTCATTACCGATGGATGCTGGCAGTATGCGTGCATTCGAAGAGAAGATGGATTACTATTATGCACCGATTTACGAAGGTGGAAAGACTTGGTATTATCGTGTAGACAAGGAAACTACCACACAGAGTCTGTTGTCGGATGACAATTACCGTGAAAGTACTTCTTACGGCCTGAATGCTCACCGTGGTCTGGATATGGTGAAGAAAAACATGAAGACCAGTGCAGATGCTTCTTTGTATAGCTTTGCTGATGTCTATGCGGCTATTGAAGGTAATGGTGGATACGTGGCACAGGCTGCAGATGAGGCTACAGTGAAGGAACTGAATGATATCTTGCAGAAAGGTCGTATCCTGTATGTGCAGGCAGAAGGGCTGGCTACCAGTCAGGATAATTATGTCGGCGAAAATGCCGAGAATATCGGACTGGAACGTAATAAGACGTTGGCATATAATCGTGCATATACGGTTATCAAATGGTTGAGAGGTAACGCAATGTTTAAGAATGTATCGAACAATGATTTCTCTATCAATGCGTTGACCGACCCGATTGTTACGGTAAACGATAAGAGTACGCAAGGGCTGAATGCAAAACTGAACCGCTGCGTAAAAGTACGGATTCATTGCGTGATTGATAAATAAGCAGGCAAGTTGACAAGGAGACGAGGAGACAAGGTTCTGAATCGTTAGGCTAAAGTTCTTTAAGCCTCGTCACCTCGTCAACTCGTCATCTTGTCACCTTGTTACCTTCAAAAACGATTATGGCATCCATCCATCAGAAATATCAGGAAGCTATTCGGTTGTATGCCGAGACCGACTTGTCTGCGGTGCAGATAGCCAAAGCATGTAATGTGGAAGTAGCTGGCTTTCGGGCTTATCTGGGCAGGCATCATAGGGATTTATTGCTGAAGCGTTATGGCATGGAAGGCATGGAATGTTCGGTAAAGCTTCGTTCGAAACGTGGGCAACGGCCGGACGCTCATCTTAAATATAAGGAAGCAGTAGAAGCCTGTGATAACCTGTCGTATATCAGATTGAGTATTTCGGAAATAGCTCGCATGTTTGGTGTTACTGCTACGGGACTGGGCAATTTTCTGCGCCTGCATTATCCGGATGTGCTGGAACGGAGGGAAAAGGCAAAGTTACGGCTGGGAATAGCTGATAATACCTGGCGTGGTGCGCGGCGCCAATGTGCGGAAGTCTATACGCAGGCAGTAGAGATGTATAAGACTACGGATATGACGATATCCGAAGTAGCAGAGTTTTGTGGTGTATCCATAGGCGGACTGAGTCAGCATCTGCGCTTCTATCATAAAGAGGTGATAGAAAAACGTTTTTCCGAACGTGAGCAGGCGAAGAAAGGTAAGAAAAAAATCGGACACATATCCGGTAATGGCCGGAAACACGTTCCTGATCCGGAAACAGTGGAAAGGTACCGGGAAGCTCTGGAACTGTACCGGAACACGAATCTCATTGTAAAGGATATTGTGCAGCGGGCGGGAGTTCCGTTGGAAGGCTTCCGTTATTACCTGCGTACATGGCACCGGGATTTGATGTTGGAACGAAGGGGAATGTCGGCTGCGGGAAAAGACCGGGATGATATTGATTTGAGTATTACCAAACGTTACCTGAAATCGACTTCTGCCAAATATGCCGATGCCATTGACAGTTTGAAAGCCAATCCCAGACAGGTGGCTAAGGTGGCTGCAGAGTTCGGGTTGCATCCGGAGACGTTTCGGATGTATCTGAAAGAACATGAGCCGGAACTGTCGAAGAGGCTAGGGATGATGAAGACTGCAAACGGGAAAACAGTATCCCGGCAGGCTGCCGAGAAATATGCGGAAGCCGTGCGCCTGTATGAAACGACAGATGAGGAACTGAAGTCGATAGCCAAACGGTTGGGATTGGTATATAATAGTTTGGGAGGATATGTGAGACGTAATTGCCCGGAAGCCAAACAGCGGCATGAAGCGATTGTGGCAAAGAAAAAGACAGACTGATGAAGAAATATTTTGCAAATGAGGTACTGTTTCGGGAAGTGGCAGCCTTGTTGAAGGAAGGACGTCAAGTGACGATTCCGGTGCGAGGACAAAGCATGCGTCCTTTTCTGGCTGATGGCAGAGACAGTGTAACCTTGGTAAGTTGTACACCCGACGAATTGACGCCGGGTGTTGTTGTTTTAGTACGTGAGGATAAAAATGGATACATCGTCTTGCATCGTATCATAGCCAGACAGGCAGACCGTTTGGTATTGCAAGGGGATGGGAATGCCGGAAGTGCTGAGTATGCTTACGTGAAAGATGTATTGGGCATGGCTGTCGTTTTTATCCGGAAAGGGAGAAGTTATCCGGCATCGGGCATGGTATGGCGGATGTATTCGTCAGGCTGGAGGATATGGATGAAGGTGAAAAATGCTGTACATGGTGTCCGTGGCGGGCTGGCATACCTGAAACGGGTTTCTTGTGGTTTCCGGAAGAAGATTGTGGGATATTGTCTGCTTGGATTATTATCGGTAAGTCTTTCGCTGGGTTTTATCGGAGTGTCGAAGTGGGTGATTGACGCAGCTACCGGAACAATGGAAGGCAGTTGGGGGGTAGGCATTGCGCTGCTGGCTGGGTTGGTTGTGCTGCAGTTGGTGTGCGATGGTATAGACAATTGGATGAGTGTCAGTATGCAGGTAGGGGTGGGAAACAGGTTGAGGCACCGCTTGTTCGCACGGTTGTTGCAAAGCCGGTGGAACGCCATGGAGCAGTTTCATACGGGCGATGTCATGAACCGGATAGAAAAGGATGTCTCATCGGTTGTAGGCATGCTTACGGTTTCGTTGCCTTCGTTTGTGGTAACAGGGATGCAACTGCTGGCTGCCTTTGTCTTTTTCTGTTTTTTAGATGCGCGGCTGCCTTGGGTGGTAGTGGGCGTTTTTCCGTTGTTTTTGTGGATAGGAAGGTTTTATCTGAAGCGTATGTACCGTTATACCAGCAAAATAAGGAAGAGTGACAGCCGGATTCAGTCGATTATCCAGGAAAGCCTGCAACTGCGTTCGGTAATCAAGGCATTGGAACAGAACGACCGTTACATCGGGAAGCTGGACAGGCAGCAGAAAACGTTGCAGGCACGGCTGATGCAACGCACACGTTTTTCTATCTTGACGCGCACCTGTGTATCGGCGGCGTTTGCTGTGGGGTATCTGATTGCTTTTGTATGGGGAACTGTACATTTGCACCAGGGATTGATAACCTTTGGCACCATGGCGGCTTTCTTGCAGCTGGTAGGGAAGGTGCAGCGTCCTATTCTTGATATGGCGCGTATGTTGCCTTCTTGGGTAGAGGTATTTGCTTCTATCGACCGCCTGCGTGAACTGGAAGCATTGCCGCAGGAGCGTGAAGCTGCCCAGGTGCTTTTCCCGACAACACCGGACGTGGTGGTCGATAAAATAGATTTCGGATATGATAAAGGAGAAGCATTGGTCTTCCGACAGTTTTCTTATTGCTTTCAGGCTGGAAGCCGGGTAGCAGTGATGGGAGAGACCGGAAGGGGAAAGACTACGCTGGTACGTCTGCTGTTGGCTTTTGCTGTGCCGCAGTCGGGCAATATCCGTTTGTGCACAACTGATTGGGAAGTGGAAGTCTCGGCTGAAACCCGCTGTAATTTTACTTATGTTCCTCAGGGGAATACGTTGTTTAGCGGGACTATACGTGACAATCTGCTGATGGGTAATCCTGAAGCTACGGAAGAGGATATGGTCTGTGCCTTGCATACAGCGGTGGCTGGATTTGTATTTGACTTGCCTTCGGGTATGGACACACTTGTAGGCGAACAGGGAAGTGGGCTGAGTGAAGGACAAGCACAGCGCATTGCCATTGCCCGCGCTTTGTTGCGTCCTGCTTTTATTTTGCTTTTCGATGAAGCAACCTCGGCTTTGGATGCGGATACCGAACTAAGGTTGCTGGAGAATCTGAAGGAGCATTGCGCAGGGAAGACCTTTATTTTCGTCACGCATCACACTGCGGTAGCAGAGCGGTGTGATGCGGTGTTGCGGCTTGATGTTTGAGCCTTTATTTATACTTTGCGCGGTATGGATTTGTGCATTTTCTCTGTATATATAAGAAGCTGTTTTGAATTTATCGTGCGCTGATTTGGGATGAGTTTTTGAGGCATTTTCGCTTCTGTGATGAGGAAGATAGCGGGCTATCTGACGAAGAACAGGAGCGAAAAGGACCAAAAAATCGCCCAAAGCACACACGAAAACGGATACATCAAGCCAAGAAAAACTTTTTGAAGAAATTCAAAACAGCTTCTAAGTAACTTAAAAAATGATTATCTGCGGAAATCCGCGTTAATCTGTGTTTCCAAACTTACAAACTTATTCCGATTACGCCGAGTTCCTCCAGTTGTTTGAGTAGTTCTTCCACATCGGCAAGGGCTGCCTCGTAGTCCACGTTGTATTCTTCGGTGAGATGTTGTGCCAGTTCTTCGGAAGTGGCACCGTTTTTTTGTTGCAGTTTGCTGACGAGGCTGGTAGCTGTATCATTCAGTATCAGCATCTTCGAGAAGTTCACTTGTTCGCCGCAGCCTATCAGTACATTTTCGCCGGCGATGTTGCGTATCAGGAAGTCTTTCTTTAAGGTTGCTTTTATCATAAAGGTGGTGTTTTTATGCTGATAATGCCGGACAGTTTAAGCCGCCCGGCATAATTTATTTATCAGCGAAATTAAAAAGAATTAATTGCAGATTACTTTGATGGGTTTAATGTCAATCTTTTGGAAAGTTGAGGAAGAAGAGCGAGTTGAATAAGTTCCTCCTTTTTCCGTTACAATAGGTATCAAGTCATGAACATCAAATGCCAATATCATGTGATGGATAGTATTGGGATTCATTGTCAGGTTCTTAGGGCGGATTTCAGTATAAAATTCTTGCCCCTCTTCTTTATATTTGATACACATATAGATACGGAATTCCTTGTTCGCCTCTCCGATGTAAAGCGGAGATAATAGGGTATTTGTTGTATTGTATCCGTATCCTGTATAGGCTTTATTATTATAGGTTTGCTTAACTTCTTCAAATGAAACATACGTTTCATTATTGGAAGCATAATAACCAGAACCTGCACTTTTATCGTTTAAAATGTCATACCATTGGGCAAAATTAGGACCAAAATAAATTTTGATGAAGAAATCTTCGGGATTTACGTTTTCACCTAATGCGTCGTGCCATCCTTTTATGTCTATTATATGGTCTTCGTTTTCAACTACATTTGCATTTGTAAACAGAATGTTGATCTTGAATCCCGTAACGTGTCTGGTTAAATCAATGTATTGTGTGTCCCCTGTCATCAGCTCGAGTAAGCGTTCTCCGGTGTACAATCCACTTCTTAATATTTCTCGGCTTTTGATGTCATCTACATTTGTTGGTTGTTTGAGGATATCACCTATCGGTGATTGTTTTTTTAAAATTTCGGACTCCCATGTTTGATCCTTCATTGTAGAGAAATAAATTTGCTCGTTTGCGTTTATGGTCATGGATTGGGGGGTGCCATCTTTAGCAATAATAGTATAAGATATATTATCACCGTTCTTGTTCTTGGTGACTTGAATGTTAAAACATTTGTCTTCTCCACAATCTGTTCTCATTGGAATATATAGGACTTCACCGTTGCCATCTGCCTTGACATGATGTAGATAAATATGGTTTTGTTCATATGTAGAAGTAAATATCCCATCTTTTACGTCAATGCCTCGCGAATAATTTGTAGAGCCACTTTCTGAATTTACTATGATGTCGGCAGAATAGGTGCCGGGTTTTATCGTTGATATATTTGTATCTTCGTCATCTTGGCAAGACATCATTCCCATGCATATTGCCAACATGCCCATTATAAATGTCGGTTTCATCGTTTTCATGTGTGTTTTTATTTATTATTGTTCCATGTATTCTTCCAATCAAGGCTTCCTTGTCTGAAGCTTTCTACGTGCGTACTGCTTGATGATCCGTTTTGCTCAATTCTGATGCATAAATTGCTGGCGCATATTACATCATTGTACGTCAATTCCATTACTTTCATTGTTGGTTTAGTATATTCCTTTTTCATCGCTTTATAAATTTGGTTTTTTACTGGGCAAAAGTAAAGATTATCTTGTATCGATGGTAAAAGCAGAGGTAACGGTTCGTCACGAAGAGGTGATAAAAAGTCACATGTCCTGATTCTTAGATACGTCTGTCTCTCCAACAGGTTTTAACCGATGCCTTTTCGTGCTATCAATAGTGCCTGTACGATGCCTCGCAAAGCCAGGTAGACGATAAAGCCCATCCATAAGGCATGATTCTGGAGCGAGTCATGCAGGGTATAATAAATAAGGAAGAAGCTTGCTGATGCGGCAAACATTCCTTTCAGCATGATGGATGTAGCGGTGGCTCCGATGCAGATACCGTCGAGTAGGAAGGCAGAGAAACCTGCAAGTGGGATGGCAAGCACCCAATAAAAATAAGTGCCCGAAGCATCAATTACTGTCTGTTCGTTGGTGAGCAGGCCGAGGAATCCTTTTCCTCCGATGCCATACAGGAGGGTGAAAGCCAGCGAGAGCATAATACCCCAGCCAAAGAGGTGGCGGACGGTGCGGAGAAGTTCTGTACGGTTTCGTGCACCGATGTATTTTCCGGTCAAAGCTTCGCCAGCGTATGCAAATCCATCCATAATGTATGAGAACAGGGTGAAAAGCTGCATCAGCAGGGTATTGACTGCCAATGTAACATCGCCATACGCAGCTCCTGTAGAGGTGAAGAATACGGTGACTGCTACCAGGCAAAGTGTGCGCAGGAAGATGTCACGGTTCACCTGGAAGAAGCGTGACATTGCTTTACGGGTGAAAACGGCTCCTTGTCTGACATATTTGCGCAGGGGACGGTAATACCGAAACCACAGCAGGTATGCCATAAAGAGTCCGGCGTATTGGGCAATGAGGGTTCCAAGTGCTACTCCTGCCACTTTCATATCGCAGGCAAACACGAAAAACAGGCTGGCGACAATGTTTACCACGTTTTGTGCGATGGCTATGAACATCGGGAAGCGGGAGTTCTGCATCCCGATAAACCATCCGGTGAACCCATACAGTCCCAATGTGGCTGGTGCTCCCCAAATACAGATATGAAAATAAAGTGATGCGAGTTCTCTAACTTCCGGGCTGGCATCAATCAGGTGGAAAGCGATGATGCGGATGGGATATTGCAATACCAATAAGGCAAGTGCCAATAAAAGGCTGATGCCTAACGAGCGGAGCAGGATGCGGGTCACTTCAGGAAGATCGTGTGCACCGTACGATTGTGCCGTGAGTCCGCTTGTTCCCATGCGCAGGAAACCGAATATCCAGTAAATCATATTAAACAGCATGCCGCCTATGGCTATGGCACCGATGTAGGAGGCCGAGCCTAAATGGCCGACAATGGTGACATCTACCAGTCCCAGCAGGGGAACGGTGATGTTCGAGACAATGGAAGGAAGGGCAATATGCAGTATGCGTTGGCTTGTGAATGATATATTGAGTGACATGTGTTATCTTATAAAGGTGGTTTACAATTCGAATGAAACTTCTTTGAACAGGTATTTCCGGAGGGTGCCTTTTTCGTCTTCCAAGACCAGCCTTCCCGACGGTTCTATATCGTGTATGCGGGCAATGAAGCGACCTTTACCATCACGGTAAGGATGGAAACCTGTTTTGCGGTACAGTATCTGTTTGTATTGTTGGGCAATTTCATCAGTGCATCCCGCTTCCAGCAGACCGTAATACCAGCTTGTACGTTCCATTACTTGTTCCAGGATTGTAGCCGGATTATAAAGTAGACCTGTGATTTGCGTAAGCGAAACGGGGTTGGGAGCATTGCTTACAAACCGTTTTTGGTTCAGGTTGATGCCTGTACCTGATATGGAGCGGCTGACGTATGCACCGTCCCAGTCGTTCTCGATGAGGGTACCGCATAGTTTCCGGTCTTTCCAATAGATATCGTTGGGCCATTTGATGGAGATACTGTCGGTATGTGCCGAAAGTGCATCGGCAAGTGCCAGTGCCGTGACTTGTGAGAGAAGAAACTGCTGTTCGGCTTTCAGAGAACTGGGATATACCACGAAGCTGAATAGCAAATTGGCTCCCGGTTCAGATTCCCATGTATTGCCACGTTGTCCGCGTCCTGCTGTCTGGTATGCGCTGTACACGCAGGTCAGGTTGGCTTGAGGCTCGTGGTCGCATAAGGCGGCAAGATAGGAGTTGGTCGAAGTTGTTTCTTGCAGATATATAGGTTTAGGATATTTCATAAAGTAATCAGAATTAAATGATATTATCTTTTGAGGAGTTAAGAAGCTATTTTGAATTTCTCCAAAAAGTTTTTCTTGGTTTGATGTATCCGTTTTCGTGCGTG
>ERZ779694.25-NODE-25-length-33577-cov-2.93482_pt1 | contig 33577 bp, 52 predicted proteins | sample MGYA00511352_ERZ779694 | MGnify/ENA primary metagenome ERZ779694 (study PRJEB29588, sample SAMEA2158521) | human gut metagenome | biome: human gut; feature: human-associated habitat; material: faeces | place: Denmark | collected 2008/2010 ... | reverse complement strand
GGTAAAGAGAATACGCACGAGTTTATATAGCCCCCCTGGGGTCGTTTTTTAGGAGGAGGTGCGGCGATGTACGCGGCGGAGGAGAAAGAACGGCGGATAAAAAAAGAAGCCAATCGACTAAAGAAGATTTACGCAAAGATGGACGGCGACCGCATGAGCCTCGTTATCGGAACGATACAGCGGGCGGCGTTTCTGCGGGTATCGCTGGAGGAACTGGAGGACGACCTCAACGAGAATGGATATACCGAGCCTTTTCAACAGGGCAACCAGGAACCCTACGATCGGAAGCGGCCGAATGCGGAAACATACAAAAGCTTCTATGATAGCTATCTGAAAACTATCAAGCAGCTCAACGATATGCTCCCGAAAGAGGAGGTAAAGCCGGTATCCGACGGATTCGATGAGTTTATCAGCGAACGCGGACGTTAATTCGCGCAATTAACTCAATACAAGCGCTCCGACGGGGCGCTGTTTTTATGCCTGAAAAGGAAGTGAACGCATGAATTTAATGCAGGGCGACTGCCTTGAACTTATGAAGCAGATACCGGACGGGTCGGTGGACTTAGTGCTTACCGACCCGCCTTACAATATCGGCGTTACAACAAACGTGAGCGGAAAAGCTGTTGTGAATGCGTGGGACAAGATAGACGGCTACGTCGACTGGTGTGTTGAATGGCTCACGCTGTGCTCGAAGAAGCTCAAGCCGAACGGTGTGCTCTATTTCTAGCATAACGATATGGAACAGATAGCGGAACTTCTCACGGAAATCAAGAAGCGCACGCCGCTGGTTTTCGTATCGTTCTGTATCTGGGATAAGGGAGATACATACCGCGCAAAGACATGGCACAGGCGTGATCCCAATGGTCGCACGGCTCTGCGTTCGTGGTTCAACACCTGCGAATACTGCCTGCACTTCTTCAACGCTCCGGCGGACGCAGACAAGGCATGGGCGCACACGGGGCTCGACAGAGTTTACAGTAATCCGGCTTGCTTCAAACCGCTGAAAGAGTGGTACCAGCGAGAGTGCGAACGGCTCGGGCTGGATAACAAGAAAATCGGCGCGTATTACGAGCAGGCGACCGGAAAGAAACCGCATATGCTGCGGCATTATTTTCAGAATAATCAGTTTGAGATACCTACGCAGAAAGTGTGGGAGAGCGTATACGAACCGCTCGGCTTTGGCAAGGGCTACGAGAGCTTACGGCAGGGCTACGAGAGCTTACGGAATTACCACCGCTGCGATGATATGCACTGCAACATCTGGCACCGTCCGCCGCTGCCCTCGACTAACAGGCTGCACACCTGCCAGAAGCCGCTTGACATCACCGAACGGCTTATCCGGGTATCATGCCCGCCGGGCGGGACGGTGCTCGACTGCTTTATGGGCTCGGGTACCACCGGAGTGGCAGCACTCAATACTGGGAGGGAATTCATCGGGATTGAAAAGGACCCCGGCTACTTCGAAATAGCCCGGAAGCGTATTGAGGAGGCGCAGGGGCAGTTCACTCTTACGGAGGGTTTGCGGATATGAATATAGGGGGCGCTATGAAATATCTGTTGCTATTCGGCAAAACTACCGCGAAAAAGCCGGCTTACTTCTGCGAAAAACATTCCTGCGGGATTACGTTGAAATGCTGCCGGAAACGCTGCTGGGCTTGCAGGCATCTTCTTCTCATGAACCGGAGCCGCGCTGAAATAATCACGCTTAGCAGAGGTGCGCGCCTGCCTTAGCGGAACTGGGAGGAGGTGCGCGTATGAAAAGGTACCCGGATAGCTATAATCCGATTCTGGAATACTGGGAGCAGATTCAGCGCGGCGAAATTGCCGTCAGCCGGAAAATACGCGTCACCTACGAAAAGCTCGCCCGGGATATCCGGGAGCCGGGAGAATGGCACTACTCACCGAAGCGCGGCAACCATATCCTCGAGTTTGCGGAGAACTTCTGCCGGCATTCCAAGGGCAAGCTCGGCGGCCAGCTCGTGGAGCTTGAACTGTGGGAAAAGGCTATGCTCGCTGCTGTTTTCGGATTTGTGAACGACAAGGGGATTCGGCGATATCAGCGCGCCGTTCTCATCGTCGGCAAGAAAAACGGAAAGTCGCTGCTAGCCTCCGTTGTCGGGAACTATATGCAGCAGGCGGACGGAGAACCTGGTCCGGAAATCTACGCTGTGGCGACAAAGCGCGACCAGGCTAAAATCATCTGGCTGGAAGCAAAGCGTATGGTGAAAAAGTCGCCGCCGCTGCTGAAACGTTCCCGGGTGCTCACAGGCTCCATTGAAACGGATTTTAATGATGGAACGTTCAAACCGCTTGCCTCCGACCAGGACACGCTGGACGGCCTGAACGTCCACTGCGTGCTCATGGACGAGATACATCAGTGGCAGAACGGGCGTGCGCTCTACGACATCATGGCGGACGGTATCACCGCCCGGGAACAGCCGCTCATATTCATCACGTCCACAGCAGGAGTTGTCCGCGAGGATATCTACGATGAGATTTACGACGAGGGACGGCGAACAATCGACGGCTATTCCGGCGGCGATGACGCATACCGGGACGACCGCTCGATATTCTTCATTTACGAGCTCGACAAGCGTGAGGAATGGGACGACCCTAATTGCTGGAGAAAAGCCAATCCGGGGCTTGGGACTATCAAGAATCTGCGCACTCTCTCTGAAAAGGTGGAAAAGGCGAAGCAGAACAGCTCCCTGCTGCGGAATCTGCTGTGCAAGGAATTTAATATTCCGTCAACCACCTCGCAGGCATGGCTCAACTTTGACGAGCTGGTGAATGAGGCAACGTACGACATTGCAGAGCTTAAGCCGCGGTACTTTATCGGCGGCGCTGACCTTTCCTCTACGAACGACCTCACGGCGGCGAAAGCGCTTTTCATGCTGCCGGACGACTCTCGAATCTATTCCGCTGCGATGTACTGGATCCCGGAGGACTTAGTGGAACACAAGGTAAAAGAGGATAAGATCCGCTATGATATCTGGATTGAGAAAGGCTGGTGCCACACCTGTCCGGGCAACAAAATGGATTACCATGCGGTGACGGACTGGTTCCGGGAACTGCGGGACAAATTCGATATCTACCCGATGTATATCGGCTACGATTCATGGAGTGCGACATACTGGGTAAATGAAATGAAGCAGGAATTCGGACCCGCGTGCATGGTGCCTGTAATCCAGGGCAAGAAAACACTTTCCGCGCCGATGAAATCCCTCGGGGCGGATTTAAAGGCGAAGCGGATAAACTACAACAACAATCCGATAGACCGGTGGTGCCTTGCGAATACCGCCGTGGACGAGGACAGAAACGGCAATATACAGCCGATAAAGACTACAAGAAGTACGCGCCGTATCGACGGTACGGCTGCCCTGCTAGACGCTTATGTAGTGCTTACGGACAAGATGGAGGAGTACCAGACGATGATATGAACATATTCAACAGACTATTCAACAGGAAAGAACACGAGCAGACGCGCTTTCAGCTTGTGACGGAGCGCGGAAACGGCGTGTACATCTGGGACGGGCAGATATTTTCCAGCGATACCGTAAGGAGCTGTATACGCCCCACGGCTGTTGCTGTGGGCAAGGCGGTACCCAAACATATCCGCGACAGCGGAAGCGCCGTGCAGACGAACCCCGAGCCATATATGCGCTTCCTGCTGGAAGAGCCCAATCCATACATGAGCTGCCAGCAGTTCCTTGAAAAAATGGCGCGCCAGCGTGAACTTTCCGGAAATGCTTTCGCGGCGATAATCCGCGATACGTCCGGATTCCCCTGCGGGATATATCCGATAGACGCGTACAACGTGGAGGCGAGCTTCAATGCAGGCGGCGACCTTATCCTCACTTTCTCCATGAAAAACGGAAAGGTGTACCCGTTTTATTACTCGGATATCATTCATCTGCGCCGGGATTTCGGGGACAACGACCTGTTCGGTACATCGCCGGTGGAAGTATTGCAACCGCTGCTCACCGTTATCGGCACGGTAGATAAGTCCATCGTCACGGCGGTGAACAATTCCTCCGGTGGCTGCTCAAATACAACACCAGCGTGCGTGATGAGGACCTTACGAAAAAGGCGCGGGATTTCGCGGAGAATTACCTTAGCACCATCTCAAGCTCCGGAGTCGCGGCGATAGACAGCAAAGCGGACGCCACGCAGATAAAAACGGACGACTATGTGCCGAACGCGCAGCTCATCGACCGCACCACACAGCGATTCTACAACCACTTCGGCACCAACGCGAAAATCATTCAGAGCGCCTACAACGAGGACGAGTGGAACGCTTTCTATGAATCTACCGTTGAGCCTATCCTGATTGATTTAGGCTCGGAAATGACGCGGAAGCTGTTCACACGCAGGGAGCGCGGGTGCGGAAATAAAATCATCTTTGAGGCTTCCAACTTGCAGTATGCCAGCATGAGCACAAAGCTCAACCTGTCCGCGATGGTGGACAGAGGGGCTATGACGCCGAATGAGTGGCGCGCTGCAATGAATAAGGCTCCGCTGCCGGGCGGAGATGTGCCGCTGCTGAGAAAAGACACGGCGACGGTGATGGAACCGGCGACTACGGCGGGAGAGGAGGAATAATGCAACATGGCTGATATTGATATCAAGGGCGTTATCGTATCTAATGACGACGGCTGGGCATACGATTTTTTCGGGGTGGAAAATACTACTCCCGCCCCGGTGATAAAGGCAGTCAGGGACGCGCAGTGGAAGCATGAGCGGGTTGATGTATACATCAATTCGCCGGGCGGAGATATCAGCGCAGGCGCGGACATCTACACGGCTCTGCGCGCATACTCTGACGTGCATATCCACATCACCGGACAGGCATGCTCAGCCGCAAGCGTAATAGCGTGCGCAGGACACTCGGATATATCCCCTGCAGGAATGCTGATGATACACAATGTATCAATGGCGGCAGAGGGCGACAATCGGGAGATGGCTCATGCGGTGAACGTGCTGAAAGTGGCAGACAGGTCCATAGCGGGCGCGTACGCCGAAAAGACAGGGCGCAGCATGGAGGAAATGCTCGGGCTGATGGCAAAGGAAACATGGCTCACGGCTGACGAGGCTGTGGAGCTTGGACTGGTGGACGAGATTTCCGCACCGGCTTCCGGAGCGGCTCCCGCCGGCATGAAATTGTGTGCAGCAGCAATCCCGCTGCTGCCGGAAAAGCTGCTCGCAGAAATGCGCGATAAGGGCGCAAAGGCGCGGGCTGAATTAGATTTGCTGAAAATCAGGAGGTAAACGACTATGGCAAACGCAACTACTTTTGAGGCAAGAAGGGCGGAGCTCATGGCTCTGGCCGAGGCGGCTGTAAACGAGCACCGCTACGCGGACTTTGACGGCATCAAGGCAGATATCGAAAAGCTCGACGACAAGCACAAGCAGGAACTTACAGCGCAGGCCAATCTCGCGGCGCTGAACAAGGCTCCTGTTGGGGTCCCCAGCATGGTAAACGCAGGAGGCGCGGCTCTTTCCGGCTCCCCCGAGCCTGCTGCCGGCGGCGCTAAGGGCGATATGTACGGCAGCAATGAATACCGTCTCGCGTTCATGGACGCAATGCTCACAGGCTCCGCGCTGAAGATGCCCGGAATGGTAAACCAGGCCGAGCAGACAACTACGGGCGACGTCGGCGCGGTGATCCCGACCACGATCGTGAAGAAGATTTATGAGAAGATGGAAAGTACCGGGAAGCTCTGGAGCCGTATCACGCACACCAATTTCCAGGGCGGCGTTTCCGTGCCGACAAGTTCCGTGAAGCCTACCGCCACATGGAGTGCCGAGCGCACCAACGGCGACACTCAGAAAAAAGCTGTGTCTTCTATCGTTTTCGCCTATCACAAGCTCACCTGCAAGGTGGCTCTTTCCTTTGAAGTGACTGTGACTACCCTTGACGTATTTGAAGCGACCGTCGCGGACAACATCGCGGAGGCTATGATCAAGGCAGTCGAGAAGGCGATGATCAAGGGCACAGGCTCCGGTCAGCCCAAGGGCGTACTCACCGAAACTGTTCCGGCTGCACGCAAGATCGAGGTGGCTGCAGCGAACGCGCTTTCCTTCAAGGACCTCGCGGCGGCTGAGGGGGCGCTCCCCGAATCCTACGAGAACGGTGCGGTCTGGGTAATGACCAAGTCAACGTTCATGAACGCGGTCATCTCGATGGTTGACGGCAATGGCGCGCCCATCATGAAGGAGATAATCGGCGTGAACGGCAAGCCGTCCTACTACATATGGGGACGCGAGGTCGTGCTTGTCGACGGCGAATACCTCGACAGCTACGCGGATAACGTGTCCAAGGACACAGTTTTCGCGTTTATATTCAACTTCAGAGACTACATCGGCAACACCAACTATGCCGTGACCGTCCGCGACTATATCGACGAGGCGACCGACGACCGTATCAAGAAGGCTATCATGCTGTTCGACGGCAAGGCGGTAGACACCAACTCCCTCGTAACTCTCACCAAGAAAAAGGCATAAGGAAGGGGGCTTGACGAATGGGCGCGACACTGCTTGTTGCTGTGAAAAAGTCGCTGCGTATCTCTGCGGATATCTTTGACGATGATCTGACGGAGCTTATTGAGGCGGCGAAAAACGACCTGAAAATGCGGGGAGTTGATAATATCGACGAGGACGCGCCGCTCGTCCGTCAGGCCGTGAAACTGTACTGCCGCGGGAACTTCGCGAACGGCGATGTAAAGGAGCGGGAGCTGTATCAGTCCCGGTACCTCGACCTCGCCGGAGCGATGTCCCTGTGCGGATTTTATGAGGGCGGTGACGAGCCTTGACGGACGTACAGATAACGCTGATAAAGCGCGGTACGGCTGCGGAATCGGACGAATACGGGCGCGCTGTAAAAGCCGACACCGAACGGACGATATTCGCGGAGCAGTGCGGAATCAAGCGCAATGAATTCTATCAGGCGGCGGCTGTCGGAATGTCGCCGTCGCTCACTTTCCGGTGCTGGGCGTTTGAGTATCAGAGCGAAAAGGCGCTCAGATTCGGCGGGAAGGAGTATCAAATAATCCGCACCTACCCTGTTGAGGGAGAACGGCTGGAGCTTATATGCTCAGATATAGCAGAGGGGTGATTCTATGGCGCTGCCGAACTACACGAAAATCACCAAGGACGGTGTGGAATATATCAGCAACGCCGACCGCTGCGAATACACGATCAAGGAACTCACGTGCGCCGCGCTGCGTGATGTTGGGAAATTCCTCGTGAAACTCGCCCGGGCTAAGCTCCCGAGGAAAACAGGGCGGGCGCGGCGGTACCTGCAATGCTGGGTGAAAAGAAAGCAGAAAACGCCGAGTTTGCAGATAGGATACAAGCCCATGGGATTCTACGGCGGATTTTATGAAACTGGCACCTCGAAAATTCCGAAGCTGGCGCCGATATACTCTGCGGTAGCTGACAACATTGATGAGATCCGGAGGATAGAGGGACAGTATCTCTCGGCGATCGAGGACGAAAATCGGGCGCTGGGGCTTATAAACGACGAGGAGGACTACGGCGGCGATGAAAACTGAAACGGTGATAGCGGCGCTGGTGGGGCTAATAAAACCCTCGTGCCCGGCGGTATATTTTCAAAGCCCGTCCCCGGTACAGTATCCGAAAGTTGCCGGCGACCTGCGGCAGCTTACGGATTCCGGGTATTCGGCGGTTTTCCGGCTGGTGCTGGATATCTGGCTTGATTCCGGCGACCCGATAGAGGCTCACGCGCTTGCAGACGATATCCGCGCGCGGCTTACAGATCAGAAAGGGACTGCGGAGGGCGGCTTCATCAGCGTTTATACTGAGGGGAGCCGTTACGCCGTTCCCGAAAAGGACAACAACAAGATAGTGCACTTCGTGGAGAGCTACGCGGTGTATTTTTATCGCGACAAGGAGGATTAATATGGCTTTTGCTAAAAAGGCATACAACGGAATTACGGAGAAAACGCCGCTCAACATACAGCTTGACGCTGGCGCTATCTTCAAGAATTTCACGGTAGGCACCGACACCTACGCCACCGCAAAGAAGGCGGGAAAGTGCCTCGGCGCTACCCAGGGTGGCGGAACGTTTACCGCAAAGCCCACAATCCGCAGCATCGAGGTTGACGGCGCTGTGGGGCGCGTCAAGGGGCTTGCAGACATTGAAACATGGGAGTGCTCGCTGTCTGCGACATTCATCGAAACGACCGTTGAAACGCTGAAAATGGCGCTTACATCTGCCACTGCAACGGCGGGAACTGACGTATCTGGCAGCGGCGGCAACGGAATTCCCAAGGGCTACACAAAGATATCCGGAAACGCGGGCATTGGCGATTCCGACTACATTGAAAATCTGACGTGGGTAGGCTGCATTTCCGGCAGCGATACGCCCATGATAATCCAGCTTTCAAACGGTCTGAACGAGGACGGACTGTCCATGGACTTCGCGCCGCAGTCCGAGGGCAAGGTAAAGGTGACGCTGTACGGTTACAATAATCTCGCGGATTTCGAAACGGACGCAGTAAATCCGCCTTTTGCGATTTTCGTTCCTGATACGGAGGGCAACTGATGAGAAAACTCAATTTAAACGACGCATTCAAGGCGGCAGAAATAATCCGCAAGGCTAAGATACGTGAGGAACTGGCGGAGCTGATCGCCGATTCCGGAAAGCAGGGGCAGATGAAGCTCGGCGCTTCCGTGGTGCTCATGCTTATTGAAAAGGCTCCGGACGTGCAGGAGGAGCTGTGCGGTTTCATCGCTTCCTTAAAGGGCTGCGGTGCTGCCGATGTGCGCGATATGCCGCTGGAGGATATCGTGAAGTTCGCGCGGGAACTCGCCGAGGAAAACGATCTCGCGGCTTTTTTCTCCTCTGCTGCCAGCTCGGCAGCTTCGAGGTAATCGACACGGTGCTCAGGCGGTACGGAGGATTCACACCGCTTGAGCATTTTTCTTTCCGGGATATTTCCGGGATAATCAATACCGCGTGCGAAAAAGCCCAGGACGAACTTCTGGTGCTTCGTTGGATAGCCGGCGGGTATGAGCGCAATGTGGCATTTTCGGATTTCAGGGCGGCTTGCACGGCGGTTCCGGCAGCGTCTAAAACTGCGGAGCAGATACACACGGAAATGTCGGAGAAATTCGAAAAATTCAATTTCGTGAAGATGGGAGGCTGAGGCTGTGGAGATATTCAAGCTGTTCGGTACAATTTTAGTGGACAGCGACAAAGCCAACGAATCCATTCATAAGACTGATAAGAACGCCAAAGGGCTCGCTGAAACATTCGGTAAGGGAGCAGCGGCGGTCGGAAAGTGGGCGGCTGGTATCACTACAACGGCAGCCGCCGCTGCTGCCGTTGGCACGGCGGCAGTAAAGTCGGCGGACGCGCTCGATAAATCAGTGAAGAAAACCGCAGCCGCTGTTGGAGCTACCGCAGAGCAGGCCGAAAAATACAAAAGCGTTATCCAGGACGTTTACGGCGATAATTTCGGGGAGAGCTTTGACGATATATCGGATAGTATTTCCGTGATAACGCAGAACCTCGGAGATATGGACGCCGCTCCGCTCAAAGAAATCACCGAGAGCGCCTACGCGCTGCAGGACGTTTTCGACATGGGCGTTGACGAGACAGCGCGAGCCGCAAAGGCAATGAAGGAGAACTTCGGCATTGCCGCCGAGGACGCTTACAATTACATAGCAAAGGGCGCGCAGGACGGCCTGAACTATTCCGGCGAGCTCATTGACAGCATCAACGAATATTCCGTGCAGTTTGCTAAGCTGGGATTTTCTGCGGACGATATGTTCAAAATTTTCGCCCAGGGGGCCGAGAACGGCGCCTGGAACCTCGACAAAATCGGCGACGCGGTCAAGGAATTCTCTATCCGCGCTATTGACGGCTCAGATTCCACCAGGGAGGGGTTTGAAGCTGTCGGCCTGAATGCCGATAAAATGAGCGAAAAGTTCGCGCAGGGCGGCGAGACGGCGCGCGAAGCCTTTCAGGAGGTAGTTCAGGCGCTCGCGGCTATGAAGGACCCCATTGAGCAGAATACGGCGGGCACGGATCTTTTCGGCACCATGTGGGAAGATCTCGGCGTTGACGCAGTGGCGGCAATGGGCAGCATCACCGACGGCGCTTACGAGTGTGCCGGCGCGATGGACAGCATCAAAGATGTGAATTACAGCAGTCTTGAGGACGCGCTCGGCGGGCTGAAAAGACAGCTTGAAACGATGATACAGCCGCTCGGTGACAGCCTTATTCCACTTGTAAAAGATGTGGTGAGCAGGCTTTCAGAGGCTGCAAAAACGGTTATTCCCCGGCTGGTGGAATCCGTGCAGCCGTTGTTGAATAACATTACGCCGATGATAGACCCGCTGCTCAATCTCGCCGAGGAACTGCTGCCACAGCTTGTGGATATGGCAACGCCGCTCATAGAGATAATTTCCGAACTGGTTCAGTCGCTGCTGCCGCCGTTAGTGGAGTTCATTTCCGGGAATATCATGCCGATATTGATGGAAATAGTAGGCTGGCTCTCTGAGCGACTCATGCCGGTGGTGATAGAGATAATCGAAAAGCTTCTGCCGCCGCTGCTGGATATTCTTGAAAGCCTTATGCCGTTGGTTGAGCTTGCACTGAATCTGCTGGATCCGGTGCTTGATGTGATCGAAGCGCTGATCGATCCGATTGCTGATATACTGGAGCTTCTTTCCCCGATCGTTGACGTGGTGGTGGGTCTTACAGAATCAATACTGGAATCTCCGATAGTTTCCGGCCTGCTTGAACGAACTCTCGGAATAATTACTGAGCTGCTGAATGATACGCTGTTCCCCGCTCTGGAGGGAGTTGCGCAGTTCCTTTCCGGCGATTTTCTCGGGGCTGCGGAAACATGGGGCGGAGGATTTGAAAGTACTGTCCGGAATGTCTGCGAACACATCGACGAGATATTTGGCACAAATCTGGCAGAGTGGTACGATGGATTCAACGATTTCTTTATGAAAGCCGGCTCGCAGCTCTACGAAACGTGGAACGGCGATAAGATTGAGCTCGTGAAGCTTGATTCAAAATACAGCACAATGCAGAGCGATTTGTATGCTGCTGTGAAAAATGCCGTTTACAGCGGAATGAGCATAGATGAGGCAATAAAGGAAGCTCAGAAAAAAGTGCTTGATACCTCTGAAAAAGTGTATCTGTACGATAAAATGGCTGACAGCTGGAATCTACAAGGTATTGCCATTGATTACTACAACGGCAAGGATCTTCCCGACCCGAAAACACCGATAACCGGCTCTGCATGGTACGCCGACTACTATCAGAAAAAGGAAGTGCCGAAACTCGCAAGCGGCGGCCTTGTGTCCGGAACTACACTTGCAATGGTCGGCGACAACATCGACGCCGCTGTAAATCCGGAGGTAGTCGCGCCGCTCGCAGACCTTTCTGCGATGATATCCGGGGCGTTTTCCCACGCGCTGGACAGCTTTGCGGAGCGGCTCGGTGCCGGCTCATTACAGAGCAGACAGCCGGTGACGATTTCGGTGCAGCTTTCCGACAGCACAGAGCTGGCGCGGGCTCTGATAGATGATTTCAATGAAATAGCGCGCCAGGACGGGGCTTCTCCCTTTAAGGGAATATAATTCCCTTAAAAGCTGTAAAAGGCTCTAAAACGACCATTTCCGGAGGAGTATGAATGAGATTTGAATACTTTAAGCTCGGCGAAAACGAGCTGAAATCGGTGACTTCCGTCACCGTATCAAAGCAGCCGCGTAAACGTGTGGAAAACACGAATCTCAACGGTGATCTGCTGATTGATCAAATGGCGGTGAAATCTACCGTAAATGTCGCAATATCACTGGTTCCGGCGGCAACTATGGCTCTGATCGAGGCGGCAGTGGCTGCCGGCGTGTCAGAGATCTCTTACTATGAGGGCGCTGCGCTTGTGACTAAATCAGTGACTTCCTCTGTAAGTTCCCGCCCGCGGCCATACTACAAGAACGGCGACCGGACCCAGGGCGTGTATTACAGCGGCATTACGCTGGAATTTAGGGAGATTTGATATGTGGGATATTACAGCGGAAACTAAGGCGCTCGCACTGGCTCCGGTGCGGCATATCTGGTGCCGGGCGATTTTCGGAGCGAGATCCGGAAATACATGGACGAACGATCGGAATTACTACGGCACTGACAAAATTGTATCTGCGGTGGTAGATATCGGCACAAAATCCGGCGGCATACAGGTGGGAAATGCTTTTTGCGGGAAGCTCACGCTCCTATTGCTGGACGGTGTGGAGATACACCAGAGCGATCGCATTATCATGCGCGTGGGATTTTACAAAGCGGACGGCTCCAGATCGGAGGAGATCTCGCTTGGGTGGTATTATGTTGATACCGTCAAGAAATCCAACGGAATTTACACCGTCACCGCGTACGATAAAATGCTCCGGGCGCACAAAAATTATAATTCCAAGCTCACTTATCCTGCGAAGATGTCGGCGGTGCTTTTGGAATTGTGCGACTTGTTGGACGTGAATCTGGCTTCAGATTTTGCAATTCCTTACGACGGTACTATTTCTGAGAAGCCCGCAAAGGGAACGGATTCAGACGGCAATACAATATACTACACGCGCCGGGAAATGCTCAGCTACCTCGCCTCAGCGATGGGCGGAAATTTCTTCTTTGATGTCGGAGGGCACCTCCAGCTCACGCGGTTTACGGCGGTGAACGATTCGTTCAGCGCTGCAAATAGTACCGAGGCGGATATCTCCGAGGACAGCTATTCCGTGAACGGCATTGTGTGGACGCTCGGCGGTGTGACTTACAGCCGGAACGACGAGGATACGAACGGAATCATGGAGTTTGAAAATCCGCTCACATTCTACCCGAAAGAGCCTGTGCAGCACGCTATTGAAGAACGCGTCACCGGGCTCAATTATCACGAGGCAACGATCAGACGGCAGGGTTGTGGGTGGTTCGAGCTTGGCGACATTGTCACGGCTTACCGAGCGGACGGCACCAGCGCTCCGGTGCTCATTACCGGGCTGAATTATTCTATAGCTGGCGGCGGATTTGCGGAGAAAATATACTCTTCGGCGCGCTCCAGCTCGCAGGATAATTACACCACCGGCGATATTGTCGGGCAGTCAGTTCCGCAGAGTGTGGGAGGAGCGGTTCAGAGCTCCTCCGGCACTGGCGGCATCCTCACCGAATACAAATACCTGACCGACGCCTCGGTAAAATTCAACGGCACGACGTACACGATAGAAAAGGACGCGGAAACCGGGCTGATATCGAAGATATCAGACAGCAACGGGAACGAGTTCGAGCCGGAAATCTCGGCGGGTATAACCGATGTGGCTGCGCATAACGCGGTGTTCTGGGCTGTGGCGATGATGAGTGGCTTTTCTTCGTCTACGCCATTGGGCACATTCGCCGAATTTGTGATGGACGGGGTCGATTTGCCAAAGCGCCGTTGGTACAACAGACTCGGCAGTGACTATATGGAATTATCAACTAAGGTACCTAATCCTGATGCTATGAGTACAGGCAGTTTGCTGCTTACAAGCTATAACCAAACAGCAATTTATGCCTGTGATGATCCGGCGGCAGCGTATATCATTTTTAAAAACGTAACGCCTGGTTACTACAAAGATAAATATGGAAACACAAAAGATTATTGGGCACCAGTTTTATGTAGATGGGGCGCAGCATCGTATATCGGGTTTCAGAGTGCGATAGTGTATGTTGATGGCGGGACAGTACGCGCGACTAACAAATATTATGAATACATCATTGGCGGCGTAACTGAGGATGGCATAACTACAAATATGCTTGACTCTAATATTGTATCGGACATCTGGCACATAGCTTGCTTAACAAGAGACTCCGCAAACAATATTAAATTTTATGTCGACGGAACATTGATTGGCACTATATGTACTTTAAATGCACGCGACATATCGGAGTATCACGGATATTATGCTATCAATGTATTTGCTTCCGGCAATAGTACACACGTTTTAGGGCGGGGAGCAAACGCATATAAATATGCAGCATTTTGCAACGTATGCCACAATGACGCACAAGTGCGCGAGTATTCTTTAAGGCTGTTAAGTAAATACGCGAAATAACAACGTTACTTAGGAGGTAACACACATGACATCAAAGACGATAGCGCTTTCGGGCGCGGAAATCAGGGCGGATTACTCGGGCGGCACAAACGCCTGGCTCCGGAACGACGGCACTGCAACGGTGTACGCGTCCACTGCTCCGGGCGTTACGGCCGGAGCTGACGGAGTAGTCAGCATTCCGGCGGGACAGGCGGTAAGGATTGACGGGGCTTGCAGGACAGTGTACCTGCTCGGGACGACTGGATCGGTGCAGCTCGTCGGGAGCGATTACACCGCATGCCCTTTTAAGACGTCAGCACAGGGCGGCGGCTCGGGTGCTGACAGCGTAGCCAGAGCCGCCATAGAAGCGCACGCGGGCAACGCGGATATCCACGTCACAGCCGATGAGAAGGCATACTGGAATACGCTGAGCGGCAAGAATGAGCTTGACAATCCGGATTTCCGTATAAATCAGCGCGGGCAGGCTGAATACACCACCGGCTACACCGTGGACAGGTGGTACATCTCCACTGATAAGTGCAAAGCTGCTCCGGAAACCAATGGAATCCGCCTGACTGCTACAGCAACGCTGACTTCAAATACCCATGCGTTCTGGCAGAACAACGAATTCCCGCTTCGACCGGGAAAATACACGCTATCTCTCAAGGCAGCGGACGTCACCGGAGTATGGGCCGCGCGTATCCGCACTGTGACCGCAGCCGGGGACTACGTTGACAGCTACTATACTCCCAGGCTTCAGGCTGGAATAAACAGTGTGACGGTAGATCTTTCTGACAGCGAGTACATATCAGCAGTCTCCATCGGTTTCAACAAGGGCACCGAAGCCGGGAACTCCCTGAAGCTCGCATGGGCGAAGCTGGAGGGCGGTTCACTGGCGACGCCGTTCGTGCCGCCCGACTACGCTGCGGAGCTTGCAAAGTGCCAGAGATTCTACCAGGTCAGAACCACAAACGACATCGACCCGCTGGACATTCGCCCCAGCATGAGAACCATAACGGACATCAAACAGGTAACAGGAGGATACGCATATGTCGCAGAACTGTAACGACATCATCGAGCCGCGCGAAACAGACGAGCAGCGCGCCGCCAGGGAAAATCGGCTACGCACCGCCGAGATATCCCGGAGATTCGTTGAGATAGACCGGGAAAGAATACGCCCACTTGCTGCAATAGTTGCGGGCGTCGGAACAGATGAGGATAAATCCCGGCTCAAGGCGCTTGAGGAAGAAGCAGCGCAGCTCCGCGCGGAGCTTGCGGAAATGGAGGAAACATGACTGTAGAGAACATCATCACAATTATCAGCGTAATCGCCGCGATATCCGGTATCATTTTTGGCGCGGCGGCGTTCGCACGGAACAAGCGGGACGATAATCGCGAGGACGGCTCATACCGCAGCGATATCGGGTACATAAAAGCAAGCATGGACGACATCAAGCGCAAGCTGGACAAGCAGGAACAGCAGTATCTTGACCTTGTAATGCGGCTTACGGCGGTGGAATCCAGCGCAAAGCAGGCACATCACAGAATAGACAGACTGGAGGGCAACAACCATGAAAATTGACTGGAAGAGAAAGCTCACAAGCCGTAAGCTCTGGGTAGCACTCGCAGGCTTCATCGCTGGACTTATCGTAGCATTCGGAGGAAGCTCGGAGACAGCGGAAACCGTTTCCGGCTGCATACTCAGCGGCGCGGCGGTCGTAGGATATGTCATCGGCGAGGGGCTGGCGGACAGCTCCCACAGCAAGGAGGACGACAATGGCGATAACATTTGAAGCATACGCCCGGAACAACGGAGCGTTCAAAGCCGCCCGCCCCATGCCGACATGCAGCCCGGCAGGCATCATAATCCACTCCACCGGGGCGAACAATCCGAACCTCAAGCGCTATGTCAACGCGCCGGGAATCTGCGGGGAGAATCCCTACGGGAATTACTTCGACCGCCCGGACAGCAATGTCTGCCCGCACGCGGTCATAGGCAAGGACAAGAACGGCGAAGTGAAAGCGGCTAAGCTGCTCCCCTGGAACGTCTGCTGTTGGGGCTGCGGCTCTGGCTCAAAAGGCAGCTACAATTACAGCCCGGCGTACATTCAGATAGAGATAGCCGAGGACGCGCTGAACGACCGCGCCTACTTCGAGGAGTCCTTCGGGCTTGCAGCTGACCTCTGCCAGCGACTCATGAAGAACTACCCGACCATTAAGCCGGGAAACATCATCAGCCACAAGGAGGCTTGCGCCCGTGGGTACGCTTCCAACCACGGCGACCCGGAGCACTGGCTCGCAAGGTTTGGGAAAAATATGGACTGGTTCCGTTCTCAGGCCGCGCCGGAGAAGCAGGTCAGGATCACCGCCGAGATCTCCGTCGAGCAAAGCAAAGTAGAGCGTTACCGCCAGGCACTCCAGGCGCTGGGGTGCTCTGTGAAAATTGAATAATCGTTATCCCCGGGGCGCTGGCTCCGGGGATTTCGTCATTTTGCACAAAATCAGTCGTGTAACTTTGGCGGCTTCAAAGTTCCCGATTTGGTTGCCGAGAGCCCGGCAAAACAGTTTGTACCGTAAACTTGACACCCATGTTGACACCCATACTTGCGAAAAAATACGTAAAAACGCGGTAAAATACATTTGTTGCACGTCACGATTCTAGATAAAAAAAATCCCCGCCAGATGGCTTGTAGAGCTGTCTGACGGGGTTTTCAATTTGGTACGCCTGATGCGATTCGAACGCACGGCACATAGCATCGGAGGCTATGAAACATTGGCTTTAGACTGCGATTTATCGGAGTTTTTGACACCCATCTGACACCCATACTCAACATAATAATCAAGCTTCTCCATGGTGCGCTTTTTGTACTCTGCGTCGAGGTGTGTGTATATTTCCATAGTAATTTTTACGTCGGAGTGCCCCGCCTGCTCCGCAGCCGTGAGAACATCAACGCCGGAAAGGTACATCAGCGTGATGAACGTATGCCGGAGCCAGTGAGCTGTGAACTGCGGAATCAATATCGGCACGCCGCCTGGCTTACACTTGCTTGACGGCCGCTCCATGGGCTTGCCGTTTATAATGTAACTGCCGAAATCAGCATATTTCATATTCAAATCCTTGATGTAGCTGCTCCACAGGCGCTTCCATGCGGAATCCGTCAGCATTTTCCCCTGGGCAGAGTGGCAGACAAGCTCAAAGCGATTCCCTGCTATCGGCTTCAAATAATTTATCAGCACCTGCGGGATATACACGATTCTGGTCGCGTTCTCCGTCTTGCCGCCGGACTTCACCGAGGGGTGCCCATTCAGCATTTCAACGGATTTATTCACGCTGATGGTTCCCTTTTCAAGGTCGATGTCGCTCCATAGCAGCGGTATCAGCTCTCCCCTGCGCAGTCCTGCGTACATCATTATCATTGCAGCGGTCTGGGCGCGATGTGGTGTTTCCTCGATCCAGCGCCGCTCCTCGGGAGTGAGTGCGCGCCGCTCGTTCTCGGATTTCTGGCGGACTTTAGGCAGCTCTACCGCGCGGAATGGGTTGTACTCTACCACCCGGTTTTCTACACACATCTCCATGATTCCGGAGGCTATATCGCGCACTGCTTTGATTACCCGCTCCGAATACCCCTGCCCTGCCAGGTCCGTAAGCACGTCCTCCAGGTCTATGCGGCGCAGTTCAGTCACTTCCATGTGCAGGAGCGGCTCAAGCTTGCGATAGTTGATGTCAAGCGCTTTCGCCCAGTTCTCGGACACGCGGTTCGATTTTCTCCTGAGCCAGCGCTGACCCCAGGAATCAAAGCTGTCGTGCTCGGCGGTTATGTCAATACCCTTCCCGAGTTTTGTTTTCAGCTCGGTAACTTTTTCCTGCAATTCCTTGTTGTTCGCCGCGTAGACGTACTTGTACTTGCCGTCCCCGAGGTATACCCGGGACTGCACTCGTCCGTCAGCGCGGGCTGTGTTTTTCATTCTTGGCATAGAGTCCTCCTTGACTTTTCGGGGACAACACGCTATAATAAAGCTTGTGGGTAGCTTGCTTTATAGCATGCTGTCATATTCTTTGCCCCCCCTCATGTTCCAGCATGAGAGGGGATTTTTAATTTATTAAATATAAGGGAATGTTCCTACAATTGTTCCATCGGCAAGTGTTCCCTGGTGCTTGCCGCTCCAAGGGAATGAACTATCAATCCAATCAGCCTGATCGCCGAAATTAGAATCAAGTTCCGGAACTGGCGAAGTCGAGCCGTCAACATAATAAACAGATTCGCATCTACCGTCGTAAATAGCAGCACAATAATATGCGTTATCTATATCGGTGTTATCGTTTGCTAATATGATTTCAAGCTCTTCTGTTCTATTTTCTGTTTCAATATGATTCCCTGCTCTTGTCCCATCAGCAGCGCCAGAAGCCTGGACAGTACCTTTACGGCCTTTTTCGAAAGCATCAGGATCTGATACGGTGGCTTTCCAAACTCCGTTGTCAACTGTTACCGTTATAGTGACATAGCGTTCGGATTTAGGCGATGTGCCATAGGCGTCTCCGGTAGCAATCCATCCTGTTATTCTGTCGTGCATCTTCATAGCTTTATTATTCGCTTCATTAACAGCATCTTTTACTTCTTCTGTTGGAATTTCTAAAGTTGGCAAAGAATTATCTGAAATATCAGAAGCGATAGAAGAATCTTGCTGCCCGGCACAGCCAGTCAAAAGAATGCTCGCAGCTAAGCTTATTGCAAAAATGAAATTTTTCGTATTCATACTTACCTCCAATTTTTCTATGTACGCCGCCCTTATCCGGGGCGGCTTTTTTGCTGCTCGATCCACGGCTTGAAAGCCTCGACCCCCTGCCGCTCTAACGGCGAAGTGAGAAACTTCCCGCGCCCTCGCAGCTCTTTCATGCGCTTGGCACGATAACCTGCGGCTTCCGCTGAGATATCGCAGATACGGGCTATTTCCTCCGGTTCGTAGGCTCCCAGTCCCCAGAGCACGCAGGCAGGAGCAAGGAGCCGCGCCGCGAATTCGTCCGCCTGAGTTTCAGCAGGTTCGCGCCTGTCCGAGGCTGTCCGAAAATGTCCGGATTTGTCCGGCGCCAGCTCATGCCCGAGCAGGATATGCCCGAGTTCATGAGCGACCGTGAAGCGCGTGCGCCCCCGGACTTCTTCATCTCGATACACTATCTGCCAGTTCCCCGCGCTGTCGAGCAGCGTACAGCCGGAGATTTCGGAATCCAGCAGGTGAATACTGCTGTTTTTCACGACTTTGATACCATAGAACGCCGCCACTTTCAGGACCTTAACCGGCATTGCCGACGTTCCGGTGCGTATAAGGCAGTTCCACGATGCGTCGCGTGCATCTTTATAAAGCTTATAGGAATCTATAATAATTCACCTCCACAGGATATTGTACCCTGTGGAAGTCGAATTATAGCGCTTTATCAGATGTCATTGTCGGGGTTCTGTGTTTCGTCCGGAGCTTCGTCCAGGCGCTTTTTTTGCTCCGGCGTCAGCATCATGACTCCGGGCGGCCGGTCATCGGAGCTCCGGGCAATCATCGAAACAGGTGAAGATTTTTTTGATATGCTTTTTAACTTCTCTATTACCCTTGGCTGGCTGTCGGCTGGCAAAGATACAAACATATCAATAATCTTTTTTTCGGTTTCCGAAGCACTAACAAACCTTACGGCTTTAACCGTATCCGGCGAAGCATCGGATTTTTCAAGAAGATCGCCCGGAGATACTCCAAGCGCGTCAGCAAGTGCAACGATTTGTCTTTGCGAGCAGCCCCTTTTCCCGCTTTCGATACAGCTTATTGTTGAGCGGCTAGTATATCCAACTTTTTGAGCAAGTTCGTCCTGGGATAAACCTTTTTCAATTCGGATTCGTTTCACGTTATCACCGAGAATTGACATTTAATCACCTCCTAACACATACTATTATATCACCGTGTTTGCTATTTGTCAACATAAATTGACTATACATTTTCAACAAAAATTGACGCATGATTTTGTGCAAACTTTTTTGTAATAAAATGTTGACAGCAAGCAAACAAAGTGCTATAATGTAGATGTTGACAGAGAGCAAATACAAAAAAGAGGTGATAAAAATGACAGATACCAATAAGCTCCGTCAGTTTATGGAAGCAAGAGGCTATACGGTAAGGCGGCTCGCTTCTGCAGTAGGCATTTCCCATGAAGCAATGTACCAGAAGATAAACAACGAACGTGGATTCAAGGCTTCTGAAATAATGAACATAGCAGAGGTGCTTGGGCTTAGCCGTTCCGAAAGAGATAGCATATTTTTTTGCCGCTGATGTTTGTTACTAGCAAACAGATTAATTTCAACAAGACGATAAAATCTGCGAAAGGGGGTGGGAGATGTGAAAAAGTCAAAGAAATCTTGCAAGAAGAAGTTCTGCAAGGCTTGCAAATTTAGCGTTGTTATCGGGGGAAAAGTAAAGTGTTCGAGAGTAATACAGGAAAGATACTGTAAAACTTTCACGCGCAAGTCCACATAAGAAACCAGCTCCGCGCTGTAACACGGAGCTGGCTGGGCAATCAGTCTGCTTTATTCTTCACGGTCGTTGATTTCATCAAAAACCTTGTTGAAGAACTTGGCTACTTCTTCGGCATTCTGCTCGGAACTGTCAGTTTTTTCAATGTATCCGCACTCAATAGCCTTTAAAGCAAGCTGGGTTGCGATTTCAAAAGTGGACATATTTTTCACCTCCTTTCATTGTCATTATACCGCAATTTATCGTAAATGTCAATATGGGAAGTGAACCAAAAAGGAGGTGGACACCATGTTCAACAACCGCACAGAGGACGGCAGAAACAACATCGCCGGAATCAAGGTCGCAGAGTTTCGCAAGGAGCTGAGGATATCCCAGCGGGAACTTGCGGACAGGCTCGCGGTCATAGGCCTGGACATAGACAAGAACGCAGTCCAGCGTATGGAATCCGGCGAGAGATTCATCACCGACATCGAGCTCGGGTACCTGGCGAAGGTATTCGGCACGACAGTCGAGGAACTTTTGAGGAGGTAACTATGACAACGAAAATCAAGCGCCGCCCGCCGCGGACGTGGGCGGAAGCGCCTGAAGTAATGGACAGCGAGTACATCGCGATCCTGCTCGGGCTCACCGTTCAGCACGTCCGGACACTGACAAGGAGCGGCGAGCTCCCCGCCGTTAAGGTTGGCAAGAACTACCGCTACGACAAAGGACAGATTATGAAGCGTCTCGGGGTGCTGGAGGAAACAACGGCATGACCGAGGACAAGCAGGCTATATGCACGGCTCTCTGCACAGCGCTGCAGCTCACGAAGCCTGGCACGACAATCGAGTATATCGCATATGATCCTGAAAAGCAGACCGCAACGGTGCATTACTCGGACAAGTTCCCCGTGGAGATAAACGTCCCCTGCGACAGCGGCTGGTCGCTTATCTGCAACATCATAATGGAGGCATGAGCAATGAAGATAACAACCAAAGAAGCAAGAGCTCTCGTGAATAAGCGTCTTGAACGCATCAACGAGCATATTGCGAACACACAGGCGGAGCCGGACTATTTCCCCGGTGATGAGAACGCGTGGTATTTCATGGCAGAAGGCGTTCGTGGAATCGTTGACGATCTCGGCATTCCGACGCAGGCGGACAAGGACGCTCTGGCGAAGAAGATCAGCGAAGCCCGGAAGCTTCATTCCAAGATCAAGCTGATCGGACAGAGGTGAGCGGCATGAAGAAGTACATACCTTACATCGCCGCGGCGGTGATCGGATTCCACCTGCGCTGGACAGCCGCGCACCTTGCAGGAGCAGATTACAGCATGAACGGCGCGGACATCATCGTAGCTCTGCTGTGCGTAGCGATGGTGTGGTCGTTCAGAGGGCTGTTCCCACAGAAGAAAAAGAAAAACCGCTCCTGAACGGCAATTCGGGAAGCGGCAAAGAAAATGTATTACAGTGGTATTTTACCACATTCGAAAGGAAAAGTCAAGTGAAGTGGAACTGATAGTAGATAATTTCGCCGGTGGCGGTGGAGCTTCCATCGGCATAGAAATGGCTGTAGGAAAGAGCGTAGACATCGCAATAAATCACGACCCGGACGCCATCGCAATGCACCGCGCGAATCATCCGCACGCGCGTCATTACTGCGAGGACGTCTGGCAGGTAGACCCATCGGAAGTCTGCGCCGGAAACCCGGTCGGGCTGGCGTGGTTCTCACCGGACTGCACGCATTTTTCCCGAGCCAAAGGCGGGAAGCCCGTTGACAAAAACATCAGAGGTCTTGCGTGGGTAACGATACGCTGGGCGCTGAAAGTCCGTCCGCGCGTCATAATGCTGGAGAACGTCCCGGAGATACGCACCTGGGGTCCCCTCGGGGCTGATAACAAGCCCATAAAGGAGCGCGCCGGAGAAACTTTCGACGGCTTCATAAAGGCGCTCACAGCAGGAATTTCGCGCGACCACCCGGCATTCACGGAGATGTGCGCAACGTTGGAGATAAGCCCGGACAGCCCCGAAGCGGCAAGGCTTGAACAGGGGCTGGGCTACAATGCAGAGTACCGCATACTCCGCTCCTGCGATTACGGAGCGCCGACAACGCGCACGCGTTTCTACCTGATAGCCAGGTGCGACGGGAAGCCCATTGTATTCCCACCGCCTACACACGGCAATGGCAAGAGCTTGAAGCCGTACCACACCGCCGCCGAGTGTATCGACTGGAGCATACCCGCGCAGAGCATTTTCGAGCGGGACAAACCCCTCGCAGAGAACACGCTCCGGCGCATAGCGCGGGGCATTGAGAAGTTCGTGATAAATAATCCCGAGCCGTTCATCGTGACAGTCAACCATTCTGGAGAGGGCTTCCGGGGGCAGAAAGCGGACAAACCACTCGGAACCATTACAGCCAAGAATGGATACGGCGTAGTCACTCCGACAATCATGTGTAACAACACCGGGAATGCCGGCGCAGCTGTCGATACGCCGTTACCTACGGTCACGACTGGAAACCGCAATTACATGGTTGCGCCCTCTATCGTCCCCATCGGGTACGGCGAGCGTAAAGGACAGGAACCGAGGGTAAACAGAGCTGATGAACCGCTAGGAACAGTCGTCACAAGCGGAAAGCATTACCTCGTCGCTCCGTCGCTGATACAGTATCACAGCGAAACGGCGAACGACGAAGTGCGAGGGCAGGAACTGAGCGAACCACTAATGACAGTAGATACCTCGCCGAGATACGCGCTGTCGGTCGCTCACATCATGAAGAATTACGGCGGGAATTATCAGGGAGCCGGGAGCGGCGCGGATAAACCTTTAGATACAGTTACCGCGCACGACCACAACAGCATTATAACAGCTCATATCCTGACCATGCGGAACAACATGGACGGACAGCCAGCAGACGAACCGCTGGCAACGATAACGGCAGGTGGTTCGCACCACGCAGAAGTACAGGCGTTTCTCGTGAAGTACTTCTCGACCGGAGCGGCAAAGCCGGTAGACAGCCCGCTAGACACCGTCACCACAAAAGACCGCTTTGCCCTGGTGGCGATACACGGCGAGGAATACATAATCACCGACATAAAAATGCGTATGCTCCAGCCGCGGGAGCTGTTCAATGCACAGGGATTCCCGGCTGATTACATAATCGACCACGACGACAGCGGCAAACCTTATCCGAAAAGCAAGCAGACAGCCCGGTGCGGAAACGCGGTCACACCGCCAGTCCCGGCGGCGCTGGTTCGGGCTAATCTGCCGGAGATGTGCAGGGAGGCAGAATTCAAGTGAAAATATACGGTAAAGGCATAAGCTACCGCCCCGCTATTGATGGCAAACAGGACACCCCGCACAACAAGGAAATCTACCTTGAACAGCTTCTCCCTCTTGAAGATTACGACATGATTATCGTGCTTTTCTCGGGCGGGAAGGACAGCCTCGCGTGTGTTCTCCGACTTCTGGAGATGGGCGTTCCGAAAGAGAAAATCGAACTCTGGCACCATGATATTGACGGCGGCGAGCCGAACTTGCACATGGACTGGCTCCCTACGCAGAATTACTGCCGGGCTGTTGCGGAATATCTCGGAATCAGGCTGCGCGTTAGCTGGCGCATAGGAGGCTTCTGGAGCGAAGTCTACCGCATAGGGGCAAGCAATCCTATCCTTTATGAGAACGGCGGCGAAATTGCCATGTGTAAGCTCTCAGAGCGCCAGAAGCGCACACTTGAATTAAAAAGCAAGGTCATGGGTGAAGACGAAAGCGCCAAGGTTGAAAATTACGGCAAGCGTGGAAATTTCCCGGCGAAATCAGCTAATCTTGCACAGCGCTGGTGCAGCTCTTATCTTAAAATCATGGTAGGCGGGGGAGCAATTCGCAGTCTTGAAACGGACGAGCTCAAGGGAATCGGCGAGTGCAATAAATTCCCGGCAAAATCCGGAATAGCCAACGGTCGTTACTGCTCCCCGAACCTTAAACGTGTAGTCGGTGAGAGCGTTATCCGAGAAATTGAGAGCATAGGGAGCCGTATGAAGTTCCCTGCTAAGGGTAGCTGTCAGTCTGGAAGATGGTGCTCGGGAAGTCTGAAAGCTTCCGTCCAGAACGGAGTTACAAGCAATCTGGAGCAGACCAGGCAGGACGTGAAACTGTTGGTGATTTCCGGCGAGCGGCGCGAAGAAAGCAAGGGGCGGAGCAAATACAACGAAATCGAACTGCACCCTACCAACGCTACGGCAAAAGCCAAACGGCTTGTACATACATGGCGTACGGTCATTGACTGGTCGGAGGCGTATATCTGGGAGATCATCAAACGATGGCACATTTCTCCGCACCCATGTTATTTCGCAGGCTGGAACCGCTGCTCCTGCGCGATGTGCATATTCGGTCTGCCGAAGCACTGGGCTGGAATCCGGGAGTTGTTCCCAGACTGGTACGAGCAGTTCAGACAAGCGGAAATTGAACTTAATTTCACCCTTGATAACAAGAAAAATCTTGACGAGTACATTGGGGACGCGGAAAGCTGCGTCTGCCGGGACAATCCTAGAGCAATCCAGCAGCTTCTATCCGGCGAATTCTCCGTTGATGATGTCTACGCGGAAGATTGGCAGTACCCGGCGGGAGCTTTCAAGGGCGCGGACGGCGGTCCGTGCTGATGAATAATTATTTATGGAGGGATAAATCATGACCCATTTCACAGACGCCGGCGAGAAATCGCCGGAGGAGCGCGAGAAGATACTCCAGGACATTTTATCGACCATAAAGGAGAAGTAACATGCTAAGAATTGAAGATCATTGCGTAGGCTGCCCTGATGGGGCACCGTGTATGGGCAGTTCCTGCCCGAACAGAAATGTGCCGGTGTGGTACTGCGACGAGTGCGAGCGAGAATACGACCGGGACGAGCTGAGATTCCTTGACGGGAAGCAGCTTTGCTATGACCGCTTCTGCGAGGAAGCGTGGCTCAGCGCCGACGAACCAGAGGAGGAACAGTAATGCCTAGAAAGCTAGTAAAAACCACAGACATCACCCGCGAGGAATGGCTGGAATACCGCAGGACAGGGCTCGGAGGCTCTGACGCGGCGGTCGTAATGGGGCTGACCCCGTACCGCTCGAAGATCGAGCTCTGGGCGGACAAGACCGGGCGCATGCCGGAAACCGAGGACAACGAGGCAATGCGCACCGGGCGCGATCTGGAGCAGTACGTTGCAGAACGGTTCTGCGAGGCTGCCGGAAAGAAGGTCCGCCGCCGCAACTACATATTCCAGCACGATGAATACGACTTCATAACCGCGAACGTCGACCGTGAGATCATTGGCGAGAATGCCGGACTGGAGTGCAAGACAACATCAGCGTTCGCCAAAGCTGATTTCGACAGCGGCGAGATCCCGCTGTACTATTACTGCCAGTGCTGCCATTACATGAACGTCATGGGGTACGACCGCATGTATCTTGCGGTACTCATCGGCGGGCAAAGGTTCCGTTGGTTCACCATCGAGCGGAACGATAGCGAGTGCGCGGCGCTGCTGAGATCCGAAATAGCATTCTGGAACGACTGTATAAAACCGGATATCCGCCCTGAACCGGACGGCTCCGAAAGCGCCGAACGCACTCTGAAAGCTCTGTACCCTGACTGGCAGGACAACGCTATCGCTATGTTTGAGCAGAACGACGAAGCTGCCGAGCTTGCAGCCGTGATGGCTCAGAAAAAGGAACTCGAAACCCGGGAAAAGGCTCTCAAACAGAAACTCCAGACAGCTCTCGATGGCAATACAGATGGCCTGACAGTTGACTGGCACATCTCATACAAGCCGCAGAGCCGATCTACTGTAGACAGCAAGCGCCTCAAGGCAGAGCGCCCGGACATCTACTCAGAATACCTTAAGGAAACCAAAGCGATGATATTCAAGATATCGGAAAGGAAAGAATCATGACCACTACGACCAACACAAACGGCGTTATCGCCGCCGCGGCTCAGACAAAGCCGCAGGAAGCCCCAGCAAAGGCTACTCCGGCACAGATGCTCAACAGCCTGCTGAACAACGGAGCGATTCAGCAGACCCTCAAAAGCACGCTCGACAAGAACGCCGGAGCTTTCGCCGCGTCTGTAATGAATCTGTTCAACAACGATACGCTGCTCCAGCAGTGCGAACCCAGAGCAGTGCTTGCGGAGGCGCTGAAAGCGGCGGCGCTCAAGCTCCCTGTCGAGAAGCAGCTCGGATTCGCTTACATCATTCCGTACAAGGACCACGGTGTTCCGAAGCCGCAGTTCCAGCTCGGCTACAAAGGATACATACAGCTTGCGATGAGGACAGGCGAGTATCGCTATATCAACGCCGGAAAGGTATACGAAGGCGAGCTGAAAAGCGAGGACAAGCTGACCGGCGCGGTGGATATATCCGGCGAGCGTGTGTCCGATAAGATCATAGGCTACTTCGCGTATATCGAAACGCTGAACGGATTCAGCAAGACCTACTACTGGAGCCGCGAAAAGCTGACCGAGCATGTAAAGAAGTACAGCAAGGCTTTCCAGAAAGGGAGCGCGATATGGCGCGACAACTTCGACGAAATGGCTATAAAGACAGTGCTGCGGAATCTGCTCTCGCACTACGGGATCATGTCCATTGAGATGAGCAGCGCTCTGTCCGATGAGGCGGCGCCCGGAAAGATCCCCGGTGAGCCTGCGGATGATCCTGAGATAATCGTAGACAGCGATTCGCCGGACGAGTTGGAGGAAAGCCCCGCAGATTTGCAGTAATTTGCAGTCCCGCGCGGCGGAAAATATAAGCGAAAGGAGTGCATGAAAATGTACAACAAAGTGATAATGATGGGGCGAATCTGCTCTGATCCGGAGCTGAAAACGACTCCGAGCAGCGTGAATGTCTGCTCGTTCCGGATAGCCGTTGACAGACGGTTCCAGCAGAAGGGCGAGGAACGCAAGACGGATTTTTTCAACGTGGTGGCATGGCGCTCCACCGGGGAGCTTGTCAATAAGTACTTCGGGAAGGGTCGGATGATCCTTGTCGAGGGCGAACTGCAGACCCGGCAGTATACGGATAAGTCCGGGAACCAGTCAACATGGTACGAGATAAACGCCGAGCGCGTAAGCTTTACGGGCGAGAAGTCCGGGAATGCTCCTGCCGCCGATACGGTTCCGGCTGCTGCTCAGGCAGCGCAGAATGCTTCTCCGGAAGCTCCGGCGGCTGATTTCTCGGGCGTAGGCAGCGACCAGTATCCATTCTGATAGATAGGAGGGCATGCATGACAGAGGGTATACCGTACTTCTCTCTGGATTGCCGGTTTGATGATAAGCTTGAGGAAATAGAAGATATGTTCGGTATGAAAGGGCTTGGTATCATAATCAAGCTCTTTCAAAAGATTTATGGTATACACGGATACTATTGCGAGTGGAACGACAGGGTGGCGTCAAGGTTTGCAAACCGTGAGGCGTTTGTGGGTGTTGATGTTGTTCGTGAGGTTGTTGCCGCTGCGCTCAGAGAATCCAAAAATCATGAATCGCTGTTCGACAAGGAAATGTATACCAAATACGGAATACTGACTTCTCGCGGAATCCAGAAGAGATATCTGAAAGCGGCAAAGTCGTTGAAACGTAAGGATATTTTTCCTGTCTTAGAGTATGTAATTATTCCTCTCGATGATTCAGATATAGGCAATTCTGGAAAAAACGCTGATATTTCCGGAAAAAGCAACGAAAACTCCGGAAAAAACGGCGATATTTCTTCCCTAAATGAAAAGAAAAGAAATGAAATGAAATTAAAAGAAAGGGAAAGCAGGACGGCTGCGCCGCCTGCCCCTTCCCCCACCCGCGAACAGCTTGTGCGCAAATACGGGGAGAAGGCTGTTGCCTTGTATGAGCAGAAATATCAGAACTGGCAGCAGCGCAAGGGAATATCCGGCGGTATCTCCTACGCGAGAATAGCCGAATGGCTCATCGCGGACGGAGTGCCGGAGCAGAACAGCAGCATAGATCAGGAAGATATCTTGCGTGAATTGCAGGAGCAGTATTCGGAGGAGGGATAGAATGCAGATAGAATTCACGGTCCCAGGAGAACCGTTCGGAAAGCAGAGGCCGAGACACAGCCGTGTCTCCGGCACTACATATACTCCGAAGGAAACTAAGCTTCACGAACAGCTTATTCAGTGGGCGTACCGCAAAGCGGGAGGACATAAGTTCCCGGAGGATTCGGAAATCAGAATCACGATAATCGCAGTGATGGGTATTCCGAAAAGCACTCCGAAGTATCGCCGGGCTGATATGCTCAGCGGGAAGATTCGTCCGACCAAGAAACCAGATTGGGACAACATCGGCAAGCTCGTCTGCGACGCGCTGAACGGCGTGGCTTACGATGATGATAAGTGCGTGTGCGAGGCGGTCGTACGGAAATTTTACGGCTGCGAACCCCGCATACTTGTGAGATTGGAGGATATCAATGGTAAATAATGACAACCTAAGGATATACATGAACATGTTCGCAAAAGAAGTCCACGAGAACGCAGTAAACCACGGTTGGTATGACGAGGAGCGTAGCTTTGCCGAACTGATAGCGCTCTGCCACCAGGAGCTTTCCGAAGCGCTGGAGGAATACCGCAAGGGACATCAGCCGGACGAGACCTATTACAGCGATGGCGGCAAGCCGGAGGGTATTCCCTCCGAACTGGCTGACGTGATTATCCGCATACTGGATATGTGCGGAAAGTACGGCATTGATATCGGTGCTATGATTTCCGAGAAACATGAGTTCAACAAGACCAGACCATATAAGCATGGAGGCAAGGTGATATGATACGCGATATACTTTTTCGAGGGAAGTGGGTGGATGACGGCGAGTGGGTCGAGGGATTCCCGTATATCACACACGGCGGTGAACATCAGATAAGATATTACGATTCTGAAAGCAACATTGAGAATTGTTCTCATACAGTAATTCCGGATACTCTCGGTCGGTTCTCCGGACTTACCGACCGCAACGGCGTGAAGATTTTCGAGGGGGATATCATAGAATTTGACCACCCTTATAATGGCAAATCAATACATGCTGTTGTTCAAGATGGCTGTGGGTGGAATTTGTCCAACTTCTATGCTTCTTGCTTCGATTACCCAGGGTGTGCATTCTCGGAGGGCACGAAATATATGACAGTCATCGGAAACGTCCACGACAACCCGGAACTGCTGGAGGTGAGCGGTGATGAAGCGTGACCTTGATGAACTCGACGCGGGACAGCTCGACCTCATGTGGAGCTGCCTGAAACTCCGTAAGGAAATAGCATACAAGTCAGATGTCAGAGCACTGATACGAAACCTTGACGCTATCAGACAGGCGATAGTGCAGATGACCGGAGGGGAACAGGCGCAGTCAAGCTCATCATCGGTACGCTTTTCAGAAATCGGCACATATGTCAATTCGGCTATTGTCGCAGCACTCTGGCTTAGAGTTACTGGGGTGCTTGACAAGCTGATGGATATTCTTCCGGAGGTGAGCGGTGATGAGCCGTAAAGAAGAGTATCGGTGGTACAAGAGTATCGGGATCTGCCCCGTATGCCACAAAACGGCAATGCAAAAAGGGTATCAGACCTGCCTGGAATGCAGAATGAAGATGAGGGAATATGTGGCTGATAGAAAGAGCAGGATGAACGCTGAACAGCTCGGCGACATCAGTCGGCGAACTATCGAAGCAAACAAGCGAATGTATGTGCGCCGTAAAGAAGCGAACCTCTGCACGCACTGCGGAAAAAGACCGGCTGACGATGGCAAAACCACCTGCAGGTACTGCCGGGAAAAGTACAATCGAAAGAGACGTGAACAAAACGCAATGCGAGGCGGGAGTCATTATGATAAGTCCATAGTTCGCAAGGGAACCAGATTGTTTTGCGTGATTCCGGCGGAGCCGGGCGAGCACGGAGCTTACGTCTGCGAAGATATATGCCTGAAGCGTAGCGATGGCATGGTATATATCAAGGACGGAGAGTTCCCTGTTGGCTACATCGGGAAATCATGGTTCTTAAATCGCGCGGAAGCCGAGAAAGCAATGGAGGCGAGCAAAAGTGATTAGTGCATTCATAGGCGCATACATCGAAGCCGCTGAGACTATGCGCCGGATTGAGCGCAGCGAGAAGTGTGCACGCTCTGAAAGTGATTTCAGAGGTTTGTGGCTAAGAAGAGCCGGAGCAGGAAGCAGAAGCACAAGGGAAACAAAAAGAGGTGAACCGCGATGAATAAAAAAGCAGTGCTGCTTAGCGTGCAGCCGAAATGGTGTGCTCTTATCGCGAACGGTAAGAAAACGGTCGAGGTGCGCAAGACCATTCCGAAGATTGAAACTCCTTTTAAGTGTTACATATATCAGTCTAAGAGCAAAGACCGATTGATATATGTAATGAAAGACGGCGATAATGATTACGGCACAATCTATCACGGAAAGCCGGTATTCATTAAAACATTATCGCCGTATTCAAACGGCAACGAACAGAAAGTCATCGGTGAATTCACCTGCGACAGTATTTCCGAGTACGAAGCCGAGTTTTGCAAAACTGATGCCTTTTACCAGGACATCAGAGAAATATTTCGCGATGCCGATTTCCCCGATGACGACGGCCGCAGAGATTTCAAAGTGCTTACCTCAAACGAAGCAGACAATCCCAATGATTGTGATTTCTGCCGTTCGTGCTGCATGACGTTCGATGATGTTAAGGCGTACATCGGCGAGGGATTCTGCAAGACGTTTTGGGGCTGGCATATCTCCAATCTGAAAATTTACGAAAAGCCGAAGGAATTGAGCCTTTTTGAAAAGCCGTGCTCGCACAATTGCGAGAATTGTAAGTATTATTGCACAAGTAGCTTGGAAGAACCAGCTTATTGTGAATGGGAAGATTGCGAGATATCAAAGCCGCCGCAGTCGTGGCGCTATGTGGAGGTGAGCGGGAATGAGTGACCGCAGAAAACTTACTGCTGCCGAACGCCAGCAGATCTATGAGAAATTCGGCGGTCGCTGTGCTTACTGCGGCTGCGAAATCACTATCAAGGACATGCAGGCAGACCATGTTGTCCCACTGCACCTCGGCGGTGAGGACGATATCTCAAATCTCTATCCGGCGTGCCGGGCTTGTAATCACTACAAGTCCACGTACACGGTAGAGAGGTTCAGGGAAATCATTGAACGAGCCTATGACACGCAGATGAAATGCAGCGCAACTTTCCGTAATCTAGTCAGGTTTGGAATGATAGCACGCCCTAGAACGGACGTAAGATTCTGGTTTGAAAGGTGGTAAACAGGAATGAGCAATCACACCGAAGAATGCAGCGGTTGCCTTGCCGAATACAACGGCGAGTGCACCGCTGAAACATGCAGAGGAAAGATAACACAGCTCGCGCACAATTCCGGGAAGTACACAGACAGCAAGGAACGGCACCAGAAAATGTACAAGCTGTCGGCTGATATGTTCCGGGAGTGTTTCAGCGAGAACTACGTTGATGAGGATACAGAAGAATGAGTGAATACATAGACAAATCTGCTCTAACCAATAAGCTGAAGTCAAGCGGTGCGATAGGCGACTTCGCATTGTATATACTAGGCAATTTTCCCACCGCCGATGTCGCGCCGGTGGTGCATGCGTACTGGAAAGGCTACCATACGCAAGACCCGTGCTGCTCTAATTGTGGGTTTTCTTATGACCGCGAGGAAGGTGAATATGCCCAGACAACAGATTACTGCGGCAACTGCGGCGCTAAGATGGACGAGAATGAGGTTGAAAACCTTAAACATTGTTCGTGTGGGGACAGGCATTACTGCCCCGAAGTTGAAAAAGACGAGAACGGCAAGTGGTTTATACGCTGCCATATGTGTCACAAAATTGTGCGGGGCAACACCATAGAAGAAGCGGTGAACGCGTGGAACAGGAGAGCTGATACCAATGACCCGTGAAGAACTGGAGCAGATATACTACCTCCACCGGGAGCTGCGTATGTGGGAGCAGGAGCTTGAACAGCTCCGCTGCCGTTCGCTGGTATGTTCGCCGCAGCCGAGCGCCGGAAGCAGTTCCGGAACGTCCGACAAGGTCGGGGAGCTTGCCGAAAGGCGCGTAGACCTGGAGCGCCGCATAGAACTCAAGCGCGAGGAGATTCAGCAGCGCCGCGACGAAGCTGTTGCGTTCATCTACGATATTCCCGACAGTCTGACCCGTCAGATAGTCTACTACCGCTGCGTGAGCCTTTTCGGCTGGACGCGCGTCGCCTATGAGGTCGGGGGGAATAATTCGCCGGACGGGGTGCGCATGATTTACAACCGGTTCATGAATAAGCTGTAAGTTGTTCGTTTTGTTCGGTTCACCTGTGCTATACTAGTATCATGAAATACTGAAAAGCGCCCGAAGCAATCGCCGGGGCGCTTTTCTTTTGTGGAGGCGCGCATGGCCAAGGGATTCGCAAAGAGTTTTTACAACTCCCGCGCATGGATAGATACACGGGACGCATACATAGCAGAACGCACGCGCCGCGATGGCGGAATGTGCGAAAACTGCCATGAGAATGTGGGCGAGGAACTCCACCATGTCGAGCCGCTCACGCCTGCCAACATAAGCGATTACGACATCTGCCTGAATCCCGATAATCTGAAATGGCTCTGCAAAGACTGCCACTTCAAGGCACACCGCGAACTGATTCTGAAGCAATTCGATGAAGCGCGGGAGCGCCGCCGGAAGTCTAAAATACTCACGAACGGCTGCTACATGGACGAGGACGGTTTTCTGGTGAAGGCTCGCCGCATAATCGTGTGGGGCGCGCCTGCAAGCGGGAAAACTTCGTATGTCCGTGCGAATATGTCTGTGGGGGATTTGGTGGTGGACGTTGACGCGTTGAGACGTGCGCTTACATTTCAGGAGCGCGGCTCCGATAATCTGTTGCCTGTGGTGCTGTCGGTACGCGACCATCTCTATCATCTTATCGAAGATAAGGCGCCGGACTGCCGAGCCGTATGGATAATCGGCTGTT
>ERZ779694.23-NODE-23-length-34968-cov-2.36442_pt1 | contig 34968 bp, 28 predicted proteins | sample MGYA00511352_ERZ779694 | MGnify/ENA primary metagenome ERZ779694 (study PRJEB29588, sample SAMEA2158521) | human gut metagenome | biome: human gut; feature: human-associated habitat; material: faeces | place: Denmark | collected 2008/2010 ... | reverse complement strand
CTAAAAACGCGTCAATACGTAACCGCGGAGACGCTTACGCAACACATGAGAAGCTACCTCTCTCATTCCTCGTATTATATCCTTTGTACTCATACAGTTACAAATGTACAAACTATTTTCAAAAAAACAAATCCGGGGACAGACGCAGCGCGCAAAGTGCTGTTTATCAATAAGATAAGCGTTTTCAGAGTTGCAATATCATCAACTCTGAAAACGCTTAAACTGTTAAGGCATAGCCTTTTACGCGCTGCACCAAATGTGTCGTCCTGAAAAACTCTACTCCAGACCGCGGGCACGGACGAGAGCGTCCGGATCCGGATCGGCGCCACGGAACTCGTGGTAGAGGATCATCGGCTCCTCACTGCCGCCTTTCTCCAGGAAGATAGAACGGAACTTGTGAGCCATCTCAGGATTCCAGAGACCATTGCTCTGCCAGAACTCGAAGGCATCCTTGTCCAGGACCTCTGACCAGAGGTAGCCGTAGTAGCCGGCACTGTAACCGCCGCCGAAAGTATGGTTGAAATACGTGCTGCGGTAACGAGGGATAATCTCGCCGATGAGACCCATCTCCTTGCACACCTCATTCTCGAAAGCAGTGATATCCAAGCTGTTCCAGTCGGTATCAGGACCAAGTTCATGCCATTTCATATCCAGAATTGAAGCGGCGCAAAGCTCTGTGGTCATGAAACCCTGGTTGAACTTGAGGGAATTGTTGATCTTGGCGACCAATGAATCAGGAATCACCTCGCCGGTCTGATAGTGATGAGCATACTCAGCAAGAATCTCAGGCTGGAACGCCCAGTTTTCATTGAACTGGGAGAATGTCTCCACGAAATCGCGGGTCACATTGGTACCGCTCACGTCCACGTAACGGCATTTCGTGAGCATTCCGTGCAATGCATGACCGAACTCGTGGAACGCGGTCTGGACCTCGTCGATGGTAAGCATTGTCACCGTATCCTCCGGCTGGCCGAAGTTGCAGACATTGATGACAATAGGACGGATATCCTTGCCGGTAGCATCCACATACTGTTCACGGAAGTTGGACATCCATGCACCGCCACGCTTGGTACTGCGCGGAAGGTAGTCCGTAAGGAAGAGACTGAGCTGTGAGCCGTCCGCATCCAGTACTCTGTACACTTTCACCTCAGGATTATATACAGGAAGGCCTTCAACAGGCACGATCTTGACGCCATAGAGCTTTTCAGCCGCAGCGAACACACCCTTGCGGACATTGTCCAGTTGGAAATACTGCTTGGTCACGTTCTCATCGAGGTCATACTGTGCCTTACGCACTTTCTCAGCATAATACCACCAGTCCCAAGGCTGAATCTTCGTACCTGCAGGAAGGATGCCGGCCTCAATGTCCTTGTCCATAAACTTCTGCATTTCAATGACTTCCTCCTTTGCCTTCGCAACAGCCTTCACCATAATCTTGCCGAGGAAAGCATCCACAGTCTGGTGGTCATGAGCCATCTTGTCGCTCAAAATCTGGTCAGCGGAACAATCATATCCGAGAAGCTGAGCCTTCTCTGTACGCAGACGCATGATATCCAGGATAACCTGTTTGTTGTCATTGGCATTGTCATGATTTCCGCGGGAAGAATAGGCCTTGAAAGCGGCCTCGCGCTTTGCCCTGTCCTCGCAGGTGGTCATAAATACAGGGTAAGACGAAACCGGAATACCGATCTCGGACTTGAAAGCATTGCTCTCCGCGAGAAGGTTATTGCCGAACTTCTGCTGAAGCACAGCCAGTTCGGAACTGATTTCCTTGAAACGGGCCTGCTCAGCCTCACCGAGAGCCACGCCATTGTCTATAAAGCTGTCATACAACTTCTTGGTAACGACATACTGCTCACGGTCGAGAGCCTCAGCATTGTCCAAAACCGCTTTTACGCGGGCGAAGAACCCCGGATTCATGAAGATATTGTCAGATGCTGCGGTAACAAGAGGAGTAACCTCGTCCATCACCTCCTGCATCTGCGGAGTCGCATCTGACTCGGAAACATTGTAAAGAACGCCGAGAGTCTTGGCAAGCAATTTTCCGGAGAGTTCGTACGCTGCGACGGTGTTTTCGAAAGTCGGAGCCTCTGCATTGGCCACGATGGCATCGACCTCGGCCGCCTGCTGCTTGATACCCTCTTTCACAGCCGGAACATAGTCGCTGACTCTGATCTTGTCGAAAGGAGGATAACCGCCTTCCAACGTCCATTCCTTCATGAAAGGATTGCAATTACAAGCCGACATCATCATAATCGTCGCTCCCAAAATAAATATCTTTTTCATAATGAACTATTTGACTATTTCCACGCCATCAAGGTCAATGAGTGTGAACTGCGCACTGCCTTTGTATGTGGTCAGAATTCCTTTTACATTGATCTTCGCGCCCTCATCAAGAATCTTCTTGTCAATCTGGGTGTCAGCAAATTTCGAGTAGCCGCTGGTACGGATCTGAATATCTATAGAGCCCATCTTGAAATACTGGCTGATGGTATAGGCGGAAGCGTTCTTCGTCAATTCCTTCTTCAAGTCAGTGACCTTGCGGCCTGTATTGGTCTTGCCTTCATCGAAAGTGCCGCTGTTCAGATAATTGAGGAAGCCCTGCTTGGACATGGCCCAAGTGGTGACGCCCCACGTCTTGTCTGAGAAGAAGATACGGTTGTCATTGTCGCTCGTATCCTTGTTCGGGTCGATATAGACGAGCAGGAAAATCTGATTTCCGTAAGTAAGACCGTCGAGTTCCACGTAGCTGCCCACGAGTTCCGGCTTGAAGCCCTTATTAGGGTCCCCATTCACCAGAAGCTCCTTATAATCCGTTATTTTCTTGGCTGCGACCGGCGTTCCGATCTCGCCTCTGAATATGTGTGTGTCAATGATATACTGCACTTCGATATAGGATGTTTCGTACTTGGAGTCATTGCTCTCCCAGCCGAGCTGGACCATGCCGTTGTATGCGCCGAGAGTAAGACCGCTGCATTTCACATATACCCATTGACCGAGTTTGTAGTCATTGTACAGACCGTTCTTTCCTATCTTCAGCTCGATTCCGCCTGTCTCGTCCTGGATATAAAGACTCTTGTACACATTGCCGGACCTGTCCTCGGAAATCACCTGACCGCCGATAACGATGTCATCACTGATTGTCACAGGAGTTCCAGGAGTAGTGTATAACTTCTTGAGATCCAGTATCGTAGTGTTCGGGGTCAATGTCACCGGCATATAGACGTCGGCCTTGCCATAATCCCCGGTGAAGACCGGCTCCCATTCGTCGCAGGAAGCGAGCGCTGCCAGTGAAACAGCCGCAGCTCCGATTATGTTAAATATCTTGTTCATATTAGAATCTGAAATAAATGTTCAACATATAGTTGATTCCGCTCATGTAGAAATACTTGGAATCAAACCTGTAGTAACGCTCCTTGCTCACGGTATTGTCCACGAGACGGGTCTGCTCGTAACCGCCGGTGCGGAGATTCGTAGTATTGAGTATGTTCTTCACCTGAAGAGAGAAGCCGAGCTGGTAGTTTCTCTTGATGTACCAGGACTTGCCCACACTCGCATTGAGAAGAACAGCACCCTTGAACTTCTCCTGAGCGGCCATATACTCGATTTCGGTAGGAGTAACGGTCTTGTCCGGACCTGAGGTAGCCATGTCGGTCCTGTAAAGAGGGTTCATGTCCAGATATGCGAAGTCGAAATAGTCCACGTCTGCATCTACGAACCAGTAGTTCTTGTTCCAAGACAGGCCGAGACTTGTAGCGAGCTGCGGAGTGCCTGAAACATAATGTTTTACAGTCTTGCCATCAGCAGTAGGATGACTCTTCCAGTAAGGGATGGTCACGCCATAGGTATCCTCGACGATAGCCGCGCTGTTGTCATAAGTCTGGTACATCTTAGGGTTGGAAGTGTAAACGAACTGGCCGTAGGAGACCACACCCTGGAGAGCAAGGTTCGGAACCGGAAGCGGCACCTTGAAACCGAGCTCGAGACCGATATGACGCTGGTCAATACCGCTCATCGCGAAGTTGGTGAAGGAGTTCTGCGCATCGTCGTAGAAGCTCATCACCTTGGACTGGTCCTTTATGGCTGTATAATAACCGGTCACACGGACATCGTAGCCAGAATTGCTGTACGCATAGTTCAGGTCCGCGGTCAATGTCTTGTTTGTCTTCAGGTTCGGGACAATGCTGTTTCTTGTTCTCGGGGAGATGAACGCCTGGTTGAAATTAGGCGCATCAGCGATGAACGCGGCATTTGCATAAACCCTGTGGCCGCCAGGTATCACGTAGCTGACATTGAGTTTGGCAGCACCAGTCAGGAAATCCTTGACCTCGGACTTGCCGAGCGAAGTGATGGCGTCACCTGTAATAGGGTCGTATGTCGTGATGACCTTTCCTTCGTAAGTCATCGGCTGTCCATTGGCATCAAGACCAGGGAAAAGACCCTTGCGGAGAAGACCTTCTCTCCAATATTTGGTGTAACCGATACGTCCTGCCAATGCCACATCCAGACCGAACTTGGAGAATTTGCCTGAAGCCCAAGCCTCTGCGCGTCTTACATTTGCATAGTAGTCGTAACCGTATTTGTCGCCCTGCTTCAATGTCTGGGCCTTGCCGTTCTTCAGATAATAGTCCAGGTCATTCTGGTACATTGTCACAGAAGAAGCATAGTCCCTCTCTGCGAACTGGTCAATGTTCACGTAATAGTCACCGCCGAGCAGATCGTCCAGAATCTTGTAATACTCGGTCCTGTTCCATTTGTAGGAAAGGCCGCCGGCCAATGTGAAACAATTCACCGGGCTCCACTTCGCGTTGGCAGCGAAGTTCAAGTCCTGCTGGTCAGTCCTGCGCTCCTCGATAACATACTTCGAGCGGTTGCCGTCAGCAGTGCTGTTCATGGCATTGACAGCATACAGTCTGTCCCAGTTTATGTGAGTGATGCTCGGAATATCCTGCTCCCACTGCTCTTTCGCCCACATGTACTTGGAATAGTTCAGACGGTTGTAGTCAGTATTGTCCATGAAGAAATAGCTCGGAAGATTACGGTAGTAATCAGGTCTCGGGTCCGGAGCATCGTACCAGTCAAGTGCAGTATATCCGTTCTTGCCGAAGCGGTAAAGCACTGTAGCAGAAGCCTTCAGCTTCTTGGACTCAGGAGTGAAGTCATATTTCAGGATAGCAATAGGCTCGTGAGTCTTCTTCACGCGGGCATTGCGTACCTTGCCGTTGTAATAACCCCAGTTGGAGTTGTACATATTGTCGCCCATAAGGTCATACACCTCCTGGGTAGAACCGTTCTGCGCACCCCTCTGACCAGGAGCCGCCATGAAGGTCAGACCGAGTTTGTGCTCCTCGCCGAACTTCTTCTCCACGGAACCGTAGTAGCCGAATGAACGATAGTAAACGCCCTTTATCCAGTCATTGCCGCCGAGACGTGCAGATGCGCTGAATGCGTATGACCAGCCGTTGTCGAGTTCGCCTGAAGAATAGGTCATCATCAGACGGAGACGGTACAATGCACTGTTGGTCAGCACGCTACCTCTCCAGCCGGTGCGGACCTTCGATGCCATCGGGTCAATGTTGGTGAGTCCGTTGTAGCCACCGAAGCCGTAGTCGGAAATCTCTGAACCGTTTACACTTTCCTTGCTGCGGACCGCCTCATTCAGACCGCTCCACAGAGAGTAAGGAGTGTAACCGGTTATCGCGTCATTCATCCTCACGCCTGCCATATAGACATCCTGTGACTCGCTGGAATAGCCGCGAACACGGAAACGCACTGAACTGAAGTTGTATCCTGCAATGTTGTTGAACACGTCATTCTGTCCGAAAAGGATGGTCGGGCTGTCCTGATAGCCTGAATCATCCAGGTCGAACTCGGTGAAGCTCGCGTCATCAACTTCTCCTACCTTGTGGACCGGTGTCAATGACAACTTGAACATATTCTTCACATAACCGTCATTGACAGTGACATTGACCTTGGACTGAAGATAGTTTGAATTCTCGATCACGAGGTCGTACATACCGTCCTTGAGGTCAGGAATATAGAATGAGCCGTCAGCGCCTGTGCGTACTGTGGCGATTTCCTGTGTGCCTGAATACAGTTTCAGGACTGCGCCGTCCAAGGCTGTCTTGGAAGAGCGGTCCACGACAACGCCTTTCACGCCTCCGGTAGGATTCTGAGCGGACATCGCCACCGAAAGAATCAGCGCTGAGATGGATAGAAGATATTTTTTAATCATATTGAATACTGTAATTACTTGTTGCTTACGATGATGTAGGTCGGATAGTGGTCACTGTAGCCGCCGATGAACGTACCGCTTGAGAATGTACGGAACGGAGTTCCCTTGTACTGTCCTTCCTGCTGTGTCATGAACGGCTGGCTGAATACGCGGCCGTAGTATTTCTTCTTCACGATAGGCTGGATCTTCAGAGTTCCCTTAGGAGCATTGGCCATCGCCTGGTTTACAAGGATGATGTCATAGATGTTCCAGGTGCCTCTGTAGGCGAGCGAGCCGTAACCTGCCTTGAGCATTGACAGGAACGGGGAGAAGAAGTCCTGCTCGCCGACTTCGGCGATGGTCTCCTTGCCGTGCATGTATGTTACCATGCTCTCGTCGGTAGGGTTGTCATTCATGTCACCCATCACCATAATCTTGATGCCCGGATACTGTTTCATCAACTCCAGTGAGTGCTCGTAGATGATTTCCGCGCCACGGCTTCTGAGGTCCTGGCCCTTGCCGCCGATACGTGAAGGAAGATGGGCAACGAAGAACGCGAACATCTCACCATCAAGCAATCCCCTGACCATCAGGATGTCACGTGTGCGGAAATAGTCCTGTCCTTCCTTGTCCATGGTGAATGTGATGGTCGTGGAATTGAAGTCAAACGGAATGGACTTGCTCTCTTCTACCGTGAAATGCTCCGGACGATACAGCAGCGCCACATCGACGCCTCGTCTGTCCGGGCCGTCGTAATGGACAATCTGGTAGTTCGCCGCCTCGATTTCAGGCTGGCTGACCAGGTCCTCCAACACGTGACGGTTCTCTATCTCGCTGAGTCCCAGCACCGTATGGAAAGCTTTGTTCTCATCTGCCATAGCCTTGATGACCGTGGCGATGTTGTGAAGTTTCTTTTCATATTTCGGCTCTGTCCACTTGTTCTTGCCGTCCGGAAGGAACTCATAGTCATTCTTTCCATCATCGTGGTATGTGTCGAAGAGATTCTCCACATTGTAGAACCCGAGCACATAACGCTTCGGACCGCCTGCATACGCTGATACGGAAATCAGCAGCAGAGCCAGGATTGTGTAAATTATTCTTTTCATTGTCAATGTTTGTGTTTTAGTGCCATCACGTTACCACCACCAGCTTACTGTAGCAGGGTCCTCAGCCTCAACTTTAGCCGCCGCATCCTCCCCGATCACCGCAGGAAGATTTGCGAAAAGGTCAATGCCGATTTTTTTCTCGAGTTCGTCAATGGACATCGCATAAGGCTTGAAGTTATTGTTGTCTCCATATCCTTTATGCTCCAGAAGAATCGCGCAGGCTATATATCCGGAATGACCGAATGTCGAGTTTTTGCTATATCTCAGAACTGCTTTGTAATAATGAGTAGGAACGGTCACTCTCTTTCCGACATTATCCCTTGCGGTCTTTGTGCTGCCTTTCGTAATACAACCGGTTACCACATAGCAAGTGTCCGCCCTGCTGGCCCAAGAGCGCACCTTGCTTTCAAGATTCGCCCAAGAATGCTGGTTGAGCTCAGACCGCTGCGGAGTCATATTCGTGCCATAGAACGTAGTTACGTTTGCCGCGTAATTCAATCTGTCCGCAGACGGCAACTGGTGCCCCCTGTCGTAACCGCCTCCGAATCCACGATACAGCACAGGCTGGTATTTCTCAGGAAGGGAAGGGTCCAGTCCCCAGGCATCAGTACGTTTTCCCGAACCGATTGTCCACGTGCTGAGCGGATAGGCCACCCACGGAGCGACAAGATTCTCGTAATCCCAGGCATATGTGTAATTTCTGGTCTTGACATTGCCGATCTTCATATCGTGCGAGAAGAAACCGAACTTGCTGTCCTCCGGCATTGCCGGAAGCTCAAGCCAGCCAGCCTTGATCTCAGACGGACCCGGATTAGGATTTGGGTTTGGATTTGGCCCCGGCGTCGGCTCAGGAGTTTCGCTCTTGCCTGCCTGTGTCAATGTCAATGTCGCAGATGCTCCTGACGCCTTCAGTGTCAGCACCGCTGTTCTGGACTGTTCAGAGCCATTGGCCTCCCATGCAAGAATCACATTGGAGCGGCTTCCTGTGCCTGATGGCGGGTTTACCTTGAGCCAGGAGCCGCCGGAGACCTCAGACGTAACAATGATGTTCCACTCTCCGGATGCCTCCACCACAAGGAACTGCTCACCCTTCGCTGCACCCACATTGTACTCCGCAAGTTCGCCGCCCTTTACGGTCAATGACACTTTTGACTGCCCCGACTGACCGGAATCAGTGCCGCAGGAAGAAACAATGGGCATTGACACCATCAGTGCCAACACCCATTTCATTATATATTTCAATGATTTTTTCACCCTTGAAACAATGTTGTTTTAGACGGACAAAGGGCAACCCGGTTTTCCGGGCACCCTTTTAATACCAAAAGTATAGTCCTATTATTATTCCGCGTTGATTGCGAACAATACAACCCTTGCAGCCGCAGCTGTAGTAATCTCTACATCAGTATCAGTTGCAAGTTTAGAAGGAAGTTCAATCGTCAGAAGATCTGCACTTGTTACAGTGATTTTATATGGAGAGTTACTAGCAGCACCCGTATTAGCAGTAAGCTCTTTAGAAGCAACTTTGGTTTCACCAACTGAAGCTACTAACGTCGCTTTAGTACCTTTCCAACTAAAGCCATAGAATGATACCTTAGTTGTTCCGGCAGGAAGAGTAAGAGTAGCTTTACCAGCAGCTGGCGCTTTTCCCGCTTTACCCAATTTCAGAACTTGGCTTACTTCCTCTCCATTTACCACAGCCGACTGTTTGCTGTTACCGCTCGATGATCCATCATACGAATTATCTCCAAGTTTCCATTTCACATTGCTCGTAAATTTGCCCGTTACGGCAGCTGATTTTCCGCTATGTGTCAGAACTACTGTATAAGACTTGGTAGCAACCTCTTCTGTTGTGGAAACGGTAAGTTTCACAGTCACATCCTTTTCAGCCTCGTTGGCAGCGAACTTGACAGTCACTGTACCTGCGCCATCACCTGAAGCAGGAGATACTGTATAAGCAGCATTGTCAGAAGAAACCGTCCACTTCACATTGCCCTTTACATCGAAAGAAGCAGAAGTATCACCAGCCTTTGCTGTAAGAGCGGTAGTGCTTACAGAGAACTTAGGACCTGTTGATTCCACTTTCTCTACTTCAGTTGCAACTATCTGATAGTGGTTGCCACCACCGACATACCATCCTTTCACTTTGATATCGCAGTCCACGAACTCATCCATGTTGCCAGGATAATAAGATAAAGAAAGATCTTTATTAGTAACACTTCCGATGAAAATATTATAGTACTGGTTATTCTTCTTGACATTTCCGGTGAAAGAGACATAAGTGACTTTCTTAGGAGTATCTGCCAAGTTAGCCTCAGTGAACTCAAGTGGAGCAGGATATGTTACAGTATTATTGCTGGAAACCACTGTGGTCGTAGGGGTAGCAATCTGAATAAGGCCGTTGTGCTCACCTGTCGTGCCGACAACATTGACCTTGTCACCTACTTTAACTTTAGGGTCAGCTTTTACAAAGACAAGCACACTTCCTGTCTCATCAGTAATCACATAGCTCTGGGTGGTAACACCTGTAACCAGAACATCCTTGAGGTCTGCGGCTGAGCCTGCTGCGGCTGCGCAAACTGCAGCGATGGTGTTTCCTGCCGGCTCTGGAGTTTCTCCGCCACCTGTGCTGCCGCCAGTTCCGAGGTCAATGCCCTTGGAGAAGTCGATAGCGGTACCTGCAGAAGCCGCAACGCTGAGGTCGAGGTCGTCCATCAAATATGCGCTGGCAACAGTCGCCTTGATATAGATATGGAGAGACTTGGTTCCGGAAGGTACTGTGAAGGTAGAAGATGCAAGATCCCAACGACGGTTTTTCAATCCGTTAGGAAATGCATACTCAAGTTTAACCCACTTGCTGCCGTCATTGCTGACATAAACCAGGAACTCTTCAGGAACAAACGTGTTGTCAGCAGCCTGATACAGATTTCTTTCCGAACCGAATGAAATAGTATAATTTGTCTTACCTTCAGGAAGAGTGATATTTTTCACATGGAAATAATTATCTTTTGCAAACCAGAGATAGTTCTTTCCGGAGCCCTGATAGTCAGAAAATTGGCTATTTGATGTACCAGAGGAATTAGTTCTGGCAGACATTCCGCTGAAAGCATACTCCACAGTCGAGATGCCTGAACCGGTCTCATTCTTCCAACCGTCAAAAGAGTCGAGGTATGTCTTCCAACCAGACTCACCTTTCACTGCAAGCTCTTTATCAAAATCATTGTGATATACGACTGCTGCTGTTGCAGCGCCTGTACCCTTCTGTGAAACTTTCAGCTCTTTGGAATCGAATCCGATAGTCACTTTCACAACGCCCGTACGGTCTGCGCCGTCGTTGCTCAGGACAGTAACTTCGAGTTTCGTGCCGTTTGAAGGAGCACCTTTCTCAGGATTTACTGAAATCCAGTCAACCATAGGAGTGGCTTTCCAGTCACGTGTAGCTTTAACTTCTACAGACTGAGTCGAAGAAGTCGCGTCGAAGGTAAGAGCTGCCGGAGCAATCTCTACTGAAGGAGCACCTGACGGTGTCTCATCCTTATCGCCACAGCTCTGCGCAAAAAGCATTGCTGTCAATGCGAATGAACCTAAAAATAAAGATTTGAGTTTCATGTTATTGCTTGTTAATATTTATATTGCCTTGCATAGGAACTACAAATATAGCCAAGTATCCCGAAATAACCAAACTAAATCGTTAAATATGTAATATGCCGCCCGCCTCCACCATTTTTCGGCCGACAGATTCAATTTTTAGATATAATTACTACTATATTGATTTTTATTGCTATTTTTGCAGATAACAGATACCATTATATGTATTACGAGTATAACCCGGAGAGCATTGACGACATTTTGAAGGTAATGGCGGCCAATGCGAAAAAACGTCGTCTCGAAAAAGGCTGGACCCGCAAATATCTTTGCGAGAGGTCCGACGTCCCTGTTTCCACCATAGCGAAATTCGAGAGCCTCCACACGATTTCCCTGGCGTCCTATGTAGCCATAGCCAAGGCCCTGGGCTATTCATCCGACATGAAAAAGCTCATGTCCGAAGCCATCTTCACCACAATGAAGGAGCTCGACACCATCAACAACAACAAAAACAGAAAGAGAGGTCAACGTGAAAATCATAAATAAACTTAGCGTACATATGGAAGGCCGCAAAGTCGGTGAACTTGCAATGGCTCCCGACAACAGGCATTGCGTATTTCAATATTCAAGAGAATGGCTGGCTGACGGATTTTCCGTTTCACCTCTGGAATTACCTCTGCGCCAGGACCTTTTCATTGCACAGAAAGACTCATTTGCAGGCAATTTCGGAATATTTGACGACAGCATCCCGGACGGATACGGCCGCTACCTGCTTAGCCGGCTTCTACGGAAACAAGGCATTGACGCTTCGACATTGACCCCGGTGCAGATGCTGAGCATCGTGGGCGAATCCGGTATGGGAGCATTGGCCTACCTGCCTGAAACTTTTGTGGGCGAAGACAAGGCGTTGCCTGAACTGGATGAGCTTCAAGATTTAGCTTTCAATGTCCTTTCGGAGAAGTCGGACAAGGATGAAGATGTTTTATACTTCAATAGCGGAAATTCCGGTGGGTGCCGTCCAAAATGCCTGATGAAAGATGATGAAGGAGGCACGTTTATGATCCTGCTGATTTCGGCAAGATGGAGTACGATTACAATGTGGCGGCCGCTGCTTGCGGGATAGAAGTTCCAGAATTCAAGCTCATTGACAATAAATATTTTGCGTCCAAACGATTCGACGTCCGAGACGGAAAACGCCTTCATGTCGCAACTGCCGGCGCATTGCTTGGGCTGTCATTGAATGAACTTACGATGGATTACCGGAATCTGCTGCATCTGACGGGCTTCCTGACGCAAGACCCTGCCCAGGTTGAGCAGCAGTTCAGAAGAATGGTTTTCAATGTCATAGCCGAAAACAAGGACGACCATCCGAAAAACTTCAGTTTCATTTGCGAAGCCGGCGCCTGGCGCATAAGCCCGGCATACGATCTGACGCTCTGCCGCGAAGGCTATCGAGGCGAGCATGCGACATCAGTAATGGGCAACGGCCTCCCCACCAAGGCTGACCTGGTCAATGCCGGCACTGACATCAAAATACCAGAGTCCCGCTGCCAGGAAATCATCGAAGAAATCGCCGCCACATGTGAGAGACTGCTGACATCTTACGCGCCACGTTAGATTTTGTCCGCCTCTCCGAAATGAAAAACGGGCGGCCCGGTTAGGGGTCGCCCGAATGGTATATGGAGTGGGAGATTATTTCTTAACCTCTACCCATTTCTGCTCGTAGATAAGAAGCTGCTTATCAGACTTGAATACTGAAGGAATACATACTACATCTACTTTGGCATCTTTAGCCGCCTGAATATACATGTAGATTTTCTTGTCTTTACCATTCTCATCTTTACCGAACGTTCCAGTATTCTGAATCCTCAGCGCGAATGTATTGGTGCCATCAGTAATCTTTCCGTTACTCTTTACCTCAGAATATTTGGCGTCGATTTCGGTTTCCACCTTAGCATCTGAGATTTTCACATAACGGTTCATATAGTAGTCAAACCTAGCGTTCAACTCTGCAAGGGTAACTGACAACGGCTCCACGTTGCTGTTCTCAGGAGTCGTGACAGTCGCCATCTGAAGATGAAAAGCAGTAGCCTCAGGAAGATTATTATAAGTATAGCCTTCACCCCATACACGACCGTCTACTACCTGACCGACCTTGAGAGTAACACTATTGTCGTACACAAGGAGTCCGCCAGTTTCATCCTCGATGAAGGTGTTACTGCCCTTCTTATATGTTACCTTTGCTCCTTTGAGAACATGGTCAAATTTGGCTGGGTTCTTCTTGTTGGTCGATGTCTTGAGAACAGCGTTGATAGCCGCAATTCCGCCTTCAGCAACAGTTGAAGATCCTAACTGGGTAATGCTGACAGGAAGTATAGTCTCATCCTTCTTTTTGGTACTCTTTAAAACTATAGAAGCTGTTCTGTCTGCGCCAGTGGCGTTTTCTTCAACATTGACTTTGAAAGTAAGATTACCCTTGCCGTCAGAAGTGTAACCGTTGCCTTCAATGGTCAGCCAATCTGAATCTGTCTCGAATGAAAGGCCGTCGCCTTTCTGAACCACTTTAAGTTCGAAAGATGTAGCCTCTTTTGCAAGGAATTTGTTCACATCGTCGCAAGCAAGAAGAGCTTTCTTTACGGAAATAAATGAAGCATCTTTGAGTTCGATGGTAGAACCGTAAGTAACTCTCGGGCCCTCGACCACAACTTCATCACCTACAGCGATGTTGAATGAGTTCCAGTTATATGAGCCAGTAGCATCTACCGTACCGTAGATCATAATGCTATTGCCTTCGCTGTCGGACATGTCCCAGTTTCCATAATTAGTGTTGGAAATAGCTGTACAAAAACCCTTTACACGATATGTCTTGCCGTCAGTGCCGTCGATTACATCTTTTACGGAAACTGCCTTCACCTCCTGCGCACCAGCTGTCTGGGCTACGATGACGTTCTGAATCTTGTCACCTGCTTTGATCTGAAGAGCAGAAGATCTGCTGTCTGTTGTCGCATCTGCGTGGAAAGTCACCTTGGTTTTTCCTTTGGAACCGCTTCTTGCAGATACCGTGAACCATGAATTGTCCTTCAAGTCCAGCTGCTTGGTAGGGACATAGTATTTCACTACACCCTTCTCATCATCGAGTTTTTTCTCTTCAACATCGAAATCAATGTCGAATGTCCAATCTTCCGATGCAGTTATCTCTACAGTTACATCTCCACCCTTTTCAGGAAGCGTGATATATGACTGGGAGACTTTAATGTTGTCAAGCTCAAGCGTGTCATTTTCAGAACAGCTTGCCAGCATTGTCATAGCAGCGATTGCTGCCGGTATTATATATTTAAGTTTCATATAAGTTCCCGAATGAATTAGTTGAACATATATTTGATACCGATAGAAGCATACCAGCACTGACCGATAGCATGGTTCGGAGTGAAGGTCTTGGTGTTACCGGTAACGCCCTTAGGAGTAGAGAATGTAGCATATCCGTCAGCGTCAGCACCTTCATACTTGAGAATCTTGGCCTCTGTACCGATAGCAGGATTGAGGATCTTCATCACACCCCAGTTTGAATTGAAGAGATTCAAGAGGTTCTTGATATCGAAACCAAGCTGAAGGATATTGGTGGTCTTTCCTGCTTTAACCTTGAAGTCGTGCTTGTAGCTGAAATCTACTCTGTGCACCCATGGAGAATATACGCTATATGCTTCAGCGTACTTGCCCTGATGTTTGCTGAGGTATTTGTCCTTGTGGACGAAGGCCATGAACCTGTCTCTGTCGTCATCGGAAACGAAACGGAAGTCACCATTCTTGACCTGAGCGTCAGTAGGGATGTACACTGCGTCGTAAGCATAACCGTCACCATTCATATCGTTTGACAGCATATATGAGTAGTTGCTTGAGCCGCGCCAAGTCTCATATATGAGGCTGAAGTGGTTACCGCAATGGTCATTGTGAGTTACAGAAGCGATGAATCTGTCTGGAATGACGTTGATTGCATTGTGCAGATCAATGTAGTTAGGACCAGCTACTGTAGGCACATAAGTAAATGCAGACTCCGCATTGGAACCAGGCATACTGGTGATTTCCTTGGAAACGGTATGAGTGTAGGCAGCCATGATATTGACCTCAGGAATAGGGGTCATATTGACGGTTGCGCTTGCAGAATATCCATATCCCTTGTTAGTATTTTCAAGGACGAATGCGCTCGTTCCGTTACGGAATGAATCAGGATAGATAGGACGATTGTCCACGCCATTGAATTTAGCATATGAACCAGCGTCTTTCATACTCCAGTCGGAAATCATAACGCCATTGATAGTCTTGTTGAAGATTCCCTCAACTGAAACTGAGAATGGGAATGATGTAGGAATAGCATAATCTACTGCCAATGAAGTCTTCCATACCTGAGGCATCTTGAACTTATTGTCCACCGCACTGATTGAAGAAGGAACCGTTCCGTCCTCCGGCTTGTAGTTGGCTGGATATCCGAGTCCGAGAAGTTTCTGGTAAAGTGCATTGGTTGTCACCTTGCCGTTGGCATCTGTAACCAATCCGCCTGCAAACTCTGCCATAGAGAAGCCTTTCTTTGCAGCATTCTTGGCATTGATCTGAGCCTGATACTGCACTGAACCGCTATTGGTAGGCATATTGGTGAAGAATACGAGAGGCAGACGGCCTGAGAAGAGACCGGTACCACCACGAACCTTCAGGCTCTTGTTGTTAAACACATCCCAGTTGAAGCCGACTCTTGGAGAAATTGCCAGCTGAGCGCCAGGCCATTTGCCCGTGTCAATGTGGGTCTCCTTGAAATCTTTAGCTTTCGGATAGTAGTTGAGTTTCAGGATGGCATTGTTGGTAACGACATCCTTGTTGTTGAAGAACAAACCGTCGAAACGAACACCGTATGTAAGTTTGAAGTTCTCGCGTACAGACCATTCGTCCTGAGCATAGATACTTGCCTGGCTGAAACGTACACGCGCAGCAGGGTTTTTCTCTCCATTGTAACCATAGGTAAGGTTCACGATTTCAGGAGCGGCGCCATTGAGGAAATCATCAAGGCTGCTGTAACGGTAATAACCGGTACCGTTTCTCATATAAGCGTTGTCAGCCATCTGATATTCATAACGGAGACCTCCTGTAACCTTGTGGTTTCCAAGATACCAGGTGAGGTCATCTCTTACGTTGGCAATGGTATTGTGCACCGCATTGTTCCAAGAGAAGAGCTCGTATCCGAGAGCCATGTAGTTCTGTCCTGAACCGTCCATGATGTCGATGAACGGGAACTCGCTTGAGCCTGTGCTACGTGTATCGTCCAATTTGGAGAATGTAGCGAGGAACTGATTTGAAAGGTTGTCAGTTATGCGGCTGTTCAAATCGAGGGAAACAGAATGTACTGAGTTGTCGATTGCATACATTGAGTTTGCAAATGACATGGAGTACTGTGATGTACGGGCGCCTGAAGCACGGGTACCACCATCCATAGATGTCTTGTTAGGTGCATTCCAACCTCTGTTCAATGTGTAGTTGTAACGAACTGCGAGGTGGTTCTTGTCATTGATGTTCCAATCGATGCGGGCAAGAATCTTCTGGTTGCTCTCGTCAGCAGGGAAATTTGTATAAGAGCCGGTATCATAACCATATTTATCTTTTACGAAATCTGAAACTTTCTGCAAATCAGAGAGTTTTGTGCGTGAAATATAGTTATTGGCATCCTCCTTGCCGTCCTCGGAACCTCTCCACCTGTTTGCGATAGTAGGGGTGTTCACATACTCGTAGTTCACGAAGAAGAAGAGTTTGTTCTTGACGATCGGACCACCGAGTGTGAATCCATAAGTGGTGGTGCGGTCTTTGGCGCGTGCGCCTGTAATCTGCTCTCCACCTATTGCATCACCACGAAGGTTCTCATTCTTATGATATACATAAGCGGTTCCCTTGAATGTGTTGGTTCCTGATTTAGTGATAGCATTGACTCCTCCACCGATGAAGTTTGTCTGACGAACGTCAAATGGTGAAATAACCACCTGCATTTCCTCAATAGCATCGATTGAGATAGGGCTGCCGCCTCCAGGAAGCTTTTCGCTGAGACCGAAGTTGTTGTTGAAGTTGGCACCGTCCACAGTGAAGTTTGCGGTACGTCCGTCAGCTCCGGCGAATGACATTCCGTTTCCGCCATAAGGAGAAAGTCTCGTCACATCGGTAATGCTTCTTGAAACCGTAGGAAGCGCTGCAATCTGAGAGTTGTCAATGTTGGTGGCTGCACCTGTACGCTCATTGCTGAACTTGGATTTCGCGGTACCAATGACAACAACCTGCTCAAGGAATTCTGTTGATTCCTTAAGTGTTGCGCTAAGGTTGTAAGTCTCAGCAAGCTGGAGTGTTACATCCTTGAAGAGAAGAGAATTGTAACCGACTGAGGAAACCTCTACCTTGTAAGGTCCTCCGGCACGCATACCATTGATGGTGTACTGACCATTCTGGTTAACAATAGCTCCGTAAACAGTACCGGAAGGCTCATGAGTAGCTACCACAGCTGCTCCGACTACCGGTTCTCCTTTTTCATCAGTAACACGTCCGTTCATTGAAGACGTTGTCACCTGAGCATAGGCTAGCGTACCTGCCAACATCGCGATGCCGGCAAGTAACAAATGCTTTAATGAATAATTCATAGAGGTAATTATTATTTAGTTTGTATGCAAATTTAGGTTATTACTTACAAATATAAAACACTAAAACAATTAAAATTGTGCTAATTACATATTTCCGTCTCTTTTTAAATACAATTTAAAGCGTTCAAATCACCGTTTGACCGATGCTGTTCCGACATATCGTCAGCAGAAGTTTTTTTCTTTCTGAAAAAATATTTTGCTATTCGGAAATATCAGCTTACCTTTGCAAAACTGATGTGGAGAGATTTGCCTGCTTGCAACCACGTTAAAAAATGCTAAAATGTTGACAACCGGTGACCGCGTGGCGCGGAAACCACTTTTCATATCAATGTTTTGTGTTTTTGTTACGTCTCCACATCAGTGGGACGTTTTTTTGTGTCCGGACGACTGTCAGGAGCCGTGAAAAAGCATTGACGCAGATACCTGAACCTCCTGCGCTGGAAGATTTTAAAAACATTGGATATGAACTACTTATTTACATCAGAGTCTGTTTCCGAGGGACATCCTGACAAGGTTGCCGACCAGATTTCAGACGCTATCCTGGACGAATTCCTGAGACAGGATGAAGATTCCAAAGTTGCCTGCGAGACTTTCTGCAGCACCGGTCTCGTAGTGGTAGGCGGTGAAGTGAGGGCGGAACACGCTTATGTGGATATCCAGTCCACTGTAAGGAAGGTCATCAACAATATCGGCTATGACAAGGCCGACTATATGTTCGACGGAAACTCCTGCGGTGTTCTTTCAGCTATTCACGAGCAGAGTGCAGATATAAACAGAGGTGTCGTGAGAGAGAATCCTGAAGATCAGGGCGCCGGAGACCAGGGCATGATGTTCGGTTATGCCTGCCGTGACACGGAAGAGTACATGCCGCTGCCGCTGGCTCTTTCACATCTGACACTCCAGATCCTGTCAGATATCAGAAAGAACAGCCACGACCTGATGCCATATCTCAGGCCTGACGCAAAATCCCAGTTCACCATCGAATATGACGAGCACAATCACCCTGTACGCGTCCACACTATCGTGGTTTCCACACAGCACGATGAATTCGTGGCACCGGAACTCGGAAATATGAAGTATGACGAGGCTGTGCGTCAGTTCGGCCAGGAGAGAGTGGACAAGGCAATGCACGACAAGATCGAAAAGGACGTAAGGGAAATCCTTCTGCCTAAGGTCATTGCCTCTCTCCCGGAAAAGACCGCGACTCTGTTCAAGAATGATTTCATTCTTCATGTCAATCCTACGGGCAAATTCGTTATCGGAGGTCCTCACGGAGACACAGGTCTGACCGGCCGCAAAATCATTGTCGATACTTATGGCGGACGCGGTGCGCACGGTGGCGGAGCATTCTCAGGAAAGGATCCGTCAAAGGTGGACAGGTCAGCCGCATACGCAGCAAGATACATCGCGAAGAACCTTGTCGCTGCCGGTGTCGCTGAAGAAGTTCTGGTCCAGCTTGCCTACGCTATCGGTGTCGCAAAACCTGTCAGTGTATTCGTAAACACCTATGGCACAGCAGCCAAAGGGCTCACTGACGCAGCCATCGCGGAGAAGGTCAATGAAATTTTCGACTTGAGGCCTGCTAAAATCATTGAGAAATTCCAGCTCAAGAATCCTATTTACGAGCCGACCGCAAGTTATGGCCACGTAGGACGCAAGCCATACACCAAGTCCGTAAAAGTGGTACGTGACGGCAAACAGGTAGAGAAAGTTCTGCAGTTCTTCGGCTGGGAACTCCTCGACTCCGTACCGAAAGTCAAAGAGGCCTTTGGCCTGTAGTCTTCCTGCCGACAGAGAAGAACGACGACAGGGTCGTAAGCGTCTCCGGTAAGCATCTCCGGTAGCGTCTCCGCGGTTACGTCGATACACGTGGCGCAGCGCGTAAAGCGTTAGCACTCAACAATATAGCCATTTTCAGAGTTGTGGTTTTGGCAACTCTGAAAATGGCTTAAGCATTGATATTCAAAGAGTTACGCGACGCACCCCGCTTGTCCGTGGAAGAGGTTATTAAGCTGAAGGAAAAGGAGCAAGAGCCCGCGACACGTCAAAACCTATCCGCTCAGGAATAACGTTCAGAAACAATTTAAAAGGTCCGGCCAAGACAGGTCGGACCTTATTGTGTATTGCCGGCCGCGCCCACTTGAACTAAAGGCGACAGCGGTGTAGGACATGTCGATGACCGATAGTCCCTAACGGATATTCTTGTCGAATCCGTCAGGAATGAAATTCTTGTTGACCGGGGTCAATTTCACGAAAACACATCCGTGAGGTGCGACCTCGGTTTCCCATCTTTCTTGATAGCCGCAGGTATAGATATCCTTCTGCCTCCAGAGGTCTCTGATAACCTGAGAGCCCATCACACCTATTGCCCTAGGAATAAAGCCGATCATTTTAGGAGAAGACGACAGGTTGAACATGGCGATGGCGACAGTGCCGTCAGCAAGCGGTTTCAGATATGTTGCGTAATCCTTGTCACCATAAATTCTGGCGCCCTGCCAGCCAAGTTCGTCCTGGTTCACATCTATCACTTCGCTGTTGCACAGGAGGTTAAGCGTAAAGTCGTCCATCTCGGCCATATCACAACCTATAAGGAGAGGTGATGCGAGAATGCTCCAGAGAGTGATGTGAGTGTACTGCTCATCCGCCGAAAGCTTGGAATCATGAGTGGACGGTCCCCAGCCGACCTTTCCGACCACGAGCATATCCGCATCCGGCCAGTTGCCGGGCCTTTTGAACGATGCCCATTTATCCTGGCCGAATCCGATTTTCGACATATTGGCCCAGTTGTCCCTAATGTCGCCGGTAGTTCTCCAGCAATTCGCATATTTGGTTATATATGAAGTCATTCCGACTTTGGAGCTATTGGATAGGCTATAGACGATATCCCGTCCCGTAGCGCGGAGCGCATCCGCCATAAGACGGACATTGTACTCGTCGTTAGGATTCCAGTCATATTTCAGGTAGTCCACGCCCCAGTCTGCCCACTGCTGAGCATCCACATCCACGAATTTATACTTGGTGAAATACCAGAGCGAATCACGCTTCATCTTGCTGCGGTCCAGCTTATGGAACTCGTCGCAAATACCTTTCTCGATAAATTCATATTTGCCGTCCGGAGTATCAGCACTTTCGCCGCAATGCCCTGCATATGTAGCCACCCACGGTCCGGAATAGATTCCGAGTTTCAGGCCATTGGAATGAAGAAAATCTCCCAATGCCTTCATATCAGGGAACTTGGAGTTCGGCTGGATAGCATTGGCCTTGCCGCCTCTGAGTCCCTGCCAGCCGTCATCGATATTGATAAATGACCAGCCGTAATCCACCAGACCCTTGTCGAGCATTGCCTGAGCCGAGCTCATCACTTTCTCCTGGCTCACGCTGTTCCCCCAGCAGTTCCATGAGTTCCAGCCCATCGGAGGAGTGAGGGCAATCTTGTCACCGATGACGATCTTGAAGTCGCGCTCGACTGTGCCAATGCTGTTGGCCGCTTTCAATGTCACCTTGTATTCGCCTGCTTTTTTCACGGAGCCTGTGATGATACCGGTATTTTCATCCAGTTTCAGCCCTTTAGGAAGGCCTTCTGCGCTGAACAGAATCGGACGCTCTCCTGTACAAGGTATCCTGTACAGGAAATCCGCACCGGGACGGGCACCATAAACCTTGGCTCCATTGATTCTTGGTGAAGGCGAGGCCTTAGGCGTAAGAATATACTGAGAAGAATCATTCTTTTCTGAAGCTGAAACTGTGGCCGGAAGAAAAACGACACCGGCAAGAACCGCTAAGTAAAATAGAGTCCTTTGTCTGAAATTCATCATATAATGAGTTATTAGTTGTGTAAGTGTTCGATAGGGACGCCGGTTATTCACCCCGTTCCATAGCCCTGCGCAAGTCTTTTTCCTTGATGGATTCACGCTTGTCATACTGCTTCTTACCGCGCGCAAGGGCGATATTCAGCTTGGCATATCCGTTTTCTGATATGAAGAGCCTTACAGCCACGATGGTGAGGCCCTTTTCCTTTACCTTCTGGTTCAGATGGCGGAGTTCACGTTTCTGAAGGAGCAGTTTGCGGTCACGGAGCGGAGCATGCTGTCCCCAAGAGCCCCAGGCATACAGGGCAATGTTGATTCCGCGCACGTACAACTGTCCTTTGTCGAAATAGCAGAACGCATCTGACATGGAAGCCCTGCCCGCACGGATAGACTTGATTTCTGTTCCGCAAAGGACAATGCCTGCCGTATAGTTTTCCAGGAACTCGTAGTCAAACGAGGCCCTCTTGTTGTTTATATTGACTCTGCTCTTCTTCTCTTTCGCCATAATTCCTTAAGACGCCGCCTGAATAAAACAGCATCCAAATGCAAATTTATCGTTATTTTTGCATAAATCAATCAAATCGTCATCTGATGCCTACAAAAAACCCATACGGCAACACCTACATAGCTGACTTGCCGGAACCGGAGACAATATCCGCGGAAGAAATACTCGAAAGCATTGACAACAAGAGCATTGACCTTGTCTGCGTGCTCGGGCCGACCGCTTCCGGGAAGACGAAATACGCTGTAGAACTGGCACGGGAGCTGAACCGTCTGAGGGCGGAAAAATACGGAGCGGATAGTGTCAATGCCACAGGCGCGGTCAATGCCGCAGGCGCGGAGATTCTTTCCGGGGATTCGAGGCAGGTTTACAGAGGCATGGATATCGGAACAGGCAAGGACCTGAACGAATACGGGGAGATTCCATATCATCTTATCGACATCGTGGATGCCGGTACCAAATTCGACCTGTACCAGTATCAGAAGGCGTTTGAGAAGGCATACAAGGACATCATGGACAGAGGAGGAATACCCATATTGTGCGGAGGCTCAGGACTTTACCTCGAAGCTGCCACGTGCGGTTACTCGATTCCGGACGTGCCGCCTTCTCCGGAACTGAGGGCCGAATTGGAAGAAAAGCCCATGGATGAACTCGTGTCAATGCTGGCGTCCATGAAGCCCCTGCACAACAAGACCGACATTGACACGAAAAAAAGAGTCATCAGGGCATTGGAGATAGCTTTGTGGCAGAAGGAGCATCCTGTGGAGAACACGGCGTTCCTGCCGAAGAACACATATTACATCGGCACATTGGTCTCACGCGAGGAGAGGAACAGGCGAATCGATGCGAGGCTGGACGCAAGGATCGAAGAAGGCATGGCGGACGAGGTAAGGCGACTACTTGACAGCGGCGTTCCAGCAGAGAATCTGACTTACTATGGGCTTGAGTACAAGTTCGTTACACAATACGTCTTGGGAATACTCAGCCTCGAGGAGATGAAGACGCTCCTGGGCAATGCCATCCACCAGTTCGCAAAACGCCAGATGACCTGGTTCCGAGGGATGGAGCGCAAGGGCATCCGGATACATTGGGTCGAGCCTTGACGTGGCAGCAGAAAGCCTCTACTTTGAAGATGGCGGAAGCGGATGGCCGGGAAGCGTACGCGGAGCCTCAGCCGCACGCCAATATGCAGCGTCGAATTCGGGATATACAAAGTCCCCGTCATGGTCTATGGTAAACGCGATGTAGTTTATCTTGAACCCCTGGGCGAGGAAATTCTGCTCGTAGAAAGTCTGCACTTCGAACAATGCATCCACGGCAGCCTTGCCGCAGACCGAAGAGAAGTCCGACGAGTAAAGCGAATCTCTATCCTGCCCGTAAAGATCTGACGTAGAAGCCAATACGTGCAGATTGTTCGCCTCACACACGGCCTTCGTATATTCGTACAGGAAAGTGCTGTCGGTCTTGAGATGGATGATGCCGCCCATCTTCAGAAAATGTCTGTATCTTTCCAGGAACATCGGGCTTGTAAGACGGCTGTTCTCACTTTTCATCTGCGGGTCAGAGAACGTCAGCCATATTTCCGAAATCTCGCCCGGAGCGAAAAACGCCTCGATAAACTCTATTCTGGTACGGAGAAACGCCACATTCGGCAGTTCATTCTCGGTCGCAAACTTGGCCCCTTTCCAGAGCCTCGCTCCCTTGATGTCCACACCGATATAGTTCATGTCCGGGTTTCTCTGCGCCAACGCCACAGTATATTCCCCCTTTCCGCAGCCCAACTCCACCACAACCGGCGTCTTTCTGCCGCCGAACATCGTTTCGGACCAATGTCCTTTGACCGGATGGTCTTTCAGTACCAATGAATTACGGGACTCGTCCCCCGCCCTGTCCAACACCTCTTCAGATGCCGGCTGAAGCAAACATCTGAAAGTGGCATTCTCGCTGAATTTCTTTAATTTTCCGTGTCCCATATTCTATTTCAACACTAATACTTTAACTCTCCTGTCCACTCTTTCGATTTCCAACCCGATACCGGTCAGACCGTATTTTTTCAATGAATCTTCCGGCGCCTTTATATAAAGTTTCCACAATCCCGGCGTGACAGGAACCAGTCCGGCCCCGATTCTATCCGTAAACACCTTGTCATAATAGGAAGAATCCCGGAGCGCCGAGCGCTGAAGCACAATATTGTCCTCAAACAGTTCTCCATCAGGAGATTCCCAGACCACGAGCAACGGCATTGACCTGAATGAAGAAAATTCCCTGTCAATGCAGGACAGCGACGCGAGCAGCGAAAAATCGTATGCGGACAATGTGTCGGTCATATCAGCATTGAACACGAACCGGCCATAGGCATCGCGTGCTCCAGTGCGCACGAACTGCGCGTAAGAACTTGGCCTTGAGCAGGATAGCGCCAACATTGACAAGAGCAGCACTCCTGTCAAAGCGATACTTTTATGGCTCCGAACTATCACCTGAGATTCTGTTATTTACTGTTCGGCTTCTGCTGCTGGCCATTCTGCTGACCATTCTGTTGCTGGCCATTCTGACGCTGGCGTCTTCCGTCACGGCCCTGACGGTTCGACCTGTCCGAGCCGCCCTGACGGCCCTGCTGACGTGGTGCCGCCTGATTCTTGTCGTCACCACGGCCACGCTGACGGCCACCGTTCTAGCGACGCTTTTTCTTTCCCGGTGAATCGAAACGCGTGATGCTGTCGTCTCCTACCGCAGTTATGAATTCCGGCATTTCCGGCTCCGGTTCAGTCTTGAGAGACTCAGGCTTGATTCCGTTCCGGTTCATCTTGATCACCTCACGCACCTCAGATGCGGCAAGAGGAAACAGATTTGCCAACGACCCCTTGTCATAAGAGAAATACATCACCTCTTTCAGGATGTCAGTCTTCATCAGATAAGCCAGTCCGTCCTGGAACTCGAGCGGCTCCTGTACACGCGGAATGCGGGACTGCGCATCCAAGTATGTGGCCACCTCATAATTCAAGCAGCATTTGAGCTTACCACATTGACCTGCAAGCTTTTGCGGATTGAGAGACAAATCCTGGCAACGTGCCGCCGCCGTAGTGATGGACTTGAAATTCGTGATATAGTTCGCACAGCACAACTCCCTGCCGCAGATTCCCAGGCCGCCTATCAGACCGGCCTCCTGACGTGCCCCGATCTGCTTCATCTCTATCCTGATGCGGAATTCCTCAGCGAAAACCTTGATAAGCTGACGGAAATCCACACGACCGTCCGCTATGTAATAGAAAATGGCCTTGGTGCCGTCCCCCTGGAATTCCACGTCGCCGATTTTCATATCCAGACCGAGTTCCACAGCTATCTGACGGGAACGGATCATCGTTTCCTGCTCACGCGCAATCGCCTCCTGCCATTTTTCGATGTCGAGGGACTTTGCCTTCCTGTAGATTTTCTTGAATTCCGTATTTTCAGGGTCAATGCCCCTGCACTTCATCTGCTTGCCGACTATCGGGCCCTCGAGTGTAACGATACCCAAGTCGTGACCGCTCTGCGCCTCGACGATGACCAGATCGCCCATCTTGATGCTCTGGCCTGAGGAATTCACATAGAAACCCTTCCTCGTATTCTTGAAACGCACTTCATAACAGTCAGAATACTGCCCCTGGGAAATGCCTTTCAGCCAATTATAGTCCTCCAGTTTGCAGCAGCCCCTGCGGTAGGTGCAGTTCAGCTCGTCATTGGCATCTCTGGTAACCGTGCAGCCACGGTTGCAGTCAAACTGTATATTTTCGTTATTTTCCATATCTGTATATATCAACTCACGAACAGTCTGTCAACCAAGTTCGTGAACAAAATTTTCTGATTCACATTGCGGACGACCATCGCATTGGCCTTGTTTATCGCCAAGATCGCCCGCCTGCAAAAGTCCGGGCCCAGTTTTGCTGCGGCTTCGCTGAAGAACTCCTTGTACTCAGGACGCACACCGGCAAGAGAAGGCAACCCCTTCTGAATCATATATATCTTTCGTATGCAGTCACCCGCGAATTTACAAAAAGCTTTCTGTTTTTCACGAGAAGCCATCGCCGCTATCACATCACCAGTCTCGAGAACATCCTGAAAATCACGGGCCAATATCCCGTCCATCAGCCTCATGAACACGTCCATCATCTCCACATTCTCATCCCGCTCCGCAAGACTCCTTATCGCCACGCCGATGCTGCCACCCGCAAATTCCGCTGCCGCGCACGCCGCTTCCGCATCCACACCGGTCCATCGTGGCAATGCAGCCGCAATCTCCTCTTTCGCCGCCGGCTTCACCCTTATCAGCTGGCACCTCGAACGAATGGTCTGGAGCACCCTCTCAGGCTGATGGGTAACCATGAAGAACAATGTGCGCTCAGACGGTTCTTCGATGATTTTCAGCAGTTTGTTGGCCGTCTCCACCTTCAGTTTCTCAGGCAGCCATATCACCACAGCCCGATATCCGTCAGAATAAGACGAAAGCGAAAGTTCGTTCAGGATAATCTGCGCATCCAGGACCGGAATAACGGAAGATTTCTTGTCAATGCCGAGAGACTCGTACAGCTCATTCTCCATGAAGAACGGGTTGCGGACGAAAAGTTCACGCCACTTCTGTATATAGGTGAGCGACGACGGTTTTTCACTCGACTTGTCCTTGGATGCAGTCGGAAAGACGAAATGCATATCCGGATAAATCAACTTGGAAATCTGGTTGCATGCCGGGCATGTTCCGCAGGAATCCTCTTCCCCACGATGCTTGCAGTTAAGATACTGCATGAATGCCACAATCAGCGCCAATGCCCCGCAGCCCTCATTTTCGTAAAACATCATAGCGTGCGGAATGCGGCCCGCGACGGCCATTCTGACCAGCGCTGCCTTCACTTCAGCATTTCCTATGACATCCGAAAACCTCATGACTTTCTGTCCGCCGTAAATTCTGCAATTTCACCCAGCATCTCGACCTCCTGCATATTTCCGAAAGGCCTCAACGCTATCCTCGCATTGTCCACATACTCGTAAAGACGCTTGCGGGCATATTCGATTCCGCTCTCCGACTTCACAAACTCAATGATTTCACCGCCATACTCAGGGTGATCATCGATTCTGCACAATTTCCGCCTGATCTCCCGTCCACGCTCCTCACCAGCTTTGGCCAATGCCCCGAGCAGAGGCAATGTTATCTTCTTTTCCTTCAGATCCAGCCCCACCGGCTTGCCTATCTCGGCATTCTCTTCATAGTCGAATATATCATCCCTTATCTGGAATGCGACACCTAGACATTTCGCATAGGTCCTGGCCGCCGACATCTTCTCCTCAGTAGCGCTCACCGATATCGCTCCTGCTGCAGCGGAAGCCACGAACAAAGATGCCGTCTTGTCGTAAATTATTCTGTAATAATCCTTTTCGAGCGTATCGCCGGTCTCGGCCTTCTGCAGCTGAAGCAGTTCCCCCTCAGCGAGGTCTGTCAATGTAGAGGCAAAAATCCGTATGACCTTGTCCGATGAATTCCTGCTGGCGAGAATGTTCTCCATTCCCTTCACCAGCCAGTAATCCCCCAACAGGACAGAAGCGCGTCCTCCGAGAATGGACATCACCGTAGGCGCACCCCGCCGCACAGGACTGTCATCCGCCACATCATCGTGGAGAAGGGTCGCATTGTGCAACAACTCCACCGCAGCGGCATATTTTATCGTATCATCAGTAACAAATCCTCCAGAACAGGCCCTGGCCACAAGCAGAGTCAGCACAGGCCTCACCTGCTTTCCATTATGCGAAAGAATCGCCCTGTTCGTCTTGTCCAGCAACTCAATATCCGTGGACAGCGACGTCGCCATCAGCTTGTTTACCTTGTCCAGGTCCTCTTTCAGAAAATCCTTTATGCTGCTGAAATCCATATCTACAACATTTTCACTAGTTCATCCACCGTCTTCGGGAATGATATAAGCTCCATAGTGGCGGCATCCATCATCTTGGTATCCACATAATGCTCAAGGAGCGCGATGAGCTTGTCATAGAATCCGTCGATGTTCAGAGCGAAAATCTTCCCGCCGTACCGCTGGAGCTTGGCAAGCGTCAGCGTCTCCACCAACTCTTCCAATGTCCCCACACCGCCCGGCAAAGCTACCGCAGCACACGTCCCCTCACGCATTTTATCCTTGCGCTCGGACATCGTATCCACCCATACGGTCTCTGTAAGTTCACGGGCGACAACACTTTCCATAAATCGCGGAATCACGCCGACATGTCTTCCGCCGGCAGCAACCACCTCGTCAGAGACCACACCCATAGTGCCCTTCCGGGTTCCTCCGGACACCACCGTATAGTCCCTTTCCACAAGAGCACGGACCAGCTCCTTCGCAGCACTGTCATATTTCGGATCAATGCCGCTTTGGCTTGAGGAGCAGAATATCACCACTTTCCTATCGCAAGTCATATCAGAACATAAAAGCTAATGAGAACGATATGCCGTTGAAGTTCCTGCCGTCCTTGAACGCATCCTTGACATGCTTGCCGACATCGTTCATCTTGCCGCTTTCAGAATAGAGAGAACCGAAGTTCCAGTAATATTTCACTGAAACCTGCATCTTCCAGACATCGATTCCGGCGCCGAGTCCCAAACCGTACTCCCAACGGGACAAAGCCGCCTCGCTGAAAGATTTGGATGAATAGGATATCGGATCTGAGCCCTTCACCTTGGAATGGAGTCCATATCCGATGAACGGTTCCGCGAACACATAAGGTCTGAAAGCCATCAAGTCAGGTCCCCACTGAACCTGTACAGGGATTTCGATGTAGGAAACCTTCGCATCAAGCTTGAAGTTGTCGATATTCGCATCGCTCAGCTTGGTACCCTTGGCCTGATACAGCACTGAAGGCTGTACGGCAAACCCGAATGCAACAGGAATCTCTGCGGTAATACCGAAATGATACCTGCCTATGGAACTCGGGTCCAGATTCTTGGCATTTGATGACGATGAAGTAAATCCGGCCATAATGCCGAGCCTTGCACCGCTGCGGTCGCCGGCATAAGCATAGAGTGATGACGCCAATATCACCGCCACTACTGTCGCAGCAAATTTCTTGAACATAATTTTTGCCTCTTTATGAAAGAGATTATAAAAGAGCGTCAATTTTAGATGTAATCTGCGCTTTGGGAACAGCACCCACAAGTCTGTCAACTACTTGACCGCCTTTAAAGAAAAGAAGTGTAGGAATGCTTCTGATGCCGTACTGGGCTGCGATATCCTCGCAATCATCCACATTGCACTTCACTATTTCCGCCTTTCCTTCATATTCGGCAGCCACCTCGTCCACTGTCGGAGCGAGAGCACGGCAAGGACCGCACCAAGTCGCCCAAAAATCCACTATTACCGGAGCTGCTCCGGAAATGATATCCGAGAAATTCTCGTTTGTAACTACTTTTGCCATAATAATATATTTTAGAATTTACAAATATAATAATCTGACCGAAGTTTCGCAAATACGAAATCATTTTGCTGCTCCGTCAGATGCCAAAAAGGGGGATGACATGTAAATCATCCCCCGTACATATATGGATCCCGGCTTCTGTAATCCCTTACGGTTACTTAGAAAGCCTGGGCAGCATCCCAGACAAATACTCTGAGCCCCAATTCCGGCGTTTCCTCATCCTTGGACTTCAGCGCAGAGACGATACCCTGCACCTTGTCATCAGGGACGACGGCGAGAATCGCATAATTCAATGCCGGCCATGCGTGATTGCCATAGTGCGGCTCACCGTCCACAGAACCACGGCCCTGGATATTGTCCCAAAGAGTGAAACCCCTCTGCCCATTGGCGTCGAGGACTTCGAGAACTTCCTCGCTGTACGCCTGATTGTATGATATAAACAATGCTTTCATAATCAATGCTTTTTAGCCGTTTATTGCAGCCTGCTTGGCAAGCTTTTTCTGTTTGTGCTTCTCCTGCCTCGTAGCGAATACGCAGTAGATGGTAGGAATCAGCACCAATGTAACCACTGTCGAAACTGACAGACCCCAGGCAACAGTCACACCAAGTGAGCGCCACATTTCAGAACCTTCACCCGTTCCGATTGCCATAGGAATCATACCGAGTACAGTAGTAAGCGTGGTCATGAGGATAGGACGGAGACGGCTTCTTGCAGCAGTTACCGCAGCGTCGAGAATATTCATTCCCCTCTCACGGCACAGGATAAGGTAGTCAATCAGCACAATACCGTTCTTCACCACGATACCGATAAGAATCAGCAGACCGATCATCGCCATCACACCGAGAGCCGTATTGGTAAGCCACAGACCGAAAATCACACCCACAAGAGCGAACGGCACTGAGAACATGATCACGAACGGACTCATGAATGACTCGAACTGTGATGCCATCACCATATAAACCAGTATGACGATCAATACCATAAGGGTAATGAGATCTACGAACATATCTTGCTGGTCCTCATAGTCTCCGGCCACCTTGGCACTAAGCTCGGACGGGATATTTGCCTCATTGATGGCAGTCTGTGCTGCCTGAACGCCCTCACTCATCGCGTGACCGCCCTCGATCACACCCGATACCTTGATCATTCTCTGACGGTTCTTTCTCTCGATTGTAGGAGGAACTTCCGTCTCGACCACTTTTCCGAGGTCCTTGATCTTGATGCCGGCACCTGCAGGAGTGTAGATGATGATGTTTTCAATATCCTCCACACTTGTCCTGAATTCAGGAGCATAACGCACTCTGATATCGTACTCTTCACCGTCTTCACGATAGAATGAGCCTACGGAACCGCTCATGGCAGCGCTTACAGAAGCTGCAGCCGTGGTCGTGTTCAATCCGTTGGCAGCAAGTTTCACCCTGTCGAAATCCACCTGATACTCAGGAGTGTACTGGTCACGGCTCAGAGTAACCTGGGCAAACGACTGGTCTGCGAGCATCCTGGCCTGGATATCCTTGGCCACGCGGTCCGTGGTAGCGAAGTCATAGCCGTAGATTTCCACATCTACCGTAGCGGCACCGCCCATACCGCCCATACCCTCGGTCACGGTTCCTTTATGGATTTCCGGATATTCCCGGATATCGGCACGGATAATGTCGGCGATTTCACTTGCAGAACGCTTACGAAGCTCCATACTTCCGAGGTTGATGTTCATTGATATGACATTGGAGCCGTTGGTCTGCATGCTTGCAAACGCATTGTCGGAGTCAGCCTGGCCGTAGGTGTAGCTGCAGATCTTGATTTCAGGAACCTGCTCACGGACACGGTTATAGAAGTTGCGGGCAAATTCTCCTGTCACTTCCTGAGACGTACCGGCATTGAGCTCGATAGACACTGTCAGACGTCCCTGGTCGGAATGAGGGAAGTACTCGCTCTTGATATGCGGTCCGAGAAAGGCCAGCACAGCCACAAATATAGCCAATGCGCTGAATACCACGGTCTTTCTATGACGGACAGCCCAGTTGATGATGTATGCATACCCTTCAGATATCGCATTCAGAGCCTTGTCAATAGGCGTAAAGAATATCTTGTAGAGCTTGCTGTCATGCCTCTTGTTGCTGAGCATTCTTGAGCAGAGCATCGGAACGAGTGCTACAGAAGAAGCCAATGACACGAACATGATGATGCTGACGATCCAGCCCAACTGACGGAACATGATTCCTGACATACCGGTAACGAGAGTCAGAGGGAGGAACACTGCGAGCATTGTCAATGTAGAGGCCACAATGGAAATACCCACCTCTTCTGTTCCGTGGATTGCTGCCTGCTTAGGCTTTTCACCTCTCTCCAAGTGCGTGGTGATGTTCTCCAATGCCACGATGGCATCATCGACGACCATACCGATAGCGATGGAAAGGGCCGACATTGATATGATATTCAATGTGTTGCCTGTAGCGAACAGGTACACGAGGGACGCAAGCAGTGAAATAGGGATGGTCAGGACAATGATAAGTGTCGCTCTCCATCTTCCGAGGAAGACATATACCACAAGCATGACGAGGATGAATGTGATGATGATGGTCTCCTTCAGGGAGTTGATACTGTTGATGATATTGTCCGAACTGTCCACGACGGTCTCGATATGAATATCGGTAGGCAGTGTCTTTTCTATTTTCTTGAGTTCGTTCTTGATGCCTTTGATGACGTTCACCGTATTGGTTCCGCTCTGCTTCTGTATTACGATCTGCGCAGAACGTCTGCCGTTGGTGACTGCTTCCTGCTCTTTCTCCTGCTGGCCGTCCCTGACGGTAGCCACGTCCTTCAGATAGACAGCGTCGCCGTTCTTGTAGCCGACAACAATATTGAGCAGCTCTGACGGGTCTTTGAACTCCTTCTGGATACGGAGGGAGTATGACTCGGAGCCTATGTCAATGTTACCGCTCGGCACGTTCCTGTTTTCTGAGGAAATGATTCCGGAAACAGTGGCGATGGACAGACCGTAAGCCTGAAGCTTGTTAGGGTCGCAATACACCTGAATCTCACGGGTAGGAGCACCTGTCACTGACACGGTACCTACGCCTTTCACTCTGGCAAGCGGTGTGGAAACCTTGTCGTCCAGGATCTTGTCCAAGCCCGGAAGGCTTTCCTCTGCCGTTGCGGAAAGGATGAGGATAGGCATGTCATCCGCACTGAACTTGAAGATGACAGGAGTAGTGGCCTGGTCTGGCAATGAAGAGTTGATCATGTCCAGTTTGTCTCGGACATCATTGGTCGCCTCCTCTATATCCACACCGTAGTTGAATTCAAGAATAAGAATGGAAATGTTCTCCTTTGATCTGGAGGTCAGATCCTTGAGGTTGCTGACTCCGTTGAGTCCGTTTTCAAGAACCTTGGTCAGGTTCGTCTCGACGTCCGCCGCACTTGCTCCAGGATACGAAGACATGACCATTATGACATTCGCATCGAAGTCCGGATACTGGGCTATGGACGTTTTCATGAACGAGAACACGCCGAAAATTGCAAAAGCTATGAAAACCAATGCAGTAGTGACCGGCTTGTTCACCGCTGTTTTATATATGCTCATTTGATTCTGATTTAGAAATTACATGAAGTGGAGACTGCCGAACTATTCCTGGACATTGACCTTCTCGCCATTTCTCAGGCTTGACTGTCCCTTGACAACCACTTTGTCTCCTTCTTTGAGTCCGCTGAGGATTTCAAATTTTTCGTCGAAGTGCCTTCCGAGGGTAACTACAGCTTCTTTTACTGTTCCGTCTTCCTGAAGCACGAACACTGTCCTTACACCTGAGCCCTGCTGTTTTACTACTGAGCCGTCAGGTACTGTCACATTGTGAGTAGCGCCGAAGTTGATGGTGACTCTGGAGTACATGCCCGGTCTGAGTTGACGGTCGGCATTTGCGACATTGACCTCAACTGTGAAGGTATGTGTGGAGGCCTGCATCGTAGGGAAGATTCTGGCGATACGGCCTGTGAATGTCTTTCCAGGAAGAGCGTCTGCGGTCAATGTGACCTTGTCGTTTTTCTTGACTTTGGTATAGTCGCTCTCTGATACGCCTACATACAGTTTCACCGGTGTAATCTGCTGAACCACATAGAGCGGCTGACCTGTGTACATGTCACCCTTGTCATAGTTTCTCGCGGTAATCACGCCGCTGATAGGCGAGCGCAGTATGGTATTCTCAAGAAGATTGTTGTATTGGCTGCGGGTAACATTGTATTTGAGCTCCATCGCATCAAAATCCGACTTGGAAACGCCTCCCTGCTCGTACAGGCTCTTGATACGGCTGAATTCAAGAGAGTCATTTGCCAATGAGAGCTTGGACTGGTTCAGGCTCAAGTCGTCCATTCTGGCAACTATCTGTCCAGTTTTCACGAAATCACCTACTTCCACGTAGATGTGCTTGATTCTGGACGGGCTCTGAGGTGCTATGTTGTTTGTTGCGTAAGGCTCTACTGTAGAGGTATATACGTCTGACTGAGGGATGTCTTCGGCTGCTACTGACATGACCTGGACATTGCTCAGTTTCACTTCCTGCTGCACCTCCTGCTGACCTTCTGTCTTAGAAGTGTTGTTTCCGCAGCTTGCCGCCATCACGACTGCTGATGCGTAAATAATGATAGTTCTGAATTTCATATTTTTCATTGTCTTATTATCTGTTGTTCAAATCCACGTTACCGTTTTCGTCTATAAAATCATGGCCGAGAACCTGCTCAAGGCTTGATTTCGCTACCATATAACTGTATATGCTCTGAGATTCGCCGAGTTTCGCCTGTGTAAGTGCGAGCTGGGCATCGTTGAGCTCAGTGATCGTGCTGCGTCCCACGTTATATGATTTCGTGGCGATGTCATATGCCTTCTGCGCTGTCTCCACGGCTTCTTTTGCTGCCGCGCAACTCTTCATCTGGGTCTCCATCGTGTTCAGATACTGTCTGATGGCTATTTTCAGCTGACGTTCCGTGTCATTGACCTGGATGGCAAGCTCTGAAGCCTGGACTTTCGCCTGGCGCACATCGTTCAGACGTTTTCCGCCCGAGAATATCGGGATGTTCAGGCTGAGGCCCACATAAGAATACGGGGTCCATCTGTAGTCGCTGAACTTGAAGTCATTGGTCATCGCATTCAGACTGTATGAGAATGTGAGGGCGAGTGACGGAATGTAGGCGTACTGCTGGAGTTTTACCGTTTCTGCGAGCTGGTCTGCCTGGATCGCCAACTGACGCATTGTCGAGTTGTGGTCCAAGTTCATTATATCGGTGCCATTCTCCAGTGCCATCTCACCTGTGTAATCTTCAAGTGAGCCGGCCACGTCGATGTTCTGGTCGAGCTCCACGCCCATAACCGCCTTCAACTGCCACAATGACAGGACTACTGAACTTTCTGCGTTATATACGTTCGGAATCGCGCTTGCTACAGTAGATTTCGCTCTGGTATATTCCAGTTCAGAGGCTTTCTGCGCATTGTAACGCATCTCCGTCTGCTTGAAGTTTTCCACAGCATTGGCATACACGTCTTTATAGACATTGAGCGCTTCCTTTGCAAGAAGGGCTGCATAGTATGACTGTTTCACCTGTGTAACCATTTCAAGACGTGATGAACGTGCCTTCTCGACTGCGAGTTCCACACTCTTTCCTGAAGTTTTCAGA
>ERZ779694.17-NODE-17-length-41366-cov-2.05575_pt1 | contig 41366 bp, 29 predicted proteins | sample MGYA00511352_ERZ779694 | MGnify/ENA primary metagenome ERZ779694 (study PRJEB29588, sample SAMEA2158521) | human gut metagenome | biome: human gut; feature: human-associated habitat; material: faeces | place: Denmark | collected 2008/2010 ... | reverse complement strand
CGTCACGATTTTCGACAAGAACGAAAGACCGGGAGGTGTACTGAGATACGGAATTCCGGAATTCAGACTGGAGCGCGAAATCATTGACCAGTATGACAGAATTCTGGCTGAGGCCGGAGTCGGCTTCGCCGGAGGGACAGATGTCAATGCTATGAAATTCAGCAAGATACGCAGAGAGTTCGACGCTGTCCTGATAGCCTGCGGCGCTTCTGTACCGAGAAGGCTGGACATACCGGGCGAGGAACATCCGGATATAATCTATGCCCTGGATTACCTGAAGAACCCGTCCGCTTATCGGCTGAAGGACAATGTCCTGGTCATCGGCGGTGGCAATGTCACGATGGACGCCTGCCGCACAGCCAAGAGAGCCGGCTATGACACCACTGTATATTACAGGAAGACATTTGAGAACATGCCTGCCAATTCCATGGAGGTGCAGGAAGCCATCAACGAAGGCATCAAATTCTGCCTCTTCGAAGTGCCAGTGGAAATCCACGGAAACAAGGCGGTGATGAGAAAATGCGAGAATGTCGTGAAAAGTGACGGCAGGATCGCCACCAGAATGATAGAAGGAAGCGACCATGAAGTGGAATTCGGGTCAATGCTGGTAGCCATCAGCGCAAACGTGGACTACAGCATTTTCGGTGACGAAAAGCCGGAATTCACGAACGGCTGGCGGACGAAGGGCAGCAGACCTCACTGCCTGGCGTATTTATAGCGGGAGACTACATTCTGGGACCGGCAACAGTGGTGGAAGCCGTAGAATCTGCAAAAAAAGCAGTGAAAGGCATTTCAGATTTCTTGAAAATTCAGTAAATTAGAGGTCTGGTTCAATCCCTGTCGGAGAGAACCCTAAACAGTTAAAAGACACGATGATATGACACAAATTGACGACAAGACAACCGATGAAGGAATTGGCGGGCTGAACAGGTCATCAGAGCCTGTCATATCTTTTCATGACGCTGAAATCCTGAACGGCGAAAATCCGGTCATCTACGACCTGGACATGAACGTTTACAACGGAGATTTCGTCTATATAGTCGGAAAGGTCGGCACAGGCAAGACCTCCATAATAAGGACAATAATAGCGGAAAACCAGTTGAAGAAAGGTAGCGGAAAAGTCTGCGGTTACCAGCTCAACGGCATAAAGGACAAGGACATACCTTATCTGAGAAGGAAAATCGGAGTCGTTTTCCAGGACTTCCAGCTGCTTATGGACAGGACAGTGGAGGACAATCTGATGTTCGTGCTGAAAGCCACAGGATGGAAAGACCGCGTGGCGATGACAAAACGGATTGAGGATGTGCTCGAAAGCGTGGGCATGAGCAGCAAATCGCACAAGATGCCGCATCAGCTTTCAGGAGGAGAACAGCAGAGAATCGCCATTGCAAGAGCATTGCTCAATGAGCCTGAAGTCATTATCGCTGACGAGCCTACGGGCAATCTGGACAATGAGACTGCGGAGGGCATCATGAAACTTCTCACCGGCATAAACCACACGAGGGGCACTGCCGTAGTGATGGTCACGCACAACCAGTCCATTTTCGACAAGTTCCCGGGCCGGGTCCTGATATGCAAGGACGAGACCTGCAAAGAATTGAAATAGAGAACGATGACAAAAAAGGAAAGATACAAAGGAGTTGTCGGCTGGTTTGAAGAGAACATGCCGGTCGCTGAAACAGAATTGCACTACGACTCCCCTTTCCATCTGCTCATCGCCGTCATCCTGTCGGCCCAATGCACAGACAAACGAGTGAACATGACCACGCCGGAGCTCTTCAACAGGTTCCCGGACCCGAAAACCCTCGCAGAAGCATCTTTCGACGAGGTTTTTCCGCTGATCAGCAGCATATCCTACCCGAGAAACAAGAGCGCGCACCTGATAGGGATGGCCCAGATGCTTGTCAATGACTTCGGAGGCGAAGTGCCGTCTGACATTGACCAGCTCATGAAACTGCCGGGAGTAGGAAGAAAAACTGCCAATGTAATCGCATCCATCGTCTATGACAAGCCTGTGATAGCAGTGGACACGCACGTTTTCAGAGTATCGCACAGACTCGGACTGTCGGACGGAAAGACGCCTGACGCGGTGGGAAAAGAACTGGAAAAGAACATTGACAAAGACAAGCGGGCAATCGCCCATCATTGGCTGATCCTGCAGGGAAGATATATCTGCACAGCCCGCAAACCGCATTGCGAAGAATGCGGACTGACCAAATGGTGTAGAGAATTCAACATTGACGACAAAATCTGACAAATATGGATTCCATTATACATTTCACATCTGAAAACATATTCCTGATAGGCTCTATCCTGGTTTTCACGGCGATTGTCGTGTCCAAGACAGGAAGCAAATACGGAGTTCCTTCATTGCTTATCTTCCTGCTCGTGGGAATGTTCTTCGGCAGTGACGGACTCGGACTGGTGTTCGACAACTACAACCTGGCGCAGTTCCTCAGTATCGTGGCCCTGTGCATAATCCTGTTCACAGGCGGTCTGGAGACCAAGTACAAGGACATAAAACCGGTGGCGGCACCGGGAATCGTGCTGTCCACGGTCGGTGTACTGCTGACGGTCATCATCACTGGAGCATTCATATTCTTCCTGTCCAGAATCGAGAAAATCGGACTTTCGCTGTCCATCGTGATGTGCTTCCTGCTCGCGGCAGTGATGTCTTCCACAGATTCGGCTTCGGTGTTCAGCATATTGAAAAACAGCAAGATGAAGCTGAAGGAGAACCTCAGGCCAATGCTGGAGCTCGAATCCGGTAGTAATGACCCGATGGCCTATGTCCTTACCATCGTGCTGATACAGATAGCCAAACTCCTTTTCGACCCTGCGGCCGGAATAGAGGGCATCGACTACGGCCAGATGATACTCGGAGTGACCTGGACATTGACCAAGCAGATGACTATCGGTAGCCTCGCGGGCGCCCTGATGGGACTTGCGACCGTATGGGCACTCACACGTATCAAGCTGAACAGCACTCCGTTGTACTCCATCCTGCTACTTGCAGTCAGCATGTTCACATTCTCATTGACCCAGATGATACAGGGCAACGGCTATCTGGCAGTTTACATCGCCGGCTTCATCATAGGAAACAAGCCGATGAACCACAGAAAGGAAATTCTTTCCTTCATGGACGGTATGACCTGGATCATGCAAATAGGTATGTTCCTCACGCTCGGTCTGCTCGTAAATCCTAAGGAGATGATGACCGTGGCGCCGATTGCGCTGCTTATCGGTCTGTTCCTGATTTTCGTGGGAAGGCCGCTTACAGTGCTGCTGTGCCTGCTTCCATTCAGGAAAATCTCATTCAAGGCCAAGATTTTCACGTCCTGGGTGGGCCTGAAGGGCGCTGTGCCGATTATTTTCGCCACATACCCGATAGTGGAAGGTATCCCGGGCTCGGAACAGATATTCAACATCGTGTTCTTCATAACGCTGCTGTCGCTGATGTTCCAGGGCATGTCTATCCCGAGAGTAGCCAAACTGCTTCACCTTGCCTTGCCCGAAGAGAAGGAACCGGACACGTTCGGTCTGGAAATTCCGGAAGAAGCCGGAAAACTTCAGGACTACACGCTTTCCGATGACGATTTGTCCAACGGCAAGACACTCAAGGAGATACAGCTTCCGGACAATGCGAGGGTGGTGATCATCAGAAGGGACAGCCGTTTCATCGTCCCTGACGGACAGGTCGAGCTTCAGTCCGGGGACCAGCTGCTCATGATTTACGGAGAGGATGAGAGTGAAGAGCTTCCGAGCCTGAAAGAGCTGAAAGAAAAGGCGAAGATTAACATGAACAAAACAATTAAGTAAAGACTAACTTTGCGAAAACTGAACCATTATGGACGGAGTAAAAAAAATTCTTGTAGTCGATGATGAAGCGGATATATGCAACATCCTGAAATTCAATCTCGACAAGGCCGGATATGAAACAGCCACGGCACTTTCGGCAGAGGACGCACTGATGAGAGGCATCATCGGCTATGACTTGGTGCTCTTGGATGTGATGATGGAAGGCATTTCCGGTTTCCAGATGGCTCAGATGATGAAAAAGAATCCGGAAAGTGCGAAAATCCCCATCATATTCATCACTGCCAAAGATACCGAAGAAGACACGCTGAAGGGCTTCGACCTCGGCGCTGACGACTATATCGCCAAACCTTTCTCCGTAAGGGAAGTAGTATCCAGAGTCAATGCCGTGCTCCGCAGAGTGGGCTCCGCATCTTCCGATCCTGCGAGACTTTCGTACAAGACGCTCACGCTCGACATGAACGGAAAGAAAGCACTTGTGGACGGAAATGACACCGAGCTTACCAAGACGGAGTTTGAAATACTCAGGATTCTCGTTTCCGACATCGGGCACGTTTTCACAAGAGATGAGATTCTCGGCAAAGTCTGGCCTGGCGACGTGGTAGTCTTAGGCAGGACAGTCGATGTGAACATCACCCGCCTCCGCAAGAAACTCGGCAAATACGGAAACAACATCTCCACGAGACACGGCTACGGCTACTGCTTCGAGGACAAGCAGTTACAGTCATGAAACACAGGTTCTCCTCCCTTGCCTCGAAACTGTTCCTGACAGTATCGATATTGTTCCTGTCATTCGCATTGTGCTTCATCTACTTCCAGTACCAGAGGGAGAAGAATTATCGGATTGAGAGTCTTAACACGAGGCTGCAGGACTGCAACAATGACATCCACGACTTTCTCGAGACAGATTCCACCATTTTCCGGAACTATATAAACCGCCTGAAAAACGAAAACATCCGCGTCACCATTATGGACATTGACGGAAATGTCAGGTACGACAGCGGGACAGAAGGCGGCTCTGAACTGGAAAACCATCTGGACAGGGACGAGATAAGTGACGCGCTCAAGAACGGAAGCGGCTATGCCCTGCAGAGAGAGTCAAGGACATTGGGCGGACAATGGTTCTATTCCGCCACACTATTCAAGGACAACGGTCTGATAATCAGGACTGCACACATCTATGACGTGTCGATGGGACTGATGCTGGCTTCCGACAGGAACTATTTTTTCCTTGCGCTTGCCCTGTCGCTAAGCCTTCTGTTCATCTTTTACGTGTATCTGTACAAACTGCAGCTCAACATCAGCCACCTGAGGGAGTTCGCGGACATGGCGGAGAAGAATCAGGACATCCGGAATGCGGACATAACTTTCTCCAACGACGAGCTCGGAGAGATTTCCCGGAACATCGTACACCTATATGCCAAGCTCCAGAACAGCGAGGATGACAAGACCAGGCTCAAACGACAGCTGACACAGAACATTGCCCATGAACTGAAAACGCCTGTCAGCAGCATTCAGGGCTATCTGGAAACCATCATTGACAATCCTGACCTCGATGAGACGACAAGAAACGATTTCCTGGAAAGATGCCACGCGCAGAGTGAAAGGCTCGGCAATCTGATTTCCGACATCACGCTGCTTTCCAAGATCGATGATGCCTTCACCTCATTCTCCACTGAGGAAATAGACGTGGAAGCGATGCTCCAGAACATCAGGAAAGCCACTGAGCTTGACATGGAAGCGAAAAAGATGAAATTCCTCATCCTGATAGCACCGGGCACGACAGTCCACGGAAGCCAGCAGCTCATCTATTCGATTTTCAGAAATCTGACGGACAATGCCATCGCATACGCCGGTGAAGGCACCACCATCACAGTCCAATGTCTCAAGGAGGAAAAGAACAAGCTCTGGTTCAGTTTTTCTGACAATGGGGCAGGTGTCCCTCCTGAGCATCTTACGCATCTGTTCGAGAGATTCTACCGCGTGGACAAAGGACGCTCGAGGAAATTGGGCGGCACCGGTCTCGGACTTGCCATCGTCAAGAATGCCGTTCTGCTGCACGGGGGCACGATAAATGTCCAGATTGCCCATACCGGCGGACTCGACTTCCACTTTTCATTGAACAAGTAAGTCCGCCGATTCACCGATTATTCCTTGGCGAAATGCTTGGAGGCACGCAGAAGATGCTGCAGCGAGCTTGCTATCTCGTGGGTTTCCTGGAGCAGATTCAGATAGACATAAGAGACAGTAATATTTTCCTTGGATGTCTGCATCCGCTCTATCTGGCCCTGCCTGGTAGATGACAGACAGCTTTTGAACTCCTCACATTGCTCGCGGAGCTTGTCAGAGTCAGTATAATTCTCTGTGGAGATTACTACGACTGCCCTCTTGAGCAAGTAGAGCAATGTGTCCCGGAGCGGAAGGAATTCCTTGATACGGTCCTTTTCCAGCGGCACGAAACTGTTGTCGATATGTTCTTCGCACGGGTCACAGATACGCCTCAAACTGTAAAGCATATCCTCGCAGCTGTTCACGCCCAGGTGGAACCAGGTGCTCTTCTCAATCGCCGCACCAGGATCTATCCGGCGCAGACCCAGCATTTCCTTACGCCTGCGTTGCTTCAGTTCCTGTCTTTCCTTCCGCATGGCGGACTCGGCTTTCTGGAGTCTGCTCAGGTCCTCGGAGATGAAACCCTCAGTAACATTGAGATAATTAACATTGACAAAATCGAGGAACTGGCTCTGGCCCTGACGTATATGCTGAGTAAGAAGGCGGAGAGTCTCGGCATTGTCCTCTGAGGTAATCATCTGATTGAAAACGACATCACCTTTCTCCTCCGCCTGCTTTTTCTTGTATTTGATGTTGCTGCGTACAAGGAGGACAATCGACAGGGCAATGAGGATGGACGCCATGGTCAGACCGCCGAGCGACATGGCCAATGCCACTAAGAAGCAGAGGATAAATGCTGCTCCGGCTGTGATGAACCATCCGCCGATGACTGAAATCACACCAGTAATACGGAACACGGCGCTCTCCCTTCCCCAGGCCTTGTCGGCAAGTGAAGAACCCATCGCCACCATGAAGGTCACATAAGTCGTGGAAAGCGGAAGGGTCAATGATGTTCCGAGAGCGATGAGCAGACTGGATACCACAAGGTTCACCGTCGCCCTGATTTCGTCAAAGGCCGCACCCTGAGGAAGGACGACATTTTCATTGTCAAACCTCTTGGCAAACCATCTTTTCACGCCGTTCGGGACCAGTTCTGACAATGCTGAGGCCGTATTGGTACTGAAGCGCACCAGGACTCTGGCCATCTTCGAAGAGCCGAACATCTCGTCTCCGGCATCCTGACGGGCAAGGTCCACGGAGGTCTTCACCACATTGAAAGCCTTCTTGGAAGTGGCGAGGGAAATCACCATGATCAATCCCGCAGCAATCAGGAAGAGGACAGGCGTATGGGCAGGACCGTTCAGGGAATCCATCATGTAGCCTGCCGCGTCACCACCTGCATTGGCCGAATAATCCTGGAAAGAGGAGTAGCCGGCCAGCGGAACGCCTATGAAGTTCACAAGGTCATTGCCCGCGAAAGCCATCGCCAATGCGAATGTTCCGGTGAGGACAAGTATCTTGAAGACATTGACCTTCAATGCAAAGAGGACCTGGGAAAGGACGGCTGTGACGACAAAGCAGATTCCGCAGATGGTCCACGAATGGGTGTTTATCCACTCGTGTGCGGCACCGCTTATGAACGATACGTTTCCAAGTCCTTTGATCAGCATGAAATAGATGATGGCGGTGAATGCCAGACCACCGAAGATGCCGATTTTCCATTTCAGGGAGTTGTTCTTGTAAACGAAGGTGAAGAGTGTCCGCGAAATGTACTGGACGAAGGCTCCGACCACGAACGCGATGGCCACAGAGACGAAAATCGCCATGATCATCGTGAGGGCCTTGCTGGTATTCATCAGGTCAGCCACGTGAAGCGAAGGATCACCCGCCACTTTCATCAATGCCAGCGCGAATGTTCCTCCGAGGAGTTCAAACACCATTGAGACAGTCGTGGAAGTCGGCATGCCCAATGTATTGAAAATGTCCAACAGGACAATGTCCGAGGCCATCACTGCCAGAAAAATGAACATCACGTCCTGAAAGGAGAAAAACGAAGGATGGAAGACACCGTTTCGGGCGACTTCCATCATACCGTTGCTCATGGCCGCACCTGTGAAAATGCCTATTGCGGCGATTGTAAGAATTGTCTTGAACTTGGCCACCTTGGCGCCGATGGCAGACTGGAGGAAATTGACAGCGTCGTTGCTCACGCCGACCATGAGGTCGAAAATCGCGAGCACGAACAAAAACACCACAAACCCGAAATAAATTGTTTCCATACTTTACCTTTTTACACGGTGCAAAGATGGATTTATAGTGTTATACAGCAGTTTCGCAAATGTTAAGAAATTGTTTAATTTCCCTGCTCAGCCTACATCGGGGAGAGTATCTTCTTGTATTCCACGGGAGTCACCTTGAGGAACTGACGTGCATACAAGTCCCAGTCATCCAATATCATAGAGGCAAGTGTGCTTCCGGTGTACTTCAGATGTGCGGCAATCAGCGAACGGAGTTCCTCACGGTCTGCGTCATCTTCCAGAAGCGTAAGCTCTATCATATCCATATTGCAGTAATAGTCGAAGGAGCCATCCGGATCCCAGACGTATGCAATGCCGCCGCTCATTCCTGCCGCGAAATTCCTTCCCGTCTTGCCGAGCACAACCACCCGTCCGCCGGTCATATATTCGCACCCGTGGTCACCCACGCCTTCCACGACTGCCGTGATTCCGCTGTTCCTCACGCAGAAGCGCTCGCCTACCGCACCATTTATATAGAGTTCTCCGGATGTGGCGCCGTAGGCGATAGTATTGCCGGCAATGATATTGTCCTCGGCCTTGAAATCCGTTTCCGGTGATGGAGTAAGGATTATCCTGCCTCCGGAAAGGCCCTTGGCCACATAATCATTGGCATCACCTACAAGTTTGAAAGTCAAGCCCTTGCACAGGAATGCGCCGAAGCTTTGGCCTGCTGAACCGGTGAACACCACATTGATGGTGCCGTCCGGCAATCCTTCCTGACCATAGAGTCTGGTGATTTCGCCGCTCAGCATTGCCCCGACACTTCTGTCGGTATTGCGGACAGGAACTCCTATGCTTAGTTTGTAGCCGGAAGTGACTGCCGGTTTGAGTACCTGCATCAGTTCCATATCCTTCACGCCTTCGAGTTTGTGCTCCTGAGGCGTGGTGAATACCCTGGCATTGTCCTTACAGCTTTCAGGGATGTAGAGGACACGGTCGAGTGAGATTTCATTGGCCTTGGACCCTTCAGGATACGAGCGTTTCTTGAGGAGGTCAGCACGGCCGATCACCTCCTGCATTGACTTGTAACCCATATCCGCGAGTCTTTCACGGACGCTGCGGGCGAGGAAACGGAAATATGTCACGATCTGTTCCGGCTTGCCCTTGAAACGCTTGCGCAGTTCAGGATTCTGCGTGGCGATTCCGACCTGGCAGGTGTTCTTGTTGCAGTTGCGGCATACCATACATCCTTCCGCCACCATCACGGCCGTGCCGAATCCATATTCTTCTGCGCCCAAAAGGGCCATGAACATCACGTCACGCGAGCATCTCAGGCCGCCATCGACCTGCAGGCGGACTTTGCCTCTGAGGTCGTTCATGACCAATGTCTGCTGTATCTGGGCAAGGCCGGTCTCCGCAGGGCTGCCGGCATGCTTGACGCTGCTTGCCGGGCTTGCACCGGTTCCGCCGTCCGCTCCGCTTATAAGTATCACATCAGCTTTGGCCTTTGCGACTCCGGCGGCAATCGTGCCCACACCAGCCTCAGAGACGAGTTTTACACTGATCCGCGCATGGGAATTGACATTCTTCAGGTCAAAGATCAGCTGCGCGAGGTCCTCAATCGAGTAGATGTCATGATGAGGAGGAGGCGATATCAATGTTATTCCAGGTATGGAGTGGCGTGTCCGTGCTATGAGCTCATCCACCTTGAAGCCAGGCAACTGCCCACCTTCTCCAGGTTTTGCGCCCTGGGCCACCTTGATCTGGATTTCATCTGCATTGACAAGATAATATGTATCCACTCCGAAACGTCCTGAAGCGACCTGTTTCACTGCACTTCTTGTACTCGTTCCGTCCGGACGTATCCTGTTGCGCTGCGGGTCTTCCCCACCCTCACCGGTATTGCTCATTGCCCCGAAGCTGTTCATTGCCAATGCGATAGTCTCGTGGGCCTCCTTGCTGATGGCGCCGAACGAAATCGCTTCAGCCACGAACCTTTTCATTATGGACTCCTCCGGCTCGACTTCATCTATCGGAATCGGCTGTCTGTCACTTTCGATTTCCATAAGGTCGCGCAGGTTCATCGGATGGTCATGGTTCTCTTCTGCCACACAGAACTGCCTGAACGACTCGTAATCATCATTTCTCACTGCGGTCTGCAGCAGTTTCACCCGTGAAGGTTCCCAGCAATGCCTTTCGCCGTCTTTCCGCCACGCATAGTTTCCGAAGTCCTCCAGATGGTCAGTGGCTGTCTCCACCAAAGTCTGGTCCTCCTTCATTGAGAACGCCTCGCTATGTGCCCTGGTCACATCCCGGGCAATGTCATCGATGGTAATGCCTTCTATCTGGGAGATGCCTCCGCCCATGTATTTCTCGAGCAATGATGAACTTACGCCGAGCGACTCGAAAAGTGCCGCACCACGGTAGCTTCTTATCGTGGAGATGCCCATCTTGGACAGGATTTTCAGCATTCCCTTGTTTATGGCCGTGATATAATGCTCCTCAGCAGACGGATAGTCGAGCTGTACCGCATTGTCAGACACGAGTTTGTCGAGGATGGAGAATGCCATATACGGGTTCACGCCGCTGGCTCCGTACCCCACGAGCAGGGCGACATGCATCACTTCGCAAACTTCGCCGGACTCCACGATAATCGCGGTCTGCCCTCTCTTCCTGCAATGTATGAGGTGATGATGAACCGCTGACAATGCCAGGAGTGACGGTATAGGAGCGTGCTCCGCATCCACTGCCTTATCACTGATAATCAGATAATTATACCCGGCATCCACAGCTTTTGCAGCATCTTTGCAGAGCTTGGAGAGGGCGGCCTCCAGTGCCTGCGTTCCGCCTGACACTTCGAAAAGCATCGGCAGAGTAATGGTCTTGAAGCCCTTGTATCTGAGGTTCCTGAGCGTTTCCATTTCCCCGTTGGTCAGAATCGGGGATGTAAGTTTCACCACTTTGCACAGTTCAGGAGACGGACTCAGGATATTGCCCTTCACGGCGCCTATATAACTCGAGAGTGACATCACTGCCGATTCTCTGATAGGGTCGATCGGAGGGTTGGTGACCTGGGCGAATTTCTGCCGGAAATAATTGAAGAAACGCTGCGGCTTGTCAGAAAGCACCGCCAGCGGGGTGTCGTCGCCCATTGCATAAATCGGCTCGGCGCTTTTCACCGCCATCGGCACCATGATTCTGTCAATGTCTTCTTTCCCGTAGCCGAAAGCGTGGAGTTTCTTGGAGTATTCCGTGACGCTCTGCTCGACTTTTCTTCCGCTCTTTATGTTCTTCAGGATTATACGGCCTGCATGAAGCCAGTCGCCGTAAGGATGCTCTGATGCCAATGCATCCTTGATGGTGTCATTGTCAATGATCTTTCCCTTCTTGGTATCCACCATCAGAATCTTTCCCGGATAGAGTCTGCCCTTGGAGGCAACCGCCGACGGAGTAATATCACAAACTCCAGTCTCAGAAGCCATTACAAGCAATCCGTTCTTGGTGATGAAATACCTGCAAGGTCTCAGTCCGTTGCGGTCCAGCATTCCTCCGGCATAACGTCCGTCCGAGAAGAAAATCGTGGCAGGGCCGTCCCACGGCTCCATGAATATGGAGTGGTATTCGTAGAAGTTCTTCAGGTCCTGACGGAGCGGATTGCCTTCGCGGTAGCTTTCAGGTATCAGCATTGACAGTGCATGCGGGATTTCCATGCCGGCGCGGGTAAAGAATTCGAGCACATTGTCAAATGAAGCGCTGTCGCTCATTCCCGGCTGGATTATCGGGCTGATATTTTCGCTGATGCTGCCCAGATTCGGAGCCTTGAGCACTGATTCACGCGTTTTTATCCAGAGCCTGTTTCCGCGGATGGTATTTATCTCCCCGTTATGGGCAATGTACCGGAACGGCTGCGCCAGGCTCCACGTCGGAAATGTATTGGTCGAAAAACGGGAATGGACCATGGCGATGGCGCTTGTGAAATACGGGTTGGTCAAATCCGGGAAATAATGCCTCAGCTGCATTGTCGAGAGCATTCCTTTATAGACCAATGTCCTGGTTGACAGGCTGACCACGTAGCATGCTGCCTTGTCTGTGATGGAAGATGAAAGGACTTTCCTCTCTATTCCCTTCCTTACCAGATAGAGTTTGTCCTCCAATACTTTGGGGTCGTCGCAGCCGGTTATGAAGATCTGCCTGATTTCCGGCTCGGTGGCAAGCGCATCCTTTCCCAAGATGGAACTGTCCACCGGGACTTCCCTGCTGTGCATGACCTCCAGGTTGTTCGCCTCGACACATTCGTTGATGATTTCAGTGAAACGGGCATTGTCCCTCGGCTCTTTCGGCAGGAATATCATTCCTACGCCGTAACGTCCTTTTTCCGGAACAGGGATACCGTTGAGCAGAATGAACTCATGCGGTATCTGGACCATGATGCCGGCGCCGTCTCCCGTCTTGGAATCAGCTCCTTCCGCCCCTCTATGGGCCATATTTTCGAGTACGGCCAGGCCCTTCTCGATAATGTCGTGATACTTGCTGCCGTTTATGTTCACAACAAGTCCGACGCCACAAGCATCTTTCTCATATTCAGGAGAATACAAGCCTTTTTCAAGTTCGTTTTTCATCTGTTTCCTATGTCTTTAGTTACCTCACTTGCCCGCCCCTCGAATTATTTCTGTCGTACAGCAGTTACTGCTTTTTCTTCTCGTCAGAATCGCCGGCAATCTTTTCTTTTACGGTATTGACACCGTTGGTCACTCCTGCCTTGATCTTCTTCTTGGACTGATAGAATTTGGTAGGGTTGATTTCGGCGATGGTGCGGTAATATGCGCGGGCCCAATAGTTGCACAGGCCGATTCCGCCTGACTTGCCCTTGAACGGCCACACGTCGAGCACCTTCATCGTATCATTGTCGAAGAACACATAATAGAATGTGCCATAGTCAGTTCCCTTGTTCAGCTCACCTGCGAGAATGACAAGTCCGAGACCTTCTGCCGACTTGATGTCCAAGTCCTGAAGTTCGAATTCGGCATCCTGTTCTGTCAATGGCTTAGGCGTATGGTTAACCTTAAGTTCGCTTTCGTCGATAGCACTGATCTGGTTGACGACATTGTCAATGTCGACATAGACAATCTTCTTTTTCAGCCTGTCCTCAAGCGCGAGGATGTACTTGTCCGGCTCGGTAAGGAACAGATTGTTGATTTTACCGAAAGCATCGATAAACTCGCTCACTGTTTCACTGGCCGCGACCACTTTCACCGGCGCGAAATCGATTCCGTAGAACCTGATTTCACTATAATCGTCCAAAGTCTTGACTTCCTGCGCCATAGACATAACACTGCCTGCAAACAAAGCAACTGCTGCAAATAGAATCTTTCTCATAAACTTTTATTTGTTTTCTCTTTTGTCAATGAATTTTACGGGCTTGCGGCTCATCGGCGGAAAAATGATTTTCGCCACGTTTTCCGGAGTATCGAAAACCACGCCCGGGGCCACACGTACCTTCGCCCTGAATATATCCTTTATTTCTTTTTCAAATCTGTCGGACGGGGTCAATGTCCCGACTCTGACCACTACGTCATCAGTACCGAGTTCGCTTGTATCCACCTCCACGACATAGTTCTTCACCTCCGGAATATTGTCGAGAATGTCGAACAATGCCGGCGGATAGAGCGTGGTGCCCTTGAATTTTATCATCTGCTTCTTGCGGCCGACCACAGAACTTACCCGCACGGTGTTTCTTCCGCAGCGGCAAGGCTCGTCATAATGATATACCATATCCCCGGTCTTGAATCTGAGCAGCGGCATTCCGGTCACGCCAAGCGTAGTGATGGTCACTTCGCCCGCCTCACCCGGTCCTACCGGCAGATCATTGTCATCCAGGAATTCGACAATCAGCAGTTCAGGCTGGAGATGACCGCCATTGAAATACTGGCAGTCCGTGAACGAGTGCTGCATCTCGGTGGATGCATAAGTGGTATATAACTGAAGTTCAGGCCATTTCGAATGAATAACCTGTCCCAATGTGTTCAGTTCAAATGTCTTCGGATCGCGCAGCGCCTCGCCGATGCAGACGCATTTTTTCATTGAGCAATTACGGTAGTCGATGCCGTGTTCCTCCGCGAATGAAATAAGTTTCACGAGGAATGACGGCACGGCCATGCCCACCGTCGGATGTATTCTGGAGATGGTGTCCCACTGTAGTTCCGGGATGCCGTTGCCTACCCTTACTACGCCCATGCCCAAGTCCCTGGCCCCTAAGAAATATGCCAATCCGGCCATGAAACGCCTGTCGATGGTAACCATCTCCTGCATTATGTCATTTGCCGTACAGCCTGCCGTCTGAAATGAAAGCTGTTCATTATAAGCAAGATGCTGAAGGTCAGCTTCAGTTTCCGTAAAGGTCACGGGATCGCCCAATGTGCCTGACGTGGTGGCATAGTCGATGACGTTATCCGGTGTAACACACATGAAGTCCGGACCGTAAAGCTGGAGGTCCTTCTTCGTTGTTACCGGAACATTGCGCAGATCCTCCAATGTCTGTATCGTGAACGGATTGATCTCGTGCGCAGCAAACATTTTTTTATAGAATGGAGAATGGCTCGACAGATACTCGAGCGCCTCACGAAGTCTCCGTTCCTGATACTTCTTGATCTCCGCCTTGGGCAGGAACTGTATTTCCGGATGCTTTTCCAATGTTCAGTTGTTTTTTCCCTCTATATCTTTCACTATCTCCAATCCCCCTCATCTCTCCCGACACAAACTTCAAAATTAGAAAAATTTCCGGCGAAATCAAACAGTATGAAGAAAGATTGCTATAATGTGATTACTTTATATTTAGGAACGAGTGCCTTCATTATCACCCAACCGATGAGGTATGAGGTTGCACAGACACAAAAGATGATGAAATAGCCGGCCGGCATTCCACGGAAACCGAGGAAAGTCATATCGGTGACCTATTGCGAGTTTGCCTAAATTGCGTTCCAAAAACGGATATTCAATAAAAACGTTGGCGTTTAGAAGAAAACACTATACCTTTGCAGACGAACAAGAACCAAAAATATAATAAAAAGGTTTCAAAAATATGGTACAGACATCAAGCCAAAGCACTGTAAATAAGATAGAAATGAGGCTTAGAGGAAAAGGACGTGGTTCGATAGTCTTCCAACAAGACTATGCAGACTGCGGAACACCATCAGCCGTGAAGTCAACATTCCATCGAATGTACACCGACGGAATGTTGGTGCGGTTGGCTCATGGCATTTATTATTACCCCAAAGAGGACAAGGAATATGGACTTGGTATCATATACCCATCTGTTGAAGACATCGCCCAAGCTATAGCCAAACGAGACAAAGCTAATATCGTACCTATGGGAGCATATGCCTTGAACCGTCTTGGATTGTCCACGCAGATGCCTATGAATGTTGTGTTCCTGACCAATGGCGCACCACGTAGGATAAAGATCGGAAACGGACGCGGCATCCTGTTTAAGCATTCTTCTTCGGGCAAGAACTTTGCTTATAAATCAGAGCTGATGATGCTTATTGTAACAGCCATGCGCACCATAGGCGAAGAAAAAATGACCGATGAGGAACGCAACTTGCTTGTCGAACACACAAGGAATGTAAGCGACAACGATTTCAATCATGATATTAAACTTGCCCCTGCATGGGTGCGCAAAATACTAATTGCACGATGAAATTCATAGACATACCAGAAGATAGACAACGTGAAGCTATCAATACCGTAGCATTGCAGACCGGATTGCCGCCGTCAAGCATCGAAAAGGACTGGTGGGTAACGCAGGTATTGAAAGCACTTCATACTTTGCCATATGCAGAACATATTGCTTTCAAAGGAGGTACAAGTCTTAGCAAATGCTGGAACTTGATAGCCAGATTCTCCGAAGACAAGAACAAAATAGTTCCCTGCACCTTGATATCGAGCTGCGGAATACCCGCGTGAAAGCGACAAGAAGCTTTGTCACAGACAAATACAAGCTCTACACCGAGCCCCCTCTCGAAGTCATTGACGGCAAACTAACCATCTCAATGTCCCCCAACTCCTTCGCCCTGATAGAGATTGAAGAGTAGTTATGCTCTACACCAGCATTATCCAGTAATTGTCAGCACTTGGAATTCCGTATCGCTTAAAACGTTTTCGACGAAATAAAGCCCTACAATATTCGTCGTGTTTTGAGTAAATCCGTCCATTTTACGCACGATATGACATTTTTTCACCACGACGGGCGTGGAAAACGTTTTAACATGCACGGGGAGTTACATTGCATGGAAATGACCATTAGTAAAGACCACGTGGCAGGAAAGCCCTGCCGGGGCGCGTCAAACGACCAAGTCTGGACGGACTTGCATCTAGAACTCCAGATTAGCTATCTTTTCATGAATCTGTTCGCCGGGCGATTCGTCAAGGCAGTTCCTGAACTCCATCGTTCCGAGTCCGGGGACATCGGTGATGGTGCATACGGTTATGCCGGACGTGCTGGTATATGACAAGACTTCATCTTTGTTGTCATTGTCCCGGTACAGGACGAATCCCTTGGTGTCACCGGTGTAGCCTGCGAGCATCATGAAAAACATGGAACCGACATCTCCGTACGAGGCTTCATACAGGCTCTCTGATGAATATTTGAACGGAAACGTCTTGTCCGAATACCGCACCTGGCACGTTCCGTTGTTGTCAATGTTGATGCGGGTATATATTGACAGACTGTCAGTTGAATCCCCAGCATGCTGCATCCCGAAAGGAATGGAATACCCATACCCCTTTCCGCAATCATAAATTCCTGTCAATGTGTAAATTGCCGTCCAGTCTCCGTCACCCTTCTTCATGTATATGCTACCAGCTGATTCCGACTTAGGAATTCCGATGTGGAAATCGCCGTTCTCGCTGGTCAGGTATATGAAATTGAAATCACTATTTACCTGCTCGTAAGAATTCCACACATCATGTTTGTTGCCCGGACGATATTCATACCAATCCAAGCCGTCCCTTACGAAATATCCTCCCTTGTAACAGTATATATCCCGCGCGTCGCTCGGCATGTAATCGTAGATTTCACTCGTAGTGTAAATCTCACTCCATTCACCGCCGGGCGGGGCATAGAAAAAGTTGCATGAAGTGTTTTTCGGCACACTCACGCTGCAGCTGGAATTCTTGATATTGAAGAAGTTGCTCTCTTCGTTATACTGCTCGTATGTCGCCCAGACGCCGATCTTGCTGTCAGGACGGTATTCTTCCCAATGCGAGCCGTTCCGTAGAAAATAACCTCCCTTATACGAATAAAGCCCCGTCTGTCCGGCAGCCGGGGTTAACATGAAGAGCAATGTGACAATGCTCACCAGAAAGTTTCGACAACTCATAAATACGAGTCAATGCCTACCTTTTTGAAAGTTCGGAATCCAGGAAAATCAATCCGCTGTCACCGCATCTTTCAATCTTGTTCACGATAGCGTCAACAGAAGCCTCTTCCTCGACTTGCTCACGGACGAATCCCCAAAGGAAATCCTGGGTAGCCTTGTCCTTCTCTGCAGAAGCTACGTCCACAAGGTCATCTATAAGCCTTGATACGTGGCGCTCATGTTCAGCGACATTGGCGAAAACCTCTTTTACGCTGCCCCAACCACTCGGAACGACATCGATCATGTTTACTTTAGCCTCGCCGCCACGTTTTGCAAGATAGTTGGCAAGCATCATTGCATGATTCCTTTCTTCATCAGACTGCTTGTGCATCCAATGTGCAAAACCATCCCAACCTTCTTTCTCGAAGTAGAAAGCCATCTGGAGATACAGATTTGAAGACCATAACTCAGCGGTAATCTGATCGTTTACCGCATTCTGCAATTTCTCGGTAATCATAATCATTATAATTTAAAATCCTTCTTTTCATAGCGGCCACATCAAGCCGTTGTTACTTGAGAGCGTGCAACTTATGTGCCAATTTCGCTACTGCAGCTCCAAATTTTTATCCTTGCCAATTTGTCAATAACAATGCGATAGTTTGTAGATAACTTATTTCTTCGCCGACATCGGAAACAGAGAATCTACTTCATATTGAGTTAGTCCAAGTACTCGTCGGATTTGACTGTTCGATGAGCGCAATTCATAATGGAGTGTGCGTGCAAGGTCGAGTTTCTGGGCCTTTGAGAGTTCGCGTAAGGATGCTGATTGATGCCTTTCTCGTAAGATATTGCTTAGTTGCGAGAACAGTTCGCTGTCTGTAAGATACTCTTCGTCATCTATTTCAGATGCGACACCACTATAGCCTTCCACGTTTTTACAAAGCATTGAAAAATAGTGATGGGCATTACGGAACATGGATTTTGCGAATTGTATGGCACAATATCCTGTCGGTATCAAATAGCCCTCCGCTGCCATGGGCCAATCATCGGGAATGTCCGGAATTCGGCCATGGAACATGTCGAAGCGTTGCTTTGTAGTCGTGTCTTTAAATGTCGTATCGTAGGAGTGCAAAAGACTGAAGAAATAACTTCCTGCACCCCACGGATAACTATATGGGGTGTGATTGGCATCAGCTACGAAACCATTTCGATTGATATAGACTATGGTATTGCGCATGGCATCCAAAGAAGTAACTTCTTTTAGCAACGGCGCAAATCCTTTCGGAAGACTATCCGGAAAGCTGTCTTTCAATCCTCGTCCCAGTCGTTTTCTTATAAAGCTAAATGATGCAAGGACTTGCTCCTTAGGTCCTTCAGCCAATATATGGAGATGATTTCCCATTAACTCGAAGGTAAGAATCTTGATTTCGTTGTACTTCAATGCTGTCTGAGCGATGACGTTCATAGCGAACCCAAAGTCTTCCTTCTTCTTGAATATCTGAGGGGTTTCCTTTCCGGATGTGAACAAATGCCAATACGGACCATTCATCTCGAATGTGCGCAGGCAGAAATTTTCGCGTTCTCTAAATTCTGACATAGTTTTTTTCGGTATAGTTTAGTGGCGCTATCCGTGTTGTTGTCGCGGATGTCACTCAACTAAGTTATGACAAATATGTCACATTAGCAACAAGCCTGTCATTTGGTTAAAAAAACGCGGCTTTTTTAAACCAAACGAGAAATAAAACCCATTTGGTTAAAAAAACGCACGAATTTTTAACAAAAAAAGCCGAAGTTATCGGCCATCACCTTCCCCCTATATCCCCTTCACGTCGAAATACTTGAAACGGCGGATCTTGCGGGTGGCGGTCTTTTCGAACGGCTCACGCAGAATTTGGACGGCGCTCACCTTCGAAGTGCGGTTGACATTCTTGTTTACTATGTTCAGAATCATTGACTTGTACTCTTCGATCCTGCGGAAGAACTCATCCTCGCCCTCCTGGTTCCAGTCGATGGCATTCTCATTGAACGTCACCAGCGCCACCAGTTTGCCGCCACGCGGAATGATGATGGACTCGTTCACGTCATCGATGTTGTTGATGACCTGCTCGATCTCCTCCGGATAGATGTTCTCACCCGAAGCCCCGAGAATCATGTTGCTCAGACGCCCCTTGATGAAATAACGACCCTTCTCATCCAGACATGCGAGATCATTGGTCCTGAACCAGCCATCCTTCGTGAACGCCTTGCGGGTGCGCTCCGGATCCTTGTAATAACCGAGCATGACATTCGGCCCCATCGCAACTATCTCACCTTCACCGGTTTCCGGATTGATATTGTCAAGCCGCAACTCCACATTGCGGACCGGAACACCGATAGAACCCGGGAACCTGCTCCGCCCGACCGTGAAACTCAGCAACGGCGAAGTCTCCGTCAATCCATACCCGACGGCGTACGGGAAACCCGCCTTCAGGAGGAAACGCTCCACCTCAATGTCCAGCTTCGCGCCGCCGATGCCGAAGAACGACAAATGGCCGCCGAAAGTCTTCTTCAGTTTCAGGCCAATGACTTTGCACATCAGCCAGTTCATGTTCTTGTCCATCCAGCTCAGCATCCGGCTTTTCCGTATGGTCGGCACGATACTGTTCCTGTAAATTTTCTCTATGATAAGCGGCACGGAAAGAATTGTCGTCGGTTTGACCACCTGCATTGCCTTCAGCAGCAGTGCCGGCACCGGCGGCTTCGACATATAATATACGCTCGCGCCCACGAACATCGGATACAACACTCCTAAAGTCAGTTCCAATGTATGTGACATCGGGAGAATCGACAGCCAGCGGTCCTTCTCCGTCCTGCGCTGTGAATGCCAGCAGGAAATCACGCAGGAACTGAGATTCCTGTGGCTCAGGACCACGCCCTTGGCATTGCCCGTAGTGCCTGATGTATAAATGATTGTGGCGATATCATCCGGCATCGGCATTGCCACCTTGCCGTCGCAGCGGAACTTGCTGTCGTCCTTCTTGATTTCCTCGAAAGTCTCGATATCTATGACCAGCGTAAGTTTGTCAATGCACTCCCGTGTGACGTTCAGCAGAAGCTTCTTCGAGACGAAAAGCACCTTGGACTCCGAATGGTTCAGGATATTGGTCACCTCATTGGCAGACGATTCCGGAAGAATTGGAATGGCAATGCGTCCGAACGGAACAGTCGAGAAAAATGCGACAGTCCACTCCGGCATGTTCTGCGCCAGGATCGCTACCTTGTCAGACGCCCCGATTCCGAATTGTGTCAGCCTCTTCGACAGCATCTCACATGTCCGCCTGAACTGCTCGTATGTATATTCGTGTTCTGTATCAATGACTTTCGACATTCGATTCTTCGCATACCTGCGCGTTGAATATTCATATAGTTTACCGAGAGTGTCGATGTAAGATTCCCTGAACGAATTGCTGTGCTTTCTAAAATTCATAATTTTTCCAAATTTGGCTGCAAATGTAGGAACAATGCATGAGACTTTTGTGACAAAAAAAGGAGGATAGATGTTCTAAAACCGACGCGCAAATGCTGGAAATAATGTATTTTTGCATTGATAAAAAAAAATGACAATATGAGGACTCTCGGGATTATTCTTACGGCAATGATGGCTGCGACCGCCATCTCGTGCGGCAATCGTAGCGGATGGAGCTCTGCTGAAATGGAGCTTATCAGAGATGAAAGAGCCACTATGCGCGTGCTTACTGTCAATGACGCAGCAGATTCATTGACACTGAGGAAAGAGTGTCGTCGAATCAGCGAAAAAGGGTTGAAAAGCAATGAGTATCAACGTCTTGCCGAAAAGATGGTAGCTACGGTAACCTCACCTGAAGAGGACGGAGTCGGTATCGCCGGCCCTCAAGTGGGGATATCCAGACGCATAGTAGCGGTACAGCGTTTCGACAAGGAAGGTGAGCCGTTTGAGGTCTATCCCAACATAAGCATTTCCGCATGCCGTGGTGAAAAGGAACTTGGTTTCGAAGGATGCCTCAGCATTCCCGGAAAACGAGGTGAAGTAGCCCGCTACCGCGGCATTGACATCACATACACCTCCGTCAGAACCTTACGCGACACCACCGAAAGCATACAGGGGTTCACCGCCGTCATCTTCCAGCACGAGTGCGACCACCTCGACGGCATCCTCTACACAGACTATCTGTAAAGCGGCCGGAACTCATATCATCAGCATGATGCGCCCTTCTGCCTTGACGAAAGTGTCAGGATAGCGCATCACGACAGCATAGACCTGGGCTGAGGTCACAGGCTTACCGTCTTTCCGGACATGAAGCCGTCTCCGGTTTATGATCTCCGCAATCTGTTCTGTGCGCAGACCTCCGTTCCGCTCGGCAAGCACGTATAATATGGCTTCTTCAATCTTCATTGACCATCATTTACGGGACTAGGGACGGCTATTCTGAATGGCGGTAGCCCTGGATCTTGTTCCATTTGCCACGTGTAAAATCAGGCACGAGGACCGGTTTGCTGCCATTTTCGATGGAAGCTGCAGACAGGTCACCGATGCAGGACCACTCGGCCGCATCATAAACATCCATGTCAAGCGGCTTGCCGTTCCTGAGGCACCATACCAGACGGTAATCCATGATGAAATCCATGCCGCCATGTCCGCCGACCGATTTCGCCTTCTCCTCAATATCCTTGACAATAGGACTCTGATATTTCTTCAGAAGTTCCTTATAGACATCTCCGGGAACGAAATTATGCGCCGAAAGATTCTCGTAATCCGCATCGCCATTGATCTGGTCAGGTTCGAAAGCGAATCCAGGGAAAGGATACTTTTCCGCATATCCCTTCGTGCCGACCACCTGATACATCCTGTCATAAGGGCGAGGAGTATAGACATTGTGCTGAAGAAGGATGGTCTTGCCATTGACAGTATGAATCAGCGTGGAAGTCTGGTCCCCGTTCGCGAATGTCTCGGCGCCCATGTTCTTCTTGGCCAGTTCCAGACCTGCAACCGAAACTGTCGCCATTGAAACCAGATAGTCCATCCTGTCGCCACGATGGATGTCAAGCGCCTGACAGTCAGGGCCCAAGCCATGTGTGGCATAAACGTCACCGGCATGTGCCTGGTCAAATGCCAGACGCCAATTGTCATGATATCGGTCCCAAAAATCCGCAAGATTATGGATATAAGAGCCTTCCGCATGGAGAACTTCGCCGAACAATCCCTGCTGGACCATATTGAGCGTGGTCAGTTCATAGAAATCATACACGCAGTTTTCCAGCATCATGCAATGCTTGCGTGACTGTTCCGCAACATCGACCAGTTGCCAGCATTCTGCCACAGAAGTAGCCGCAGGAACCTCCACGGCAACATGTTTTCCATGCTGCATCGCATACACTGTCATCTCCACATGCTTGTCCCATGGTGTACAGATATACACGAGATTTACGTCATCCTGCTCGCAGAGCCGTTTCCAGCTGTCTTCCCCAAAATACTCCGCAGCCTCAGGCTTCCCGGCATTCGACAGTGTCTTCTGTGACTTCTTCACGCGGTCTTCCTCCAGGTCGCAAAGCGCCACCGTACGAGTTCCGTCAATGTTGGTAAAACGCGACACTGCACTTGATCCCCTCATACCCAGCCCGATAAAACCGACCCTGACCGTATCGATCGGATCCGCCGCGAACTGCAACATATCCTGCTGACCATCAGCCGGTTTCGGTTCATTGAACACAATGACGCCATCCTTGATCTTGTAATTTTTTCCATCCTTACAGCCGCCTCCGCAGCACCCGGACAATATCGCTGCAGTCATAGCTGTCAATGTCAATAATTTGTGTTTCATCGCTTATGTGAGTGTTTAAATAATCCTCTAAATTAGAAAATAACACCGAAACATTGCAACTTAATCCCGGATTCACGACTAAAAAGTGCCAATTCGGCAAGTTCCAGTCGTAAATCCGGGAAGACAGTTTGGACCTATAAGCCTTATTTCACCGAATTTGGTTTCCGTGTAATAATCTCGATAAAATACTGTTTAACGCGCTGGGCCTGAGCCTTATCCACAGACAAGATGACGTGCTTGCCTGATTCTGACGGAGTGAAAACGGTATGCCCGTCATCTGTAACCGTGATGGTTCCCGGCTCTGAAACTCCGAAGAAATCAGCGGCTCCTTTAACTGCATAAAGCACTGAGGTCAAATCCCAAGTCTGCCTGTCGTAAGGCATCGGGCGATAGTGCAGATACGCCTGAACCATCGGATGCTGAACTCCCCAGTTGAAATCATTCTGAATCACTGAAGCAGGGAACTTTATCACCTTGCCCACAGCGAACGGAGAAACGGCTACGTCACCCGGCCACTCGGAGAAAAGTTTCTTTGCCGAAGGTATGTCATTGACAATGTTGAACTCTGCACGAGGATTCTCGATAAAGTCGCCTCCCATAACTGAAAGCAGACGCACCTTCTTGGCCACCAGTTCTTTACCTGTCAACGGAGAATATTTGTCACCAGGCGTTTCCAGAAGTCTGGCAAGATTAGTGGAGAAGCCGACAGTAATGACAGTCACGGAATTGTCCGGCTGGGCCGCAAGCAATTTGCGGTACAGGATATGCGACGGCAGCAGTTTGTCATAACTCTTGAGGCTGCGCTTGAACATCGGAGTACCGTCCTCATTGTTCAGTTTGCAGACATTCTCCGCATAGTTCACATAATCGTCAAGACATACACCGCCGGTAATTTTTCCGATAGGAATTCTCGGATAGCCGTACCAGGTATTCATGATGTCCACGAACTCTGGAGCATACTTGGTATCCTTGTTGGTAAGAATGCCCAATATCTTCACAACTCCCTGGTCCTGATATTTATAGAGCATATCCAGAGCCAACGCATCGTCCACGTCGTTACCTATATCAGTGTCGAGAATAATCCTGATAGGTTGATTTTTTATGTCAGTTTGCCGTGAACGGGCAGAAACGGGCGTATTATAGCAGATGGCATAAACACACCACAGAAAGGCGATTATTATTTTCGTTGTACTCTTCATGTTAAAATATTTTTTTAATCAATAGCCTAAAAACCCTCATAATCTTTTTTCAATGAAGTTACACTGTAAACATTTTTGATTCCGCTTGATGGTATAGTTTGAGTCGCGCGAATTTCCCAATTCTGTTCAGCTGAAGGATATCCGCTTTCGGGCTTATAATACCAATAATGACAGTTCTCTGATATTGCATAGTCGCCCGCATTTTTATTTAATTCATTGAAGAAATACGATGATGAACAAGCATTGGAACACTGCCCATTTGGGACACGCTTCAAATCAGCCACCTTACTTCCGTTTTGATAAAACTCAACCCTCCAGTTCACATCGTCATCATTCCAAAGTTCGGCAACAAAACATCCTTTTAAAGCAGAATATCCTTTGGCTTTTATGTTTGATGTTCCGCCTATTCCGCCATTATACCACGTGTATTCATAGCCTTTAGTCCCAGCATATACCTGATTCCCATCATATACCCGCATTTGAAAATCCATATCATGCCCGACAGCTTTTTCGACCCAATTTACTATACTGTTCCCCTTTACTTCATAGATGCTGTATGCGTTGGGCGAGCCATCCAAATTTGAATGACAGTTCCAGAAGCAACCACAAGCAGCTGCATGAATATGCTCATATATCGGCATGCCGCCTCTGCATACATAATCGGAATGAACCCAGTTTTGAGGGAAATGCCTGTGCCCGGACATGATATGAGCCTCGTGAAATTCCGTCAATAATCTCAGCACATCATCATAATACTTGTCTTTATTGATGAGCCCTCCGCCGCTTACTTTCCCTTCCCTGAATGGAATGTGCAGGTTCAGAATAATCAACTTGCTTTCCTTGTTATCTACGTGAGACAAGTCTTCTTTTAACCATTTCAACTGCGTTGCCGTAAATCCACCATTGTAAGACCATGTCTTACCCGTTGTTGACTTGCAGATAACACTCTCAAGGGTAACGATGTGAACATTCCCTACATTTAGCGAGTAATCCGTGGGGCCAAAGTGAGATACATAATTAGCGACTGCAGCATATTGCGTGCGTTCCTTAGCATCGTGGTCATGATTGCCGATAGATTGGAAAATAGGAAAATACCCGTTATAATCCTCCAGACCAGACATAGCGGATTTCATGGCCGTCCACATATTCGGCGTATCATGGACTATGTCGCCCATTGTGCATGCAATAACATTTTTGTATTTGCCGGAAACTTGGCTGGCTTTCAGTGTACTCTTCAAGTCTGCCAATGTCTCATTTATATATCTGTTCACATGGCTGATGTTGGTAACTTGAGGATCGCCGATTGCAACATAAGTAAATTCATCTGACATCGAATCGTCCGGCGTAAGTTCAAAGTCATTCCTATTGAGTTTCTTATAATCAAATGTTATTGTAGAATAGAATGCAGGCAAGTGGGTTTCGCTATCCAAAGCAACCTTGTAACCAGCTGGCAACGAATAGTAAATGTTTCGACAATACCTATTGGCCACCATCTGATATACACCATTTTTATCAGTTACCGTATATGAATATCCATCCGTAACCGGCACGCCCGGTATGCCCCGACCTGTGGAAGAATCTTTTATCAAACCGCACGCATTGATGCCTTCTGCCAACGCTGTGCCGTTTATTGAATTATCATTTGAAGGAGTCCCCCCTGGGGAGGGCTCCTTACTACAACTCAAAAGTAATGCAATTATCAAAAAGCTATTCAACCATCTACTCATACGAAATAAGTTCAATTTTAACATGATCAAGGTAGAAACGATTTTGACCGGAAGCGACAACGGAGCGAGTGCCCCCGATGGCAATTCTAGATGTCGGTTTCACGTGTTCCAATGTCACCTCATACGTGTGCCAGCCATAATCCTCCTCTGACATTTCCACCAATGTTTCCGTTTTGGTCACATTGCCATAATACTGTTTCAAATAATTATTGGCATCAATGGTCGTGCCGTCCAAGACATATACAGCTTTCGTTTTTGTATCATATTCTCCTGTCTTTTCCTCATTGTAATTGCATGCAACAAATGTCACCTTGACTTTTGCCTCACCTTTCAAACTTGACAGTTCAGGAGTTGCCAAGATTCCTAATTTTTGTCCAGCTCCCATTTTCACCATTCCTGGACGCACACAAATTGTACCTTTGGTCGCTTTTGAATTTTCATTCAACTGGCCCCAACTCTTCAAACTTTCAATGTTTCTGACACATTTCCCCACGCTATTGAACAGGCCATATTCATTGTGATACTTACAATAGTTGAATTCATTTGCAACTTCTGTAAGACTGAACGCTTTATCTCCCGTTCTATCGCCTGTCGGGAACGAGAACGCGGTTACAGTGCCACGGTCTTTTCTGGATATTCCCGCACACAGATGAACCATGTCACCGCCCCAGCATATTCTGTCAAAATTCTCACACAACAAAATATCTCCAACTTCTGCAGACGCTGCAGCACCTATCATTACCGTATCATCAGCTAGTGTATGATATTTTACCACATCACTGCTCGGATTTCCTCTATCAGAATTATAGCATGTAACCCTACAGTAGTAGTCTGCGTCAGGTTCCAATTCGGAAAAAACAAATCCGGGAAAGAAGTCAGCCATCTTTGCAAAAGTCCTGTCATGAAGCGAGGACGGAAGGTCAAGAGCAACTTGAAGATCGGAACATGCCGCATCTTTATATAATTCAACCTTGAAGTTATATGTAATATCTACGCTTCGGTCAGCGAATGCTGTCGTTGAATAATTAACGGCCAATTGTCTGGAGGAAGCCCAATTAAGAGATGAAGAAGGCTTTTGAACGACATCTACGGTCTCATTGACGATTCCTGCTCCAAATCTGATTACTGCAAGTGAGTCACCGGTCATAATCCACGTCCAGTCAGAATACTTGGCATCGTGATAATTAGCACGAGCCCTGACATGATACTTCTGCCCTTTCTTGAATCCTGAAAATATCGCGGCATCGTTTATGGCGTCGCTTTTTAGAACGATCTGACTAGGAGGATTAACGTCTAGTCCTATCTTGTCTTTTACCAGTTCAACGGTAAATGAAACAGCGCCGGAATTCAATGCTTTAGTAGCATCCCAATATACCGACAAATCAGTGTCTGTAGAGTTCACTTCATCGTATTCAAGATTCTCTGGACGGGCAAGTGATTTATCCAAACCATATCCTACGTCTTTCGAACACGACATTGACAGAACACCTATGATAATCAATAATATATGTTTAGTGTTGCTCATATCGATCAAATTTATTTCCAAAGTTCATTCTGAGCCAAGTTCTGATTTACATCAATTGCCGACTGCGGTATAGGTTTGAGATACATCTTCTCTTTCCACACTCGAGGTGTTTGCTCAAACACCAAACAGCCATCGGAATCTACAGAAACATACTTGTTATCTGAAAGGACGATATATTGAGTGTTAGCTTGAGCCACTACCGGATTCTTCACAATGCTGATAAACTTGGTAGAACTGCCGTTAAGAGGCTGAACCGTTCCAACCGGGCAGTAAATACCTCGCCACGCCCTCTCTATAAGATGTCCCAAGTGCCATCTCATAAGGTCTTGGTACCTGAGATTTTCCATAAACAGTTCCGTTCCACGTTCGCGACGTATTTCAAGTAGCCATTTGTCTGTAACCGTATTGTCAAAATATGAAACAAGGTAAGGGTCTGCTTCCGTTGGTGCAATGGCACTTACACCAGCTCTTGCACGCAACAACGCAATTGTAGCTTTCCAATCATCCTCAGTGAACTGCCCCAATTCGGCTTTTGCTTCAGCGTAGTTCAACAGGACTTCCGCATAACGCATTACAGGAATTGAGTTGTAACTCGTTGTGGTACTTTCCAATGAAGAGTCGTCAATATTGAACTTGATAATCTGATAACCGGTTCTGGTAACATTGAAATTAGGTACGGCTTCAGACATTTTGCCTCCTTGAAGTTTTGCATATGTCGGAGTGATGATAGTCTGGGCAATACGTGCATCCCTATTCGGGTTCAGTTCTTCGCAATAAGAGTTTGTCTTATACGACGCATCATCAGTATATCGGCTGCCATCTCTATTGAGATACGTATTCAGAAAATCTTTAGTCATCGACCAGCATGAACCGGAAGTGGCCGAGTTGAAATACCATGTTGTAGGATGCATTACAACACCTTCGATATACTCTCTAGCCCATAGTATTTCATCATAGTTTACAGCCTCACTATTGAAGATTTTCCTATACTGAGTATTGACATTTGAAGCATTGTTTTTGATAGAATAGACCTTGCTGTCCATGATGAACTGGCAGGCAGCTACGCACTCGTTAAGAAAGTCATCGGCAGATTCAAATTCGGTAGTCCACGCCTTTTGGCATGAAGGTTCTACACTATGATACTTTCGATATGTACCCTCATACAGACAGATCCTTGCCTTCAATGCATTTGCGATGTAACCGTTAATTACACCATGATTGACATACTTGTCAGTCACCAGGCAGTATTTTGAAGCATAGTTGAGATCTTCTAAAATCATATGCATCACATACTCTCTAGAGTCTCTGGTTTTGTAAAGCATTCCGTCATCTTCCGGATCAATTGGTTCTGAATACCAAGGTACAGCTCCGAAGTTCTTCACAAATGAGAAATAGTGCCAAGCTCTCCAAAAACGCCCTACTCCCTCATAATGATTCAGAATCTCTTCGGAAACGCCAGGAGTTTCTCTCAAGTGTTTGAGGAAATAATTAACGTTGTAAATTGGTTTCCAATTTGAAATCGACCAGCCGGCCTGATCGTTTGGAGTCCAACTGCCTGTATAGAAACTGCTTTGGTTTATTCTTGCTACATAATCAGCATCGGCATCTCCATAAGTGAGAGATGCTACGGATGGCGTGTAACTGTCTATGAAACCGTTAGCGTAGATTTCCAATGAACTTTCATTATAGAACCACTCATCCGCTTGGATTTTTGACGGAGAGGTTTTATCCAGAAAGTCCTCGCACGAGGTCATTGCAACAGTACATATCGCAATGAGTATTAATAATTTATAAATATTATGGTTCATATGGATTTATTCTAAAATGTAAGATTGACGCCAAATGTAACAGATTTGAGCATAGGATAACTGTAGCCGTCTGCTTTTCCTTGTGAGTTATATATACCGTTGAAATCTGAATCTCCTGAAGATATGACCTCAGGGTCAAATGTCGTGGTCCATTTACGCATCGGAGTGAAGGTCAACAAATTGTCTCCTGAGACATAAACCCTTAGCCCATCAATTTTCATTTTTTCGACAATCTTCTTCGGGAAGGTATAGTCAAGAGTAATGTTCTTCAATCTGCAATAAGCAGCATTCACAAGGAATCTGTCATTTGGAACCTTTGTCAATGTCCCCTTTTTATCTGTTGCCATGTATGAAGAAAGCTTAGGCCAGAAAGCATCAAGATCAGGATCCTCTTTTGTCCATTGATTTCCAATTTGCGATTTAGGCATCATTGAATATGGCCTTGCGTATTTTCCCCAGAACATACCGGAGTTTACACTTGGATACCAATCACGTTTTCCAACACCTTGGAAAAATACACTTAGACCAATACCGTTCCACGATGCATTGAGATTGATACCATAACAATATCTCGGGTTGGTATTACCGATAATCTTCATATCTCCCGGATCATCCTTTGTGTTTTTACCATAATTGATGAAATTATCTTCATTTGCATCCTCGAATTTCAAATCTCCAGGTTCGAATTTGTTGCCACGTCTGTTTTGCGTGAAAAAGGTACTTTGATCCGCCCATGAGGCAACCTCTGCATCGCTTTCAAACAAGCCGACTACATGCATACCCCAGATTTCACCCAGTTCCATCCCTTCGTAGTAGTCTGTCAATAACTTTGTCTCATTATTATACTTGTCTATAAAGGATCTGCTATCCCATAACATTGCTTTGATGCCATATGAGAAATTCTTCGAACCTGCTTTGAATGTATCTCTCCAGCCAAGACTGAGTTCCCAACCATTGGTTGTCATATCAGCATAATTGCCTTTTGGGGCGTTGTTGCCATATACCGCAGGGAGAGTCTTTCCTACCGTAAACATATCCACGGTTTTCTTTTTATACAAATCTCCGACAAAGGACAATCTTCCATCCAAAAAATCCATATCCAAGCCAACATCGTAGGTGGTTGCCTTTTCCCAAGTCAGCCCATCAGGAATTGGAGCTGGCGCGCTTGTAGTATTGACCTTCTTTCCGTCGATGTACACAGTTGACTGACTGATTGACATATTCTGGGTATATGCGTATGCTGCAACTGCCCCATTTCCAAGAGTACCTGCCGAAAGGCGAAACTTCATGTTCGTCAACCATGGTTTTGCCCAAGTCATGAATTTTTCCTCTGACAGTCTGTAACCAAATGACGCCGAAGGGAACACTCCCCATCTTGAGTTCGCAGGGAACTTGGAAGAGCCATCGTAACGGGCACTTGCTTCGAACAAGTATCTGTCTTTCAAATTATAATTGACTCTGCCAAAAAAACCTATAAATGACCAATCGAGACTGCCGTAATCATTCAGGTAATACACATCGGCTTCCGTCAAATTGAAATTGGCTTTATCTTCGCGGATGAGATTTCTCTCCAACCCCACCGTTCCATGTTTCTTTAGGGACTCAATGTTATAGCCAGCGGTCAATTTGAAAGTATGCACAGGCTTAAGTCGTGGAGTAAAGGTAAAGAAACCTTCTTCCTTGATATATTCCTGACGCGTCCACAACTCCTCATATGAATCCCATGACGGACGCGAAGATTCTATATTCGGGCCATTCTTGAAGGAGTAGATATTCGTTTTTCTATTTCTAGTTGACTGATTGAAAGCATATGACAATGATGTCTTGAAATCAAGAACATCCTTGACGATATGGAACGTATTGGTAAAAGTATCACCAAGTTTGAACGCTTCATCCAATTGGTAGCTTAACCCCGTCTTGAATGCGGAATAACCCACGCATACAGCGGCATCAGTAAAACTTCCGTCAGGATTATATGGGACAGTCATCGGATAGGCCTGATGTTCAATCTGGCCTTTTACATTCTGTTCAATTTGGAATAAGACCGGCTGTTTGTAGTATGTCCTATAAAAATTGAGATCATTCTCCATTGTCCACCACTTCTTGACATTTGCGACAAGCTTTGCATGAACATTTGCTTTCCAATAGTGGTCATAATCAGTATTGTATATTCCTTTCTGATCAAAAAATTTACCGGATACAGAATATCTGACCTTATCGGAGCCCCCACTTACGTTCAAATCATGCTGAGTATTGTAGGTGTGGTCCTTATACAGAAGCCTAAACCAGTCCGTATTTCCATAATACTGATATTTTCCATCACTCCCGACACCTACGGATTCGTGATAGTATTCATATGTAGGGTCAAGATATCTCTTCATGAGTTCTCTAAACCATGAATCCGAATATGGGAACAAGTTGTTGAATCCGGTTGGAGTTGTGCCATAGCAACCTTCGTAGCTGGCCAGAGCCTGCTCTGTCCAATATACGGGATCCGTAACATAATCATACTTGACGGTATTGGACAAGATACTGACTGAACCGTTATATTTTACGACGGCTTTGCCAGCCGAAGGGCTCTTGGTCGTCACGAGTATGACTCCGAATGCTCCTCGTGCACCATATATTGCACATGAAGAGGCATCTTTAAGAACGGTAATGGTTTCGATGTCTTCAGGAATGACATTGTCAAGGCCGCTCTCGACACCATCGACAAGCACCAATGTAGAACCGCCTGAACCGATACTTTGGGTAGCTCCACGAACATTCAATGATGCCGAATGATTAGGTTTTCCATCACGAAATTCCAATGTCAATCCTGGTATCTGACCTTGTAAAGCGCGTACGGCACCGGAATTGGCTCTAGTATTCAGGGTTTCGCCCTTGATTTGCTCAACAGCTCCGACGAGGTCTTTTCTTCTCTGTGTACCATAACCCACTACTACCACTTCATCCAGATAGTTGTCTTCGTCAAGTGCTATTTCAATGTTGTTTTGATTGCCGACAACTATGGTTTTGTTCTTGAAACCAATCATTGAGACAATAATTTTTTGAGAAGGCTGAACTTTTATTGAAAAGTGTCCCGCATTGTCTGTAGAAGTAGCATTCTTACTGCCTTCTACATATACGAAAGCGCCTACAACCGGATCTCCATCGCGGTTTGCAATTACCTTTCCTGATAAATCAAACGCTGTCCGCGATTGTCCTATAGCTATCAATGAAACCATTGTGAAGCTTAGTAACATGAGTAATAATTTCCTCATACAGTTCTTATTTTATTTGATGAATATATCTCTTAATTGCACCCGACATCAGTTTCCTCCTGAAACTATTATGCAGCCGAGGCCGGCTATGAAGAACAGGAACATGACGGAGAGCAGTCCGTAAACACTCTTGGAGCCGCCTTTGAATTCTTTCCAGATGAACACACCCCAAATCGCTGCAATCATAGGAGCGCCCTGCCCCAATGCGTAGGATACGGCTGCTCCGGCCTTGCCTGAAGCGATGTAGCTGAACGCTGTACCGAGACACCAGATAGCACCGCCGAGAACACCTACGAGATGAGTTTTAAGTGAGCCGCTGAAATATGCCTTGTAGGAAACAGGCTCGCCCACAAATGGATGACGCATCACGAATGTATTGAAAATGAAGTTGCTGAGGAACACGCCCACGCTGAAGATGAAGATAGCGCTATATGGGGTGAGCATTCCTTCTGCAGGATGTGCGAAATCATTGAGGTCCATAGCCTTGGCTACAAATCTGTAGAACAGGGACATCAGCACGCCGGCTACGATTGCCAGCATGATGCCTTTACGGCTGGCTGCCTTGTCTTCGTCAGATGACTTCTGGACTTTTCCTGATGCTATACCGTTACAGATGATGGCTACCACGATGAGTGCGACACCAATGAACAGAACCATCGGATCACCCTTAGGCGCACCTATATAATTTATTATAACTCCCAAGACTAGGGACAATCCTACTCCGAGCGGGAACGCCACAGACAAGCCGGCGATGGATGTAGATGCGGAAAGCAGGATATTCGAAGCATTGAAAATAACGCCTCCGATGATTACGCTCAAGACATTGGACATCTTGACCTGAGCGAGGTCCTCGAGGAACGGGCGACCCTCCTGACCGAAACTTCCCATAGTAAACGATATGACAAGAGAGAAAAGCAACATACCGATTACGTAATCCCAGTAGAAGAGTTCATATCTCCAACTCTTGGATGCCAATTTCTGTGTATTTCCCCACGAACCCCAGCACATCATGGTGATGAAGCAGAAAACCACAGCAAGGGAATAACTGTTGACGATAAACATAGCAGTAAATATTAATTGTTATTCATTATATAATCCACTTCCTGTCTTGACGGAACTGAATCCTGTGCCCCTGGACGCTGGACGGCGATAGAAGAAGCAACTGTAGCAAAACGGACTGCATCATAAATATCCTTCCCTTCGGACAATGCCACGCAGACGCCGCCGCAGAACGTATCCCCAGCCGCAGTCGTGTCCACTGCATTGACTTTCCTGGCCGGAATAAAGGTAGTCTCTCCGTCACAGACAACTGAACCCCGGGAGCCCATTGTGATAATAATCTCGCGGACACCTTTACTCTTCAATAGATTAGCCGCCTTGCCGGCTGTCTTGAGATCAGTTATGTCAATGCCAGAGATGGCAGATGCCTCAGTTTCATTAGGTATCAATATCGAGACACACCGCAGAAGTTCCTCGGGGAGCTTCGTGGCTGGGGCCGGGTTGAGGACGACTTTTACGCCGCACTCATGGGCTATTTCTGCAGCACGCACGACGGCGGGCATTGGAATTTCCAATTGAAGGAGGAGCATCCCGGCGCTCCTTATTATATCTGCAGAAGCGTCGATGTCTTCTGGAGTGATGTCCGCATTGGCGCCCGATGCCACGACTATAGAGTTCTCTGCGAGCGAATCGACTGTTATCAATGCTATTCCGGAGGGTTTGTCGGAGTAAAGGATGCGCGAGACATCCAGGCCGCATGAGCGGTAATGTTCCAATGCTTTTTCACCGAACATATCCTTGCCCAGCTTACATATGAAGGATACGTCTCCACCTAATCTTCTGGCAGCAACCGCCTGATTGGCACCCTTTCCTCCGGGGCCCATGCGAAAGTCATCTCCCAGTACCGTCTCTCCGGGCTTTGGAAGTTTGATTGATTTCACTGACATGTCGGTATTACTGCTTCCGATTACCAGAATCTTTTTACTTGTCATCAGTTGCGTCATTAATATAATGTGATACATGAACGTAGTGCTGCATTGTCATTATGCGCAATCGTTTTAGCAAATGTACGGGCATTGCGCAAAGAAAATTCGCATTTTCTCTACTTTTTTGCTTTACTTTCGCAAATTTCCTGCGCAAAAACGATTCAATATTGCGCTATATTTTCATATATTTGCGCCAAGCACTAAAAAAGATTCCAATATGAAAGAGACACTTGCAGGCCTTGCGGCAAAGACCGGATTTTCAATAACGACCATATCCAGAGTTCTCAGCGGGAAGGCTGACCAGCATAGAATCAGTCCTGAGACCAGAGAAAAAATCTTGACAGCAGCCAGGGAAAACAATTATTTTCCAAATCTTGTTGCGCAAAATCTCAGGACAAACCGCACAAACACCATCGGCCTGATGCTGCCTTCCGTAGCGAACCCTTACTTTGCCGACATTGCAAGTTCAGTAATCGAGGAAGCCCGGCACAGGAACTACACCACTATCGTCCTGGACTCTGCAGAAAGCCCGGAACTGGAAAAAGACGGAATTTCCTCCCTTATGTCCAGACAAGTGGACGGCATCATTGCGGTTCCATGCGGCGACGACCCGTCACTTTTTGAGGAAATCAACCGGAAATTCATCCCGGTAATTCTCATTGACCGTTATTTCTCAAATTCAATGCTGCCGTACATCACCACAAACAATTACCTGGGAGGAATCGATGCCATCAACTTATTGATAATGAATGGGCATTCCAACATAGCATGCATCCAAGGAGTGGTCAATTCCCTGCCGAACAAGAAGCGAGTGGCAGGATACTTGGCTGCATTGGACAAGGCCGGCATCAAAGACAAGGCTCTGGTAGTGGGCAATGATTTTTCGATCCAAAACGGTTATCTGGAAACCAAGCTTCTTCTGAACAAGACAGACCGACCGACAGCGATTTTTGCCCTGAGCAATACCATAATGCTCGGAGCATTCCGGGCAATCCGCGAGGCAGGATTGAAAATACCCGAAGATATTTCATTGGTAGCGTTCGACAATAATGTCTATATGGACTACATGACCCCGGCAATTACACGCATTGGACAACCCACCGAAGAAATGGGCAAACTTGCCACAAAGCTTCTGTTCGAATGCATCTCATCCGGAGAACGCAGCTCCACTCAGATAGAGCTGTCTCCAACCCTGATCACCGGAGCGTCAGTAGGTCTATTGTACATTTAAATTTCTTTCCTGATAGCGGCAATGGCCATCCGCAGGACATTGTACGGAATCTTCGCGTCGAAATGCTCGAAGATTGGTTTCAATGCCTTTTCCTCGGGATGTTCCATGCAATATGCTTCGACCTTCTGCAATGTATCGCCATCTACAAACTCGTGGACATCGATGTCTCCGGAAGCCACGTAGCGTGCCAGATGACCTTCTATCGTACTCTGATTAAGTCCACGTATTTCGGCAATCTGCTCCACCGTATTACCTTGGTTATAAAGCCAATACGAATATTCAAAAGTATTCAGTTTCTTGCCGGTATCATCGCGGAGTTCCTCTTTTTTCTCCTTTTTAGGTTTTTCTTGATTGACCTTGACCTTTTTCACCGGCGCAACCTCTTCTGGCTCAGGCTTTTTCTCATATTCAAAATATTCGTAGCAAGAGGAGAAAGCGAGCTCTTCTACAGGTCTGGAGATGTAGTTCATATACGCATCCACTGCATTGTCCCTCATGAAAACAGATGCGGAAACCGGCGAACTCAGGACCAGCCCGTCCAAGGTACGGCAACGGCTCAGCGCCACATAAGCCTGGCCCGGAGAAAATGCGGCGTGCACATCGATAATGGCCTTGTCGAACGTAAGTCCCTGGCTCTTGTGCACGGTTATAGCCCACGCAGCCTTCAGCGGATACTGCTTGAAACGGCCTATCTGCTTGGATGATATCTCTTTACTCTCCTCATCGAACTGATAGCGGATATTCTGCCACTCCATCGGCTCGACATCGATTACCGTCCCCGATTCTGCCAGCCTTACGGCAATGCTGTTCTTGTCAATGATCTTGACCTCCCCGAGCGTTCCATTGATGAAACGCCGTTCCGGATCATTCTTGATGAACATCACCTGCGCGCCCTTCTTCAATGTCAGGCTGTCTGCCGTCGGATATGACTCCTCGGGAAACGTGCCGGTTACAGCAGCCACAAACGTATATGGCTTACTGTCAAGCTTTTCCAATTCAGTTTCATTGACATAATCCACCTGCCTGTTGTGCGTCATCAGCCTGATATAGCCGTCTTCCGGCTTAGGCGAAAAACCTGGAACATAACGGGCATTGAGGTCAGAAATGTCCTGACTGGTCAATGTACAATTCCTGGCATGGTTCAGTATGTCGATGAAATGCCTGTCCGTCTGGCGATACACGTTCTTCAACTCTATGCAGCTGTATTTCATGCTTTTGAGCGCCGAGCTGCTGAAGAAATACAATGTCTTGTAATATTGTCTCAGAAGTTCATCTTCTCCGCCGTGGGCAATAGGCGGGAGCTGCTGCAGGCCGCCGATCATTAGGAGCTGAACCCCGCCGAACGTCTTGCTGTTGCGGCGGATGCGCCTGAGTTCCCCGTCAATATGGTCCATCAGATCCGCCCGGACCATTGACACCTCATCGATTATCAGCAACTGGAGATGGCGTATCAGTTCCAATTTAGACTTGTTGATCCTGAAATCAGATTTCGGTTCAATGACTCCCTGCACGAAGGGTCCGAGACCGAACTGAAAGAAGGAGTGAATGGTCATTGCCCCGGCATTGACAGCGGCTATTCCGGTGGGAGCGAGCACGATACATTTCTTTTTAGTATAGCGCACCACCTCCCGAAGGAACGTGGTCTTGCCTGTCCCCGCCTTGCCAGTGAGAAACAGACTCATATCCGTTTTCTCAACAATGAATCTGGCTACATCCAATTCAAAATTTCCTCTTTCCATCTTTCAATATCCGACAAGTTATCCGGACTCGAACAAAGTTAACTGATTTGCTCAAATTCGCAAAGGGATACACGACGGAGGTATTGCCGTTTCATTTTTAATTACTAAATTCGCGGCAGCTTGATACGTCATCTCAAATACAAGAGCGCATTGACGCTTGTGTTGTTTGCATTCTTTTTTGCATCGACCAACCTATTCCCCCATGTCCATGAGGGACCTGATGGACGTATTGTGCATTCACATTCATGGAGCGGAAAAGCCCACAGCCACAGCGCCTCTGAGATCCAGTTCCTGCAGATTATCTCTGCAAACATCTATCTGGATAGCGGTCATGCAGAATTAATCACTGCGGAAAGTCCGAGTTTCTCGTTCATTCCCGTGCAGGCATTACCAAAAGTCGTCCAGACGGTTTTTCACCATGTCCTCGGACTGAGGGCTCCTCCTGTGTCGTTATAACACATTCCAAACATTATTGGAAAATGAAACGCATAACCTTTTTTCAGGTTATGTGCAATGTCATTCATACATAAACGATACAGAATCCATGAAATCAATACATATTTTAACCACCCTCATAGTGGCCACATTCGCTGTATGCTTCAGCGGACAGACAAATGCACAGAACAAACAATCAGACGCGAGCATCTCAGGTCATGTCATTGACGCGAAAACAGGCGAACACCTCCCCTATGTCACAGTAATGGTCGGCGGCACACAGCTCGGGGTACAGACCTCATCCTCAGGACATTATGCCATCAGGAACCTCCCTGTCGGAAAACACGACATCATAGCATCATTCGTGGGGTACAAAGACGCAAAAGTCTCACTCGACATCGAAGCAAGAAAGTTATACGAGGTGAATTTCAGCCTAGAAGAGGAACCGCTCTCCCTCGACGGAGTCGTAGTCAGCGCCACCCGAAACCGCACATCCAGAAAGATGGCACCTACTCTTGTCAATGTCATAGACAGCCGCATATTCGCTACAACATCCTCGCCTACCCTGGCGGAAGGACTCACGTTCCAGCCGGGAGTCCGGATCGAGAACGACTGCCAGAACTGCGGTTTCACGCAGGCAAGAATCAACGGACTCGACGGACACTATTCGCAGATTCTCATTGACTCCAGACCGATTTTCTCAGCGCTTGCGGGCGTTTATGGATTGGAGCAACTACCAGCGTCAATGATTGACCGCGTGGAAGTGGTGCGTGGAGGCGGCTCAGCCCTGTTCGGAGCCTCAGCAATAGGAGGAACGATCAATATCATCACAAAAGAAGCCATGAGGTCCAGTGCCGGAATAAGCCACGAACTCACTTCCATCGGCATGAGCGGCGCATTGGACAACAATACCAGCATAAATGCGTCCATGGTCACAGATAACGGAAGAGGCGGACTGTTCGTATTCGGACAACGACGTTCTAGAGACGGCTATGACGCTGACAACGACGGGTTTACAGAAATCCCTACCCTGAATACCATAACTGTCGGCACTAGAGGACATCTCCGGATCAATCCTTTCTCGAAACTTAAATTCGAATATCATGGTGTAAAGGAGTACAGACGCGGCGGTGACCGTCTGGACAGACCTGCACATGAGGCACTTATTGCGGAGCAGACCGAGCATATAAACAACAGCGGTTCCATCAGTTATGACGGACAGAGCCAGGATGGCAGGCATATCTGGAATATTTATGTTTCCGCGCAGCACATCCGCAGAAACAGTTACTACGGAACCGGAATGGACCCGAATGCGTATGGAAAGACGACTGACTTCACTGCCGTTGGCGGAGGACAGTATTCGTACAAGTTCAACCGCCTGTTTTTCATGCCGGCACAACTCACGGCAGGCCTGGAGTACAGTTTCGACAATCTGAATGACATCTCACTCGGATATGAATATAAAACGGCCCAGAAGATAAATATCCTCGGCGCTTATCTCCAGAACGAATGGAAGAACGAACACTGGGGAATTCTTGGTGGTGTCCGTATTGACAAACATAATCTCATCAGCAGGCCGATATTCTCGCCAAGGGTCAATATCCGCTACAGTCCGTTCCGAGATCTGAGTTTCCGTGCCATCTATGCCAAAGGTTTCCGTGCGCCACAGGCGTTTGACGAAGATCTGCATGTTGCAGTAGCCGGAGGAGACAGAATAAGAATCAGGCTTGCCGACAACCTCAAGGAGGAGAAGTCCCACTCGTTCAGTACCTCTGCAGACTGGTATCTCTCCTTGGACAATGTCTCCATAAATCTTATGGCTGAGGGATTCTTAACTATCCTGAAGGACACCTACTCTCTTAGACAGACAGGAAACAAGACCGACGGCGGAAAGAGCACAATCATGGAGAGATACAACGGTTCCGGCGCAAAAGTCTATGGCTGTACAATGGAAGGCAAACTGGCAGTCTCCAAGTTTTTCAGCCTGCAAGGAGGCCTGACCATACAGCGAAGCCGTTATGATGAAGCTCAGGCATGGAGCGATGACGAGAATGTGGCTCCAGTCAGCAAAATGTTCCGTTCACCGGACACCTACGGCTATATGGTGGCATGCTACTCTCCTTTCAAAAACTTCGACATTGACCTGTCCGGCACATACACAGGGTCAATGCTGACACAGCATCTCACGGGAAGCGGAACAGATGTCGATGTAGCTGTCAACACCCCATCCTTCTGGGATATGAGCTGCAAGATAAGTTACGAATTCAATGTCATGAAATCCTGCCGCATCAATCTCCACGCCGGTGTCAAGAATATTTTCAATGCCTATCAGAAAGACTTTGACAAGGGAGAATTGCGTGACTCCGGATACATCTACGGCCCCTCTCTTCCACGCTCATTGGTCGTCGGAATGGGACTGAGTTTCTAAAGCCGTGCGATTTCTTCTGGCGAGCGTACTGACATTGCTCTCGACATTGATTCCAGCATTCGGCCAGACCGGCCTCTACTCATATGACAGAGGTTACTTTCTGAGAAACGGTTCGCATTGGGAGGAGTATCGTCCGGCTGAAAGACATGAGGTCTGGGACGAGTATGAGCAGGTGAAGACAACTCGAAGAATTTTAGATTCCGTTGTCTGCGCCCTGAGATGCCTCTGCCGTGGCATGGTCAAACTGGCGGACAACAACATCACCTGTACTGTGGACGGACCTGCGACATTATCAGGCAATGTTTTAACAATGACTGCAACTTCTACCGGCCAATTGGGACAGAATGGTAAATTTTACCCATTCCGCAGCACACAAAAAAATAACAGGCATCAGGATCTATACTCGCCGGAGCCCGCTATCCCTACCATTCTGAACCAATGAGTCTATGAATGTCTATATAATAAATTGATATACAATTGATTATATGGGTTTAGGGCAAAATGCAAGTATGCTCATCTCCCTGATTTTTTATGGGAGTGAGCATATTGGATAGTGAGTTAAAATCAGCGTAACAATCAATAGCTCAATAGATTATAAGGATTTTTGCGGCTTTATGTGGATGCTCATTGGTTCCAAAATTTACAGGCGTCTCCGCAGTTATATCTTGAAG
>ERZ779694.8-NODE-8-length-51253-cov-3.40595_pt1 | contig 51253 bp, 45 predicted proteins | sample MGYA00511352_ERZ779694 | MGnify/ENA primary metagenome ERZ779694 (study PRJEB29588, sample SAMEA2158521) | human gut metagenome | biome: human gut; feature: human-associated habitat; material: faeces | place: Denmark | collected 2008/2010 ... | reverse complement strand
TTTTGGAGAAATTCAAAACAGCTTCTTATTCTCTTAATGGAAAAGAGGCTTATCTACCGTTCCATGGCAAATAAGCCCCTTTCCATATAATTATTCTTGCCCGAACCGCTTGGCTTGCTCAGCTATCAACGCCTCGTCATCGAAATAATTGATTTTCATGGCACGGCGCACCTCATCGAGTGTCTGTGCAGCGGCTTCACGTGCCACCTCACACCCTTTCTTCAGCATGTCGTAAATAGTCGGAATGTCTTTTTCATACGCTTTCCGGCGTTCGCGTATCGGAGCCAGTTCCTCTTGCATGATAGCTGCCAGGAACTTCTTCACTTTCACATCGCCCAGACCGCCACGTGTATAATGCGCTTTCAATTCATCGAGGTTGGCATAATCGGGCAGGTAACGGCCGAAATGTTCCGGACGGCAGAAAGCGTCCAAGTAAGTAAATACGGTATTGCCTTCCAGTTTACCCGGATCGCTCACCTTGATATGGGTAGGGTCGGTGTACATGCTTCTCACTTTCTTTTCTACCTCATCCGCCGAATCGGACAGATAGATGCAGTTGCCCAACGACTTGCTCATCTTTGCCTTCCCGTCCGTTCCCGGCAAGCGCAGGCAAGCGGCATTGTCGGGAAGCAGGATTTCGGGTTCTACCAGCGTCTCGCCATAGATGTAATTGAAGCGGCGCACAATCTCACGTGCCTGTTCCAACATCGGCTCCTGGTCTTCGCCCACAGGCACTGTCGTTGCCTTGAAGGCAGTGATATCTGCCGCCTGGCTGATGGGATAGGTAAAGAAGCCCACGGGGATGCTGGTCTCGAAATTGCGCATCTGGATTTCAGTCTTCACCGTGGGGTTGCGTTGCAGGCGCGACACCGTAACCAAGTCCATATAATAAAAGGTAAGCTCGCACAATTCCGGTATCTGCGACTGGATGAAAATGGTCGACTTCGAAGGATCCAAGCCCACAGCCAGATAATCGAGCGCCACCTCAATCACGTTCTGACGCACCTTTTCGGGATTGTCAATGTTATCGGTCAGTGCCTGTCCGTCGGCTTCAAATACAAAGATTTTCTTGTAAAGCCCTGAGTTCTGAAGTTCTACACGACGACGCAAAGAGCCAACATAATGTCCGATATGTAATTTACCGGTAGGACGGTCACCGGTTAAAATAATCTTTTCTTTTTCCATATTGCAATTTCTTATTAAATTATTGGGACAAAGATAATCAAAACCTTTGTTTTCTTCAAAAATAAATTGTTCCTTTGCAAAAAGAGTCCATCCAATTAATAATGAACAATGAATAATTAACAACGGTAGCAGACTACAACCCTCGTTATTCATTATTCACTATTAATTATTAACTCAACATAAATCTATATAATGCCATGAAAAAGGAATTAAAGAAAGTCCTGGTCCTTGGGTCGGGCGCACTCAAGATCGGACAAGCCGGAGAATTCGACTACTCGGGCTCGCAAGCACTGAAAGCCTTACGCGAAGAAGGAATACGCTCGGTGCTCATCAATCCCAACATCGCCACCATCCAGACCTCGGAAGGCATTGCCGACCAAGTATATTTCTTGCCGGTCACTCCGTATTTCGTAACCGAAATCATCAAGAAAGAACGGCCCGACGGCATCCTGCTGGCTTTCGGAGGACAAACCGCCCTGAATTGCGGTACTGAATTGTATACCAACGGAACATTAAAGGAATATGGCGTAGAAGTGCTGGGCACCTCGGTAGATGCCATCATGTACACCGAAGACCGTGATCTTTTCGTTAAGAAGCTGAATGAAATTTCGCTAAAGACCCCTATCAGCCAAGCTGTAGAAAACACGAAAGATGCCATCGAAGCCGCACGCCGCATCGGTTATCCGGTAATGATTCGTTCGGCATACGCGCTGGGAGGCTTGGGAAGCGGTATCTGCCCCACGGAAGAAGCTTTCATCGAACTGGCTGAAAGTGCTTTCACATTCTCTCCGCAAATCTTGGTAGAGGAATCGCTGAAAGGCTGGAAAGAAATCGAATTTGAGGTTATCCGCGATGCAAATGACCATTGTTTCACCGTAGCAAGCATGGAGAATTTTGACCCACTGGGCATCCACACCGGCGAATCCATCGTAGTTGCCCCCACTTGTTCGCTCAAAGAAGAACAAGTCACCATGCTACAGGAAATATCCAAGCAATGTGTACGCCATCTGGGCATCGTGGGTGAATGTAACATTCAGTTCGCTTTCCATGCCGAAACCAATGATTACCGCATCATCGAGGTGAACGCACGCCTCAGCCGTTCTTCCGCATTGGCATCGAAAGCCACCGGATATCCGCTCGCTTTCGTAGCTGCAAAAATAGCTTTGGGATACAACCTCGATGAAATTGGTGAAATGGGCACGACCAACTCGGCATACGTGGCTCCCTCGCTGGATTATCTCATCTGCAAAATTCCGCGTTGGGACTTGACCAAGTTTGTGGGCGTATCACGCCGTATTGGTTCGAGTATGAAATCGGTAGGCGAAATCATGTCCATCGGACGTTCGTTCGAAGAAATCATCCAAAAGGGATTGCGTATGGTAGGACAGGGCATGCACGGCTTCGTAGGCAACGACCATACCCGCTTTGATAATCTGGACGATGAACTGGCAAACCCCACCGACCTCCGTATCTTCGCTATCGCACAGGCATTGGAAGAAGGCTATACCATCGAACGTATTTACGACCTGACCAAGATAGACCCATGGTTCATCGAACGCCTGAAAAACATCGTTGATTACAAGCACAAGTTACAGACTTACAACACACTGGAAGAACTTCCTGCCGATGTATTGCGTGAGGCAAAACGCCTGGGATTCTCCGATTTCCAAATTGCCCGTTTCGTATTGAAGCCTGCAAACGGAACCATGGAAAAAGAAAATCTTATGGTACGCGACTATCGCAAACAACTGGGTATCCTTCCTGCAGTAAAACGTATCAACACCGTGGCTTCGGAACATCCTGAACTGACTAATTATCTCTATATGACATATGGCACCGAAGGCTATGACATCAATTATTATAAGAACGAAAAATCAGTCATTGTGCTTGGCTCAGGTGCCTATCGCATCGGTTCGTCGGTAGAGTTCGACTGGTGCTCGGTGAACGCCATCCAGACTGCACGCAAACTGGGATACAAATCAATCATGATTAACTATAATCCAGAAACCGTATCGACCGATTATGATATGTGCGACCGCCTGTACTTCGACGAATTATCATTCGAGCGTGTGCTGGATGTCATCGATCTGGAACAGCCCCGCGGTGTCATCGTGTCGGTAGGCGGACAAATCCCGAACAACCTTGCCATGAAGCTTTACCGCCAGTCGGTACCCATCCTCGGTACTTCACCCATCTCCATCGACCGTGCCGAAAACCGCAACAAGTTCTCAGCGATGCTCGACCAACTAGGTATCGACCAGCCCGCCTGGCAGGAACTGACCAGCCTGGAAGACGTAGAGAAATTCGTGGAAAAAGTAGGCTATCCTGTTCTGGTGCGCCCATCGTACGTATTAAGCGGTGCTGCAATGAACGTATGCTACGATGAAGAAGAATTGAAGCGTTACCTCCAAATGGCAAGTGAGGTTTCAAAGCAATACCCTGTAGTGGTATCCCAATTCATGCAGGAAACCAAGGAAATCGAATTCGATGCCGTGGCACAAAACGGCGAAATTGTAGAATACGCCATCTCTGAGCACATCGAATATGCCGGTGTACACTCGGGTGATGCCACTTTGGTCTTCCCCGCACAGCAGATATACTTCTCGACAGCTCGCCAAATCAAGAAAATCAGCCGGCGCATCGCACAAGAGCTGAATATCTCCGGTCCGTTCAATATCCAGTATCTGGCACGCAAAAACGAAGTAAAGGTTATCGAATGTAACTTGCGTGCTTCACGCAGCTTCCCCTTCGTATCGAAAGTATTGAAACGCAACTTCATCGAAACAGCCACACGCATCATGCTCGATGCTCCCTACACCCGTCCCGACAAGTCGGCATTCGACATCGACTGGATAGGCGTAAAAGCTTCCCAGTTCTCGTTTGCGCGTCTGCAGAATGCCGACCCGGTATTAGGAGTAGACATGTCATCTACCGGAGAAGTAGGCTGCCTGGGTGATGATTTCGACGAAGCCCTGCTGAATGCAATGATAGCCACCGGATACAAGATACCGAAAAAATCCATCCTGCTTTCTTCGGGTGCCACAAAATCAAAAGTCGACCTGTTGGATGCCAGCCACGAACTGAGCAAGAACGGCTACCACATCTATGCCACAGCTGGTACAGCCACGTTCCTCAATTCACACGGCATTCCTACCACTCCGGTATTCTGGCCCGATGAACGTCCACATGCCGAAAACAACGTAATGAAAATGATTGCCGGTCATAAGTTTGACCTGATTGTAAACATTCCGAAAAATCACACCAAACGTGAACTGACCAACGGATACCGTATCCGCCGGGGCGCCATCGACCATAACATCCCGCTTATTACCAATGCCCGCCTGGCAAAAGCCTTTATCGAAGCTTTCTGTCAGATGAAGCAGGAAGACATCAAGATAAAGAGTTGGCAAGAATATAAATAAAGGAATAAAGTAGTTGGGGCGTCAACGCCTCAACTACTTTATTCTTTTAACCTCTAAAAAACAAAATTTGTATGCTACTATTCATTTCGTGTGCCAAAACCATGACCGAACGTCACCCCCGGGTCACCTTACCTTTTACCACCTTACCCTACTTCGAAAGCGAAGCCCGGGCAAACGCTATGGAAATGAATCAATTCAGTGCCGATGATTTAGGCAAACTGCTCCATATCAATACCAAGCTGGCTGCCGAGAACTACCTGCGCTATCAGAACTTCTTTTCACCCGACACACCTTCACTTCCCGCCTTGCTGGCATATACAGGTATGGTATTCAAGCACATTAATGGCTCATCATTTACGCCCGATGATTTCACTTATGCACAAGAGCATCTGCTTATCACTTCCTTTTTGTACGGTTTGTTGCGTCCGCTCGACCTGATTCATTCCTACCGTCTCGAAGGCAACGTATGCCTGCCTAAACACGATTGCACAATGTTTGATTACTGGAAACCCATACTGACCAGCTGGCTTATCGAAGCCATCCGTAAGCAGGGAGGCATACTTGTCAATCTTGCCAGTGCAGAAATGAAAGACCTGTTTCATTGGGAACGCATCACCGAAGCTGTGCACGTCATTACCCCTGATTTTTTGGTACAAAAAGAGGGAAAGCTCAAAAGCATTACCGTCTACGCCAAAATGTGTCGCGGAGAAATGACACGCTTTCTCTTAAAAAATCGGATAGAAGCCCCCGAACAAATCAAGACATTCAAATGGGAAGGCTTTACCTACCGCCCTGAAGCCAGTACTCCCAACCATCCGGTCTTTGTGCTAGAATAATTGTCGAGGACCGGTCTGTACTGATATCAGAAAGAGAATATAATCTGGTAAAAGTCCGCAACCGGCCTATAAAGACCGGTCGATTACGGACAGATTATTCAGTTATATTGAGCGATTGAGTTTCCATTTCGTACGAAACGGTATAGATTGTGCCGGAAGCGATTGTCTGATAAGAGCCTGTATCTGTTAGAGGCTCATTATCTTTATTGGTAGCAGTCAATGTATAGCTGAATGTTGTTTCTCCTGCATAGGTGAAGTAAGCGGTTTCACCGGACTGCAAAGCGACTGTTCTGCCACCCACTTTTACACTCAACGTACAGGAAGGGAAAACTTCTTTATATTCTTCGGGGAACTGAAACGATACGCCGAAGTTTGTCATCGGGACTTCTACCTTGACTTGGGTAGTCTGCTCGGTCAAGATTTCAAACTTCTTTTCCGCATAATAAACAGGTGTACCCTTATCCTCATTCGTCCACTCGCTTTCCTTTCCATAGTCGCTGCTATATACTTTAAGGGAATACCCCGTACCGGCTTCCAATTCGATTTTGTTTGCCAACTCGGTTTCGGTCAAAGTCTGAACGGTTTCTTCATCCTTGAGGATTTCAATCGTTAACGGTTCTTCATCAGCACGCGAAGAAACTACATGTACTTGGGTTGTTGCTACCGATAGTTCGGATACAGAAAGATAGCCGTAGCCTGTTTCTGCATTGAGCATTTCTTCCTGCTGACAGCTTGCTAAGAGGAAGATTCCTAATAATAAGTATAGTAGGTTTCGTTTCATATTTGCTTGCTTTTATTTTTCATAAATTAATTGGACATCGTCGATAGTTAGGACACTGCCATTATGATAGTTCCCTTCAGAAACCATGCCTTGCAAATTATTATTTTCTGTTTCCTCTACATCTGAACAATTTGCAGAAGAAGAAAAAACTATATACATATGTGTTATATCCAAATATATATTACTATATTCTATAGATATTGTATTATGAGTAAAACTTGTGATTGATTCAGAACCAGTTAACTCTCCATATCCAATACGTGTAACATTTCCATCATTACTTCTATTTTCTAAGACAACCCATACTTTAAAAGAATCTCCATTATAAGGAGAATATGTATAATAAAATTCAACACTTGTTGGACGAGAAGAGTATGACATTCCATAGTCATAAGTTTCAGGACCATCTTCATGTACAAAACTATATTTACCAATAAATAACTTTCCTGCAGCAATATGGCGAATCAAACTACTTGTATTACCCCAGTTATTATCCCAACCAACGGTACGTAAAGCAGCAGCTTTTCCACTACGCCCCTCTACACTATAAGTCGACGGATTAAGGTTAAATGTAGAATATACATTTGGATCCCCTTCAAAAGTTTTAGCATTAACACATGCCCAAATATTATTGTTTGGACTATTTCCATAAACATCTCTCCAATTAAAAACATTTGTACCTACACATAATTTTTTTGTTATGGTATTCCACTCCTCCATATCTCCATACTCTAAAGGTGTTTCTGGATAAGTAGAAACTTCCGCCACTTCCCCCGGCACAGCACCACGATACAATCCACGAATATAATAAGTAGTACACGACTGCAATTGGTCTTGGCGCATTCCATCACTTAAATTCGTCCAGCCCGTTTGACCATCAGCACTATACTGATAAGTCATGTCGCTGCTCAGTTTGGTGAAATCACCACTTGTTACTTGCTCTTCACGCAAAGCATTCACCGTAAACTCTTTAGTCCAAATATTTCCCGGATAAGCATCCACAGTAAATACCGGCTTATTGCAAGTCAACGTATAAACACGGTTTGCTTCCGCATCTTCACTGCTCCAGCGGTTATTCGCCTGTACATCTATTTCAATAGAATTATTAGTAGGAACACCTGCATTGGTCTGCAACTTGGCAATCAATCCGCTTAAATCGATGCTTTCCGGTTTATCTCCTACCGAAGGAAGCGTAATGCCTAAAGCCTGTTCGATAGTTGCTTTATCTGTAGATAATAAATATTCTTTCTCTTTATCCAATGACGCAAACTGCTCATCCTCGAAATTAAACTTAAACTTGATGTCCTGCAAAGCCGAAGAGAGATCCAAATTCAAAGCAGCCTGCTTCTGTTCGGTCTCTACAAAAGCCAATGTATTATTGCTATCAAATCCCGTAGCCTTCACTTTCGGTTTCGGCAACCACTTCATAGGAATCGTTTCAGATACGGTTACTTCATTTACTTCCACTTTACTGATTTCTATCTTCACGCCCGGCACTACCGCACCTATTTTCAGCGTAATGACACAATGTGCTCCGGCTGCAAATGTAGCCGGGTCTGAAAACTTGTCATCGGTCAAAGTCTGCACCACTTCTTCTCCACCGTCCTTAAGAATCCCTCTAAATTCAAATGTCGGTGTAGACCCTGCACGATAGTAAGCACTTTTGACACCGTCAATCAGTGCGCTATCTCCTGCCACCAAGACATTCAGTTCGCATTTCGAAAACTGGTCTTCAAACTTTAAAGCACCTCCATCGCTGAACACTACCGAAGCCAACGCATTCGCAACCTTACATTTTACGTTTACAGTCTTCGATTCTCCGTCTGCCAAATCCGCTTCGGCAGTCCCTTTATAATAAGGAGCATCCACAGCCAAGAGTTGATTCTCACCGTGCGTTGCCTCTATCGCATACGTCCCGGCAGATGCCGGAATCAATTTGTTTGTGTACGAACCGTTGTACAGTTCGCTTCCTGTTACCTGATTCGTTATCTTCAAGTTGAATTGCGAAGCCACAGGATCGCCCAACTCCTCAGGCGTACTGCGCGACTCCACCTTTACATCTTCCGCCAACGATACAAGAAACCCCGTCTTGCCTGTTTGCGACAGGTTTTCTTCCTCGCTACATGCCACGAAAAGCACCCCCAACAATGCTGCCACTAAAAACTTTACCTTATTCATATACCAATTCCATTTCGTCTAACCAAAGTGTACTGCCTACTCCTCCTATAAAATAATCACCATATTTACTTGCCGAAGCTACGATAACAATGTAACGGGGCGTGCGGTTATTCGCACGATATTCCAGCGGAATGGTAATCTGCTGGTACGATGAAGTTGTTTGCGCCGAGATAAATTCTCCATATGCGATGATGTTCGCATCATTCTTATCAAACATCTGCCGCTTCGATGGAGCAGTACGTATTTCATAAGGCTCCGATTTATCGGACAAAGCAATATAAACATGACACGAATCCGGACGTCCACGCAGGTTTTCCAACTCTCCTACACTATTCCCTATTTTATTAATTGTAGTTGACGTATACTTATAATAAAAACGCAATGCCGTAGGGAATGTGGTAAAAGGTTGCCCGAAATGTAAAATACCATTCGTACCATCCAGCGCAAAATCACCCGTAAAGATATTGCCAGCCCCTAACTTGATAACAGCATCTTTTGATTCCAACAAAGCTGCCTGCCCGGATACTGCATCCGAAGTAGGAGTTGTCAGATTACTAAGAAATTGAGCAGCACCCGGATTCCCACTTCCCCAAAAACTACTGCCTGAGACATTGGGAATATATACTTTCCCATCCATATACCAATTTTCGAACCCTCCGTTTTCCAACGGAGTAGCAGGGGCAGTGGTAAACGATTGTTCTGCTCCTGCTACTCCGTCTACGCTTACCCGATATTGATAAGTAGTGCCGGCACTTAGCCCGCTAAATTCTGCCGCATACGATGTCCCTCTTACCGTTACAGCCGATGAAGACAATTCCGTCCACGTGCTTTCACTTTGCGTTTTATATTCTACCACTGGTGTCTTCCCATTTTGAATACTGCCGTTCAGCGAAGCGGTAGTGACACGGGCAAACACATCACCCGTTGCCGCTCCGCTACTTTCCTGATGATAGACATATACCCGCCAGCGATAGGACACTTCTTCCCAACCGTATGTAGCATAAAAATCCACGGGGGAAGAAAAGTCGAAAGTATCAAACTCCGTAGGATCGGGAGCAACCGTTCCATGTGCACCTGCCAAATTAAACGAAGTCACCTTAATGGCATTCAACGGCTGTTCGGAATCTACATAAATAATGACCGTCCGTGTATTGGTGTCAATAATCGGATTACCAATCTGATTTTGCAGCATAATCTGACGGTCGATAATCTGCTCCACCGTCACCGTCCAATCGTAATCCTGATATGTACGCAAAGTGAAATGCACAGGTTGAGTAAAATCCATGCGTGTATCCATCGAAAGAGGCAAATCGTCTACCGAATCGAATCCTTCACGAGGAAAATGATTGTAATCCTTGCACGAAGCCGAATCGGGTAGCAGTTCGGCTTCCTCGGATATGCCGAGACGGGTAATCCGCAATTCGCTAAGATCTACCGAATCGTCTACATACAGCGTCACCGTACGGTTCTGTTCGCTGATAGTTGCCTGCACGTTTCCGCCATCCTCTCCGGCACGCTGTCCTTCCACTTCCAAAGCCGTGATGTTGCCATACACAATCGGATAAGGGATATCATTATCTATCTTGCAAGAGGAAAGGAAAAGCACACCTAACGCCATACATCGTAACAGAACGGCGAAAGTCAATTGACCAGATGATTTTCTCATATTATTATACACAAATTCTTCATTCATCATTCTTTATTCTTCATTTTCAGAGGTAAAACGTCATACCGATGTTGATGGAAAACAGGTTTATCTTAAAGTTTCCCGAACTGGTCCGGCGCTTTCCTGTTTCCACTTGATTCGTATTCTGGTCTTGCCACTTGAAGTCAAATCCCATAATGTCCATCGACACTTCAACCGCTGCCCAGTCGGTCACAAAAGCAGTCATGCCCGGCGCAATACCAATCTGCAAGTGGTTGGCGGTCTGGTAAGTTCCATCGTATTCTGTCCCCGAACCCGTAGAGTTCTTTCCCTCACTATATCCGTAAGTAAGACGCACTTCATTGAACAGACCGAAAATCTTACTTTTCCCTATCGGCATATAAGTACGCAAAAAACCTGATACCTCATATTTGTGTTGCAGGTAGTACAGGTCGCTCAGACTGATGTTCAAGTCATCTCCCAAATTAAGGTCAAAATTGGGCATATCCAGATAAGCACGGTCGTAAGTGAAGCGGAAACCTGCCGCCATGTTGTTGGCAAAAAAATAGCCGAAGTAGGGACTGACTTTGAAACTGTATCCCTCCCCTTGCACGTCTTTCAAGACCAAAAAGTTCAAGTTGTCTTCCTCATGCTCGGAATACGAAATGCTTCCTCCTGCCATCCATTGTCCTTTGGGTATGAATACCGATTCCTGCACACCCCGGTCGATGCGCTTGAACTTCCGTCTTTCTTTCTGTGCTCCTGCCGTAAGCGTCACGCCTACCAAAAGCACAATGGCTAAAAGTAATCTTTTTGTCATGTAAAAGGTTATTTCGATGTATAAATGCTTAGACGCTACAAATGTCATTCTGAACGAAGTGAAGAATCTCGCGTACATCCACATCAAGTGGCAGAGATCCTTCGCTACGCTCAGGATGACATTACTAAGCTATCTTATTTGTTTTTCCAAATAGCAGGTGTTCCTTCGTAGATGAGGCTGAAATCGTCAAGATACAATAAGCTATTATCAGCACCCGTCATATAATCACCATATTTACTTGCCGAACAAACAATAATGATATGAGTCGGAGTTTCACCGAATTGGCTTTCCTTATACTGCAAAGGAATAGTAAACTCCTTATATCCATTATTAGCTGTTTCATTTGTAGCTGCTCCTGAAGGAAGAGCACCGTAAGCTATAATATTATCATCACCTTCGTAATCAATGTATTCCTCTTCCTTCTTATTATTGAAAGTAAAACTCTTCTTAGCCAAAGCAATAAAAATAGAACATTCGTCCATAGTTTCACCGTTAGTTATAGTAACACCATCCGGTGTTCTATCTACATGATTAATCTTTTGAGGCGTATATTGGTAATATCCATGCAAAGCTATAGGACGAGAAGTAAATGGTTGTCCAAATTCCATATTAGCACTCATTCCTGACAAACCTTGGAATTTTCCCGTATATAAACTTGCTGCAGCAAATACGCTCAATTTATTGGTTGATTGCAATTTGGCAGCATAAGTTCCGCTAACAACAGGAGAAGTTATACCTGTCGTCGGATTTACAGCACCACCTATAGCACCTAATCCTTGTGATGTTCCTGGATTACTTGTATTCCAGAACGAAGTGGTATTGCCTGCACTTGACTCATTTTCCGGATATACCGTTTGACCATTTTGTGACCATAATTCAAATCCACCATTATACAATGCTGTTTGTGCATCTGCTTCACCCGTAGTAAACGACTGAGTAGAGATTACATCTCCATTGCCATTTACCAAGCGGTATTCGTATGCTGTTTCAGCAGTCAAGCCGCTCAACATAGCGGTATACTTGTTTTCTTCTGTTGTCGTTACCACATCTGTCCACGAAGCCTCATCTGTTTCAGCCAACACGGCAGTTTCCGAAGCTTTCCGGTATTGAAACTTCATGCCCTCGGTGCTTACGCCTGTTCCGGGAACTACATTCGTAGCTTGCAAGTATGCCAAACGATCCCATGCACCTGCTGTCATAGTCGCTCCGCTGGTAGGTTTGGTCGATACATTGAAGGTATACGAATATTCGTGCGTAGTAGGATCCACAGTAACCGAAATGCCGCTTTCGCCTGTACCCGACTCCTTAATATTTAAGATGAAATGATCGCGGGCTTTCACTGGATTACCCTCCGCATCGGTCAACTCCTTACGCATCGAGTTCGAAACACCTTCATTGTTCACCACTGTAATATTCGCGAACAACCTTGATACCGGGAAATAGGCCGAACGGGTTTCCGTAGACTCAAAAGACAACCTGTAAGTAGCCGATGTGCCGTTCGATACAGAATCGTTGTCAACGGTTGCCGCAACAGAACGTACTTTTGTAAGCAATGCCTTATCAAAGTTCACGGTCACTTTCACATTTGCCAGCGTACACGTAATGGTTTCATTAACCTCCTTATCCGCTGCAATCGTCACTTCCTTGCTGCCTGTATAATAAGGAATATTAAAACCGGCAGCCTGTCCGTCCCATCCATTGGAAGAAGCCTTGATAGTGTACGTACCTACAGGCAGTTCAATGGATTTATTTTGCCACAATATCCAGTCTTCAGTCTCTTCCACTGTTTCGCCCTCTGCATTCACAATCTGTACGGCGATTTGTTCGGGTTTATAGCCCTCGGGCACATCTGCACGCGAGTTGGTACTCATGTCTTCGTTTACCGTCAAGCGAAGATACCCCGTTGCCCCTCCTGCCAAGTTTTCTTCTTGCTGACAAGCAAAGAAGAAGAGGGTGCTTGCAATTAATAAAATAGTATATATGCGTTTCATTGTTTATTCATTCCTTTGTTTACGGATTACTCTGTTATAGAAATATTTAAAGTCCCTTCAGCAGACAAATTAGCCTCATCTATGACCTTAACAGTAAACTTATGATTTCCTGTAAAATTAGTCAGCATTCCACCCAACGCCTCATTTAAAGTAAATGTATATGAATCCGCACCAGAAGTAGGCGGTGGAAATAGTCCTGCTAACGTAGTATTGGTAATCAAAGATGCACCTGCTGTCAAACCAAATTCTTCACTAGCTAGCATACTCTTAAACACAGGATTATCAGAATCCGCAGTTACTATAACATCCTCAATTCCATTTGGAACTTCCATTTCAATAGTCAAAACCGGGAAAGTTCCATCTGTAGATTTGTTAAAATTTAAAGTTTTCGTCAAATATTCACCACTCAAAGTCGGAGCAGGACCTATCTCCGGTTCTTCCGGCTCTTCTTCATCCTCTTCTCCACCAGTCCCTGGTTCTTCCGGTTCTTCAGAACTACCTCCACCCGGCTTAACCGTTACCGGCACATCTTCTGGATATTCATCAAATGAAACACTTGCATTAATCGTAATTCCGCTACCTTGGATACCTGTCGGATCTTCTGAAGTATTTTCTTCCATTTGGATAGTCAACGCATCGCTGCCTGCCCAATTGCTGCCCTCAGGTTTAGACAAGAGACGCGATTCGGTGACCTCCTGCCCTCCGCCCATCGGCGTAGCGGTAATAACGACCTTGATTTCTGTAACATTCTCTGCTACTAGCCAATAAACTGCAGCCGGATTCTTGTCTGTTTCGTCAAAATTCAAGATATTGTCACTACCATCGTTTATCGTAATGTCCCACGATTCAAACTTCGCCAAGAAATTTGCTGTATAAGTAAGCTGAATCTTCATGTTCTTCATGGTACACTTCACCTCGGCAGAAGATTCCACTCCCGCAGTAATCTTAATAGGTGTCGTACCCTCATAATAAGGAGTAGCCATCTGCGGCTCCAGTTCAGCATTGGAATGCGCCGTTACGGTATATTCGCCTATAGGCAGTTCCACCTTGCCCCCGTTTTCCGCCTTCAAGGCTGCATAGCTTTCGTATTCCTTGGAGTAAGAAGGGTCGGTCACACCAGTAATGGTTACCGGGAAATCATCGGCACTGACTGCTACACCTACATTTTCACCATCATTGTTTGCATTATCCGCACGCGAAACCACACTGTTTTGCGAAGCGTTGACCGCTACACCCAAGTTCAGGTATCCCACTTCGGAAGTCCCCGCACCGCTGCCTTTCAGTTCATCTTTCATCTCGCACGATACGAGACCGGCACAAAGCAGCAGACATGCCGTTATAGTATTGAATAATTTCATACGTTGTTCTGTTTTAAAGTTTGTTTATCCATTAAAGCCAATCCGAAGGGATTTCGATATCGATAGGAATATCATTTACCGAATTGTCTATCTCAATAGTAATACCCACATTTCCAGTCGCTTCTTCCACTACCGGGGCTATATTCAGCTTCCATGCCTTGGCTGCACTGATCTCGTGCGTCCTTACAATACCACTGGCACTTTTTCCTTCTTTATCTACCAGCTTAATGGTAGCAGTCAGTTTCTCTGTCCCATTTACTGCCATGTAAACCGGGTCGGCATAATCTTTTTGCCACGTATAAGTGCTTTCGCCCAAAGCATCAGTTCCGGTAAACACCACATAATAATCATTGAAGTAATCTGCCATCTTGGCATCGAAGTTCACCGTTACCCGTGCACACTGTGGGGTGCAGTTCACCGTGGCAGTCGCCGTTTGGTCACTGTTCACATTAAAGCCAGCACTTCCTTCCATATACATTCCTTTCGTGGTAGCAGCAAGCCCCTTGTAGTCTTCGCCGGTAAAAGCAAGCACTGTATAACTTCCGTTATCCAATTCTATCAAATCTTGTGGAATAGTCGTACCTGTCCATTCACAACCTTCCACCACGTTCCCGTCTTTCAGAATCTGTACGGTATAGTTAGCCAAATTGGTGTAATCTGATTCGGTAATAGCCCGCGACTGGAACTCTGTCCCTACATTCAGCGAAAGCTTCACCAAGCCTTTACCTTCTGCTGCGCCCTGCACCACCTCCTCATCTGAAGAGCAGGATGCAACAGATGCACCCATCGCTAACAGCGCACAAAACATTACTACATACTTTTTCATCTTTCTCATGTTAAAATTATTGTTGTTCGAGTTTTAAGTATTTAAGTTTGAGTTTCCCCAATTGTTCTTTTTTTTAGCCTTTTGGCCTTTTCTTCAATAATTACGATGCTCTACTACTTTACTTAATTTTAAGCTTGTTAGCCTTTCATCCGTTTTTGTTTTTTAAGTTTCCGGTAACCCACCAACGTACAAATATTGTATTTTCTTCACCATAACCGGAATATAAACCATAGAGCATCATTCATATTGTCCTTTTCTTAGGATTCGGCAAATACATTCATTCCCGACTCCAAATATACGGAATCCCCGTTTACTCTTTGTATTGTTATTTTTTTTCGTCTGCAAAATTGCAATCTTTCACAAAAACTCACAATATCTATTTTTATTATTTTTGTTCTATTTTTATTATCTGGTATTTTTTTGTCTATTGATCAACTGAACGCAAAGACACAAAACGCTTCACCACCTTGCCTGTACGGAATCGCCGCAATTGACCGAGACTCTGTGTCCTTCGTGACAAACAATCGTCCGGTACAGACATTACGTGTGTCTTAATTGTTAATTTGAAAAAATCTTTTATACCTGATAATGACGGATTTCAAGATTAAAAAGTAACTTTGCCACCAAACACCGATCAATAGCATGGAAACAAACGAAAAAGAATTGCCTAAGATAGACCTGCCCGAAGACTGGGTGATAGGTACCGACATCAACAAAGACCTGCTGAGCCTGTATGCACATTATCCCGTAAGGCTGAAATGTGAAATGTTTGTAATGTGCCTTGCTGGAGAAGTGGAAGCCATGGTCAACCTGAACGAAATACAGGTGCGGCCCAACGATGTCATTACACTGATGCCAGGCACCATCTTCCAGATAAACGAAGTACGAGGTGACCTGAAAATCTATTTTCTAGGATTTTCTTCGGGATTTATCGAACGGAGCGGACAGTCGCGTTCCATGCTGGACGCAATCTTCCTTACGTTAGGGCGGCCAGTTATCCCACTAAAATCCGAAGGAGCACTCATGATGGAAAAATACCTGCAGATGTTGATAGGTATGTACGAACAATTCAACGAAAAAATACGCCAGGAAATAGCCCCCAACCTATATGCTGACGTTCATACGGGTATCTCCATCATCTACAAAAGCCGGCATTATGACAAGATTTCCTTGTCGAAAAGCGAACTGATATGCCGCAGCTTCATGCAACTGGTCACCCAACACTACAACCAGACGCGCAACGTAAGCTGGTATGCACAAAAACTGGGTATTACGCATGCACATCTGTGCGCCGTAGTAAAACAGATAACGGGCAAGACATGCATTGATGTCATTGCATCGATGGTTATTATGGATGCCAAGTCACAACTGAAATCGACCAACCTCACCATACAGGCAATCTCCGACTCGCTGAACTTTGCCAACATCTCGTTCTTCGGCAAATATTTTAAACGCTATGTGGGTATCAGTCCGCTGGAATACAGGAAACTTTAAGAAATTATCCTCAATGGCAAAGCCTCTACCACACTTGGGAACATCACATAAAAATGATTTCAGGTATGCCTATGGACAATAATTGCCCAATACGCATGTCCGCAATCAGCCAGTCCAGCTAGGGTTGAAAACGCAGTAGCACTGCATTCGCTGATGAAGATATACTTCAACTGCTGATGAAGATATCTTCAACCGCCGATGAAGTATATATTCAACCGCGCATGCAGTATATATTCATTTTTAAGGAGTATGTATTGGCTGTTGGCAAACATGCATTTTGACAAAAAACAACTCCGTGTGGTGATAAATGTACTAACAAAAGTTAAACAACAGAAAGACAATAAATGTGCCCATTTTTGATAATTAGAGTTGCGTTTTACTTTCAGAATATAGAAGTATTTCAACTGATACATAAACAAATCGTTGCACATGAGAGCCAAATGCGCCTATTATTGGCAGAAAATGCGATTAACATATCTTAGTCATTTTATCACCAGACAGAGAAAAACAAATCATCCTGAAACCAGCAATTTACTTTCCGATTTCAGGATGATTCACTATTTTGATAATATCAGATGTATACAGATTTATTCTGTTACAGCTTCATTTTCTATCGTTACATCATCAATATACAATGTACTTCCTACAGCCGCATTATAAGCCGCACCGTCTGCACTTGCCGAGAAGATAACGGCAAACTTGTATGTCTTGCTGGCATCATAGTCCTTTACATATTCCAAATTCAGCTCGAACGGAGTATATTCAGCTACAGTTTCTCCAGAACTGAAAGAAGCCATTGCCACAATCTTGTCTGATGTATAGATGGTACTTCCATTCAACGTTTCATCTTCACTTTCCACTTCATACAAAACAGCACTGATGGCGCAAGCATCTTTCTGGTCTGCCTGCAATTCCCCTGCAGCATTATAAAACTCTGCACCCGGAGTGTACTTATAATAACCTGATACCTTCACAGGCTTTTTATCATAAAGAATACCAAATTCAGTCGTTGCCATCGGGTCAGTCATAGCAGCAAAAGCATTAAACGTACCCAAGAACATAGAACCGGCAGTCACCTTCGGTATGGTTTGTCCAAAAATATTTCCACCTTGCGTATCAACCGATTCCAGCATAGCAGCTGTACTTCCCGAATAAGCATCTGTGGTCTGACGTACCGGATATTCACCCGTATAAGTAATGCCTCCCAAACTACCTAAGTTCTTTATCAAGGCTACGGCATCGTTACAAGTAGCCCAACCTTCGGGATTTACCACTTCGGGAGACATAGCACCTTCGGGAGTAGCCCATGTTTCGAAATCGTACTGGATAAGGCTACCCATGCTGCAAGAAACAGTATAAGTCTTAGAAGTACCATCTTCAGCTACTACAGTAAATGTAGCCGAGCCACTTGCAAAACTTACAGCCGAACCGCTTGCCGGAGTTACCGTAGCACCGGCTGAAACTTCAATAGTCGGAACCAAAGCACTTACATCACCACCTTCTTCTGCCTTGAAAGTAATAGTAGCATTTGCCTCATCTATTACCGGTTGAGAAAGTACTGCAGCATTAGCAGCTACTGATGTATCGAATGTGAAAGATGTAATTTGTGCCGCACTGCTTTCGTTACCAGTCAGACGGGTTCCATCGTAAGTAACAGTCACTGCCTGCTTTTGCCCTCCCAGCGTTGCATCAATATCCAAATCTATATGCAGACCGCCATTATTGAAATAACCGGTTGCATTTACATCAGCTGTAAGAATTGTGCTTTCAACTGTAGTCACTCCCGTAAAATCATATCTTTCACCATTAGGAGTCAGCGCACAATTATTCAAATCAATATCCCCTACTTCTATTCCTAAAAACGAAAAATCTGCAATAGAAAGATTTATAGCATTATCACCAGATTCTGCAACACTTATCCGTTGGGCTACAGAAGCCAATTTCTGACCATCTACAGTTACGTCCAAGGTACCTTTATAATTCCCGGCAATTTCTTCACTCACCGGAATCACTACCGGAGTATCTTCGTCATCATCACTACACGAAGTGAAGAAAGGCATCGTGCAAAGCACGGCAAACACATAAAAAAACAAATTCTTTTTCATTTCTTTCTAATTAAAGTTTAGTTAATCAACAAATATCTTATACGAGTTGTTGTAAATCAAGCGCAAAAATGGGACAAATTCCCAATATATACAAGGTCTATTTATATAATCTTTGTCCCATTTTTAAAAGGATATCATAAATAAGCCAAAAATCAGCCTATCAATCGGCACAAATTTCAGATTCGGATAAAAACCTGTTTAGAAACCGTTTTGAATTTCTCTCATAACATAATGTTATAAGTAAGAAGCTGTTTTGAATTTATCGTGCGATGATTTGGGATGAGTTTTTGAGGCATTTTCGCTTCTGTGATGAGGAAGATAGCGGGCTATCTGACGAAGAACAGGAGCGAAAAAGACCAAAAAATCGCCCAAAGCACACACGAAAACGGATACATCAAGACAAGAAAAACTTTTTGGAGAAATTCAAAACAGCTTCTAAAACAGGTTCTAAAAAAGTAAGGCTGCATTCCCCCTTACCGAAAACGCAGCCTATATATAATAAGGTATATACCTGATTAAGCTTTTACACGGCCAACGTATGAACCATCGCGTGTATCCACTTCAATCATTTCATCTTGGTTGATAAACAAAGGCACACGTACGGTAGCACCTGTTTCTACCGTAGCAGGCTTGGTGGCATTGGTAGCTGTATCACCTTTCAAACCCGGTTCGGTATAAGTCACTTTCAGCTGTACCTTCACCGGCAATTCAGCGTAGAGAATAGTCTCTGTAGAAGCATCTGATACGACATCTACCACCATTTCTTCTTTCAAGAAATCAACGCCTTCAATCAGGTCGCGAGCGATGGGCACTTGTTCGTAAGTCTCCTGATTCATGAAGATATAATCTTCACCTTCTTTATAAAGGTACTGATAAGGACGACGCTCTACACGTACATCTTCCAGCTTTTCGCCGATGTTGAAGCGGCGTTCCAACACATATCCGTCTACCACATCTTTCAGCTTCGTACGCATAAAGGTATTTCCTTTACCTGGTTTTACATGCAAAAAGTCGATGCAAAAATACAACTTGCCATCCATACGGATTGCGGTTCCAATCTTAATGTCTTGAGCATTAATCATAACTGAATTCTTTATTTATGTTATTATTGATTTGTATTCATCACTATCAATTCGGGTGCAAAATTAATCTAAATCACGAAAAAACACAAAAAGATTTGTCTAAAAATGATTTAGCCATTTGGTTTATTTAAAAAAAGTCACTACTTTTGCAGCCCGAACGCATGGAATAATAACATAATTAGATACGAAAAATGAAAAGAACTTATCAACCCTCGAACAGAAAGAGAAAAAACAAACACGGTTTCCGTGAAAGAATGGCAACTGCTAATGGCCGCCGCGTATTGGCTGCACGCCGCGCTAAAGGTCGTAAGAAACTGACTGTCTCTGACGAATATAACGGCGTTAAAGCATAAGTCCGAGACAAAAGAAAAAGCTAAGAGCCGCAAGATGCTGAGACAGTGTTTTGTGGCTTTTCTTTTTTATTGTATCTTTGCAGGCATAACCAAAGACTGATTTTCATAAGACTAAGATTATGATAAAGCTGAAAGATTTTTTCTCGTTCAAGCAAAACCGCTTCTTCTGGCTGAACATCATCGGAATGGTGGTAGTGATTCTGGCAGCCATTGGCGGAACATTGTTCTGGCTGGATGCCTATACACATCATGGGCAATCGTATCTTGTCCCCAACGTCAAGCACAAGTCATTGGAGCAAGCACAACTCTTGCTTCAGAACCAAAACATGCAGGGCGTAGTGGTAGACTCTACATACGTGAAAGAACTCTCTCCGGGCATCATACTCGAACAAAAGCCTGAAGGAGGCATGCGCGTAAAAGAAGGACGCACCATATATCTTACTATAAACACACGAGAGGTTCCCCGTGTGCGAATCCCCGACATTATCGACAACAGTTCCGTACGTCAGGCAGCTGCAAAGCTGAAAGCCATGAAATTCAAACTGACCGAACCGGAACTGGTACCTGGAGAACAAGACTGGGTATATGGCATCAAATATCGGGGCAAGAGCCTGAAGTCGGGTGACAAAGTGCCATTCGAGGCTGTCCTGACGTTGTGCATCGGAAACACTCACCTGCGTGACTCCCTTGCTACCGATACTTTAGGACTCAACCTGGAACAGGAAAGCGAAGCACAAGTAGATGACTCTTGGTTCTAAAAAAGACAATACAGACAGACGAATGGAAGAAAACGACATCACTGAGCTGGACGACTCATTGGACGATATCGAACCGGTAAACTCCTCGTCCGGATTATACGAACATTTCAGGGTTACCGTAGACAAAGGGCAAACACCGGTACGCATCGACAAATACTTGTTTGAACGTATCGTCAACGCCTCGCGCAACCGTATCCAAACGGCTGCTGATAACGGATATGTCATGGCAAACGGGAAACCCGTAAAAAGCAGCTACAAAGTAAAGCCACTTGATGTGTTGACCGTCATGATGGACCGTCCCCGGTATGAAAACGACATTATCCCCGAAGACATCCCTCTGGATATTGTGTACGAAGACGACGACTTGATGGTGGTAAACAAACCGGCAGGACTGGTGGTACACCCGGGTTGCGGAAACTATCACGGCACGTTGGTAAACGCCATCGCCTGGCACCTGCGCAATGTGCCTACGTATGACCCGAACGACCCACAAGTAGGGCTGGTGCACCGTATAGACAAAGACACGTCCGGCCTGTTGGTCATAGCCAAGACTCCGGATGCCAAAACCCATCTGGGCATGCAATTCTACAACAAAACTACAAAACGTGAATACAATGCACTGGTATGGGGCATCATCGATGAAGACGAAGGAACCATCGAGGGCAATATCGGGCGTAACCCGAAAGACCGTATGCAGATGGCGGTGATGAGTGACCCTACGCAAGGGAAACATGCCGTAACGCATTATCAGGTACTGGAACGTCTGGGATATGTCACCCTCGTGAAATGCGTACTCGAAACCGGACGCACGCACCAGATACGTGTACACATGAAACACATCGGGCACGTACTGTTCAATGACGAGCGTTACGGAGGGCACGAAATATTGAAAGGAACTCATTTTAGTAAATACAAACAATTTGTGAACAATTGCTTCGCCATTTGTCCCCGGCAAGCGCTGCACGCCAAGACACTGGGATTCGTTCACCCCCGCACAGGCAAGGAACTGTTTTTCACTTCCGAATTGCCCGAAGACATGACACATTTGCTGGAAAAATGGAGAGCATACATCAGTAATCGAGAAGAATCATGAAACGTATCATTGCTATCGTAGCAGGAGGAGACTCATCGGAACACGATGTTTCCATGAAAAGTGCAGAAGGAATTTATTCCTTCATCGATAAAGAAACTTATAAAGTATATACCATAGAGTTGGGACACAAAGGCTGGAATGCCATCCTGGAAGACGGCTCGAAGAGCACGGTCGACAAAAACGACTTCAGCTTTATGGAGAACGGGCAAAAGATAAAGCCCGACTTCGCCTACATCACCATCCACGGCACACCGGGCGAGAACGGCATCCTGCAGGGCTATTTCGAACTGCTCGGCATCCCTTACTCCACGTGTGACGTATTGGTATCCGCACTGACTTTCAACAAGTTCATGACAAACCAATACCTGAAAAGCTTCGGGATACGTATCGCAGAATCCATGCTGGTACACAAACGGAACGGCATCAGCGATGAAGAAGTAATCGAGAAAATCGGACTGCCTTGTTTTATCAAGCCCAATGCCAGCGGTTCGAGCTTCGGCGTAACCAAGGTGAAAACCAAAGAACAAATCCAACCTGCCCTGCAAGCGGCTTTCGCCGAATCGGATGACGCCATGATAGAAGCCTATATGGACGGTATTGAACTGGCGAACGGATGCTACAAGACACGGGACAAGTCGGTGGTGTTGCCTATCACGGAAGTGGTCAGCAAGAACGAGTTTTTCGATTTCAATGCCAAATACAACGGACAGGTGACCGAAATCACCCCCGCACGTCTCAGCCCCGAACTGACCGGACGCGTACAAAAGCTCACCTCTGCCATTTACGATATTCTGGGATGCAAAGGATTGGTACGTGTAGACTATATCATCACCGAAGGCGAAAAAATCAACTTGCTTGAAATCAACACCACTCCGGGAATGACCGCAACAAGCTTCATTCCACAGCAAGCACGTGCCGCAGGCATCAATATGGAAGAAATTATGACCGACATCATAGAAGACAACTTCTCGGAATGAAGAATGAAGAATGAAGAATTGCTTTGCCTGCATGGAATTCTTCATTCTTAATTCTTCATTCTTCATTTAAAATGCTTACCTTTGAAGACAAAATTTAAAACCAAACGCCATGAACATTCCAGCCGAATTCGATGAAATACGTCCGTATACCCCAGAAGAGCTTCCACAGATATTCGATGAATTACTTGCCGACCCCGCTTTTCAGGCTGTCATCAGCCTGATTATGCCAGGCATGCCTCTTGATACGCTGAGCCATAAGCTGCACCAGTGCAAAAACAACCTGGAAGTACAAAAAACCATATTCTATCCGTTGCTGCACCAAATCATCAAAGAACACAGCGACGGCTTCACACTGAATGCTTCTTCACTGACCGACAAGGAAAAGAACTACACCTTCATATCCAATCACCGTGATATCGTGCTTGACCCTGGATTTCTTTCCCTCGGACTGCTAGACAACCATTTCCCTACTACAGTAGAAATAGCTATCGGTGACAACCTGCTTATCTACCCATGGATCAAGAAACTGGTACGAGTGAACAAATCATTCATCGTGCAGCGTGCCCTCAGTATGCGCCAGATGTTACTTTCATCTGCACGCATGTCACGCTATATTCATTTTGCCATTACACAGAAAAAAGAAAATGTATGGATAGCCCAACGGGAAGGACGCGCTAAGGATTCGAACGACCGGACACAAGAAAGTGTACTGAAAATGCTGGCACTGGGAAGCACAGGAGACACCATCGACTACCTGAAGGAGCTGAACATTGTTCCCACTTCCTTGTCGTATGAATACGACCCGTGCGATTTCCTGAAAGCCAAGGAAATGCAGCAAAAGCGAGATATCGAAAACTTCAAAAAAAGCCAGCAAGACGACCTGACCAATATGCAGACCGGTATCTTCGGATACAAAGGAAAAGTGTATTTCCAGACCGCACCGTGCATCAACGATGAACTGGAGACCTTACGAGGATGCCCCAAAAACGAACTTTTCTTAAAGATTGCCCAACTTATCGACCAGCATATCCACCTCAACTACCGCTTATATCCGGGAAACTATATCGCTTGCGACCTTTTGGAAGATACACAAAAATTTACCGGACAATACAATGCTGCCGACGTGACAAAATTTGAAACATACCTGCAAGAAAGGCTCGAACTGATTGACTTACCCAATAAAGACCTGCCGTTCTTACGCCGCTGCATTCTTACGATGTATGCCAACCCTGTCATCAACCACCTGAAAGCATTACACACATGACCAAACGTATCTTCGCATACATTTCCTTCCTATGCCTGTTACTGGCTGCATGCAAGGAAGAAACCTATGTATACCCCAGCGTCATAACAGAATTCATCGATCTCCAGACCGATGCCACCGGAACCATTACCCACCTGATAGCTGATGATGGCGAACATTATGCCGTACAACCTCGAGAAGGTCTGGACGGTCTTCGTGCCGATACCCTATACCGCACGGTATCTGTATATCAAATTCTGAATGAGCAAACGGACGGAAATGAACCAGAAGCCATACTTTATTCCAGCAGAACGGTAATTTCTCCTTACCCCGTCAAGGCAGGTGCATGGAAAGACAGCATTTATACCGATCCCGTGGACATACAGAGCATCTGGCGTTCGGGCGATTACCTGAACCTGATTTTAGAAGTACGGCGAAAAGACCAGACACATGCTTTCCATTTCATAGAAGACAGCATATCAGCCGATGCTTCGGACATACGTACACTGAACCTGCAACTCTTCCATAACAGCAACAACGACTATGAAGCTTTTACGGAACAGGCTTATCTTTCCGTACCGCTCCGCCGCTATCGGGACACCTTGCATACAGGAGACAAAATACGCTTCAGGCTCAATACATATAAAGAGGGAGAAACTTACAGAGATTTTACTTATTGAAAATGGAGAAAATAACGCCCTCCCTCACAAATAACAACAAAAAAAACACCAAGCCTTATGATTAAACCACTTTATTTCTTTTTTTTCGTAATTGTTTGCCTGCTTGGACTGATGGCATGCAGTGCCAGACCGCAAGACAAATTCAAGAATCTCACAGCCGATGAGTTCGACCGCTTGATTCAAGATGAAAACGTGCAACGGGTAGATGTGCGTACGGTAGCAGAATATAGTGAAGGGCACATTCCGGGCAGCTTGAACATCAATGCACTGGAAGACCATTTCGCCGCAGCCGCCGAAGAAGTGCTCGACAAGAACTATCCCGTAGCCGTATATTGCAAAAGCGGACGCCGAAGCCGGAACGCCGCACGCATCCTTACCAACTTAGGCTACAAGGTCTACAATTTAGATAAAGGATTTGACAATTGGAAAGAATACGGCAAGGAAGTGGAAAAATAGTAAATAATGCCAATCAGGAGTTAAAAGGGAGTTATAGGTAGTTATCGCCCGCCGGTGCGGGCTGGGAGTTAGATGCCAATACCTTTTTTACGCCGCTTCTGTAGAGACGATGTGCACATCGTCTCTACTACGTGGCATATACAAAATGCACAAAATAAATACCGCGTGAAGTATAACTCCTGAACGAAGTGATAACTCCCGTGAAACATAACTACGTTTAACTCCTGATTCGCATTATTCATTAGCAACTATTAACTTACAACGCTTGCAACATACGCTTCAGCACGACCGTTGCCGAAATTTCACGGTTCGCAGCTTCAGGGATTACCAACGAAGTAGGAGCTTCTATCACATCATCGGTCACAATCATGTTACGGCGTACCGGAAGACAGTGCATGAAGAATGCGTCATTCGTCACCTTCATGTGCGCTGTATCTACCGTCCAGCTCATATCCTTACTTAATACCTTACCATAATCAGCAGGATTGGTCACACCCGGGCATGCCCAATTCTTTGCATAAATGAAATCCGCTCCTTCGAAAGCCTTCATCTGGTCGTATTCTACTTTGGCGCCACGTACAAACTTCGGGTCGAGTTCGTAACCGTGAGGATGCGTAATCACAAAATCCACATCGGCTTCGTTCATGAAATCGGCAAACGAATTGGGCACAGCCTGAGGCAAGGCACGCGGATGAGGCGCCCATGTCAAAACCACCTTCGGACGCTCTGTACGCTTATATTCTTCAATGGTTATCAAGTCTGCAAAAGCCTGAAGCGGATGTCCCGTAGCTGCTTCCATGGAGAATACCGGCTTGCCCGAATATTGGATAAACTGATTCAGAATCTTTTCGGTATAATCATCCTCGCGGCTCTCGAAACGGGCAAACGAGCGTACGCCGATAATATCACAATAGGATGCCATCACCGGAATAGCTTCCAACAGGTGCTCGCTCTTATCTCCGTCCATCACCACGCCACGCTCGGTCTCCAGCTTCCACGCTCCCTGGTTCACATCGAGCACAATTACGTCCATGCCCAGGTTGCGTGCGGCTTTCTGGGTACTAAGCCGTGTGCGCAAGCTATTATTAAAGAATATCAGCAAGCAAGTGCGGTGTTTGCCCAATGCCTCATATTTATACCGGTCTTTCTTGATTTCAAAAGCTTCGGAAAGGGCGGTCTTCAGGTCGCCCAGGTCAAATACATTCGTGTAAGTTCTCATACAGTTATAACTATTAATTGTCAATTATTAATTATCTCGAATCTGTCCATCTCCTTCTATCAACCACTTGTAAGTGGTAATCTCGCGCAAGCCCATCGGCCCGCGGGCATGGAGCTTCTGCGTACTGATGCCAATCTCAGCCCCTAACCCGAACTGGGCACCATCGGTGAACGATGTGGGTGCATTGACGTACACACATGCCGCATCTACCATGCGCTGGAAATAAGCAGCGGTATCTTTATCCTCCGTCACAATGCATTCGCTATGCTTCGAACTATAGGCATCGATGTGGGCAAGTGCTTCCTCTATACCCGACACGGTACGAACTGCCATTTTATAATCCATATATTCCGTGCCATAGCTTTCCGGCGAGGCAGGACAAAGCAATGCGGCGGGATAATGCCCCTCGAGTGCCTGACAGGCAGGTCCGTCCGCATACAAAATCACCTGCGATGCCTGCAGGGGCGCACACAGTTCAGGCAAGTCCGCCAGACGTTCCCGGTGCACCAGCAAGCAATCCAACGCATTGCATACGCTTACCCGGCGTATCTTGGCATTATTCACGATAGCAGCACCTTTTTTCAAGTCACCCGCTACATCAAAATACGTATGGCACACACCTGCCCCTGTCTCGATAACCGGCACGGTGGCTTCACGGCGCACATAGTCTATCAATCCTTTGCTCCCGCGAGGGATAATCAAGTCGACCAGCCCTTCGGCATGAAGCAGTTCCGCCGTAGCCTCCCGCTCCACCGGAAGGAGTTCCACGAGATGTGCATCCAGGTTAAACCGTTGCAACACTTCGTGAATCAAAGATACGATGGCACGGTTCGAGCAATCCGCGTCATGCCCGCCTTTCAATACGCAAGCGCTTCCGCTCTTGAAACACAGCGAGAACACATCAAAGCTCACATTGGGACGCGCTTCATAGATAATGCCGATGACCCCGAAAGGCACACTCACCTTTTTCAGGCGCAATCCGTTAGGACGCACCGTTTCTTCCAATATCCTGCCCAATGGAGAAGGCAGCGAAGCCACATTCATCATATCCGAAGCGATGCCTCTCAAACGTTCGGGAGTCAACTTCAAACGGTCATATTTCGGGTCACTCTCATTCATGCGCCGCAAGTCTTCGGCATTCGCCTTCAACAAGTCATCAGTCTGTCTGATAATAGCTTCCGATACAGCCCGCAGCACTTCATTGATACGTTTTTCTTCCAGCAGAGGCAACATACGCGATGCTTGTCTCACTTTCTGTAAGGTGTCGGTAATATTCATACACTTATTCCTTTTTACACATTCAAGTCCTTTTTATCCACACAAATGTAAGATTCTTTCGATGAATCCGATACTTTTTTGCCCATTAATTTCCTCTTTTCATAAAACTTTCCTATCTTTGGTTATAGATAAACTAAAAATATACAGTTATGGAAGCAAAATCGTATGGTTCATTAGTAGAAGTCTACAGAGGTGGTCTGTGGGAAGCCGAACTGATAAAAGGATTATTGGAATCGGCAGGCGTATCAGCAATGTTGAAAGACGAAACTCTTTCCGCCGTAACCTCACCTTATTCCGGAATAGGAGGAGAAGTATTGGTTATGGTGAATAAGGAAGAAGAAGTATATGCACGAAAAGTAGTAGAACGGAGACAGGTATGAAAACAATTGTCGTGGCATTTCTTCTTATCATCACACTTGCCATAAGCGACGTAAGTGCCGAGAGTTTACAACCTGCTGCATGGCAAGCCTACGGGATTGCCTTCCAGGCACCCGCAGGCTATACCGTAGAAGACGACTCGGAAGAAGGTTACATCATCAGCACCCCCACTTATTTCATCACAGTGCAACTGCTCGACGGTGAAGGCATTCAGCGCTCGGAAATAGCCCAAGAATTGAAAAACGTTGCGACAGATGACGAAGTGACCCAGCAAAGCCCTACCGTCGATTTCGAACTTCCGCAATTCTACGGAGTGTTCCTACGCGGAAATTGTGAAAGCGACCAATGCCTGTACAGTTACCTGCTCACCAAAGAAGACACGAGCGGCTTCTATGTTTCTATTGTATACACCGACCCTGCCGACCCACTTCCTGAAACCATACTGAAAAGTTTTACCCTTGAAGAATAACCCTCATAAGAAAATGAAAATATCATTCCCTTTCGGATTGTCTGCGACTGCTCTTTTTCTGGCACTGGTTGCCTGTACCCTATCCTTATGGGCACAAACCTCCGAAAAGCCATCCTCTTCTGCCACATTGTCCAACAGTTGCATCGAAGTGCCACAAAGCATGACCTTCTGTGGCGAAACCATCTCGCTTGCCCGCTTTGACCGCCGCGAACGTATGGACCGCGAACTGCTAGCCTTTTCATATATGCACAGTACCACTTTGCAGATGATTAAACGCGCCAACCGCTACTTTCCCATTGTAGAATCGATCCTGCGCGAAAACGGCGTACCCGATGATTTCAAATACCTGATGTCTATTGAAAGCAACAACAATCCACTGGCACGTTCAGTTGCCGGCGCAGCAGGTCTATGGCAATTTATGCCCGCCACAGGACGCGAATTCGGACTGGAAGTAGGCAATTCAGTCGATGAGCGCTACCACGTAGAGAAATCTACCCGTGCCGCCTGCCGCTATCTGAAACAAGCTTATGCACGTTTCGGAAGCTGGATAAGTGTAGCTGCGTCCTACAATGCCGGACAAGGACGTATCTCACGTGAACTCGACCGGCAATACGAAGAAGATGCCCTTGACCTCCAACTGGTTGAAGAAACTGCCCGCTATGTTTACCGCATCCTTGCAGCCAAAATGCTGTTTGCCGACCCCACCCGTTTTGGTTTCCGCTTGCACGCATCCGATCTCTATCCTCCCATCCCTTACCGTGAAATCAAAGTAGAAGAAACCATCGAGGACTTGCCCCGTTTCGCCAAGAGCCAAGGCATCACATACGCCCTGCTGCGCACGATGAATCCCTGGCTCCGCTCACGTACCCTGCACGTTCACGGCTCGAAAACGTACTACCTCCGCATCCCTGACAAAGAAAGAATGTACTACAATCCGCGTGTCACCTTCCCGCACGACCCGAAATGGGTAGTAGAATAAGCTTTCTTCCTACTTGAAATGCAAGCCTCAAATGGCTGATATATTCCCGCGGCATTCATTTATGTATTTTGTATATGCCACAGGATAGAGAGGATGTGCACTCTACGGAAGCGGTACGAAATGTGCTGAGCAATGCACAAATCCATACCGCGCATGGTATAACTCCCAGCCCGGTGGCCGATAACTTCTGCCAACTCCTTTTCAATCCTGATTAGCAGGATGCAAAAAAGCCGCTCCTCCATCACGAAGGGGCGGCTCACATTTATAGTTATAGGTGTATAAAGTTTTTATGCTTTTTACAAGCAATGATTATTGAGCCAACTTGCCGTCTGAGCCCAATACGTTAACGATTTTGTGTTTGTACATCTTTTCCATTTCGTCACGAGCCGGGCCCAAATATTTACGCGGGTCGAATTCAGCCGGTTTTTCGAACAATACCTTACGAACAGCAGCTGTCATGGCAAGACGAGAGTCAGAATCGATGTTAATCTTGCAAACTGCAGATTTAGCAGCCTTACGCAATTCGTCTTCAGGAATACCGATAGCAGCTTCCAGTTTTCCGCCATATTGGTTGATCATATCCACATATTCCTGAGGAACTGAAGATGATCCGTGCAATACGATGGGGAAGCCCGGAAGTTTTTCCATTACAGCATCCAATACGTCGAATGCCAAAGGAGGAGGAACCAGACGACCTGTCTTCGGATCTACGTGGCATTGTTCGGGTTTGAACTTGTATGCACCGTGAGAAGTACCGATAGAGATAGCCAACGAGTCGCAACCTGTACGGCTAGAGAAGTCGATAACTTCTTCAGGGTTAGTATAAGTATGGTGTTCTGCAGAAACTTCATCTTCTACACCAGCCAATACACCCAGTTCACCTTCTACAGTTACATCATATTGATGAGCGTATTCAACGACTTTCTTAGTCAAAGCAACGTTTTCTTCGTAAGGCAGGTGAGAACCGTCAATCATCACTGAAGAGAAACCGAGGTCTACGCAAGACTTGCAGAGTTCGAAAGAATCTCCGTGGTCGAGGTGAAGAACGATTTCAGGATGTTCGCAACCCAATTCTTTAGCAAATGCTACAGCACCTTCAGCCATGTAACGAAGCAAGGTCTGGTTTGCATAGTTACGCGCACCTTTAGAAACCTGCAGGATAACCGGAGATTTCGTTTCTACCGAAGCTTTGATGATAGCCTGCAGCTGCTCCATATTGTTGAAGTTGAATGCAGGGATAGCGTATCCACCTTTAATTGCTCTAGCAAACATCTCTCTGGTGTTTACCAAGCCTAAGTCTTTGTAATTAACCATTGTTGTACGTTTTATAATTGTTAGTGAAATTAATTCCATTGCAAATGTAAAAAGAAATGTGGCAAATCCACCACATTCTTCCCGAAAAAACAATCCATGTTAAGGTGTTTTATTAAAATTCACACGTTTCTTTTAAGAATCAGCAAGGATGCAAAGTGAAGGTAGCAAAAACAACAAACGGCTGACAACCAAACACCCTGCCCCCCTTTGAAGAATAAAAAACAAAGAAAGCATTGTTTATTTCCGGTTTTCATCTCCTTAATCAAGAAATCTGCGAATTCTCTCGTGAAAAAACATCCAAAACTTTTTCTATTTCAAAGAAAAGCCGTATCTTTGCAACCCGAAACAAACCATTACACAACAATGTCCGAAAAGAGAATCGGATGTTACCAACAAAACATTGAATAATAACAATAAAAAGTATATACTGAAATGAAAAAAGGCATTCATCCTGAAAACTACCGTCCGGTAGTATTTAAAGACATGTCAAATGGCGACATGTTCTTGTCACGTTCAACTTGTGCAACCAAAGACACAATCGAATTCGAAGGCGAAACTTATCCTTTGGTAAAGTTGGAAATCTCCAGTTCTTCTCACCCGTTCTATACAGGTAAATCAAAATTGGTTGATACCGCAGGACGTGTAGACAAGTTCATGAGCCGTTACAACCGCATTAAGAAATAAAAATTTCGTATTTTGTTCCATAACAAGACCGGGCATCCTGCATTCCAGCAACGATGTCCGGTCTTGTTTTATTTATCCATTGTCCTTTTCCCGGATTTCCACGCGGCGGATTTTCCCGCTGATAGTCTTAGGCAATTCTTCGACAAATTCTATCACACGCGGATATTTATAAGGAGCGGTTACCCGCTTCACATGATCCTGAAGTTCCTTTATCAAGTCGGGACCGGCTTTTGCCTTATAATCTTTTGCCAATACAATGGTAGCCTTCACCACCTGACCGCGGATTTCATCAGGCACTCCCGTTATGGCACACTCTACTACGGCTGGATGGGTCATCAGGGCACTTTCCACTTCGAACGGACCAATGCGATAACCTGAACTCTTGATGACATCATCGGCACGTCCTACAAACCAATAGTAACCATCTTCGTCACGCCAAGCCACATCACCGGTGTAATATACTCCATCGTGCCAAGCCTCACGGGTCAGTTCGGGCGCACGATAATATTCCTTAAACAACCCCAGCGGTTTGCCTTTGTCGGTACGTATCACAATTTGTCCTTGTTCGCCATCCTCGGCAGAGCGGCCGTCAGGTTTCAACAGGTCTATCTGATATTGAGGATTAGGCACGCCCATGCTTCCCGGCTTGGGTTCCATCCACGGGAAAGTGGCAAGTGTCAAGGTAGTTTCGGTCTGTCCAAATCCTTCCATCAAACGGATGCCGGTTATCTTCAGGAAGGTTTCGTAAACCGAATAGTTCAACGCCTCACCCGCCGTGGTACAATACTCCAATGAAGACAAGTCGTATTTGCTCAAGTCCTCACGGATAAGGAAGCGGTAAATGGTGGGAGGTGCACAAAGTGAAGTGATGTGATAATCGTGAATCTTCTTCAGAATATCAGAAGGTGTAAACTTCTCGTGGTCGTAGACGAAAATGTTAGCCCCTGCTATCATCTGCCCATACAGTTTTCCCCATACAGCCTTGCCCCAGCCTGTATCGGCAATGGTAAAATGCAGGCTGTCTTCGTGCAGGTTATGCCAGAAGCTCGCCGTAGTGATATGTCCCAAAGGATAGGTGAAATCGTGTGCCACCATCTTCGGTTCGCCGGTAGTGCCCGAGGTGAAGTACATCAACATGATGTCATCGTTGGTGTTTACATTCGCGGGACGTGTGAAAGGTGCAGCATTTTCGATGCCTTTATGAAAATCCTCAAATCCTTCGGGATACTCAGGACCTACGCTGACCAGCTTTTCTACGCTGGGTGACTGAGGCATTGCATCTACGATATGTTTCAAAATCACTCCTTCACCCGCAGCTACAATCATCTTGATAGTAGCAGCCTGACACCGATAGACAATGTCTTTCTTCGTCAGCAGGTGGGTAGCAGGGATCGCCACAGCTCCTATCTTGTGCAAAGCGATAATCGAAAACCAGAACTCATAGCGGCGTTTCAATATCAACATCACTTTGTCGCCCTTGCCTATTCCCAGACTCTGGAAATAAGAAGCGGTCATATCGGTATATTTCTTCAAATCGGCGTAAGTGAACTGGATACATTCGCCTTTGTCATTGGTCCACAACAGTGCATTCTTTTCCGGACGTTCTGCTGCCCAAGCATCCACGATGTCGTACCCGAAATTGAAATTCTCAGGCACATTTACTCTAAAATTCTTGATGAAATCCTCTTGCGAGGAGAAAGTTGTCTGACTTACAAATCTTTCTAACATACGTGTTTCGTTTTTTTCACCACAAAGAACACAGAGGCATACGGAGGAAAATTTAAAACCTCTGTGATACCCTGTGTCCCCTGTGGTGAATTTCCATTATATAAACCAATTTTATTGCATCACTACCGCAAGGAACTTCACGGTTTTTCCATCAAGCGCCAACATGCCATGCGGCTTGCTTGAATCGAAATACAGGCTGTCACCCGGATTCAGTATCAGTTCTTTCCCATTGATGTTCAATAACAAGCGGCCTTCTATTACTAAGTTGAACTCTTGTCCTTCGTGTGTGTTAAAGTATACGGCAGTACCTTCGGGTTTAGGTTCTACCGTCACAATAAACGGGTCGGCTATCCTGTCCTTAAATCCCGAAGCGAGTGATTCATACTTATAAGCCTTGGTACGTTCTACCGAAACTCCTGTCCCTTTACGGGTAAGGAAATACGATTTCATCTTCGGCTCCTCACCAAACATCAGTTCATCTAGCGTAATGCCATATTTGTGGGCGATGCGTTGCAAAAGACTGACCGAGAGGTCGCTTTCTCCTGATTCAAGGGCACGGTATTCTTCAGCTGTCAGTTTACAGTCCGATGCCACTTCTTCCACGCTTAGCTCCAATGCGTCGCGCAATCCCCGCAAACGCTCGGCAATTTGTTTTATCTGTTCATCCATATCTATAATTCTGTTAGTTCTTGCCAAAATTACGAAAGATTTTGATAAGGAACGGCAGAAAATTGGAAAAATTATAAAAATAGTACGCCTTCAAGTCAAAAAGGCCTCTTACTCATTTCATTAGACAAAATGAGACACAATAACGGACAAAGTGAAAGCGACAAGTAACTCTTAGCACTTTGTCTGATCTAAAGAATCAATAACTTTGCAAAAAATTAATATCTTATAACAATGTAGGCTTATGAATTTACGACTTCTTTTTTTATTGGCAACATGCTTTATGTTATCAACTGTACACGACATACAAGCACAAGTAGAACGAAACGCCATTTATAAAATAGGTATAGGGCACTTTAATTACACTCCGAAAGGAGAAAATGACAATGCCGGCAAAGTATTGAAAAATATCACTTCATCAATTATAAAAGGGAAAAATACCACCCAGCTGTCCGATTATGCCGATGATGTAAGGGCAAGTATCGCCAAAGGATTCGGGAATGTAGTCAGACTGCAGGTGATAGACGGGAAAACATTTCAAAACGAAAAACTTCAAGACAAAAATCTTCTTTACACAGACGGAACCATTGTCAGCATCAGTGCTACATCCAACGGTCCTTCGCTTAAAGAACGGAAAAGGCTGAAAAATTCAGCGTTTACACCTTATACGAATGTGGAAGCCAACATAAGCGTAACCGTTAATGTAAAGAATGCATATACCGGTGTGATGGAAGACAGCCGTACTTTCAATGCCAGTGGTTCTGATACAGCCAGCGAAGACAAGGCGGTGACGGCAGCACTCAGTAACCTTTCCGGAATCATTGCCGGTTATTTCAATGCCAGGTATCCCGTCAATGCCACTATCATAGAGCGGGGTGAAATAAAAAAAGAAAAACAAAAAACGGTATACATTGATTTAGGCACTTCGCTGAGTGCTTACAAAGGCCAGCAGTTTGATGTCTATTCGGTAAAGGAGATTGCCGGGAAAGAGGCACGGATTGAAATCGGCCGTTTGAAAGTAGAAGAAGTACTGGGAGAGGAATTAAGCCTATGCAAAGTTACAAAAGGAGAGAAAGAAATAAAAACGGCATTAGACAACGGAAGCACATTAGTGGTTACCGTCAGAAGATGAGATTAATAATCCTAAAATAAAAAGTATGAAAACAAAGCAAAAAATTCAAAGAATGAAACAAATGATGCTTCTCATTTGTTGTTTGTTACCCATCTTTTCATCCTGTTCTTCGGATGAAAGCAGTACTGTAGATTATATAGTGGTATACCAGGGGCATTCACCTATGACCATAGACCCAACCATTGTTGAAGCCATCTTGGAATACCAGGACCAGCAAGGGTTGATAAACCGCCATATATCCGTCACCACCGATCATACCGAACTTACAGACGCTGATTTCGACGATATGGCAAAGCAAGTAGGCAAGCAAACCCTTAGCGAGATGTCAGGACACGATTATAACCAGGTAATACGGGATGCCGGACTCAGTGTTTCCGAGCCTGTCACCTTAACAATCAGCTATCAAGTAGGACTTATAGGAAATTGGGGAGACGACATTATCTCTTACGGAAATATCCTGCTGAAAATCGACCTTCGGTAATTTATGCACACCGACCGGAATCCGGACGACTCTCAGTTTGTGTGATTTCATTCAAACTGAGAGTCGTTCTCTTTTCCGAATGCCTTCATATATTGTGCCGGAGTCATGCCGCAGACCTTATAGAAAGCACGGTAAAAAGTGCTATGACTGTTGAAACTTGCTTCTTTGGCTATCGCATCAAATGACAGGTTCGGTTTTTCTTTCATCAACTTTATCGCATATTCCACACGCAAACGATTCAGATAAGAACTCACATTATCTGCATTGGCATACTTACGGAGGATACGCGGCAAATCGTTCTTATTGATATTGCTCAAGCTTATCAGTTCATCTCGGCCAAAATCGGGCTGGAGGAAAAGCTTGTCTTTCACTACGGCATATTCCATACGTAAAAAACGCCTGTTCTCCATCGAGATGTTATCTGCACAATCCGATACCGAGTCCGAAATTCCTGTTCCATCAGGTTGGCTTTCCTGATTTTTCCCTTTTTCATCCAACAATGCTTCAGGATTTCCCCAACAAACCTTATGCAATTCTTCACGTTGTGCCAACAGTTCTTCGATTTGCTTTACAGCTATGCGGTTTTTCCGACGGGTAATAGTCAGATTCCGGCAAGCAATCACTAAAAAGATTACCAAAAAGAACAATAAGCAACATAAACCACCCATCAGGAAATTGCGCTTCTGCACTTCAACCTGCGTATTTGCCAGTTGCAATTCTTTCTCATGCAAGCGGAAAACCGTAGCATACTCATGTGCCCGACTCGCCTGTTCACGGCTATAAATGCTATCGAGCAACACAGTAAGCCGTTGCTGGTAGGCATCCGCTTTCTCATAAAGTTTCAACCCACGATATGCCTGGGCAAAACGGTCTAATATCACACTATAATTATAGTTTAACGTATCATTGCCATTTCCTCCCTGCCGGTAAGCCAGCATATCAACCGTATTCAAACGCAGCACTTCCTCATATCGCCGCATCTCCAACAAGTATGGAACAATCTCACTGGCACCGAAAGGTGACTTTGACATTTCGGTCTGTTCAAAACGATTGTAATATTCAGCCGCTTCTTCCTTTTTACCTGCCAGTAAAAAAATGCATGCCATTTTCGAATAACAATACCCATATTGCTGGTCAATGTATCCGGCAGGCGGACCAGACATCTTGCTCATGCGACGTATCAATGCCTCACGCAGTTTGCCTATTTTAATGGCTTCCTCATAATTACCACTATCAATAAAGATTCCCATCATTCCACCATAAGCTGTAGAAAGGCGTGCCATGACACTTACATTTTTGGTATCTTCGATAAGACTGATGCCCTTCCGGTAAAATGTCAGAGCCTCATCCCTCCGGTCCATATTCCGGTACATGCGTCCTAAATTAAAATATACGCTAGCCTCTTTATCCGGTCTATCCAATTGACGTGCCAGCTCCATCATCTGCTTTCCGAAACGGATAGCATCTTCGTTTTTCCCCTGTTCGACCAAAGTCGTAAGCAACATTGCCAGCATTCTCAGTTTCCGCATGGGAACCAACCGTATAGAGTCTTGAGCCAAAGCTTTCCGCGCAAATCTTTCCTCCAGCAGATATTCACCCCTTACCTCATAACACATGCTTCGCAACATGTCTATCTCGAAAGACTGTAACCCTGGCACATGATGCTCTTCGATGGAATCCAACAGTTGTAATGTCTGGTTGGGTTTCTGCAAATGAATCCGTTGTATGTATTCAAAACTGATGACACTATCGGGCACCTCCGATACTGCCCAACATTGCCCCACTCCCAATAGGAAAAGGAATAAACAGATAATTTTCATGTCTCTAAAAACCACATTTTGATGGCAAATATAGATAAAAAAAAGAATGCCTGCAAAAAACAAATGCATTTCATCCATACATTATCTGTCATTCCAGATACAAATAATCGTAATGCACCAGCGGACGTTTTCCATGTTTGCCCAACATCAGTCTGGCATCTGCCGAACTTACTCCGATACGCCCTACCCCTATCTGTATTCCTCCGGCATCCATAATCCTCACTATATCATCTTTTTCGAAATCTCCCTTGATGCATGTTACACCTACCGGCAGGATACTTACCGCCTTCTTGCCTTTTAATGCCTCTACAGCCTGAGCGTTTAAGTGCAACTCTCCCTTGGCGAACCCTTCACTATGGGCTATCCATTTCTTTACACTCGATACAGCTTCGGATGCAGGCACAAACCGTGTACAAACCGTGTCTTCGGGATACTCCAGCAAATCGGTCAAAATATTATCCCGTTTTCCATTGGCGATAATAACCGTGATACCCTCGTCTGCTACTTTACGGGCAATAGTGGTCTTGGTAAGCATACCACCCCGACCGAATCCGGATTTTTCGGTCTGTATATAGTCGGACAGATCTTTCCCTTGCTCTACTTCCCGTATCACCGAAGTGCCAGGCTCTGAAGGCGAACCATTGTAGATGCCATCGATGTTGCTCAGGATAATCAACGCCTGCGCATCAAGCATCGAAGCCACCAAGCCCGAAAGCTCATCGTTATCCGTAAACATCAGTTCGGTCACCGAAATGGTATCGTTTTCATTGACTATGGGAATCACTCCGTTCTCCAGCATCACCTGCATGCAATGCCGTTGGTTCAGGTAATGCCGGCGTGTGCCAAAACTTTCTTTCGTGGTCAACACCTGCCCTACGGCTATGCCGTGCTCGCGGAACAGTTCATAATAACGGTTAATTAATTTGGCTTGCCCTACGGCCGAATACAGTTGCCGTTGGTCTACGCTGTCCAGCTTACGCGAAACCTTTATCTCACTCCGCCCCGAAGCGACTGCTCCTGAAGAGACCAGCACCACTTCCACTCCTGCCTTGTGCAACTCTGCTACCTGGTCGACCAGTGCCGACATACGGGTCACGTCCAGCGTCCCGTCCTTCCGTGCCAGCACATTGCTTCCTATTTTTACCGTTATCCGCTTAAACTGATATTCCATTTTCCTATACCTTAATTATAATAATGTACACACTAATAAGCACAACACTTTCATATAGTCTTTATCCGTACGTCGGAACATTTCGTCCCGAAGCTGTTTAATCATCGTAGACTTTTGCTTCTTCACCGCACTTTCGGATACATCCAGCAACCGGGCTATTTCTGCATTCTTTAACCCTTGTTCAAAACTTAATTCGAACAGATGACGATATTTTTCCGGCAAAGCCCGAATCGAATCAAAAAGCAAATCAAGCACTTCCTGTTCAATCAGACTATTCTGAAAATCCTCATCCTCACGATTGGCAAGATAATTCTCCTGTGCCATCTGCCGGCGCAAAATAGAAACAGCCTGATTATGCACACATGCATACAAATATGACTTGAATGCTGCTGCCGACCGAAACGTGTCACGCATCTGATAAGTCTTATAAATGGCATCCTGTACGCAATCTTCTGACATAAATGACATGTCTCCGCCCAAGCACCGGGAAGCATACAAAATCAATTTGCCATATACATTTGCATATAGCGAATCTATTTTCCCTTGTTGAAAGTCTATGAATATCCTTTCGTCTGTCATCTTCATTTCTTGGTTTACAGGGGCAAAAATATAAAAAACATCGAACGCTATATAATTTTTTCAATAAAAAAAAGGATTTTCAAACTGTCCTTTTTCTCTCCTGTTGCGTCTTTATTATAAAATATGATTGAAAAAAGGGTTAAAATGAAGACATCTGTAGAAAATAAACGAATTGTAGAACTCATTTATAAACATATCATCGGAACGATTCTTCCGGAAGAGGAACTTGAGTTGGAAGCCTGGCGAAAAGCCAGTCCTCAGCACGAGACCCTATACCAACGTCTGACCGACATTCGCTTTCTGGAACATGAATACCGACGGCTGAACCTCATTGATACAAATCGTCCATTGACGGATATGCAAGCACGTATCCAACAGGGCAAACATCCCAAACGCCGGCTGGGACAACTCATTGCATTAATCGCGACCACATCCATTGCAGCCATGTTGTGTATTGGCTATTTCATAAACACATCTTTCCATCCCGAAGAAGAGCCACCTACACTGGCCCGACAACTGGAAATGGCCGACATCACCGCAGGTAAGACACAAGCCACACTAACTCTCGATAACGGAACAGAAATCAAGCTCGATGCAGATTCGGCCAACAATATGCGCCTCATTGCACAACAACAAATTTCCACAAAAGCAACAGACGATTACCGTACACGTATCAACAAGCTTACGACTCCACGGGGAGGGGAATTCAAAATCGTATTGGAAGACAGCACTGAAGTATGGTTGAATGCCGAATCACAACTCATCTATCCAGATAATTTCAATACCGGTGACCGACGCGTAACTCTCACCGGTGAGGCATACTTCAAAGTAGCCAAAGACAGCTTACGCCCTTTCTACGTAAAGTCGGGCGATATGACCGTGCGGGTATACGGTACGGAATTCAACATTCACGCATACACCGAAGACAAACAAATTTACACCACCCTCGTTTCCGGAAGCATCGCTTTGCAACCTCTTGACGGAAGCAAAGCCGAACTGGTGTTGACTCCTGGACATCAAGCTATATTCCACAAAAAAGATTTTTCAACCAGTATCCGAAGCGTAGACACCCAGGCCGCAACCAGCTGGCACACCGGCCGATTTTCTTTCGAAGAACAAACCTTGGCACAAATCATGCGAACCCTGGCACGCTGGTATAAATTCGACTATACATTCGAAGACGAACGACTGGCAGACATCGTGTTCAAAGGCAGTGCACCACGTTATGCCAACTTGTCGGAAGTATTATCCATCCTGGAGAAAAGCGGAGGAATCAAATTTGGCGTAAAAGAAGAAAAAATTATCATTTCCATTAATTAATAACAAAATGACTAACTATGAACAGTAGCAGACGAAGACTACTCAGTCTCATTTTACTGGGTATCTTAGGCATGCCGGTATCGGCACAAGACATCGACACCGTGTATAAGAATACACCTATCGAGAAAGTCTTTTCCGACTTAAAGGAAAAGACATCGTATGAATTTGTGTACCAAAAACAAATTCTACAAGGAGTAAAGCCAATCACTTGCACACTGAAAGACAAGCAACTGGAGGAAGTACTTGACCAAGTGCTAAAAGGAACCGGACTTACCTATGAAATCGTGGATAAAACCGTGATTATCCGCAAAGGCAAACTGAACGAGAAAACCACCCATCGCATCTTCGGTACGGTTATCTCCGAAGAAGACAATCTTCCCGTAATCGGAGCCTCTGTACGTCTTCTGGACGAACAGGGTAAAGAAACAGCTTTCGGGACGGTGACCGACATGGACGGCAAATTTGAAATCAGCAATTATACTTTCGGAGGTAACTTCAAAGTACAAGTATCTTATATCGGTATGAAGACTTTGGTAGCCAATGCCACCGAAAACATGCACATCGTGCTGGAAAGCGATTCCCACATGCTTCAAGATGTCGTAGTGACCGGTATCTTCAAGAAAGCGCGCGAAAGCTATACCGGTGCCGTATCTACCATCACCAATGAAGAATTGAACATCTATCGTGGACAAAACCTGTTGCAGACATTGAAAAACATCGATGCCTCGCTGAACTTTGCTGTCAACAACCTGGTAGGTAGTAACCCGAATAACCTTCCACAGATTACCATCCGTGGCAATTCATCGCTTCCGATGAGTGTACAAGAATTCAACGAAAATGCTTCCAATGCCGTCAATACACCCCTCATCATCATGGACGGATTCGAGATTTCACTCGAACGCCTAATGGACTATAACGATGAGGAAATCGAATCAATCAACATTTTAAAGGACGCAGCAGCCACGGCCATTTATGGTTCACGCGGTTCGAACGGTGTCATCGTTGTCGTAACCAAGCAACCGGAAGCAGGTAAATTACGTGTTAATGCCGAAGTGGGAATTGACCTGAATATTCCGGATCTCAGCTCATACGACTACCTCAATGCTGCCGAAAAGCTGGAATTGGAACGTTCGTTAGGCTTATACAATTCAAGCGATACGGACGAAGACCGCCTTTACCAGCAAATCTACAACGAACGTCTCCTTCGCGTACAGTCCGGACAAACGACCGATTGGCTCAGCAAGCCGGTACGAAACGCCGTAGGTTCACACTACAACCTGCGTCTGGAAGGAGGTAGCGAAGAATTCCGTTGGAGTGCTACAGCTAACTATAAAGACATAGAAGGTGCCATGAAGAACAACTCACGCCGCACGTTCACCGGAGGTATCACCTTGATGTATAAAGTAAAAAACTTCACGTTCAAGAACTATACCTCATACAGTATGGTACGCGCTACAGAAAGCAACTATGGTTCATTCAGCGACTACGTAGCCCAACAACCTTATAACATGCCCTACGATGAAAATGGAGAAATCGTGGAATTTTTCGAAGGCTTCTATGGCTCCAGTCAAGGACGAGGCAGCTCCAATCCGTTATACGATGCCAGCTTAGGTTCATTCGACAAGAACGGTTATGAGGAGCTTACCAACAACTTTGCTGCAGAATGGAACATCCTGAAAGGTTTGATCCTGCGGGGACAATTTGGTATCACGACCACAACTAATCATAGCGATAACTTCCTTTCACCCAAAGACTCTTATTTTACCTCCGATGAAGCTACGGCCAACGAATTTGCCACAGGTGACGGTTATTTCCGCCGGGGGTCTTACACATACGGAACAGGCAGATCTTACAGTTACAATGGGAATGTGACTCTCTCCTATTCCAATACATTCTTGGACAAACACCAGCTTTATGTCGGTTTAGACTATTCAATCAACGAAACGAATGGATATGATTACCTGTTCAAGGTGGAAGGTTTCTCCAACGAACAACTGAACTTCTTAGGGAATGCCCGTCAGTATGCTCAAGACGGAATCCCGTCCGGAACAGAAAACCGCACCCGCCGTCTGGGACTGACAGGGAATGTCAACTACACTTACGACGGTCGTTATTATGTGGATTTGTCTTATCGTGTAGATGGCAGCTCTACTTTCGGAACAGACAAGAAATATGCTCCTTTCTGGAGTGCCGGTATCGGCTGGAACCTGCACAATGAAAAATTCCTGGCAGGCAATCCTGTACTGAATATCTTCCGTCTGAAAGCTTCTTATGGCGAAACTGGTTCGCAACAAGGTTCCGGCTCGGGTGCTGCTACCCTTTATGCCTACCAGACAGGAAATAAATACATGAACTGGAACGGAGCTACCCTGCAGGAATGGGGCAATCCGGGACTAACCTGGCAAACGACCAAAGAATTCAACGTCGGTACAGAATTCGGTTTATGGAACGGACGTATCCGGGGAGAATTTGATTTCTATACCAAAACTACCTCCAACCTGCTTTCAGCCATGTATACTCCACTTTCAATGGGCTTTCCTTCTTACATTGCCAACATTGGTGAAGTCAAGAACAGAGGCTTCGAAGCATCGTTGACGGCTTACGTTATTCGTGAGCCGCATCGGGAATTCAACTGGATTCTGAGTGGACAGTTGGCATACGACAAAAACTGGATTTCTGAACTATCGGATGCAGTTAAAGAACAAAACGAAGCCATGCTGCAAGACGAGAACTATGAAGTGGCAAACTTGTTCTACGAAGGACGCCCGCAAAACGGCATCTATGCCGTTCGTTCGTTAGGCATTGACCCCAGCACCGGCCGGGAAATCTTCCTGGACAAGGACGGCAACATCACCGACCGATGGAAAGCAGGCGATAAGGTTTATTTAGGACCGGGCTATCAACCTTATCATGGTAATTTCGGCACCATGATTATGTGGAAAGGGTTTACACTCAATGTCTCATTCAACTACTATTGGGGAGGAAAACGCTACAATTCAACATTGGTAGACCGCGTCGAAGTACCTATCTCTACCTTGAGAACATCCAATGTAGACCGACGTGCCCTGACAGACCGCTGGATGCAACCCGGCGATGTGACTTTCTTTAAAGGGTTCAGTTACGATACCACACAAGCCTCTTCACGCTTCGTCATGGATGACAATGTATTGGAATTGTCATCCGTAAGTCTCCAATATCGTTGGGACAGTGACTGGATTCGCAGATATGCCGGAGTACAGTCCATTACCTTTGCCGTGAATATGTCCGACCTCTTCCACTGGGGAAGCATCAAGGAAGAACGTGGTATCAACGACCCATATGCACGTAATATTCAAGGCAGCGTGAAATTTTTATTCTAATCATGATTTTAAATTTTTCCGGATATGAAAAAACAAGTTTTACTGATATCATTAGTAACAATGACTCTTTTCGGTCTTTCGTCGTGCAACGACTGGCTGGACGTACGTCCCGAAACAGAGCAGAAAGATGAAGACCAGTTCGCCACCTCACAAGGATTCTACGATGCGCTGGTAGGTGCTTATATGGAAATGGCAAGCCGGGATATCTATGGCGAACGGCTGACGATGACCAACATCGAATCGCTGGCACACCAATGGCTGCTCACCGAAACGGGGACCTCCCGCTACGAAGACTATTACCTGATGGAGCACGAATATGACAATGTAGCCTACGCCCAGGCTGCCGTTAAAACCATTTATGCCAAGTTGTTCAATGTCATTGCGCAAGCCAACATGATTATCAAGAACATCGATGAAAGAGGCGACGTCATCCTCAACCCGGCTATACGTTACACCATCCAGGGCGAAGCGTATGCCATGCGCGCCTATTGCCAGCTGGATGTGTTACGCCTGTTCGGCGAAGTGCCGGGCGGAACGACTCATACGGAATTGCCTTACTCCGAAACCACGGGCATTGACCAAATGCCTTCCTATTATGATTTTGACGCTTACGTGGAAAAGCTGAAAGCCGACATAGAAAAAGCCAAAGAACTGTTGATTGAAAATGACCCAGTCATGACGCATTCGTTCGAAGAGCTGAACGACAGTTATAGTGCCATAGTAGACGACAATATGCTCTATCGCCAGTCACGGTTAAACTATTGGGCAGTCAGAGCCTTGGAAGCCCGTATGTATCTTTACATTGGCGACAAAGCCCAAGCGGCGGAAATCGCACGTGAAATCATCAATGCCACCATCGATGGTGCACCGGTCATGACCCTGAGCGGAAGTGAAGATTTCAATCAAGGTTACAAGCTTTGTCCCTCCGAGTGCCTGTTCTACCTGAGCAAATGGGACGTGATGGATTATTCACGCGACTTTCTGGTAGGTGGTTCCACTACTTTCAGCAACCTGACCAGTCTGGGCATCACTCCGCAAAAATTCAATGCCATGTATAGCGGCCAAAATACAACCACACACAACCGCTATAAGAACTGCTGGAATGACAAAGCTGTAGACCAATATGGCCAAACAACAATCGTGACCACCAAGTATTATTGGGACGACGACGAGATGACCGAAGACCAAAAGATGTTCGGATGCCAGATTATCCCTATGCTGCGTATGTCCGAAGTCTACCTTATCGCGATGGAAGGCTCCACTTCGTTAGCAGAAGCCAACGATTTGTATTACGACTATCGTCTGGCACACGAAGTCCCGACCGATCCTGACTTCACTTCCCTGCATGAAGTGGCAGACTACATGATACCGGAATACCGACGTGAATTCTTTGCCGAAGGCCAGCTCTTTTACACCTACAAGCGTCTGAAAGCCACCAGCATCATGGGCAACATGCAAAGTGCTTCCGAGCAACCTGTATCCATCGAAGAAGAAGACTATGTGATACCATTGCCCACAACGGAATACAATCCTAACGACATAAACAAAACCGAATAAGCCTTATGAAACGACATATCATACTCAAATTATCAATGGCATTCTTATGCATGCCTTTTCTGACCGCTTGCGAGAAAGAGTTAAAGCCTTACAGCGACAACGATGCCTGGCTCAATTTCCGTTATATCGACTGGGATACACGGGAGGAATTGATGCAAGACGATTCTTATTATTCATTTGCCATGCGTAGTGCCTCATTGGGAATCGATTTACAACAAGACACTGTATGGCTGGAAGTGGAAACCATGGGATTTCTGTCCGACCACGACCGTACCGTAGAACTACAGCAAGACACCATCAAGGCGGAAGAGCTGGAGGAAAACGGAGAAGCCGAGGCGATTCCGGGCGTACACTTCGTACCCTTTGACGATCCGACATTGCTGACCCAAAGTTATGTCCCGGCAGGAGCTACGAGAACCAAAGTTCCCATCGTATTGCTACGCGACCCCTCTTTGGATGAAAAGAACGTGGCATTGAGGGTAACATTCAAAGACAACGGCATTTTCAAGCCCGGTTATCCGGCTTATAACACCCACACGATTCACATCTCCAGCCGACTGACCAAACCTTCGCAATGGGACATGTATTATTGGGACTACAACTTCGTCAAATATTCAGAAACCATCCACGAATTAATGATTCAGTGGACCGGTGAGCCGTGGGACGATGATTATATCAAGCAATTGGCAGAGGGTGACCCGACCTATCTCTCCTATTTACGTTCGTATTTCCAGGAAAAACTGGATGAACTCAACGCCGAACGTCAGGCACAAGGAGAAGATATCTTACGGGAACCGAACGGTGACCCCGTAAAATTTGAACCCATGTCTTTTTAAACAACGATTAAAAACATTACGACAAATGAAAAAAACAATATTTATCTCGCTCATGGTCGGCTTGCTCTGCTGCTGGTCGGCTTGTACGGAAGACAACTCATCCATGGGAATCGGACAACTCAACGAAATCGAAGTAGAAGGACTGGCGGAAGACATCAACGTGGCTTCTTATCAAGGCATCAACCTCAAAGATTTAATCCATCCCACGGTCATCACATCGCTTTCCGAAGACCAATTGGCATACGCCTGGTATCTGTATTCCAACGAAGGCAGTGACGGTCCGTACAAAGATTATCAAATAGCCACGGGCAAAGAAGTGGATTACGAAGTCAATCTGCCTTCGGGCACCTATACTCTTGTTTTCGAAGTCACGAATACGGAAACAGGCTATGCCAAGATTGTAGAATCAACCATCCACACCACCACGTCGTTCTCGAAAGGTTTCTACATCCTCAAAGAAACATCCGAAGGAACTACGGAATTAGACATGATGAACGATGACGGAATGATTCATGACCTGATTTCCACCTTATCGGGTGCCCCCATGCAAGGAAAGCCCCACAATCTCGTGATGATGTATAGCGGCGCATACATCGATACCGAAACAAACAAAACCGCCACCACCAACCTGCTGTTCGCCATCAGCGATGCCGGCAAGCTCAAAGGATATCGCACCGAAGACATGCAGGAGATATTCAACAACGATAACCTGTTCTATAGCGGAACGATGCCGGCATCCGAACGTCCGGGCACACTGGTAACCGGACCGACGGGTAACTTTTATTTCTCCAACTCCGGTGTACGTTATTATGTCACCATGACAAGCTATGGCGGTAGCGCCGGAAAATTCGGTTATCCGGTAGGCGCTACGGGCAGCAAATATGTACAAGTCATCAATGCCATCATGGGATACATCTATTGGGACAACGCAGACCATCAACTGATGCTGGTAGACTACAACGGCATGGGATCTACTCCACTCGAACCCGCCGAAGGTGTGGAATACCCCGACGACCTGGAATGCATTTCCTCCTGCGTAAGCCTTACGGCAGGCACCGTAGCCTGGTTCTTATGCGAACAGCCTTCGACAGGCAACCGTTATTTGCTCAAGACAACCAGCAGCCAATATGTAGACGAAGCCATCCAGATTGACCCGTCTTCCCACCTGGCACATAGCACCGTGCAAAGCGGAAATGGTATTTCTGCTTCCTACATTTATTGCATCGATGACGGGAAAGTATATGCGCATAGCTTGACAGACGGCTCGGAAACAAACGTTCCCTTACCCGGCATTCCTTCGGGCGAAGATGTCACATTCCTCACCAATCAATGGCTGAACTTTTCTTCACTCAGTACAGACTACAACTTCGATAACCTGATTGTAGGAACTCAGACAGGCGACACTTACAAACTTTATTTCTACGACGGACTGAACGGTGGTATGCCCATCAACGCCGCTACCAAGACTGCATCCGGCACCGGAAAAGTAAAGTGCGTACGTTTCGTCTCGCCCGTGATAGCCGCAGCCATGACGTTGGCATTCGAACCGAATCCTTTCCCTTTGTCCGACTGATAATCAACAAACTTTAAAATTTAACATGACGATATGAGAACAATTATCCTCATTATCCTGGCAGCCCTGTTGGGGGTGCCGGGATTTGCCCAAACCAATTTCCGCTCCATCACCTACGATGAAGCCCTTGCCGCGGCCAAGGCCGAAAACAAACTCGTATTCATCGACTTCTACACCGACTGGTGCGGTCCCTGCAGACGAATGGCACGTGAAATTTTTCCTCAACAACAAGTAGGCGATTATATGAACCAGCGATTTGTCTGTATCAAGCTCAATGCTGAGAAAGAAGGCAAGGAGCTGGCAAAGCTCTATCAAATAAAAGCTTATCCAACGTTTATCGCCATTGATGCAGATAAAAAGGTCATATTCACTAAAGTGGGAGGAGGAGAAGCAAAAGAATTCATTGACGAAATAGACCGGATGATTGACCCGGAAAGAACACCCGAGCGCATGAAGGCACGCTATGAAGCAGGCGAACGCACGCCCGGTCTCATTTCGTCCTATGTAGCCTACTTGAAAGCTGAAGTGCAAAAGCAACGCAACAAAAAGCCCTTGCTTGACCAAATAGATACAATGGTACACGATTATTTCCATGAACTGACAGATACCGGAAAATTGTCTCGAGAAAACCTGTTCCTCTATACCGACTACGTCCGTTCCGTCAACGATGAAATCGCTCAATATATGGTAGCACATCGGAACGACTTCGATGAACAAAGTCGGAAAGAAGTGAATCAAACCATCGAGAGACTATATTATATGGAAATATACAATTACCTGAGTGGCAACACGGCATACGAGCCCCAAACATATCAGACCCTGAAACAACAAATTAATGAACTGGGACTGAATGCAGACAAACGGTATGACCCTTGTTTTAGCCTCATCGAATGTCATGCACAGGGTGATATGAACGCTTTTTTAAAACTCTGCGAAGAGACCTATCCCATCTTGAACAAAAACCTGAAAAGCATCTTCATCAGTAATTTCAGTCTATGGTTCGAAGGGCAAGACGATGTGTTGCGTCAGCAGGCTTCCCGGTTCCTGCGAGGATTGCTTGCTGACATGGAAGCCAATGATCTGGTCTTCGCTGCCTATCAGATTGTTCAACTGGAAGGAGAAGGGCACTAAGAAGATTTATCAATAAAAAGGAGGGAACAAGTCTTTCCGATTGTCAGAAAGACTTGTTTATCCCTCCTTTCTCTTGATATTCAGAAGGTAACATTCCGAATTCTTCCTTAAAATAACGGCTAAAATACCTTGGACTATTAAAACCTACCTCATAAGCTACTTCCGATACATGGAGTTGACTTTCCCTCAGCAGTTGGGCGGCTCGTTTCAAACGAATGACACGAATAAACTCAATAGGAGTCTTACCGGTTATCTGCAACAGTTTTTTATACAGATGCACACGGCTCATCCCCAATCCACGACTCAATTCTTCTACCGAAAAGTTACTTCGGGAAATATTATCCTCCACATACTTTATAGCTTTCTCTATCAATTTTTCGTCCAATGACGTAATGACAATATCACTTGGAGTTGGATCAATGACAGCATGAGTAGCATGACGGTAACGACTCTGCTCTATCAGCTTGCGTATGCGCAACACCAATACCATCATATTAAACGGTTTGGTGACATAATCGTCCGCACCGATTTCCAACCCTTTCACTGTTGCTTCTACTGCCTGTCTCGCCGTCAACAGAATAACAGGTATATAGGCGGTCCGCTTATCTGCCTTAATCCTCCTGCACAATTCGATTCCATCCATGACCGGCATCATCACATCACTGATAACGAGATCCGGAAGTTCATCCTGCATCATATTCCATGCTTCCTCTCCGTCTGATGCCAGTTTCACCCGATACTGCAATTCCAGACTGTGCTGCATGAACATACGGAAATCAGCATTATCATCGACAACCAATAAAAGTGGAAATTCCTTCCGGCTTGTCTGCTCCGCCATCGCTTCTGTTGTTTTCTCTGACTCCGGAAGGACAACAAGCGGTTCCGGCAATACAGCAGCCACATCCACATGTCTCACCGGCAGACGAACCACAAAGACCGTCCCTGCCCCTATATTGTCGAACACCTCCACACTTCCCCCATGCAGTTGTACGAAATCGTGCACTAAACTCAATCCGATACCGTTTCCTGTAGTTTCTTCCATTCCTTTATGCGGGGCCTGATAGAAACGCTCGAATATATGCTGTTTGTCTGCATCCGGAATGCCGATTCCTGTATCCGACACTTTTATTTCCATCCATTCATTTTCCTCTTCTATGTATTCCATCATCACTGTTACACGTCCTCCGTCAGGAGTATATTTAAAAGCATTCGAAAGCAGATTCATCACTATCTTACCGACTTTATCTGCATCAAAAGCCATCGGAAAACATTCTACTCCGGAGAAGAAAGAAAACTGAATATGCTTATTATCCGCCATCAGCAAAAATGAATTACATATCTCACGGATATACGATACAATATCCACTTCGGACAACGACAACTGATGCCCGCTCATTTCTCCCTTCCGGAAATCAAGCAACTGATTGACCAGTGCCAGCAAACGTCTGGCATTCCTGTACATCAGCTGTAACACCGTTTTCCGCGCTTCATCACTTTCCTTGACGAGCAACTCTTCCAAAGGAGAAATAATCAACGTGAGCGGGGTGCGAAGTTCATGGCTTATATTAGTGAAGAAACGAAACTTCATCTGGTTCACTTCTTCATTTTTTGCCGCTTCCTGCTCCATCTGCTGGATATGGAACTTTTCCCTTTCCCGCTTCAAAAGCAGACGACGGGCAAACCACAATGCAACTACGACCACCAAGGAATAACAAAGATAAGCCCACCACGACAGCCAGAAAGGAGGACGTACGATAATGGACAACTGCGCTACATCCGTACCTTGAAAACCATCACTGTTGATGGCACGCACACTCAAGGTATAGCTGCCGTGACTCAAATTCGTAAACGTAATGCGGTTCGTACCGGCAGCCAAAGACAACCATTCATCACCCAGTTCGTCCAGCCTGTATAGATATTGCGTTTTACTTGGTAAAATATAATTGTCGGTCGCCAGTTCCACCGTAAAAATATTCTGTTTATGGTCAAGCACGATTTTACGTACCTTATCCAATTCTTCCGGCAATATCAGATTATGGTCGTACCGACGACCTACTTCGACCGGTTCATCAAACAATGACAAATTTGAGAACATCACCTTAGGCAACATCTTATTATAGCGGATATAATCCGGATTAAACACGTTCAGACCATAAAGTCCGCCAGCCACAATGGTGCCGTCATCCATAGTCTTTATCGCCCGCAAATTGAAGTCACAATTCTGAAGTCCGTCTTTTTCATTAGAGTTTATGTAAATTAGTTATGATAGTTCCAAGGGTTGATTTTAATTCTGAGA
>ERZ779694.7-NODE-7-length-52260-cov-3.13062_pt1 | contig 52260 bp, 40 predicted proteins | sample MGYA00511352_ERZ779694 | MGnify/ENA primary metagenome ERZ779694 (study PRJEB29588, sample SAMEA2158521) | human gut metagenome | biome: human gut; feature: human-associated habitat; material: faeces | place: Denmark | collected 2008/2010 ... | reverse complement strand
CGCCCGAATACGTCAACTAACCCACGTGGATGTCTTCAGGGCGTATGCGATACGCCCCTACATGGGATGTTTGCGGATATTCAATATCTTTTAAATAAATATTCGCGCACGCGTAAGGGCAAGGAGGCTTCACATAAAGTAACGAAAAAGTGTGGAGGAGGGTAAGTGTTTCACTTTGCAGACTTGTTATATATATGATTTTATCCATTTGTTGGATAAACTTGACAAACAAAATAAATAGAAATTGAATGTGTAACCTTAAAAAAGCAGGTATGGAAAACAAAAAATCTGATAAATGCTTGAATCTGTTCCAAACGTTCGTGTTATGGGCGTTTGTTGTGTTGTCTTTGCAGTCTTGTAATATGAATACAAAGGATGCCGTGGGCAGTGTCTGGTCGGCAGCTGGAGCTAAGATGGGGACTACATTGACTGTCCGCAATGGTAAGGCGGCTGCCGGATATGTGTATTTCGAATTGGATACGGTTGCGAATGTGGATACACGGGTGACTTTTGCGGTAGATAACGAGGCTTTAGAAGCTTACAATAAGGCGAACGGGACAAATTACATGGCTTATGAAGGGGCATCGTTGGCAACCGAAGGTGCCGTGACTATTCCGGCAGGACAGCTCCGGTCAGACTATGTGGCTGTCAATGTGCCGGCAGGCGGAAAAGGCAATGCGGTTGCCATTACAGCAGTTGCCGACCAAGGAGGTTCTGTTTCGGAGAATAATGGCGCGTTTGTTTACCAGGTAGCGGCATTGGACGCTCCTGTATATGAAAAGACAATCAAGAATTTGTGTTATATCGAGGTGAACAATGACAGTCCGCTGAATGCAGGTGAATATACCTTGTCGGACGGAAAGCCTTTTTTTGATATTGTAAGCGTCTTTGCAGCGAATATCAACCTGAATGAGGAAGGTATGCCATATATCCATTGCAATGACCAGGTGGCTTTTGTCTTGGAACATGCCGATGAAATCATTCGTCCGTTACAGAAGAAAGGGATTAGGGTCCATTTGTCTATTTTGGGCAACCACGATGATGCTGGAATGCGCAGCTTGAGTGCTGAAGGTGCGAAAGTTTTTGCGAAAGAACTGAAGATGTACGCTGATATTTACGGCTTTGATGGATTTGATTTTGATGATGAGTATTCATCATACGCTGAAAATAAGTTCAAAGGAAGTGCCGTGTCTGGCCCTGGCGTGGTAAGTTCGGCAACAGAATGTACAAGTGCCAATTATACCCGGCTGATGGAAGCCTGCCGGGAAGTATTGCCAAAAGGTGAAAGTACTTTTGGTATCTATTGGTATACGGATGATGACCAGCCGGTAGGGACGAACGTGGAAGAGTTGATCGACTATGCTGTATATGGAGCTTATGGTGCGTTTGACGAATACCGGCAACAGGATATCAGTAATGCTATCGAGGCACCTTATGCCATTACGTTAAGTGGATTGGACAATAAGGGGAAAATGATACCGGTTTCGGTGAATGAGGCATATTTGAATAAGGTGAAGGACGGAAAATACGGATACTTTGCTTTTTACGACCTGAAGTCCAGCCGTACATATATCCGCGAATTTAACCAAGTTGCAAAAGTATTATGGAATGGGCTTACTGTAGAATGGACAGGCAATGTCTATGCACGTACATCGATGGAAGCGGTTAAGTTTGTCGCTCCGTCTGATGGAAATCAGTGATTGAAATTTTTCAGAAACTATTTTGGATTCATCTCAAAGCACACACGAAAAGAATACATCAAGTCAAGAAAAACGTTTTGTGGAAAATCCAGGCAGTTTCTAATAAGGATGTACTGAAATACTCTCTACCTGTTGTTTAATAGATAAATAAAGTGAAAAGACCGGAGCTTGTGTGCGACGCATAGGCTTCGGTTGTTCATTATTTGTTCGTGAAAATTAAAAAAAATCATTTTCTGCCTAAGTGTTTTATAAAAGATAGTTGTTATTATTATAAGTTTTGCCAAATAGCTTAAAGATAAAAGAGAAAAAAGAGAAAGAGATAATCAACTTAATATTAATGTTTAACCTTAGAAATGCAAGTATGAGAAGCAAACATTCGTGCATGAGCTCGAAGAAACTCGTTCGGGCATTATTGGTTTCGGCACTATTTGCTGTTCCTACACAGGTAGTGTCTGCGCAATTAAATATTGCATTGACCAATACTCAGTTGGGGACTATGATTCAGCAGATTCAGTCTCAGTCCCAGTATCAATTCTTTTACGATGACGAATTGGCCGATACACCGATCGAGTCGGTAAAGGCAAACGGCTCCAGCGTGGAAGAAGTTCTTGATCAGGCATTGGCAGGGAAGGGTATCAGTTATGTAGTAGATGACAATGTGATTTATTTGTCGAAAGAATCTACTTCTACAACAGCGCCTACTGCTGTGAATGCAGCGCAGGAAGAACAACAGCAACAAATTACTGGACGTGTTGTTGACGCAACAGGTGAAGCGTTGATTGGTGTGTCGGTTGTACAGAAAGGAACGACTAACGGAAACATTACCGACTGGGATGGTAACTTTACAGTAAATGTTCCCGTAGGTTCTGTCTTGCAGTTCTCTTACATCGGTTATAAAACGGTAGAAATGACGGTAGAGGCCGGAAAGACTACCATCAACCTGACTATGGAAGAAGACTCTGAAATGTTGGACGAAGTGGTTGTTACCGCTTTGGGTATCAAGCGTGAAAAGAAGATGTTGGGTTACGCCGTTCAGGAACTGAAGAGTGATGAACTGAACCGTACGGGTGACCCGTCGGTAACCAGTGCTTTGCAAGGTAAAGTTGCCGGTCTGTCGATGAACACTTCTGCTACCGGTTTGGGCGGTTCTACCAAGATTACCATCCGTGGTAACTCTTCGTTGAGCGACAACAACCAGCCGCTGTGGATTGTGGACGGTGTGCCGTTCAGTGATAACAGTAATTCGGATGCATCGTTCTATGGTGGTGTAGACCGTGGCGGTGCTTCGTTGGATATCAATCCGGATGATATCGAAAGTATCTCGGTATTGAAAGGTCCGAATGCTGCAGCCCTTTACGGTAGCCGTGCCGGTAACGGTGTTATCTTGGTAACGACCAAGAAAGGTTCGAAGAAAGACGGTTTCGGTATCCGTTATAGTGGTAACTTTACGTGGACAAAGGTTGCTGAGACATTGGATATGCAGGAACGTTATGGACAAGGTCTGATAGGAGAAAATGGGGGAGCCGAGTATACGACAGGAGCTTCTAGTAGCTGGGGACCCGTATTGGATGGTTCAATGAAGGAAGCGTGGAACGGTCAGACCTACGCTTATTCTAAATACGGAAACAAGCTGAAAGATTATTTCGAGACAGGCTTCTCTCAGACTCACAACGTATCTATCCAAAACGGTACGGAAACCTCACATTATCGTGCATCATTTGGCGCATCGGATAATGACGGTATGTTTCCGAATGAGAAATTGCAACGTATCAATGTAGACTTGAACGCAGGTACGGAATTGAACAAATACCTGTCGATGGACGCTAAGATTTCTTTGTCGCGTACGAAAGCTAACGATCGTCCGATGTATGGTACATACGGTGCCATTAACCAATTGATGGGAATTCCTCATAATGTTCGTTTGGATGATTTAAAGCAATATTCTGATGAAGACCATGTACATATTAATTGGTATGGTCCGAATGAGAATATTCGTAACCCATATTATGTATTGAACCAACGTCGTAATGAGGATGAACGTTGGCGTGCATTTGGTTACTACAATGCAAAGATCAACTTCACCGATTGGTTGCATTTCTCTGCTAAATATGCGTTCGACTATTATCGCACTCGTATTGAGGAAACTAATGCCGGTGATGGTACGAGAGGTGAAAGTTCAGTGTCTATGATAACGACAGATGCAATGGATCGCCGGGAAGAAAACTTCTTTGAATCGAATGCTGAATTTATGTTGATGGCAGACAAGCAAATTACCGATAATTTCCGTTTGGGTGTGAACTTGGGTGCCAACTTCATGTATCAGAAGTATGAGGCTCTGAATGCCGGTGTAGGTAATATGCTGATTAAAGGCAACTGGATGTTTAATGCTGCCAACTTGCTCCGTACGGCAGGTGAAACCGGTTACGAACGTGCTACAAACTCCGTATTCGGATCGGCACAGTTGGCATGGAAAGAATATTTGGCTTTGGACTTGACTGCCCGTAACGACTGGTCATCTACGTTGCCCCAACAGAACAACTCTTTCTTCTATCCGTCTGCTAACTTGAGTTTCGTGATTTCAGATTTTGTACGTTCCTTGGATAAAGAATTGCCCAGTTGGTTGACTTTTGCCAAGTTGCGTTTGTCTGCAGCTCAGGTAGGTAAGGATACAAGCCCTTATCAGTTGTACAATACGTATTCTTATTCATTTGATAACGGTATCCTGACTCCGACCCGTGACAATGTGAAGATGAACGACCAGTTGAAGCCGGAAATTGCAACATCTTACGAGGCTGGTTTGGATATGCGTTTCTTTGATAATCGGTTAGGCTTTGACTTCACTTATTATTATATGAAGACAAAGAACCAGATTATGAAAGTGCCTGCTGCAGCTCCCTGGTCGGGTGGTCAATGGGTGAATGCCGGTTTGATTTCGAACCAAGGTGTGGAATTGATGATTTATTCTACCATTGTAGACACCAAAGACTTTACGTTTGATTTGAACTTGAACATGGCTCACAACGTTTCTACAGTTGAAGAATTGGCACCCGATCAAGGTGTAAGATACATGTTCTTCGAAGGTGATACTAATTTCCCGATTCAAGTAGGTGCAACCGAAGGTGGTAAATTAGGTGACATCTATGCAAGTACGCTTTATCAGCGTGATGAAAATGGCAACATCATCATCGGTGCGAACGATATGCCGATGACCATTACCGATGAAGCTGAACGTGTAGCTAACCCGATTGGTAACATCCAGCCGAAACTGACAATGTCTGTATCTCCGACTTTCACTTACAAAGGCATTACGCTGTCGGCTATGTTCGACATGAAGTTTGGTGGTGACATCTTCTCTTATTCAGAAATGGTAGCTACTGGTAACGGTTTGGCAAAACGTACGGAAAACCGTGGTGAGAATAACAACTACATGATGGTATTCCCAGGTGTAAAAGAAGACGGTACTACAAATAACACCGCTATTAGAGCTTCTGACTATTATGGCAATTTGTTGCCGGAAGATTTCTTGTATGACGCTTCGTTCATCAAGCTGAAAGAGTTGTCTATCGGTTATTCGTTCCCGTCAAAACTGTTGCAAAAGACTCCGTTGACTTCATTAAACGTTTCGTTCGTGGCTCGTAACTTGTGTTACCTGATGAAACATACACCGGGCACCAGCCCTGAAGGTGGTTACGATACCTCAATGTTCTCGCAGGCAATCGACTATGCGGCTCTGCCGTACTCTCGTACCTTCGGTTTGTCAGTTAGTTTAGGTTTTTAATCTTACATAAAAATAGTAACTTATGAAATTCAATACATATAAGTCAGTGGCGATGTGCTCCCTGTTGGCACTTTTAGCCGGGTGTCATGACTTTGAAGAAATGAATACCAATCCCTATCAGCCGGTTTATGACCCGAGCGTCATTGGCGGTACGGGCGATGGCATTGATATCGATTACGAAGTGTCGGATAATGCGTTGCAAAGCTTGCGTGCCACTGAAGGTTCGGCAGGCGCAACATTCTCCAATCTGGTTTACGAAGGAATGTATAACGATTATCAGATAACCACGAATTTGACCCACGATGTCTATGCCGGTTATTGGGGTAATAACTCGTTCACACCTCCTAGTGCTCCTACGTATTCGTATAATGACGGATGGTCGGGTGCACGTTGGAGACACTTCTACGATGACCGTACGGTGAGCGAATACAGCCAGTTGATTAAGACATTCTGGTTCTGTGATAGAGACTATTATCAGAATGCATTCTATATCACTCGTATCTATTACGCTTTCCTGCTGTCGGCGCAGACGGATACCTACGGCGATATTCCTATCAAGTATTATGTAAAAGGTATGCTTCCGCCGGAAGAAAACGTAGAATATACCTCACAGGAAGAAGTATATGGCATGATTTTCGATATTTTGGATCAGGCTATTACCAACTTGCATAATCCGACTCTTCCTACGGCTCAGCAATTTAGCTTTGGAGAAGATGATTTATGCTATGGCGGTGATGTGGAAAGCTGGATTCGTTTTGCCAATACCTTGCGTTTGCGTTTGGCGTTGCGTATCTCCAACGTCAATCCGAGTTTAGCTAAGCAACAAGGCGAGGCTGCTCTTAACGACCCGTCAGGCTTGATGGCAAGCCAGGATGATAACATGAAACTGATTCCGAAACGCCAATACATTACCGGCGGTAATGAAAATATTTACGGTTTGCTCTTCTCGTGGGGTGCCAACGTAGTGCTGCCGAAAGAAATGGAATGGGCTTATAAGAATCAGGCTTTGAAACCGGGTGTTACAACTGCAACTCCGGGATTTGAACAAAAAGCGCCGGCTAATCTGTATACGGCAGGTGGGGTAGACGAAACAATGTTCAACGCTAGTGAAGATAACTGTTATCTTGATCCGCGTTGTAACATCCTTTGGTTCCGTCCTTCAGCATATGCGAATTTGAATCAAGCTGTACCCGAAGAGTCTGATGCAGATTTCTGTGGTATACGTAATGGTGCAACTGTTTTGGGTAGTTCACAAACGGTAAACTATTCACCCAACCGTTGCAATCTGCAGTCGGATGCCATGAATCCGAAGATTTGGTGGAACTTGGCTCGTGAAATTGTTTGGTTCGGCTATTCTGAAAGCTTGTTCCTGAAAGCTGAAGCCGCTTTACGTGGCTGGACAGGTTCGTCTCTGACCGAATCCGCTAAGGATTATTATCTGGACGGTATCCGTGCTTCAATGGACTACTACGGCATTGCGGAAGCCGACTACAGCGATTACATCAACAACTTGCAAGGGTTGGCTGCTTTCGATGGCGGTTCGCAAGAAGAGCAGTTGGAACAGATTATTACTCAAAAGTGGATTGCCGTATTCCCGAATGGAAACGAAGGTTGGGCTGAATTGCGCCGTACTGATTATCCGCGTTATGCATTGGTTGTACAGGGCGGTAACGGTTCGAACGGTGAAGTTCCAAACACGAAGTTGATTAAGCGTGTACAATATCCGGACAGTGAATCGCGTAACCCGTTGAAGCCTACTCTGAGTGAAGTTAATCAAGGTACAAGAGTTTGGTGGGACGTAGCCGATACCATGGATGATGATGGCAAGTGGCATCAACCGGATAACTTCTGATAATGCGTTGAGATTTATCTCTAAAAAGAGAGGATTCTGATATGTTGAGCGGAGGGCAGCTTGTAAAAGTTGTTCTCCGCTTGATTTGTCTGGCAGGTGTATGGCGGAAATGGACACAAAAAAAACGATATTCATCTTTTTATGAATACCGCCGACTTCCGAAAGAACCCCCATAATAGGGTTCTTGTTTCATCATCATTCAGTTGTTTGTGTTTCTGTTATCCTTTCTTTCTCTTTTTACCTCAAAGCAATTCATCTAATTCCTATTGAATCTAATTCCTGAAAACTTACCTTATTACTAATACCTAAAAAACAAAAACATCTAATACCTTAAATCTAATACCTTTTTGCTTTGAATTGTTTACCTTAATCTAATACCTTTAGTTTTTGTATATGTCATCTAATACCTATTAGTTAATGCTTATTGGTTTCACAACCACGATGCAAAGGTATAGCTTTTTTGTGTTTCTGCAATAGACAGAAAGGATTTATTATAAAAAATGCAATATTTCTTGATGTAAATCATCTCGTATTTATTCTGATATGCCGTAAATAGCATATTCGTGTACGGAAACGGCAATAGTGTGCGCGATAACGATTGTTTTTTATAGCTGAAATGATAGATTTATCTTTGATGAATGAACCTGATGAAAACGTAACTTCAATATCGCTTTTTAGGGTGAAATGTTAAATTTGTCTTTCAGCTTTAAGATACGTTGGTTACTGCTGCCGCGGAATTCCAGATAGGGAGAATATAATGCCTGTTCGAATTTCCCGTCTACCAGTACGTCGATATAGTCGAGGATTGGTCGGCGGAGAGGGTCGGCAAGTAATGTTTCGTAGGTGTATCCGGTGTAACACCAGATATTTAGTTTGGTATATTCATGAAATTTCCGGATAACCGGCAGAAATTCTTTGGGATTGTAGAAAGGGTCTCCTCCAGAGAATGTGATGCCGTCCAGCAGCGGATTGGCGTTAATCTGGTCAATCATTGTTTTGATTGCCGTTTCTGTCAAAGGAAACCCAGCTGACGGATTCCACGATTCAGGATTGTGGCATCCTTTGCAACGGTGGCTGCATCCGGCAAGGTAGATGGAAAAGCGGATGCCTTCACCGTCGACAATGGTTTCGGGATATGTGTAGAGGTAATGGAGCACTTTTTTAATGATGTTTTACACGGTCGCGTTCTTCGGCACGTTTGGCAGAATTCCAACTGTTTAAGTCCCCGGTCAGATAACCTGTGATGCGGCGCATGCGGAGGATGTTCTCGCTGTTGCAGATGGGGCATTTGTCGTAGATTACACCCCGGTATCCGCAGTTATGGCATGTGTCTACCGGATGGTTGATAGAACCGTAGCCGATGCCTTCATCGTGCATCACTTTGACAATCTTGGCAATGGCGCGCACATTCTTTTGCGCTTCGCCGTCCAGTTCCACATACGTGATGTGTCCACCCCGTGTCAAGGCGTGAAACGGTGCCTCGCATTTGATTTTCTCAACGATGCTGATGGGTTCTTTTACGTCTACGTGGAACGAGTTGACGTAATAATCACGGTCTGTCACACCGGGAATAATGCCGTATTTCTTGCGGTCGATACGGGTGAAACGTCCGGAAAGCCCTTCTGCAGGCGTGGCGAGTATCGAGTAGTTCAGTCCATATTTCTGTTTGAATTCGTCTGCTACCCGGTTCATTTCCTCTATTGCCTCGTATAAGGTGTTCCATGCTTTGCGGTTATGCCCGTGCCCTGTGCCGTAAAGTGCGGTCATGGCATTGTGTCCGCCGATAAAGCCGATGCCTAACGTGCCTTGTTTCAATACGTCGCCCACTTCATCGTTCGGATTCAGTTTGCCTCCTCCTTTCCATACATCGTTGCTCATCATGAACGGGAACTGGCGGGCAAGGGCGGTCCGCTGGTATTGGTAGCGGACATACAGTTGTTCTCCGATAAATTCCGACATGCGGTGCACCGATTGCAGGAACAGCTCTTTGGCGTGTTGTTCGATGGCCTCCTGGCTTTGGTTTCCCGGTGTGCGCTCTGCTTCCCGGCGTGCTTCGATGGCAAGGCGGGGCAGGTTCATTGTGGTAAACGAAAGGTTTCCCCGTCCCAGACTGGTCTTTTCGCCGTTCAGGTTTTCGAATACACGGGTGCGGCATCCCATGGTGGCAAGCTCGTAGCGGTATCGCTTCGGGTCGTTCGGATTCCATTTCTCGTTTTGGTTGAACGGGGTGTCTAAGAACATGAAGTTCGGGAAAAGGGCTTTCGCCGTAGTGCGGCATGCTTTCAGAAACAAGTCAAAGTTGGGTGCCTCGAAAGTCATTCCGCCGTTCAGTGCTGCTTCAAAGTCGGTCATTGCTTTCTGATAATCGGCATCCGAGTAGGATACCCCGTCTTTTATCTTGAATATCTGGATGGGGAATACCGGCACTTCGCCTTGCGTGCCCAGTCCTTCAACGGTGGCTTGGAGCAGTTCTTCGATGACCATCCGTCCTTCGGGAGAAGTGTCCGTTCCGTAATTGATGGAACTGAAAACCACTTGGTTCCCGCCTCGCGAGTGCATGGTGTTCAGGTTGTGGATAAATCCTTCCATAGCCTGATGCGTGTCTTTCCGCACTTGCTTGTGGGCGGAGTGCAGGATGTGCGCCGATTCTTCTTCGGTGAGGAAGCAGCCTTCGTTTGCCAGTGCTGTAAGGAAAGCCTTTCGGGCTTTTGCGTCCGGTTCTATCGAAGTCAGGTGTTTGCGTACGTGTTCCGTCAGGGCTTTTTCGTCTATCGGCGTACCTTTCATTTCCATATAGAAAGCAATGTCCGTTACAATCGCTTTCTGATAGCTTTTCAATACGCCTTTTGCCATGAAGAAGTCGAATGCCGGAATCGCTTGTCCTCCGTGCTGCTCGTTCTGGTTGGTCTGGAAGATAATGGTAGCCAGTGTGGCATAGCTTTGGATAGACTGGGGCGTGCGGATGCTTCCGTTCTTGGTATGGAATCCCCGTTCGAATAGGTCTTCCAAGTCATATTGGATACACGTGGTGGTTTTGGTGGGATAATAATCCAGGTCATGAATATGGATATCCCCCATGCGGTGCGCTTCAGCATATTGCTTGGGCAGCAGGTATTTGTACGTGTAGTCTTTGGTGACTTCCGAGGCAAAGGTCATCATCTGTCCGGCAGGCGTATGGCTCGACATGTTGGCGTTGCTCAGGTTCACGTCGTTCTTGTCTATTGCCACGATGCCGTCCATGATGTGTTTCATCTGTGTCTTGCGCTCGCGTTCGGTATTGCGCCACTGGCGGTAGATGATGTATTTCTTCGCTACTTCGGGCTGCACTTTCATCAGTTCGTTTTCTACGAGGTCTTGGATTTCCTCTACATTTAATGTTAGATGTTCGAAATGGGAAATGACCCGCTGGGTGATTTCATCAATCAATGCTTCTTGGCGTTCCAAGCCTGTAGCTTGGAATGCTTTCCCGATGGCATTCGAGATTTTGGATGCCGAAAAGTCTTCCCGCTTTCCGTCCCGTTTGATAATGCAAATGTCTGCAGTATTCATACGTCTGTGTTTTTAAGTGAAACATAAATTCTGTTTTTCCGTGGCAGGTCTTCTGACTGATTCCTCTCTGCAGACGCCTTCCCACCTGTTCGAGGCAGTGGCTGCATTTGCATGTCCCGAGTTTTGGAAATCACAGCAGCGGGTACTGTTGCCGATGTGCGCGGCATTCCCTATTGAAACTTTTTTGTTACCATAAGAAAAACATTTGCAAAGGTAGTGATTTGGCACATTTCTCAAAATGTACTTTTGCTGAGGTTGTCTAAATTGAATAACTTCTGAAAATAAAAATGCCGATTTAGTGGCTTGTATCGCTGTTTATTGGAAAACTTAATTTATAATGAATGTTTCTTGTTTGACATTCTGATTTTTTTTGTTAAGCCACATTCCCGGTATTGGCCCGGCTCGTCAGTGAAGGTTTTCTTTTAGCCAGTATGATTGCAGAACGAAGATATGTTTCAATAGCAGTTCATGTATCTGCAATTGCCAATGTATATATATTCTCGCGGCACAAGGGTGGTCAAATTATATTGGTAAAGCTCATTTAATCCTGTATGAAACAGACAATGCCTGTATGCATAAACAGAAGCACAGGCTGATACTTTTTAAATATTACTTCAGAAATTTGTCAATTTGGAATATTCTTGATAACTTTCGCCGTCTTTTTTCAAAGAACTGATAAAACTTACGAACTTAAAAACTCAAGAACTCGTATATATGATGGAAAAAACTTGGAGATGGTTTGGGAAGAAAGATAAGATTACACTTCCCATGTTGCGCCAAATCGGCGTAGAAGGTATTGTGACCGCACTTCATGAAGTGCCCAATGGTGATATATGGACCGAGGAGGCTATTAATGACTTGAAGTCATACATCGAATCGTACGGGTTGAGATGGTCGGTAGTGGAAAGCCTGCCGGTGTGCGAGGCTATCAAATATGCCGGTCCGGAACGCGACCAACTGATTGAAAACTATAAGGTGAGCCTTGCCAATCTGGGCAAATGCGGTGTAAAGACGGTATGTTATAATTTTATGCCGGTCATCGACTGGGTGCGTACCGACTTGCAGCATCCGTGGGCAGACGGTTCCAGTTCGTTGTATTTCGACCGCGTACGTTTCGCTTATTTCGATACGATGATTCTGAAACGTAAAGGTGCCGAGGCGGACTATACGGAAGAAGAACTGCGCAAGGTGGCTGAACTGGATAAAGTGATTACCGAAGCCGAGAAAGATGAACTGATTGATTCGATTATCGTGAAGACACAGGGATTCGTAAACGGAAATATCAAGGAAGGCGACAAGAATCCGGTGGCTATTTTCCGCAACCTGTTGGCATTGTATGACGGAATCGACCGTGCTGCGTTGCGTGAGAACATGCGTTATTTCCTGGCTGCCATTATGCCGGTATGCGAAGAATACGGAGTGAATATGTGTGTGCATCCCGATGACCCTCCTTTCCAGATTCTGGGCTTGCCGCGTATCGTGACCAATGAAGAGGATATCGCTTGGTTCTTGAATGCTGTAGACAATCCGCACAATGGCTTGACTTTCTGTGCCGGTTCGCTCAGCGCAGGCGAGCATAACGATACGCGTGAATTGGCGAAGAAGTTTGCTTCGCGTACGCATTTTGTACATCTGCGCAGTACGGCGGCTATGCCGGGCGGCAATTTTATCGAAAGTTCGCACTTGGAAGGTCGTGGTCATGTAATCGACTTGATTCGTATTTTCGAACAAATAAAGCCGGGGCTTCCGATGCGTGTAGATCATGGGCGCACGATGTTGGGCGATGAAGACAAAGGCTACAATGCCGGTTATTCGTTCCACGGCCGTATGTTGGCTTTGGCACAGGTAGAAGGCATGATGGCTGTAGTGGAAGACGAGATGAAACGGAATATTAAAGTGGAATATTGATTATTTTTGAAACGCAGATTTTCGCAGATTAACGCAGGTTCATTTTAAATTATTATATTTGCGAAAATCTGCGTTTCAATTAAAATAACGGCATGAAGAAGGTTTGTTCACATAAGGCAGGCAGTATCCGGTTCCGTCGGTGGAGCCGGAAAGGGTATGCCGTGTTCGTGAGTCTGCGCATTGTTGTGACAATCGGGCATGTATGCCGGAGCATTGCCGATGCTGCATTGAGCAAGAACAAATCTTTTTCTGCCGGGAACCGGGAACAGAGAACGTCCGTTGACGAGAGAATGGCGGAAGATGCTGTAGATGACGGGGGCGGAGGAATCTTAGTGTCCGCATCTCAGGTAGTGAATGCCGTATTGCTTCTGTTCTTGATGCAGAGAGTGGTATCGGTTTCGGGTAAATCTGTTGTTTGTCCGGAGCGTTATATACCTTTATATAATATAGGAAGCGGAATGGGAAAGGCTCGCAAGCGGGTTTCTCTCATTCCGCTTTTAATGTTTTTTGAAACGCAGATTAGCGCAGATTTTCGCAAATAAAAAATAATTATATCGGCGAAAATCTGCGCTAATCTGCGTTTCAACCTAAAGACTTATAAGCTCAAATGATAGAAAGAATTGAGAAAGCTGTTTACGAAGGGAAGCCGCTTCAGCCCGATGAGGTGCTGAGGGTTGCCGAAGAAACCCCGTTGGACGTGTTGTGTGAGGCGGCACATCGGATTACGGTGAAGTGTGCCTCGCAGAAGTTTGATATGTGTTCCATTATCAATGCGAAATCGGGACGGTGTCCGGAGAATTGTAAATGGTGTGCCCAGTCTGCGTATTATGATACGGGCGTGCAGGTGTATGGTCTGGTGTCGGAAGAAGAATGCCTTCGTCATGCCCGGCTGAATGAAGTGCAAGGCGTGAACCGTTTCTCGCTGGTGACCAGCGGCAAGCGTCCTTCGGATAAGGAGATAAAGGTTTTGTGCGAGCGTTTCGCTTATTTGCGTATGCATAGTGGGATACATTTATGCGCTTCGTTGGGGCTTGCCGATGAGGCTCAGTTACGTGCCTTACATGAGGCGGGCGTTACCCGATATCATTGCAACCTGGAGACGGCACCTTCTTATTTCGGGAATCTCTGCACCACCCATACGCAGGCAGAGAAAATAGAAACCATCCGGGCGGCGTGCCGCATAGGGATGGAAGTGTGTAGCGGAGGCATCATCGGGATGGGCGAGACGATGCGTCATCGGGTGGAATTAGCTTTTACGTTGCACGGGTTGGATATACAGTCTATTCCACTTAACCTGTTGCAGCCGATAAAAGGGACGCCGTTGGAAAAAGTCGCTCCTTTATCGGAAGAAGAGGTATTGCGCACGGTGGCAATGTTCCGGCTGGTAAATCCCGAAGCTTATCTGCGCTTTGCCGGAGGGCGTTCAAGGTTAAGCGAGGCATGCGTGCGCCGTGCATTGTATGCCGGAATCAATTCGGCGATTGTGGGCGATTTGCTTACCACGCTGGGTTCGAAGGTACAAGAAGATAAAGAACGAATAAAAAATGCTGGTTATGAATGTTGATAAACTTGTTGATAAGTTCGACCGCGACCATTTGTGGCATCCTTACACATCGGCGGTCGACCCGTTGCCTACGTACAAGGTAAAACGGGCGGAAGGGTGCGTGATAACATTGGCGGACGATACCCCACTGATAGATGGCATGTCTTCGTGGTGGTGCGCCGTGCACGGATACAACCGCCCCGAACTGAATGAAGCTGTCGAAAGGCAATTGAAAGATATGGCACACGTGATGTTCGGCGGACTGACTCATGAGCCAGCCATTGCCTTAGGCAAGAAGCTGTTGCAGATAGTCCCGCCCTCGATGCGGCACATCTTTTATGCCGACAGCGGTTCGGTGGCTGTAGAGGTTGCGCTGAAAATGGCGGTGCAATACCAATATGCGATGGGACATTCCGGAAAGAGTAATTTTGTGACCATCCGTTCGGGATATCATGGAGATACGTGGAACGCCATGTCGGTGTGCGACCCGGTGACGGGAATGTACAGCCTGTTTGGTCCGGCATTGCCGGTACGCTGGTTCGCGCCGGCTCCCGAAAGCCGTTTCGGAGGCGAGTGGGACGAAAGCGATATCCTTCCGTTGCGGGAGATTATGGAAAAGCATCACGAAGAATTGGCAGGACTGATACTGGAACCCATCGTACAGGGTGCGGGCGGCATGCGTTTCTATCATCCGCAATACCTGCGCGAGGCGGCGAAGCTGTGCCGTGAATACGGTGTCTTGTTGCTTTTCGACGAGATAGCCACCGGTTTCGGGCGTACCGGAAAGCTGTTCGCCTGGGAACATGCCGGCGTAGAGCCGGACATTATGTGCATCGGCAAGGCGCTGACCGGAGGATATATGACGTTTTCGGCGGTGCTTGCCAATGCAAGAGTGGCGGAAGGCATTTCATCGTGCGAGCCTCGTGTGTTTATGCACGGTCCTACGTTTATGGGCAATCCGCTGGCTTGCTCGGTAGCGCGCGCTTCGATTGACCTGCTGTTGTCGTATGGATGGCAGGAGAAAGTGGAGCGCATCGAGGCGCAACTGCGCAGGGAGTTGGAACCTGCCCGTATGCTTCCGCAAGTGGCGGATGTGCGGGTCTTGGGAGCCATCGGAGTGATTGAGACGAAGCGGGAGGTAGACATGGCATGGATGCAACGCCGCTTTGTGGAGGAAGGCATCTGGGTTCGTCCTTTCGGTAAGTTGGTTTATATAATGCCGCCGTTTGTCATCCGTCCCGATGAACTGACGAAGCTCACTTCGGGGCTGGTGAAGATAGTGAGTGAAACGAAGCTTGCTTCAGATTAGCCTGAAACGCAGATTAGCGCAGATTGACGCGGATTATCTTTTTAGGGAATAGATGACTCAGGAAATAATTAATCTTCAATCTGTGTTAATCTGCGAAAATCTGTGTTTCAATTAGAACAAAACAAACGTAGTATGCAAGAAGAACAGACTTTATACGCATTGGCGCGGGAAGGCAACCTGCGCACCTTGCCCGAAGCGGAACACGACGGGGTATGGATTGGGCAAGACGGACGGCGGATGCTGAACGTTGCGTCGAACGATTATTTGGGGCTGGCTTCCGACAGAGGCTTGCAGGAGGAGTTTCTCCGCAGTGTGCCGGAGAGAGACCGCCTGCTTTCGGCTTCCTCTTCCCGTCTGCTGACGGGCAATTTTGCGGTGCATCGCGAATTGGAAGCATTGCTTGCCGAACGGTTCGGGCGTGAAAGTGCCTTGACGTTCAGCAGCGGTTATCACCTGAACATGGGCATCCTGCCCGCTGTGGCGGATGGCCATACGCTGATACTTGCTGACAAGCTGGTGCACGCCAGCCTGATAGACGGCATCCGCTTGTCCGCTACCGCCATCAGGATTACAGGCAGTTGCAGAGCCTGGTGGAGAAACATCATGCCGCTTTCGATAGGCTTATCATCGTGACCGAAAGCGTGTTCAGTATGGACGGCGATGTGGCTCCGCTTGCCGCACTGGCGGAGCTGAAGAAGGCTTATCCGAATGTGATGCTTTATGTCGATGAGGCACATGCCGTCGGCGTGCGGGGAAAACGGGGGCTGGGCATAGCCGAAGAGCAGGGCTGTCTGGCGGACATTGATTTCTTGTGCGGCACGTTCGGCAAGGCGCTGGCTTCGGTTGGGGCATACGTAGTGTGCAGCCGTTTGATGCACGATTATTTGGTCAACCGGATGCGGACGCTTATCTTTACCACGGCGCTTCCGCCGCTCAACGTGGCGTGGACCAAATTCGTTTTTTCGCGGCTGGACGGGTGGGAAGACCGCCGCATCCGGCTGGCTTCGATGGCGGAGAAGGTGCGCGGAGCAGTCCGCCGGGCGGGTTATCCTTGTCCTTCGGAGAGTCACATCGTCCCGTTGGTGGTGGGCGAGAGCGAAAAGGCTGTCCTCAAGGCGGCGGAGATGCAACGGAACGGGTTTTATGTCCTCCCCGTCCGTCCGCCCACGGTTCCCGAAGGCACCTCGCGCCTGCGCCTGTCGCTCACGGCGGCATTGCCCGAAGCAGAGGTGGAACGGTTGGTAGAAGCCATTGAAGCCCCCTCAATTTCCTCCGAAGGGGGAACTTAGATTTCGGGGTTTTATGTCACGCCGGATTTGCAATAGCTTTTGGCAGCATTTCCAAGGTCTCGGTTGATATGAAAACGGTCGTTGGCAACACTTCCGAGGCTTCGGCAGATATGAAAACGATCGTTGGCAACACTTCCGAGGTCTCGGCAGATATGAAAACGATCGTTGGCAACACTTCCGAGGCCTCGGTTGATATGAAAACGATCGTTGGCAACACTTCCGAGGCTTCGGTAGATATGAAAACGATCGTTGGCAACACTTCCAAGGGCTCGGCTGATAAAATAAAATGATTTTAGATATGGAACAACGATTTATAAAGAAAGAAAACAATCCCCGGCTGCTGCTTTTCTTTGCAGGGTGGGGAAGTGACGAACACCTGTTCAGCCGTCCGGTGGAAGACGGGTACGATTATCTGTTGTGTTTCGATTACCGCACGTTGGATTTCGACTATTCGCTGCTGGACGGTTATCGCGAAATCCGCCTGCTGGCTTGGTCGATGGGCGTGTGGGTTGCCGGACAAGTCTTGATAGGCAAGGATTATCCGTGGCAGATGAGGCTTGCCGTAGGCGGTACGCCCTTCCCGATAGATGACCGGAAGGGAATCCCCGAAGCTATCTTCCGCGCTACGCTGGAGAACTTTTCGGATGCGGCGTTGGTACGTTTCCGCCGGCGCATTTGCGGGACGGCGGAGCAGGTGAAGGAATTTCTGTCGCACGCGCCTTACCGTCCGGTACCGGAACTGCACGAAGAGCTGCAGGCGTTAGAGCAGTACGTGCGCCGTCCGTCCGCTCCTTTCGTATGGGACAAGGCAATCATCGGGACGGACGATAAAATCTTTCCTCCTGCCAACCAGCGCGAGGCGTGGAGGGGGACTGCGGTCATTGAAAAAGACGTGGCGCATTACGGCGGCGCATTGTTCGACCGCCTGCTTTCGGGAGAGGAGGCTGTATGGACAAGGCACTGATCCGTCATCGTTTTGCCAAGGCTTCGGGCAGTTATCCGCGTCAGGCATTTGTGCAACGCGACATTGCTTTGCGTATGGCAGACCTGATAGGGCGGTATGTGTCGCCGGACTCGCATCGCCGGGTGCTCGAAATCGGATGCGGAACCGGATTGTTCACCCGTGCCTATTTGCACCGTTGGTGTCCGGAGCGGCTGGTGCTGAACGACCTTTGTCCTGAAGTGGAACCTTATTTCGCCGACTTGCTGGGCGGGCAGGTAAGTTTTGTGGCAAAGGATGCCGAGGCGCTTGATTTCCCTTCCGGCCAGGATTTGATTGTGTCGTGCTCGGCGTTGCAGTGGTTCGATGCGCCCGAACGTTTCTTGTTGGGATGCCGCAAGCTGTTGTCCGGCCGTGGTTATCTTGCCTTCAGCACCTTCGGTCCCCACAATGCCGAAGAAATCCGTGCGCTGACGGATGCCGGGCTTCCTTACCGTCCGCTGGACGAACTGAAGGTGGCACTATCCGAGGCATATCACATCGTCCATGCATCAGAAGCGTGTGTGCAGCTTTCTTTCCCGACTCCGCTGGACGTGCTGAGACACCTGAAAGATACGGGTGTGACAGGCATCCGCCCCTGCCATTGGACACGGGAGAAGCTGGCAGACTTCAGTATGCGTTATGCCGGACGTTATGCCGCTCCCGACGGAGGTGTTACGCTGACGTATCATCCTATTTATATAGTATGTAAAATGAACTAAAAGAACGAAAGATGAAAGACAATGTGTATTTTGTAAGTGGTATTGATACCAATATCGGCAAGAGTTATGCCACGGGTTATCTGGCGCGGAAGTGGAACGAAGCAGGCATCCGCACCATTACGCAAAAGCTTGTACAGACGGGTAATGAAGACGTATCGGAAGACATCGCGCTGCACCGCCGGCTGATGGGCACGGGCTGGCTCCGCGAAGACGACGAGCGGCTGACGATGCCCGAGATATTCAGTTATCCCTGTTCGCCGCACTTGGCGGCGGAGATAGACCGCCGCCCGATTGATTTCGATAAGATAGAGCGGGCTACGCAAATGCTGAGCGGACGCTATGACGCCGTGTTGCTGGAAGGAGCGGGAGGGCTGATGGTGCCCTTGACCCGCGATTTGCTGACCATTGATTACATTGCCCGGCATCATTATCCGTTGGTGTTTGTTACCTCGGGCAGGCTGGGGAGCATCAACCATTTGTTGCTGAGCCTGGAGGCGGCAGACCGGCGGGGTATCCGTCTGCATACGCTGGTTTATAACCTTTTCCCCGAAGAAGATGATGCACTGATTCGCCAAGACACGGAGGAGTATATCCGGCATTTGCTGAAGGAGAAATATCCGGAGGCGCGTCTGGAAGTGGTGCCGTATATTCCGGAGTGAGTAAAGGGAAAGAGACCGTGCATTATACGATCGTGTGAGTTATGAAATCATGAGCCGTCGGCTGTATCTGTGTCCGGGATTTAACAAGAAGGAATTGTTGAAAGAGATTCATGTCCCAGCCAATAAGTTTGCGGTTTTGTTTAAGGTGTTTGCCGGTTGCAGCTTTTCCCAGTACATACAAAATTGCCGCCTTGATTATGCTGTCCGCTTAATGCGTGAGCAACCCCAGTGGACGTTGGACGCAATCGCCAAAGAAGCTCAAATGTCTAAAGGAGCTTTTAATATCCAGTTCCATAAGCGGTATGGCATGAAGCCTTCTGAATTTAGAAGCAGAGAACTTTCGTTGGACGAGGAAAAATAAGTTCCTATGTTTGTTTGGCAGATACAAATCAATGTATGATTGAAAGGTTCAGTATCTGTTTCAAACTGTCTTCTTTTTACGTTCTCCATATGGAAACCGTACGGTTTTCATATCGAGAACGTACGGTTTTCATATCGAGAACGTACGGTTTTCAATTGGAGAACGTACGGTTTTGAGATGGAAACTATAAAAAGATACCGTTTGGATTGATAATATGACCCAATCAGCAACTTTAACTGTTTTGATTCTTTGATTAATTCAAAACAGTTTCTGAAAGGAGAGATCTTTTGATAATCAGTTTATTGCTTTCCTGATGTGATTTTCGTGAGACATAGTGGTAATTTTCATGAAACTTTTCTAGCCTGCTTTGTAGGGCATGTTAACTTGTACTGACTAACTTTGTTCTTAATATGATGAATATACATTAAAAAGATTGCATTTTGATAAAATAATAAGTATATTTACGCCCATAAGATACATTTTATTTCTTATTTAATGGGTGAATTTTGTGTTCAGACAAAATAGGTTTAAAATGTAATCTGAAAAAGTGATGTATTATATATTGCATGTTGCCGGCTGTTGTAAATCACTGGCAAGTAGTGATAAATAGACTTTTTGATATTCATTTAGGATATTTTGATACTGTGCTAATAGGCTTTTGATACATCTTTCCGGACTTTTTGATATAAGATATAGAAGTCGGAGATTGGTTAAGTTTTTGATTTGTGCTAGTTTTGAAATGCATTTGAGTAATGTGGGCTTATTGCTAAAAATAATTTTATGAATTGAATAAAACAGGAATCGGATATGAAACAAAATATCGTATCACCTCAAGCGATGATAGTTGGAGAAGGAGCTTATGCTGTCAATGAACTTCATTTAAGCATAGAAGATGCCTCGGAACAGAATCTGTTTATTTACCGTTATGCCGCCGGAGCACAATTCAATGTCAGCCGGAAGCTGCAGAATAATGTGATTTGTGGATTGGTGGCATTGACGGAAGATCCTTCTTCGCCAGGAGATATGATGTTGGCTCCGAATGCTACCCTTATAAATAAAGGTGTCATTGACATTCATTTCAAAGAATTGTATGCTGCTCATATTCGGAATGCACAGCGGTGTGGGGATGCTTATCAGGTAGATGCCTTGCGTGGGTATGCAATGGCTGCAGGTGCAAATTCGGTATTGATAAACGAAGGTGTCATTAATGTCTATATGGATCATGACGCCGATGCCGAGACTACGATGTATTGTTGTGCCATGTGGGCGGAAGCTGATTCGATGTTGGTTAATAAAGGCGAAATTCATTTCTATGGCAATGGTTCCTGGCAAGCATTGGTGCGTGGTGTAGGAGGTGTAGCCGACCATTTGCATGTGGTGAATGAAGGACTGATTACGGTAGATGTGGAACGTGCTTTCCAAACCCGTGTGTTACATACAGCCGGTATGTATGGTTCGCTTTGGAATAAAGGGCGTATTGAAGTGCGTGTGGCCGGACGTGTGATGACGATGGGAAGCGTGACAGGTACACAAATGCTTAATGACGGTGAAATTTATGTTACTTCATTGGCCACTTTGATTGAAGGGAAGATTCCTTATTTATTTAATTTCCCGCCAATGGCCACGGGTATGTATGAGCATTTCCGTCCGGGTGCTTTATTGCCGAGTCCGATAGTCAATAGGGGAGTGATTAAGGTGCATTTGATAGGTAGCAAAGCTTCTGGTCCTGATGCGATTGCTTTCGGATTTTATTATCAGATGGAAAATAAAGATAATGGGGAAACTCCTGTTCGTTTCGTTTCCAATGAAGGGACAGTGGAAGTAACTCAAGAAGGGCCTGTGAATTATGTAACGGGAGAATTGGGCGTGAACATGCAGTTGAAAGAAGACAATCCGGTGAAGTTGAAAATCGGTACGTGGAAAACGCACAGCCGTGACTTCTCGCAGACACACGACTTGTTCGTGTGCCAAAGTGCGTGTTTTGACTTGTCGGAGCTAAACTTAATATTGGAGGATGGAGGTGTACTGCCTGATGTATCTGAATTGGTTTATCAGCTTCCTGTTGCTTTGCATCGGGGTGACACATGTATAATCAGTAAGTAAGAATTTATGTTATACAATTAAAATGCAGAAAATTATGGACAACAAGATGGTGATTAATCACAAAGAAGTAGAAAAAGTAGATATGGGTAAAGGTGTAATCCGTCAAGATTTCGCCATGGGCAAGAATCTGAATGTATTGCACTGGAATATGTCTGACCAAAGTGTGGTAGGTATGCATACGCATCCGCAGGAACAATTCGGATATGTCATCAAGGGTGGTTTCCGCCTTACGATTGGCGATAAGGAATACGAACTGAAAGAAGGTGATGCTTATTTGGTTCCCGCAGATGTGCCTCATGGTTTTGTAGCTATAGGTGAGACAGAAGCCATTGATGTGTTCGCTCCGGTCAAGACGGTTTTTCCGTGGGATAAATAAGCATGAGTATCGGACCAAAACAGTTGATTCTCGATGAAAAAATTTATTGGATTATGGTTTTGGGGCATATTGCTGTTTGCCATATCGTCTTGCTCGGAGGATGAAGAGCCTGCATTCGTTCCGGAAGAAGAGGAAGAAATATTGATAACGGGCGAGTCGGGGGCTACGGTGGTCAATACGAAAGATATTGTCTTGGGGGTGAGCGAGGACGATGTGGTATTCGAAATGACTTCCACTATTCTGACGACAAGTGGCCGTGTGACGGAGACAACGCTTAATTGTTGCGCTATGGCTGGCATTAACTTTACGGATAATGGCGGGATGCTTGCAATGGATACGTTGAATACGGTAGAGGATGTAGTGCTTATCAACCGGGGAACCATTACCATTCATACCAAAGACTTAGTGGAACGGTATAAGGACCAGATTCAGACTCCGGATGACCCGGAACGTCCTTATACTTATCTTCGTTTGATCGCCATGTTTGTCGGAACGAATAGTACGATTATTAATGAAGGGGTCATCAATGTGTATTTTGACCATGATCCGTCTGTGACTTCTACGATTTATGTCATGGGAATGAACGGAGGCGGAAACTCATCGATGATTAATAACGGCGAAATTCATTTTTATGGAAACGGTTCTGTAGCTACCCGTTTGCGTGGTATGGCAACATTCGGCAATAGCATTTCCGCATTCAATAACGGTGTCATGACCGCAGAATTGGATATATGCGAAGACGCGCGTATGATTACTACGGGCGGTACTAAATCGAATGTGATAAACGATGGTACGATGCAGATGCGGTTGCCTGGTTATATACTTTGCATGACCCGTTACGAGGATTCTAATTTGATAAACAATGGTGTGGTTGACTTGACCATGGTTGACCTTCCTGAAGGATATACCGCTGTGGGCAACGCTGAGAATCCTGTCGTTTGTGCGATGTACGACCCTTTGTCGGGCGGACGTACGCAGATGCCTTCTTTGGTGAACCGGGGCCGTATCAGCATTGCCATTGAAGGAAGTGAACGCTCTAATTCGGTAAGTCAAGGTTATGGCATGTATTGTGACTTGATGGGTGCCGGAGGGGAAGATTTGCAGGTGAATGTCATCAATGATGGAAGCATCGAAGTGTCGCAAAGCGGTCCGGTAGATTTCAGGATGGCAGAGGCTGGATTCATTACTCGTCCTGCGGTAAGAGAAGCAGCTTGCTGCATTAAGCTGGGACGTTGGAATACGACGTTACGCGATTTTTCCCAAACTCGGGATTTGTTTTACGGTCAAGGTGTCAATATGGATTTTGGCGGAGGAGAATTGCTGCTGAAAAAAGGAGAAGATTATGTGGACGGAACTTCTTACAGTGTAGCTCCGGAAGCATTGCTTTATAATGGAGGAAAAACGATGTTCCGTTATGAATATTCCGGATATGAAAACTTTGACATAAAAGCAGCTGATGAAAGTAATGTTAATCTGACATGGGATAAAGAAAATAATCAAGTGTCTTTGTCTGACAAATAAAACAGAAAATAGAATATGGAAAATATAGTAGAAAAAAGTGTTCGTGTAGGGAGCGCAGGGTATTATGTCAACCGTGAACATCTGGTTATCACTAAGCCAGAGGCAGGTAATGTAGCGGATATTACTGAGCAGGCGATTGCCGCCGGTAAAGTGCTTAAGGGGCGCAATATTGTTCTGTATGCTTTGGCGGCATTGACGGATGATGAAGAAAATCCGGGACAGCAGCGTTTGGCTCCGAATGCGACTTTGATAAATGAAGGCGTCATCGAGATACATATGCATGACATTGTTGACGCTTATAAGGCGCAAGTAAAAGCTACGCCTGATGACCCGAACGGAACATATCGTTTCGTGAAATGTTTTGCCATGGCTGCCGGTAAGGATTCGACCATTATCAACGAGGGAATTATCCGGATTTATTTTGATCAGGAGAAGGATTTGGAAACGGCTGTATATGGAGAAACGTTGTTGGCGGGTGAGAATTCGACGGTTATCAATAATGGGACTATCGAATTGTTGGGTAACGGCTCATTCGATACACAGACTCGTGTCATCGCTCTTTCGGTCAATAATGTGACCATCATCAATAACGGGAAAATCAATGTGGATGTCGAGAAGGCTTCTACCGTCCGTGTGTTGGCTACAACAGGTATTGGCGGAACGATTGCCAATTATGGTTCTATCCGAATCAATTCGACAGGAAGAATCATGACGATAGCCCGTTTTGCCAATACGCATTTGATTAATGCCGGAGATATTGATATTGTTTCGCGTGCGCATTTCATTGTTAATAAGGTGTCGTTCTTGTACCAATCTTATCCTTTGGCATGTGCTTTTTATGAACATTCATTGCCGAATACCCAGCTTGTTCCTCCTTTGGTCAATAAGGGTACGGTGAAGATTCATTTGGAAGGAAGCGAGGCTTCTACTCCGAAGGCGGTTGCGTTCGGTATCTATAGCGAGATGGTAGGCAAGGAAGAACATATTCATCGCATGGAAAATACCGGCTCGATTACGGTGTCAAAGTCGGGTCCCTATGATTTTCTGGTAGCGGAAGTGGGCGTAAACGCTCAGTCGGCTAAAGATTTTCCGTATCATGTAGAGATAGGCGAATGGCATACGGAAGCCCGGAACTTTACAGAAACGAAAGATTTGTTTGTCTGCAATAGCGGAATCTTTGATTTCGCGCATACTCGTTTGACACTGACGGGAGATAATGCCGTGTCGGATGTAAAAGCTGAAGGCTTGGTTTATCAGCGTGACGAGGCGATGCAACGTGGCGATACCTTCCAAGTTCTGAATGCGGATAAATTGGTTATTACAAAGTAAGAGTGTTAAAAAAGCAGGTTTTTCCCCTGTATGTTTAATTTTAAATACCTATTGAGATTATGGCAAAGAAAGTTTTAATTATTGCAACGAATTATGGTTCATGGGGTGAGGAATTGCAGGCTCCGTGGGATGCATGTAAGAAAGCTGGTTTTGAAGTGACTTTGGCTACTCCGCAAGGAAAGAAGCCGCTTCCTTTCCAAATCAGTGTAGACCCTGATTTTGTAGACGGTGTACAGAATATCAAGACTAATCCGAAAGAAGTTTGCGACCGCTGCAAGGAATTGGTAGATGGTGAAGAATGGGCACATCCGTTGAAATTCTCAGAAGTAAACATGGCTGATTATGATGCGATTGCTTTGACTGGCGGTCCGGGTGCTATGTTGGATATGTGTAATTGCTGGGAACTGCATAAGCTGATTATGGATGCTTATAAGAGCGGTAAGATTGTGGCAGCATTGTGCTATGCCGTTTCTACATTGGTATTCCTCCGCGACCCGGAAAATGATTATAAGTCGATTGTGTATGGCAAGAAGATTTGTGCTCATCCACGTGCATGGGATTTCTATGGTCCGGGTATGGCTATGTCATACGAATTGTATGGTGCAACTCCTGATAACTGCGGTACGAATGTGATTACTCCGGGATTCTTGTGGCCTATTGAAGATTTGGTTCGTGACGCAGTAGGACCTAACGGCGCTTGTATAGCACGTATCAATGCAAGTCGTGAAGACCCGCAAGTTTATTACGATCATCCGTTTATTACCGGTACTTCGGTAGAATCATCTATCGCATACGGTGATATGATTGTGAAAGTGTTGAATTCTCTTAAATAATAATTATAAGGAGAGTCATGTGTGGGGTTAATTCCGCACATGACTTATTCCTTTTTTTAATCCAAAAGCAAAATGCCGGCAATAATAATTCATAGCATTGAGATGACCGACGAGCAAAAGAAGATTGTAGCCGATAAGTTCATCTCTACCTTTTCCGAAGTAAGCGGAGTGCCCAAAGACCGTATTTATCTTTTTTTTAACGGATACGGTTTGAACGAGGCAGCTACAGGCGGAAAATTATTTTCTGAAAATCCTCCTAAAAGCGCGAAAGCAAAGTTTAACGAGGATGAGTGGGCTGATAAACAGAAGTAAAACTAACATATAATAAAAAGGATTTATTATGGATGTAAACCAAACCATCGTAAAAGCACTGGAAGATATCGGCGTGAGCTATGTATTTGGAGGGAGCGGACAGGTAAACGCCTCTATGTTGTTGGCTCTGCGCGATTCGAAAAAAATAAAGACCGTTATTATCCGCAATGAGCAGGCGGCGTCGTTCATGGCATGTGGCTACACTATGTTTAACCCGAATAATTTGGGTGTGTGCTTTGCGACGGGAGGTCCGGGTGCGTTTAATTTGTTCTCAGGCATGGCGGTAGCATTATCCGATTCGTTGCCCATATTGGCTATAACAGGATATACTTCAATGGGACAACGGGGAAAAGGTGCGTTGAACGAATCTACAGGATTGAGCCGTACGCCTGATTCGCAGGTGATGTTTTCGGCTACGACCAAAAAATCGTATGTATTGGAGCGGGCAGAAGATACGTGTGATATTTTGGAAGACGCTATAAATACAGCATTCGATGGGCGTCCGGGACCGGTGCATATCCATATACCGAAAGATGTGACTACGGCAGAAGTAACCAATTTCCGCCCGATTAACATCCGTGTAAAAGCGGTTAAGGCAACGGAAGAAGCTCTGCAAAAAGCGGCGGATGCATTGGCTGATGCAATCAGTAAGAATAAGAAAGTGCTGGCGATGATTGGTTATGGTTGCGTGCGTAGTGAGGCATCCGGCGAATTGCTCCAATTAATAGAAAGGTATCAAATACCGTTTGTCCAGACAATGGATGCCAAAGGATTATTGCCGGAGAATCATCCTTTGTGTTTAGGCATGTATGGAACATCGGGTGACAAGGCGGCTAATACGTATTTTCAGGAGGCGGAAGTCGTGCTCGCGATGGGAAATTCGTTCGCTCAAAATGCTACATTCTCATTCCAACCGGATTTATATGCGAATAAACAGTTGATTCATGTGAATATTGATCCGGCTGAAATCAATAAAGTGTATAAAGCTGATGTAGCGGTGGTAAGCGATATCAAATTGGCACTTCAGGAGTTATTGCCTTTATTGGAGAAACGTGATTTGCCCTCCTTGCAAATCGGTGCATTGCCCAACGGGCATTATTATGAGGAACCGGTGCATACAGATGCCCAACGGATTTTTCCGGGAGATATCGTCCGTGTCTTGTCTCAGAATCTGCCAGACAATGCCATTGTAATGGGTGATGCCGGTTCGCACATGTTGTGGTTGAGCTGTTATTTGCAGTTGAATAAGAATCAGCGCTATCAGAATCCGGGAAGTTTCGGACCTATGGCAAGCCATACGAACGGCTGTTTGGGAGTGAAATGCGCTAATCCGGATAAAGTGGTGATTGCAGGCGTGGGTGATGGATGCTATCAGATGGCAGGATTCGAATTGATGACTGCAGTGCAATATAACATTCCTGTTATTTGGATTATATTCAATAACAGTGAATTTAATATCATCAAGAAGTTCTTGCTGAATATGTATAATGACGAGGCATATATGCAGTTTGAGAACCCGGATTTTGTGAAGTATGCCGAAGCATGTGGAGCGAAAGGATATAGGGTAGAAAAATTGGAAGAATTCTTGCCGGCGTTGCAGGATGCCATCGCGTTGAACAAGCCTTGCATTATTGATGTGTTGGTAGATAGTGAAGTGTATCCGCCTTTCAGTTTGGGAAGGGTATAAATAAAAAATGCATGTCCGTAATGAACCGGAGCAATGATGTGCAAAATGAATATATACTGACTTTGCCAAGTCAGTTATCTTCGTGGGCTGTAGCAGTTAACTGGAATTGCTTATGAAGTATATATTCATTTTCCGGACATATTAATCAGGTTGAATACGGACATTCATGGCACGGAAAATTCTTTTGCCGGATCGGACAAATATTTATTCTACCATATCTTTCCTGAATGATAATGCCGGTTCATCATCGGCACATGTGTTTGGCAGAAAGTTGTTTATCAATGATGCTTTGTCGTTACAATGCGGATAAGCCTTCGTATATAGGAGGCGTGGTGAATTATCTGCGCTTGAGTGTGACTGTAGGCAAGCCTGTCCGCATGTTCTTATAAAAAATGGGAGGATAATTGAATATAAAAATGGAAGAGACAAAGAAATATTCGAAAATGTTGATACCGTCTATTTTATCGGTATCTGTGCTTACTATTATGGCACCTACGGCAGTATCTCCTGCCTTGGCTGCTATACGGGATGCATTCCCGCATATTTCGGAAACACAAGCCAAGTTGGTTTTAACCTTGCCTACGTTGATAATGATGCCGATAGGATTGTTTTCCGCGCGTCTTACCGCTAAGATAGACAAGAAAAAGCTTTTGCTTACCGGGATGATACTTTTTCTTGTATTTGGTGTGGCTGGAGGTTTTGTGAACGATTTCCGGCTTTTGTTGTTAATGCGTTTGTTTTTCGGAATAGGTCTAGGCATTATGACTCCTTTATCCACTTCACTGATATTTGATTTTGCTCCGGATACCAATAAACGTAGCAAGCTTTTGGGCTTACAAGGCTCTTTTAACCAGTTGGGCGGTTTGCTTTTTATGAGTTTGTCGGGTGTGTTGGCAAGTATTTCGTGGCGTTATTCGTTCTTGTGTTACGCCTTTGTGGTTATATCAATCGTATTGACCACTTTGTTTATGCCTTCTATTCCACCGTTGGCTTCCCCAAAAAATGCAGCAGGTGGTGCAGGCAAGAAAACGGGAATGAATAAGAAGATATTTGTTTTAGCGTTTTTTGCCATGATGATATTTGCTTGTTACTTTGTGATAAATACCGACTTGGCGTTGTTTATGGACGTGGAGGGTATCGGCAATGCGAAAGAGTGTGGCTATGCGCTTTCTCTGATGCGTATCCCGGCGATTATTGCCGGTGTGTTGTTGGCTTGGATTATGCGGAATCTGAAAGACTGGACCATGCCTTTTGCCACGGTGATAATGGCGGCAGGATATGTCATTATCGCTTGCTCTCATTCGTATGGCGTCTTGATGGCAGGATGTTTGGTCGTGGGGCTTGGCGGCGGCTTCGCTTTGCCTCCCATTTCTCTTTTCTTGCCGCGCATTGTCACTCCGCGCCAGCGGACTTTAGGAGTAGCTATTATCATGTCGGTGGCTCAAGTGGGACAATTTGTGTCTCCGCTTTATACGGACTTGTTTGTAGATAATTCGATGGATGGTTCTGGTAGAATGCGTTTTATTGTGTGTGCCGTTACTTCTGTGATAATCGGTTTTTTGGTGGTGGCATTTGCTCATACTTTGCCGAAAAAACCACTAGAAAATTGAATATTTACGAAGTGAGGTAGAAAGAATTTAAAGGTATAAATTATTAGAATGAATAAGATATGGCAATTAAAATTTTAAGCGTAGACGATGAACAGGACTTGGAAATACTGTTGACCCAGTATTTTCGTCGGAAAATCCGCAAGGGTGAATACGAGTTCACCTTTGCGCATAATGGTTTGGAAGCCTTGCAATTGGTGTTGGAAAAGAAAGACTTTGATATTATTTTGAGTGATATCAATATGCCCGAAATGGATGGGCTTACTTTGTTGACCCGCATCAACGAGATGAGGAATCCGGCATTGAAATGCATTATGGTGTCGGCATACGGCGATATGGACAACATCCGTTCGGCGATGAACAACGGTGCATTTGATTTCGCTACTAAACCGATTGATTTGGATGATTTGTCACGCACGATAGAAAAGGCGATTGAGCAAATAAATTTTGTCAGAGAATCGCAGAATGAACATGATCAGTTGGAGTCTATTAAAAATGATTTAGCGGTGGCTGGTGAGATTCAGCAGGCTATATTGCCTCGTAAATTTCCGCCATTCCCTAAGTTGGCTGATGTTGTTGACATTTATGCCTCAATGACTCCGGCGAAAGATGTGGGTGGAGATTTCTACGACTTTTTCCAGATAGACGAAGAACGAATCGGCTTTGTAATAGCCGATGTATCGGGGAAAGGTGTCCCGGCATCCTTGTTTATGGCAGTAAGCCGGACGTTGATTCGTGCTACAGGCATCAGGGGAGTCCCTTCTCATGAATGCATCAATTATGCTAATAAATTGTTGTGTAACGAAAGTCTTGACTCGATGTTTGTAACGGTCTTTTATGGTATTTACAATATCAAGACCGGCGAGGTGGACTATACGAATGCAGGGCACAATCCTCCGTATTTATTGCGTAAGAATAATACCGTAGAACCATTACCGCTTTCCAAGAATTTCATCGTAGGCGTATTTGATGATTTTGTCTATACAAATTCGAGCTTGACTTTGGAGCCGGGAGACACGTTGATTCTCTACACCGATGGCGTGACAGAAGCCTTTAATGAAAACCGGGAAATGTTTTCGGAAAGCGGATTAGAGAAAACCTTGAAGAGTGTACCGGGTGCAGGGAGCGAAGAAATAGCAGAAGCTATTTTGGAAGACTTGAAGGATTTTGTTGGGAACGAACCTCAAAGCGATGACATTACGATGTTGATATTGAAACGATTGAAATAACACATGTAGTACAATAAAAGACCTTTTTTTATGAAAGACAATTTTAAAGTATTCAAACCTGCCGATAAGATGCAGTTTGAATTTACAGATCTGATTGCCGGATATGTAAGCGATTTTAATGAAAGTGAGAAATGTTTTACGTTGACAACAACAGATAAACGTTCTTTCCCTGTATTGTTAACAGATACTACATTTGCGCGTTTGATGCGTAATTTGGACGAACCTTACCAGGATGCTACTGGTAATCTTTATCAGCTTTTGTCTCAAAATGGCCGTATGGCTTTTGTCTTTGGTATTTTCTATCCCCAACATGACGGGCAGTATACATTTGAAGCCAAACAGATTGATTTCCCGGAAAGAGAATTAGGTAAATTCCGTTTTGAGGAATCTAACTGGTGGGCTAATCAAGCTAAGAGTATTTGTAATTTCTTTGTTCGTGCCCAATTTGGTGATGGTGATATTGATTATGAAAAATACCGTACGGCGGTCAGCTTGGGAGGTAAGCGTGAAGTGAATTCGTTCCGTCAGGAAACGGATACCATTTCGCGTATGATTTATGGTATGGCTTCTGCTTTTATGTTGACCGGAGAAGATATTTTCTTGGAAACCGCTGAAAAAGGGGTGGAATATTTGAAAAAGCACATGCGTTTCTACGATGTAGATGAAAATGTGGTTTATTGGTATCATGGCATTGATATTGATGGAGATAAAGAAAAGAAAATCTTTACTTCGGAGTTCGGTGATGATTACGATGCCATCCCGATGTATGAGCAGATTTATGCATTGGCTGGTCCGATTCAGACTTATCGTGTGAACGGTGACCCTTCTATTTTGCGCGATGCTGAATTGACTATCGACCTTTTCGAACGTTTCTTCAAGGATAAGAAAGGGGAAGGATATTATTCGCATATAGACCCGGTATTGTTGAGTCCGGACAGTTCAAGCCTTGGCCCGAACCGGATGCGTAAGAACTGGAACTCTGTAGGTGACCATGCGCCTGCTTATTTGATTAACTTGTATCTGGCTACTGAGGAAAAGAAATACAAGGATTTCTTGGAATATACAGCCGATACTATCACTACACATTTCCCGGATTATGAGAATAGCCCGTTTGTAAATGAGCGCTTTATGGACGATTGGAGTCATGACCTGACATGGGGATGGCAACAAGACCGTGCGGTAGTGGGGCATAATCTGAAGATTGCATGGAACTTGATGCGTATCAATAGCATCTGCCCGAAGAAATCGTATGAAGAATTTGCCCAGCATATTGCAGAGGTCATGCCTCAAGTAGGTTTGGACGTACAGCGTGGCGGTTGGTATGATGTGATGGAACGCCGTTTGCATGGCAATCAAGAATATTATCGTTTCGCATGGCACGACCGTAAGGCATGGTGGCAACAGGAGCAGGCGATTTTGGCATACGAGATTCTGTATGGTATCTATGGCAAAGAGGAATATTTGAAATATGCACGTGAATCAGCTGCCTTCTATAATACTTATTTCCTTGACCATGAAGACGGAGCCGTTTATTTCAATGTATTGGCTAATGGCTTGCCTTACCTGCTGGGTACGGAACGTAAGAAGGGAAGCCACTCGATGAGTGCTTACCATTCAGTAGAATTAGCTTATCTGGCAGCTACTTATACCAATTTGCTGAATACCAAGAAACCGTTGACCTTATATTTCAAACCTATGGTAAATGGTTTCAAGGATAATGTATTGCGTGTACAACCCGATATCTTGCCTGTAGGAAGCGTGAAATTGCAGGAAGTATGGATTGACGGACGGGAATGGAAGAATTTCGATGCAGATAAGTTGACCATACAGCTGCCTGCCGTAGAATATCGTCCGAAAGTCAAAATCGTTATTGTTCCTAAAGATTGAAAAAAGATGAGTGCGGAAGTTCATAAAGTAGGTTCTGTGTTGGACGCTTCATCCAGCAAAGAAGAACAGCAAGTCATATTGTCTATTTTGGATGAAAACAAAAGTGTGATTTTGGACTTGTCTGAATGTAAGTATGTATCGAGTGCCGGATTGCGTGTCATGCTTTATGCTTATAAAGTAGCTGCATCCAATGGCTTGAATGTGTACTTGGTAGGTGTATCTAAAGAGGTGAGGGAAGTAATGGCTATTACAGGCTTCGAACATTTCTTTAAATACTTCGATACAGTAGAAGAGTGTCAAACTCAAATAGGGTAAGTATGCAGCGAGTAGATTTATTTCCGACGCATGAATATAAAGGATTGAAATTGCGTACAGGGCGTCCTTATCCTTTTGGAGCTACGGTAATGGGAAATGCCGTCAATTTTTCGGTCTATTCCCGTTACGCTACGGCTTGTACGTTGGTTCTTTTCCATAATCATGAACCGGAACCGTTTGTCGAAATACCTTTCCTGAAGGAATTCAAGATGGGAAATGTATTCTCGATGATGGTTTTTGATTTGGATTTCGAGAACATTGAATACGGCTATCGGATGGATGGTCCATGGAATCCGGAAGAAGGGCATCGTTTTGATAAGACGAAAATCTTGATGGACCCGTATGCCAAGCTGATTGCAGGACGTGACGTATGGGGTGCCCAGCCTGATTGGGACAATGTATACCAATACCGTGCCCGTGTGGTTTGTGATGACTTTGATTGGGAAGACGACCTTCCGTTGGAAACTCCGGTAAATGAACTGGTCATCTATGAAATGCACGTCCGTAATTTTACATGCGGTGCGGATGCGAATGTAAAGCATCCCGGAACCTTTGCCGGCATAGCCGAAAAGATTCCTTATTTGAAGGAGTTAGGCGTGAATTGCGTGGAATTGATGCCGATTCATGAGTTTGACGAATTTGAGAACAGCAAGCCTTCTCCGGTTGACGGGCATATGCTTTACAACGTATGGGGATATAGCAATGTAGGCTTCTTTGCCCCTAAAGCCGCATACGCATCTACCGGGCGTTTCGGTATGCAGGTGGATGAATTGAAAAATCTTATCAAGCAACTTCATGCGAATGGCATTGAAGTTATCCTGGATGTGGTTTTCAACCATACGGCAGAAGGGAATGAGAATGGTCCTTATATCTCGTATCGGGGTATTGATAATAAGACTTATTATATGCTGACACCGGATGGATATTATTTCAATTTCAGCGGGTGCGGAAATACGTTGAATTGCAATAACCCCAATGTGCGGGATATGATTGTAGAAAGCTTGCGTTATTGGGTAACCGATTATCACGTGGATGGATTCCGTTTCGATTTGGCGGCTATCTTGGGACGTGACCAGAATGGATGTCCGATGCCTAATCCGCCTTTGCTGGAGTCATTGGCTCATGACCCTATTTTGGGTAAAACCAAATTGATAGCTGAGGCATGGGATGCCGGAGGCTTGTATCAGGTAGGTGCATTTCCTTCATGGGGGCGCTGGGCGGAATGGAACGGGAAATACCGGGATAGCATCCGGAGGTTCCTGAAAGGTGACGAACATGTATTGGGCGATGTGAAAGAACGTATCGCAGGTTCAGCCGACTTGTATGCCTCTCAAAACCGGGGCATTAAGGCAAGTGTGAACTTTATTACAGCACATGACGGATTTACATTGATGGACCTTGTATCGTATAATGGCAAGCACAATGAAGCGAATGGCGAGGACAACCGGGATGGAGAAGACAATAACAATAGCTGGAATTGCGGTTGGGAAGGCGAATGTGAAGATGCGGGAATCAATTACCTGCGTCATAAACAGATAAAGAATGCAATATCCTTGTTGATGGTAAGCCAGGGTATTCCGATGATATTATCGGGTGACGAAATGGGGAATACCCAATATGGGAATAACAATGCTTATTGTCAGGATAATGAAATCGGATGGATCGACTGGACGAATCTGCAGAAGAATGAGGACATTTATAATTACTTCCGTAAGATTATCCGCTTCCGTCAGGCTCATAAAGCATTGCGTTTCGAATATCATTTCGGGCATTGTGATTACCGTAATCTGGGATATCCCGATTTCTCATGGCATGGTGTAAAAGCATGGCGTCCTGATACCGGATATAACAATCTGACCGCAGCCTTTATGCTGAACGGGCGGTATGCGGAGACAGACGGGGTGCCTGATGATTTTATTTATGTAGCCATGAATATGCATTGGGACATGCATGGGTTCGAACTCCCGCAATTGCCCGAAGGCATGGCATGGCATGTATTTGCCAATACGGAAATGGCTGCTCCGGACGATATTTGCGAACCGGGAGAAGAGTGTATGATTGAAAACCAGCAGGAAATCCTGGTAGGGCCGCGTTCTATCATGATTTTGGTTGGGAAATAGAAAACTGTAAATAGTAAATTGTAAAATTATAAATTAAAAAGATATGGATAATCAATTTGTAATCAATCAGGAAGGTAATACCTTGACTATCGTTTTAGGTGACCAGCTTACTACAGGCAATGCTCCTGCCCTTATGGAAGAATTGAACGGATACAAAGGCAAGGGCATAGAAAAAGTTGTCTTTGATGCCACCAAGCTGGCTTATATTGCCAGTAGCGGTATACGTACCATTATTTTTGCCAAGCAGAAATTGGGCGGAAACCCTGTAATTGAGTTTGTGAATTGCGCTGCTGATATCCGTAGCGTGTTTGAAATGACAGGTCTGCAGAACTACATTTCTTTCGTAAGCAAGTAAGCAGGTAATGCTATGAAAGAATTGGTTTTCAAGCCTATTGCAGGCAGAACGGAAGAAATCATTGATGCCATCCTCCAGACCGGGGAGGTGGCATCATGCACCAAGGAATTGTATGCCATTCATCTGGTTTGCGAGGAACTGGTGGTCAATGTGGTAAGTTATGCTTACCCTGAAGGCGTGGAAGGTTATCTGAAGATTCAGATAGAGAAGGCCGACGGATGCATCACGCTGAAGTTTATTGATGGAGGTGTGCCGTTCAATCCGTTGGAAAGGGATATGCCGGATGTTTCTCTTCCGCTGGAAGAACGCCAGATAGGGGGACTTGGAATCTTCCTTACGGTTCAGATGATGGATAACGTGTCGTATGAACATGTAGGTAATGAAAATATATTGACTATCAAGAAAAAGATTGATGATGAAAAATAAGATAGGAATACTTATAGAAAGCGATTTCTATGAAAATGAAATCTTCTATTATCAGTTCCGTTTCAAGGAAGCCGGGTATGAGGTTCATTTTCTGTCCCGTCTTTGGGGCAACGAGGGCATTACGTTTAGCGGGCATGAATTCAGGGCACCGTTTTATTGTAATGAGAGCTTTGAGGCGCTTGATGATGAGGCTCTTAATGATTATGCAGCTATTATCGTGCCTGCAGGTATGGTGTCAGACCGTCTTCGGTATACCGAAGATGTGACGAAGCTTCCTCCTGCATGTGTGTTCTTGCAAAAAGTATTTGCGCGCAAGGACATCGTTAAGGGAGTGATTTGCCACGGCTTGTGGTTGTTCTCTCCTGTAGCCGAACTGGTGAAAGGAAGAAAGATGACCGTGCATAATAATCTGTTGGGCGATGCCAAGAACTATGGTGTAGAGTATGTTGATGCAGATGTTGTGGTCGACGGAGACTTGGTTTCGGCGCGCACCGGAGGGCATTGTTATTTGCTGGCTTCCGAGATATTGAAAACGTTGGCAAGCAAATAAAACCTATTAAAAGGGGACGTTTCTTTTGTCCGCAAGTGTGGGTATGTTGTAAGACCGGCTTGTTGCTGGTAAAAACGCATATACTTGCATGGGCGGACGGAGATAGTTCCATCGGACGGCGGAACTGGCTTCATAAGCCATCGGAGCCAGTTTCGTTTTCTTTGTTAAATGATATATACTGAAATTCGAAGTGAAAAAGCATGGTTGGCATATCTTGAGTGTTTTTCTTCTCGTTGTGGTGGTGATATTGGGATATTTCAATATCGGCTTATCCCGGCGGGTGGATGCTTTACGGGCTCAGCTGGATGAGTATAAGGAAAAAGAAGGTAAGTCGTATGTGGTGGAACGTATCAGCAAACAGATGGAAGACATAGCTTATCAGCAAAAAGATATTTCCGAGAAGCAACGCGAAGAAGCGGTATTCCAGATGGGAGTGGCCGAGCAGATGCGCATACGTGCCGAAGAAGAGCAGAAAAAGGCGGAAGCTTTTTCCCGCAATGCGGTTGAAGCCAGAAATATGGCGGAGAACCAGCGTGAGCTTGCCGTACAACAACAACTTCGTGCCGAATATGCAAGGAATGTGGCTGATACGTTGAGCAATGTAGCATTGGGACGTGCTTTGGCTTTGCTTTCCAATGTGCAATACAGGGCTGGCAATAAAGATGTGGCGGCTTTGCTTGCGTATGCTTCGTGGAAATATACATCCGAATATAAAGGGAATGTGTATCAGCCTGTTATTTTTAATGCCTTGGGACAGACCAGTGAAAGTTTTGTGTCCAGGAATCTCCATAAGGGAGGTGTCACGAAGATAGTTCAGTCTTCGGACGGTAAAAACAGTTATGTCTCGGTGAGTAACTATGGAGAGGTGAACCGATGGCGTTATGATGAGGGATTTGTTGGGAATGAAGTGTTGTTCAGCAATCCGGAGTATAGTTTCAGAGATGTTTATTGGGATGAAAATAATGTGGTGTATGCCTTGTCATACGATGGGAGGATGCTTGTCATAAACGGGAAATCGGCAGAGACCTTTCTCTTGCCGGAAGATAACGGGTGGATGAGGATTGTTCCTTTCGGCAACGGACAGCTGCTTTTGGCTTCGGCTATGCACCTTTATATATATGATAAGAAGGAGGACCGGATAAAGAAAACCATTTCTCTATCAGAACCTCTTGCCGCTTTGGGATGTAAAGAAAGCCAATGGTTGGCATTCGGTAAGGAAAACGGCTTGTGGAGGATAGGGCGTGAAGGGGAACTGGTTCCTCAGGAACATTTTATTAAAGAGCAAGTTACGGCTTTTTCCTGGTCGTCTGACTTGAAAATGGGAGCGGTCGGAGTAGAGAATGGAAATATTTATCTGATAGATGAGACGGGGAATGTGGTAAAATCGCTTGTGGGGCATCGTTCCCGTATAACTCAACTTGAATTTAAAGGGCAATACTTGTTCTCTTCCAGTTATGATTGCACCGTAAGCTTGTGGGACATCAGTGCCAGCAAGCAGGAGGCGGTATCGTTGAAGATTTTATCCGGATGGGTGCATTGCATTTGCATGGCGGAAGATAATACGATATGGACAGGAGATGAGAGTGGAGCAGTGTCGCGCATCATGATTTCTCCCGACGAGATGGCTGCTCTTATCCAAAGCAAGCTGAAGCGGGATTTTACCGATGATGAATGGTCGTATTATGTAGGGCGTAATGTTCCCCGCATACGGCTTAAATTAGTAAATAAAATTAAAGATTGAAGACGATGAAACGATATCTTCTGTGTCTGGTGTTTTTGCTGCTTGCCGGTATAGGGCAAATAGAGGCAAAGGACGGGATTCCTTTCTTTGTCAATTATTCTCCTGCGGTTTATCATGCGCACAACCGTAATTTTGATATTGTGAGTGATGATAGCGGCCGGGTGTATGTTGCCAATTTCGAAGGGGTATTGTATTACGACCAGACGGAGTGGCATACGATTCATGCTCCGGGGGTATTCCGGATTACGAAATTATTTAAGGATAACCGGGGACGAATCTGGGTAGGCGGATACAATCTGTTCGGATATCTGACCTCAGGCGGGAATGGAGAACTGGAATTGCAGATGGTATTCTCTAAAAACAATAAAGGCTTTTTGGGCGAAGTGACGGATATCGGGGAGAAGGATGGGAAGATTTATGTTACGACTTCGCTGGGTGATGCGGATATTCAGGATGATTCCATGGACGGTTTTATTGTTAATCAGGACAAATCCGATGATATCCGGTATTATAAAGAGGCATTGGTAAACAAGCGGTTGACGCTGGAGAATGGCTCGGTCCTGTTGGCTACGGCTGGAAATGGTTTTGTGATGTTGGATAAAGAGGGGAATGAAGTGTATGCGCTGACAGAGCAAAACGGGTTGTGCAATAACAATGTGAATGGCATTTATGCAGACTCGTCTGGTTATGTGTGGGGAGCTACCGATAATGGTCTTTTTTTAGTAAATATACATACGGCATATACTTATTTCCGTTCTAACGAGGGCTTATCGGGTGAAGTGCAGTCCATTTGCCATACCGCCGACGGGCTTTACGTAGGCACTTTGCAGGGCTTGTTCTACAAGGGAGGTGATGTTTTTGAACCGATTCGGGCAATCCAGCATGCCTGTTGGCAGCTCCAGCAAGATGCGGCAGGGAATGTCTATGCTTCTACGGCTGGCGGCTTGTATGCCGTATATGGCAGGCAGGCACGGCAAATAACGGACAGCCATACGCTTTCTGCCTATGTTTGCGGAGATGGAACGTATTATACGGGTGAAGTGGACGGTGTTTATCAGGTTCGGCAGGGTGAAAGGAAACAGCTGAACATTATCGAGAAGGCTACCTATTTTTATGTAGATGACGATAAGACGTTGTGGGTAAGGAATATTTATGGACAGGTGTTCCGTTGCGAAGGAGACTATTCCGGGTATGTTATTCTGGCTCCCGAAAATGCCAAAGGGGAGAAAGACAGTTTTAACAATACGCTTTTCGTCCAGAATGGAATCATATTTGTGTTGAGCCATGTAGGGTTGTTTAAGTGGGATAAGGCAGGGAAAAAGCTGGTAGAAGTGGCGGACCGCTCTTTGTGGTCTTCGGATATCCAATATCCCCAGTTTGTTTATCCCGAGCCGGGCCGGCGTGTCTGGGGAACGAATAATGACGGGAAAAACCTGCATATATACACTAAAAAACAAGGGATGGAGGAGATAAATGCCCTTTTGCGTCCCATACATGATTTGACAATAGGAACAATGGAGACCGATGGGGATGATGTATGGTTGGGAGGAAATTTCGGACTGATTCATTGGGATATGGCGATGAAAGAACCGGATTATGCGAAGAAGTCTCATGTATATCTTCGGCGCATTGTGATTGATAATGATTCGGTGGTATGGGGCGGATTTGATGAGGGAGACCGCCTGGGGGTTACGCTTCCTTTTAAAGAGCTTTCATTTAATAGCGGCATCCGTGATATCAAGGTGTATTTCTCTTCGGACTTGTTCTCTGTCCTGGGGGCAACGGAATACCGTTACCGGTTGGATGTCGGTGACGAATGGTCGGATTGGAGTACGGAGACTTCGGCACGTTTTGCCAATCCACGTTCGGGACGTTATACATTTCAGGTTATGGCACGCGACCGGTACGGGCGTACAACGGAATCATTGACATTGCCTTTAACCGTGCGTTATCCTGTTTATGTACGTTGGTATAGCATCGTATTGTATATCGTTGCGCTTTCATTGCTCATCCTGTTTTTGATAAGGTGGCGTATGCGCCGGCTTTTGGCGGAGAAGATGCGTCTGGAGCATATCGTGGAAGAACGGACCTCGCAAATACGTAATCAGAAGGAAGAGATTGAAGAAAAATCCAAAAAGCTGGAGATTGCCCTCGATGATTTGAGCAAGGCTCAATACCAGCTTATCCGTCAAGAGAAGATGGCTACGGTGGGTACGTTGACCAAAGGGCTTGTAGACCGTATTCTGAACCCGATGAATTATGTGAACAATTTCTCGCACATGAGCATCGGGCTGGTAAAAGACATCAAGGATAACCTGGACGATGACCAGGAGAATATGACTTCGGACATTTACGAAGATTCCGTTGACGCACTTGATATGCTGAATACGAACCTGAAGAAGATTGAAGAACATGGGTTGAACACGACGCGTATATTGAAAGCAATGGAGGAAATGCTGAAAGACCGGAGTGTGAATCCGACGCTGATCAATCTGGCATCGATTTGCCGTAAGAATATAGAGATGCTTCATGCGTATTACGCCGAAGATATAGCTGAGTGTCATATCCGGATAGAATCACCGGATAAGGAAGCGATGGTTGTAGCGGAAGTGGATGCAGAACAGTTCAGCAAGGTCGTGATGAGTATGCTGGCAAATAGCATGTATGCGCTTCGGAAAAAACGTCAGCAAGGTAAGGCTTTCGAACCCTTGATACGGTTGCGGGTTTTCATTGATGCCGATTCAAGCCAGGCGAAAGTAAGTATTTATGATAATGGTGTTGGCATTGAGTCCTCTATTATAGACAAGGTATTTGATCCGTTCTTTACCACGAAAACTACGGCAGAAGCGGTGGGAGTAGGTATGTATCTTAGCCGGGAAATCATACTCAATCATGGCGGGGACATCACTATACAATCGGTTAAGAATGAATATACCGAATTTGTTATTTCTGTACCTGTCCACCATCCGGAAAATGGGAAAAAGAATGATGCGGATGAGAAAGGGGAAGAGAATAATTAAGAAAACAAAAAGATTAACTCAAAAATCTCAAGATATGGAAACGATAGAACAATTGAAGCGGCAGGTAGAAAGTTTGCAAGACCAGTTAAGGCAGCAGGAAAAAATGGCTACATTGGGTTTGCTTACGGCAGGAATCGTACACGAGATACGTAATCCGTTGAACTTTGTCATCAATTTCAGCAAGCTTTCTGGAGACTTGATAAAAGATTTGGAAGAAGATATCGAAGCCAATACGGCAGATATTGACGGGGATGACGTAGAGGATATCCGGGATATAATGGAAAGCCTGAAAGAGAACCTGCAAAAGATAAAGGAACATGGTGACCGGGCTATCAGCATCATTCAGAATATATTATTGTATTCGCGTGGGAAAGAAGACGAGTTTATTCCGACGGATGTATGCAAGCTGGTAAAGGAATATGTATGGCTTTCGTATCATGCGATGCGGGCAAATCTGAAGAATTTTAATATCTCTATCTTGGAAGATTATGGAAAGGATATTCCGATGATGTCTGTAGTGCCTCAGGATTTAAGCCGTGCCGTACTGAATGTGATGAACAATGCTTGTTATGCTGTGTGGGATAAGGCGCAGAACGGGGATGCCGACTATAAGCCGACGGTCTCGGTCAAGGTGGAACGGCAGGCGGAAGAGTTGGTCATCTCAATCACCGACAATGGGGTAGGGATGAGCCCTGAAGTGAAACAACGGCTGTTCGAGACTTTCTTTACGACCAAGCCTACAGGGCAAGGTACGGGGCTGGGAATGTTTATCACCCGTAGTATCATTGAGGAGAAACATCACGGACGCATTGAGTTTGATTCAGAAGAAGGCCGGTTTACTACATTTTCATTAATAATACCGATTAAAGCATGAGAAAATGGATTGTTACTTTCTTTTTGCTGGCGGCATCCATGGCATGGGCGCAAGACGATAGTGAGCTGCGCCAGATTTATATGCAGGCAGAAGAAGAATATACCATAGGACATTTTGATGCTTCCATTCGTTTGTTGAATGAGAATATCGCAGGGTTTGACGGGGCATTGAAGACCAGTGCCTACCGCTTGCTTTCGTTGTGCTATTTAGGAAAAGACCATGTACAGGATGCTGAAAAGTATGCATCTCTCCTTTTGAAAGAAGACCCGTATTATAGCACATCCATCCATGACCCCTTGCGCTTTGCAGATATGATAGAACGTCTGAAACGAGGTGAAGAGACAACTATTACTACAGCATCTCAGCAAGCGGAATCCATAGAAGAAGCTCCGGTACCGGTTACATTGATAACGGAAGAGATGATTAAGGCATCGGGGGCAAGGACATTGGCGGATTTGTTGACTTTGTATGTTCCTGGGATGTCGTTTGTCGAAGGTGATGAGATGAATGTAGCCATGCATGGCGTGTATTCATCGTCCCAGGAAAAGATTTTAATCATGCTGGATGGGCACAGGCTAAATAGTCGTACCACTAATTCGGAAGCGCCTGATTATCGTACCAGCCTTGATAAAATCAAACAGATAGAAGTGTTACGAGGTCCAGCCTCTTCTCTGTATGGTAATGTGGCATTAACAGCGGTGGTTAATATCATTACAAAAAAGGGACGTGAGGTTGATGGTGTACAGCTCTCGGCAGGAATAGGTACTAATCATACGTATCGTGCTGACTTCTTAATGGGGAAAAGTGGATTAGGAATTGATTTTCTTGCTTGGGCTTCGGTGTATACATCACAAGGTGAAAAGCGTTATGTAGACGTGGGTGATAAGGATTTTTATGGTAAAATTCTCCGTTCCGGCTATATGTATATAGATGGTTATAATCATCAACCTGCGTATGATATAGGTTTTTCGGCTCAATGGAATGAATTTAAGTTCATGTTTAATACGCAGCATTCGAAAAAAGTTCCTTCTTATAATTCGGTTTTGTTTCAAGGGTTGTATTCGTATGATAAATATCGGAACATGAATGGTTCGAAACCTGGGCATACTCGAAAAGCTACACATATTGATTTGTCTTATGAAAAATCATGGAGGGATAATTGGCATAGTAAACTCAATGTTTATATTGATTTAGAAAATATTTCTAATTATGATGTTGGGGGGGATAGTATATTGCCTGCTGATAGAGAGAGGATTCCTATTCGAGATAATGAAATATTGGATAATATTGATAAAACGAAAATTCGTCAACGAGGAGTTTACCAAGTTCAATCGTTACGTGACTATACTTATGGAGCTATTATGCAGACCAATTATGACTTTCAGAAAAATATATGGAAAGGTTCCTTGCTCGTTGGAATGCAAGTTGAAAGTTATACATTAAAGGATTGTAATATGTCTGTTGGAGATAATTTTGATAGAATATTGGTCACTTATTCAAATCAGAATAGATTCTTGTTATTGGGAAAAGAGTTTAATTTTTCTGCCTTTACTCAGTTAAAGACCAACATTGGAAGATATTTCATTTTTAATGGAGGGTTGCGTTATGATTACAAGCACCGGTATAATGGTAAAAAATTGAATGTGTGTTCACCTCGTCTTTCTCTTATTTACCATATTAATTCCAATGTGAATCTGAAGTTGGGTTATTCTCATTCATTTGTAGATGCACCTTATTTATATCGTGGATCGAATACAACAACGTATCCGGGAGGAAATAATCTTGGACCGGAACAACTGGATGCAATCCAGTTGACTTTCAATCATTCTATTCCTTCACTTCGTTTGAAATATGAGACGAATTTGTACTATAACCGTCTGTCAGATCTGATTTATTTGGATTATTCAATTCCGACATATTACAATTCAGGTGGTATAGACGTTATAGGGATTGAAGAAGTTGTTTCTTATTCAAATGCTCGTTCACTGGCTTATTTGAATATGTCTTATCAATGGTTGTTGGATAATACGAATTATGCTGCTACAGGTTCTTATATTCATCATATCCCTAAATTTAGACTTGGAGGGATGTATCGTTATCAGTTTCTGAAGGATGCTAAATATGGGAATGCTTATGCTAGGATTAATGCAACGGTCTATTCGAAACAAATATCTCCGATACAATCTGCCTATATTGGAGAAAATGTGATAAATGACCTTGAACATGAGTTAAGTCCGTATGCTATTTTTAATGCGGGTGCTGATTATTTATATAAAAAGGTCTCATTATCAGCTAATGTCTATAATTTGTTTAATTTGAAATATTATCAAGGAGGGGCTCGGAAAGCTATTCCTTCTCCCCAGCAGTCAATAAGTTTCTTATTGAAAGTTTCTTATAAATTTTGATGTTAAAAAATAAAGGGAATCATAATGAATAGAATACAGCTAAATGCTATTCAACAAAGATTTTGGATGGATAATCTATTGAAATATCCGACAATTGAATATAATGGAACAAATTGTACTTTTCAAGTAAAGGGAGAGTTGGATATATCAATATTGAAAGAGGCGTATAAGTTTATAATGTTGGAATATCCTCCTTTTCATTCTACAGTACAAGTGATGGATGGCATACCTTATTTTGTATGGAGTGATGATTTGGATTATTTACCCTTTCAGCTGGTAGAAGAGAAAGGGGGCATTTCTGAAGAAAGGATAAATGAGTTGTTGGAAGCATTGGTATATCAGCCTTTTGATTTAGAAAAAGAATATCCTTGCAGGTTTTATCTCATTCGGGGACAAAATTGTTATTATCTGCTGCATTCGATTCATCATATAGCAATAGATGGCATAAGTATTCAGACATTCTTTAGGCGCTTGTCGTTGATTTATAATGATTTGTTGAATAAAACATATACATCTGTTGAACAGTTGCCTATGTTGAATCAATTTAATTGGGATCTGGGGCAGTCTTTGTCTCGGCAAAAGGAACAAGATCGTGTATATTGGAAAGATTATATTCAGAATATACCGTTGGGATTACCTGTTCCCCGACAAGCTGTTAAAACAAATACGCTTAAAGAAAATGACTTTTGTTATGATTTTACTTTGGGAAGTACTCTCTATGAAAATCTGCATAAATTTTGCGTAGAACAGAAAACAAGTCCTTTCCGGGTATATTCTACTGTGTGGGCTCTGGCATTGTCGCGGCTTTTGCATGAAAAAGAATTATTGATAGATCACACAGTTAATTTGCGGGGTAAGGAATATCACGATTTATTTGGGGTATTTGTAAATGACTTGCCTATAAGATATAATTTTTGTAATGGCGAAACATCATTTATAGAGCAAATAGTTTTTGCGAATGAAAATCGCCATAAAGAACGTGAACATTTGTATGCATTTTACGATGATATATTATCTTTCAGAAGTGGAGAAAATTTAGACAAGAGGGATATGATTAATGCCAGCATTAATTATCCTTTAGATTTTGGTGAATTAAAATTAGATTTGAATAATTGTATCACAAAAAACTACAGGCATGTAAATGTTATTCCTCCTTTGGATTTGGTTTTGGCTATATCCAGTGATGCATTGCAATGTAACATTCGTTTTAAACCTTCCATTCCCCGGACTTTCGTCCAGTCATTGGCAGAGACTTTCCGGGAAATATTGAGTCAAGTCCTCGCTCATCCGGATATAAAGTTAAAAGACATTCGTTTGCTTCCGGTAGATAAAGAACGAGCGTTATTGGAAAGGGAAAATAATGCTTTGCACAACAAGGTAATTGCTCCTCAAACTTTTATTGGGCAATTCCGAAAATCTGTATCTTGCTATCCCGGCCATATAGCTGTTGAATATGGGGATTTGTCTTTTACGTATGCAGAACTGGATAAACAGAGTACCCTTGTGGCTAAAGCTTTACAAAGAATGAGGTTGCATAATCAGTATATCGGTTTATCAATTCCTAAAAACCCCTTGATGATTGTTGGAATTTTGGGAATATTGAAATCTGGCAATGTCTATGTACCTGTTGATTATGAATATCCTGTTGATAGGATTGCTTTTATGCTGGATGATTGTAAGATTTCGGCTCTATTGGTGACAAAAGAAACGCCGATATTCAGTCATAAAGTTCCGTTGTTGTCCGTAGAAGATTTAGTGCAGGAGGATGAGCATGATACAGTTCTGCCACAGGTCTCTCCTTCAGACACTGCGTACGTGATTTATACATCCGGAACGACAGGGAAGCCTAAAGGAATTCCGATAAAGCATGTTATGTTGGCACAAACAGTGGTAACGGCTATGGATGTATTGCAATTGCATGAGCATTCTCGTGAATTGCAATTTGCAAATATTTGTTTTGATGCTTCCGTGATGGAAATATTTCCGGCACTGGCTGCGGGGGCTACGTTGGTATTAAGTCCGGAACAAGAAAGAAAAGACCCGGTTGCATTTGTTGATTTTTTGGAAAAATGTCAGATAACCTCCATGTTTATACCACCTGCTTTTTTGGCTACAATTCCGCATCGTCACTTACCTAAGCTTCATACAATTTTTGTAGGAGGAGATTCTTGTAGTCAGGAAGTCATAAATTACTGGAGTGAAAACCGCCTTTTTGTAAATGTATATGGTCCGACTGAAAATTGTGTAGATGCGACTCATGCGATTCTGACGCCTGAATCTCAATTTAATGATATAGGTCTCAGTGTTCCGGGAAGCACTTGTTATGTATTGGACGAATATATGCAGTTGATGCCCGATTATACAATGGGTGAGCTTTATATAGGCGGCTTGAAGTTGACTGATGGATATTTGAACCGTCCCGAATTAAATGTCGGGAAGTTTCTGGCTAATCCGTTTGCCTCTAAAGAAAAGAAAAAGGATGACAGTAATCTGCGTTTGTATAAAAGTGGCGACTTGGTTATGCGGCGTGCAGACGGGCATCTTATTTTTATTGGACGTTCCGATTATCAGATAAAGTTAAATGGCTACCGTATTGAGTTAGGGGATATCGAATCCCAAATAATGCAGTTCGGGGACGTGATAAAGAATGCGGTGGTTCTTGTGCATGAGCAAGAAGGAAGGAAGAGCCTTGTCGCTTATGTATTGGTGGTATCTGTCAAGGAGTTCTCTACTGGTGCTTTAAAATCATATCTGATGCAGCATTTGCCTGCTTACATGGTACCTGCAGCGATTGTGCCGATGGAGAATTTTCCTTATAATACAAGTGGAAAGGTTGAGCGGAAGTTATTGCCCGCTCCTTTTTTACATCAGGAAAACCGGAAAGTTGAATTGCCTGAAACGGATACAGAAAAGAGGTTGGCCGTAGTGTGGAGCAGTTTGTTATCGGAACAGATTATCGGACGTGAAGATAGTTTTATTGCTTTGGGGGGCGACTCTATGGCCGTTATTCAGTTATCTTTCCATATACAGGAGCAATTCGGATGCCGGATAACCGCATCAGAAATTTATCAGCATATTCTTTTGAAGGAGTTGGCTGTTTTTATAGAACAACGGCTGGAGGTAAGTTCTGAAAAAAATAAGACGAATGTAATTCCTGTACAGGAAAAGGTCGCTTTATCCCCTTCACAATTCAGCCTATGGATGGAATGTACAAAAACGAATGAGCTGAAAGATGCCTATAACTTACCGTGTTTGTTTGAGTGTCCTTCTACGTTGGAACCGTTAGTTTTTGAACAGGCATTTAATGATTTGATTGAGGCTCAAGACGGTTTCCGAATGTATTTCCCTATTGATCAAAAAGGGCAGCCTTTTATTCAAGTAGCTCAATATACTCCCGTTCATGTAGAAGTCTATGATATCCTTGAGGCTGAACTTTCTGAATGCTTGACTGCTGATATGAAGATTTCATTTGATTTGACTCAGCCCTTTTTGTTTCATTGCAAATTATATAGGGTCGACGGGAAGAAATATGTTTGTTCTTTAGTCATGCATCATCTGATATCAGACGGTTGGTCGGCTCATTTGATTCAGTCTGTTCTGGTGGATTGGGTGTCTGGCCGGAAAGAGCGGTTAGAAAAAATGTCAGGCAGTTACGTAGAATATTCTTTAAAGGCCAATCAATTTATCCATACTGGAAAATACGCAGACCGTGTCAGGTTTTGGGAAAAATACATGGTTGGTATAACAGAATTGAAATTGCCTCAACATGAACAGGGCAGCGGATTGGCAGGTAGGCTTTATACGTGTGGAATACCTGAGGAACTGTCTGAAAAGATTTATTCTTTTTGTCGTACGAACGGTTATACACAATTCATCTTTTATTATGCCGTTTATATGATGGTATTGTCACGTGTATATAAGCAGACTAATTTTGCAGTTGGTTTTCCCTATTTGGGACGTGAGCAGAATGATGAGAAATGGATTATCGGTTATTTTGTTCAGGTGCTGCTTCTTTGCTATAAAAAAGAATACGGGCAATCTACATTTCTTGACTATTTGACTGCACTTAAAAACAGTTTGATAGCGGTTGAGGAACAGGCTATATCTTATGATAAAATTGTGGAAATAGCCCGTGCTTGTGCTGCAGAGCCAAACCTGGAATTAATCAAAGTCATGTTTACTTTCGAAGAAAAAGCCTTGTATCATGATTACTTGCTGCAGGATAAAGCGGTTTTTGATATGGTGTTTAGCATCTTGTCTGATAAAGACGACCGTATTTATTGCCGTATCGGTTATAGAAACTCTAATTTCACGGAAGAAGAGATAAAACTTTTTGCAGCTATCTATCAGACTGTTTTAAGAGCCGTTGTTGAGAATCCGGATAAATCTTTATTGGATTATCCGTTAGCTTCTCCAGCATATAGCCAAGCAATTATTCAACAGAATGCACTTGCAGGGAAGTTATCTCACTCAAAAACGTTTTTGGAACAATTGGCCTGGAATGTTCAAAATTATTCGCAGCAAATAGCCTTGATAGATGAAAAAGGAAGCATGACTTATAAAGAAATGGATGAACTGTCGGATGCGGTTGCTGTTTCTATCAGAAAGGCTGGTGTCGGTTCTTCTGCCATAGCCTTGCTTATGAGTGCTTCGAATGAATGCATCGTGACGATGCTGGGCATTCTTAAAGCGGGCTGTTGTTTCGTACCTTTAGATGTGGAATTACCCGAAGAGCGGAGAAAGTTTATTTTGCAAGATGCCGGTTGTGTCATGTTGTTTGACAGAACGAATTATCCGTTTGGGGAGGTGATTGATGAAAATATCGTGTCACACAAAAAAGATGCTTTACCGGGAGTCGCTTATATTATTTATACATCCGGAACGACAGGAATGCCTAAAGGGGTTCCTATCTCTTGTCAGGCATTGGATATCTTGAGCGAAGTTGGAACAAGGGTATACGGCTTGTCAAAAAAATCACGAGGTCTGCTGTTTGCCAGTATCAGCTTCGATGCTTCGGTTTTAGAGATATTTCCTGTCCTGTTTGCAGGAGCAGCTTTGGTTATTGCTTCTGCCGGCCAGCGGAAAGATCCGGTACTTTTGGCAAACTTGATGGAAGAACAGGCTTTGAGTTTTGTCATTATTCCTCCTGCTATGCTGCCCTTGTTGCCCAAAAGAAAATTCCCTTCTTTGGAAACGATTGTGGTAGGGGGAGAAACTACGGCATTGTCTGCTCTTGAATATTGGCATAAAGACTATAGGTTGATTAATGCATATGGCCCTACAGAGAACACGGTAGATACGACCTTGTGTGTGGTTGATGACGATTTTGAACCGAACGATATAGGTATTCCGTTGCCGGGAGTTTCTTGTTATGTATTGGATGAATACTATCATATCGTGCCAGACAATGTGATTGGAGAATTGTATATTGGAGGGATGAAGTTGACTTCTGGCTACTTGAACCGTTCGGAGTTGAATAAGGAAAAGTTTATTGAGAACCCTTATGCCGTACCGGAAGACAAGGCTTTGGGAATAAATACATTTTTATATAAAAGCGGTGATTTGGTGAAGCGTCGCTCGGACGGACATTTTATTTTTATGGGACGAGCCGATAATCAAGTGAAATTGCGCGGCTTTCGCATTGAATTGTCTGATATAGAAACACAACTTCAGCAATGCGGAAATGTGCAGAATGCTTTGGTGGAAGTCTGGAAGAAAGATAATCGGGAAGAATTAGTGGCGTTTGTACAACCTTGTGCATCAGCTTTATTGGATATCTCTGATTTGCAGACGGCTTTGCGTGGCAAATTGCCCGCCTATATGATTCCTTCCAAATGGGCGGTGGTGGATGAGTTCCCACTTACGATAAATGGCAAGATAGACCGTAAACGGTTGCCCGAACCCGATGTCGTGGTGAAGCGTGAAGTTGTCGGGGCGGATACGGAAGATGAGAAGGCACTGCTGGCGATAGCTGAAGAAGTGATTGGCACGGAAGGCATTGGGGTAGAAACCGATTTGTTGGACGAAGCGGGAATGACTTCCATGCAGGTAATGGAATTTGTGGGCAAGGTGATAACCGGGACCAGCTTGCGTATCACCGTTTCTTCGGTGTATAAGTGCCGTACGATACGCCGGTTGCTGCATGATGTGGAAAGCGGTGGTTATTTCTGGTTTACTGAATACGATGCCCGGAAGCCTGTACTTGTGTTCATTACCGGATTCCCGGCAGTATCGCCTTTTTATGATGGCTTGCTCCGTTTTTTTGCTGAGGATTTTTCAGTCTTTGTATTCGATTCTTATTACGACTTTTTTATTGGCAAAGAATCTGTCTCATTGGATGTGCTTTTGCAATTTTATGCAAAAATCCTTTTGGAGGTATTGGAAGGTAAGCCGATAGCCATGCTGACAGGTTATTGTACCGGTGCGGAATTGGCTATTGCCTTAGCTGACTACATGCAGCGGGAACATCCGGAGAAAGCTTTGTATCCTGTCTTGAATATGGAGGCGGTATATCAACGCGTTGAAACGGATGAGATACCGGAAGAAATAATCGAAGAAATATTGAGAGAGCGGATCCGTATAACGAATGAGTTGTACAAAAATTTCCCCGCATTAGATTATAATGGGCCGATTGTGCATGTCATGGCGGCGAATGCCTCTAAGATGATTTACTTGGAAAGAGGTGAGGAAAACGATGAACGTCTTTTGGAGCAGATGCGCCAAATGCTTGGGATGAATCATCAGGCATGGAAAGAGCATTATCCCAACGCTCCTTATTATGAGTTGGATTGCGATCATTGGACGTTCTTTGAAGAAAAGAATCTAAGTGCACTCCGTAAAATTATTCGAAAGCATTGGAATATATAAATGATAATATATTATGATACAGAACGAAACAATAACCAATATCCTGACACGAGTTACGGTCAGGAGGTTTACAGACGAGCCGGTAAGCGATGAGGCGTTGCACATCTTGCTACAGGCAGCCATGGCCGCACCCAGTTCGATGAATTTTCAGCCTTGGCATTTCATCGTGGTGCGTGATGAGGCAGTCATGCAAAAACTCAAGGATTGTTTGCCTTATGCAAAGATGATAAATAAGGGATGTACGGGGATTGTGGTTTGTGGCGATGTGTCTCTTTACGAATCCATCAATAAGATGGATAAGGAAGACAACACACTTTATTGGGTGCAAGATTGTTCGGCTGCATCCGAGAATCTGTTGCTGGCAGCCCATTCTATCGGGCTGGGAGCTGTATGGACGGGAATTTATCCACTGGAAAGCCGTGTGGATAAATTGCGTGATTTGCTGTCTGTGCCTGTCCATATTGTACCTTTGAACTTGATATTGGTGGGGCATCCGGTCAACATTCCTCAACCGAAGAATAAATGGAACAAAACAAAAATACATTACGATAAATTCTGAACACTTGTATGTTGAACGAAATCTTATTCCATCATGTCGGTTATGTGGTAGCCGATATCCGTCTTTCTGCTGCTCAGTTTGCCCAATTGGGGTATGTAGCTGGAGAGATACTTTACGATGAAGGCTTGCAGGTTGAACTTTGTTACCTGACTAAGGAGGGGGCACCTCTTGTTGAGCTTGTACATCAGTTGCAGTCTGGTTCGCTTGAAGCCAGTCTGCTTCATGCCAATGGTGTTATGCCGTATCATCTGGCTTACGAAGCTTTGGGCTTTGATAAAGCTTGTGAGGAGTTGCTTGCCCAAGGCTATGAACGGTTGTTTGCCCCGGTACAGGTAGGGGCATTGCAGGGCATTCGGATTTGTTATTTTCATCATCCGGATGCTGGTTATATAGAACTGATAGAGAAACGTTGAACGGTATAATGGCAATGTGGCAATTTGTTAATGTGGCAATTTGCTAATTTGTTAATGTGGCAATTTGCTAATTTGCTAATGT